>FWWM01004469.1_pt1 | contig 32605 bp, 30 predicted proteins | sample 2228351 | NCBI WGS metagenome assembly FWWM01 (sample SAMEA103939774, study PRJEB20133) | metagenome
ATTTTTTCTATTCTTCAGGGAAAATGATCACCAAATTATAACATATTGTAATTATGTAATTAATGACCTTCCTCTTAATCGTCCAAGCTAAAGTGGCTGCGTGAAAACGCAATTAAATCTCACACAAAGGCCACGAAGAATTTGCTTTGTGTGCCTTGGTGTCTTGGTATGGATAATGAATGATATCAATCAACCTAAAGATTTCAAATATCTTATCAATCATTTTTCACTCACTATGACTAAAAACGATCGGACCTATAACCTGATAACTCTTTAATAATTAATAATCAATGGGATTAGGACACCTAAGCGAGGAGGCACCAAAATATTCTTTTGTGATCGTCCTGTTTTTGCGACCGATCATCATTTTACTTTTACAGGTTATTCGAAATGGTTTTATTTCAATCCTCAGCGTAGTTCATAGCGAAAGGTGATCACTCCTTGCACGGTTTTTTGTTCCACACCCCCCGGCAGCGGATTGAATCGCCATTTGGACAGCGCCTCGATGGTGATGCGCTCCAGCACCGCATCCCCTTTGCGCATGGGGATGATGTCGGTGATGCGACCGTCCGGCTGAACCGAAAAACGGAACTTGATCACCGCTTCCCGTTGCAGCCCCTCGGGATACACCGGAATGACTTGTTGGACGATGACCCGCTGTGCTGCCTCTCCTTCGATGGTAAACGGTTGACCGCTCTGTCCACCGCTGCCGTCCGCCTGACCAGACTCCCCAGTTCGACCTGTTGCGGACGTTCTGGCGCCACGGCCATTCTGATCAACAGTCGATGGTTCCACTGGCGCTTCTGTCTGCAGGCGCTGAGGAGCTTTATTATCAGAATCTTCCAGCTCTTTCTTCGGAGCGGTTGATGCAGGCACCTTGGGCTCCTCTTGCTCCAGCATCGGACGTTTGGGTGGTGTCACGGGCGTCGATGCTTCCTTTTTGGCTGGCTGAGGCTTTTGGCTGGTTACCTTTGGCGCTGGCGGTTTGGACGGCGATTCTGTGGCGATGACATCCCTCGAAACAGCGGCCGGTGCCCCTTGCGGTTTGTCCTCACCGCTCTCTTTTCGCGTCTGCAATCCCGGCCGACCGGAAATGAAACTTACTTCCGCCACCGGCAATAACATCGGCGCTATTTCAATATGGGTCAAGACAAATAGCAATAATAATAAACCATGGAAGATGGTCGAAAAAATAATCCCAGCCCGCAAATGGGGATGTATGTTCGTATTGGTATTCATGTTTTCACAACGTCGGTTCGGTGGCAATCATGAATTTTTCCGCACCAGCCAGCTTGGCGGTGTCGATTACTTTGATGGTGGCCTCCAGTGTCAGATCTTTATCGGCGCGAATGAGCACGGTTTTATCCGGCCGCTCACGCAGCAGCTGCCGCAGCTGATCGAGCAATTCCGTAGTGGCGATCAACCGGCCGTTGAGGAATATTTGCTCATTCTTTGTCACTGTCAGATTGATACGATTGGCATCCTCTTGCAAACCAGTGACCGCCTTTGGCAGCGTCACTTTGATACCCGGTTGCACCACGAACGACGAAGCGAGCAGAAAATAGACCAGCAGCAGCAATACAATATCGGTCAGACCGATCACCGTGAAGGTGGTCAGTCGTTTACGCGTTGTTTGAAACTTCATGGCCAACCTCGCTTTCCAACAGCAGGTCGAGCAGTTCGTTGGAGCTCTCCTGCATCTCAAAGACTTGATGTTCCACTTTGGCCTGAATCCAATTATAGGCGATCAATGCCGGAATGCCGACGATGAGTCCGGCGGCGGTGGTGATCAACGCTTCCCAGATGCCGCCGGCCAGCACACCGGCATCCACATTGCCGCCGCGCGCCTGAATCTGCATAAAGGCGCGAATCATCCCCGTCACCGTTCCGAGAAAACCGAACATCGGCGCCACCCCACCGATCGTCGCCAAAATGCCCATGTATCGTTCCAGGCGGTAGATCTCAGCCTGCCCTGCGCTCTCGATGGCATCTTTGATCTCATCGCGCGGCCGATTGCGCTTGAGCAAAGCAGCCTTGGTGATGCCGGCGATGGGTCCTGGCGTATTCTTGCATAATAAAATAGCTTCCTCCAACCGCTGGCGCATGATTAGGTTCTTTACCTGTAAAACAAATTTTCGCGCATTAATGCGAATCTTGCGGAGGGTTAAATACCTTTCCACAAAAATAACAATGGCGATGAATGAACAAAGGATGATCGGGATCATCATGATGCGTCCCTTGACGATGATTTCGAATAACGACATACGCTGCCTCCACTCCTGCATCTATTCCGTTAATATCTTTAAACAATCTCTCGAGCCAGTAATGACCATTGTTTCCGCCTCGAGCAATTTCACTCACTTTGCCAAGCTTTTTTATAATTTGGACATCAAAAAATGAACGATGTCTCATCCTTTCATCGGGTTGGGATAGATAATCGAAAACTGCCCATCATCAGCACTTCTCCAGCCGGCCTTATTGTGTAGATAGCTTGTAAACCGCATATTATCTGGCAGATATTTCCGTAACCCTCCTGGCATAAGGATCAATCATGGTGGAGCTCCACGAGAGGTTTTTGAAGGCTCATACTTCCCATTCTCTCACAAGCGCAGCCTTGCTCCAGCTATCATGTGGAACCCCATCTCTGGATACCCCTGCCATTGATGAAAGCTGCTGTCGAGTAAATTCCTAAACGATAAATAGATTACGGCATAGGGATCGAGATGTTTGCTTATCGTGAGGTTTATCAAACCATAGGAAGCCAATTTTTCATTCCCCTGCAGGCTGGCATAGCGATCTCCACAGAATTCGCTTTCGAGGGTAAAATAAAGCTTTTTGAGTATTTCATAGTCGACCGTTAGCGCCATCTTCACAGCAGGTCGATAGGGTAGGTGGCCGTTCCCACCCGAAGAATCGGCTATCAAGACCTTGTCGGAAAGCGTGGTAACGTCAGCCGCCACGTGACCGCGATCGTTCCATCGATAGTCGAAGCGAATTTGCATCTCCAAAAGCTCAGGATCCCGTACCGAATGTAAGGTGATCAAACCGGTTTCCTTTTGTCGTTGCCAATAGAGATAATGGTTCAACCAGGATTTGCTCACCACCACCTGGGCAGACCAAGTTTGTTTTGGCCGAAATTCCGTGAGCAGAGCAAAATAGAATTTTTCCTCCTGCGGGGTTCCCGGAAAAGCATGAGCCATAAAAGGATTGATCTCTACTGTCGAACGATAGCCAACATAACGCATGCCGCTGCCCATTTTCAAGCTGAGGCTCCAGGCGGGATGGGTAAGATACCGCCAGCCGATCGCCGGAGAAAAACGGGTTTTATGCAAGGAATCCATAGAAATACTCTGAAAGCCAATGATAGCATTCATCTGTAACCCATAAGTAAGCGGTAGCCAAAAGTCGGCACTCGCTTGGCCGAACGAAACATCTGCATCGGCTGAGGCATAAGGAGAGATTGATTCATGTAGATACTCGATCTGGGTGCTGAATGGAACCTTATGCCAAGTGGTGGCATAGCGACCGCTCATGCCAATGAGATTGCTGCCGCTTTTTTGCAACCGACGATGGCTGGAATCGCTTTGCATCCACAGGCCTTCGTATGTCATCTGCCAATCGAATGACGATATTCCCCCCAGTCGATAGGTCACTCCGGTGTGGACTTTGGTCATATTTATTCTGCGCTCGGCCTTTGGCCAAACAGCGCCGTATAATCCACAACGGCTGCCTTCATAATCTGCTTGAAAAGCAGCCTGCAAGTTTGGACGCACGGCATAGTTTATTTTGGCGTCCAACCCGCCTTCTAAATATTGGCTGTTTTTATAGGCGCCATCGCTGCGATGAAGAAAAGCGCTGGTTTGTAGCACCCCTTTATTTAGGTTTCGGCCATAATTAACATCGCTGCGGAGAGTGGCGAAAGAGCCACCTTCTGTACGGAGCCGGAACCATTGTTTGCGCGATACAGCCGACCGAAAAGAGACCGGTTGTTCCTGCTGGCGTCGTTCCCATGCAGAAAACGATTGATAGGTCGGCATGATCAAACGGGGTCCGGATTGCTCCAAGCCTAACTTGTTGTCCGCCACCCGCCGACTGCGATCCTCGCCGATGATAACCACCTCCGGCAGTTCGATCTGGTCGCTGGATGGTGTGATCTTTTGCATCTCCCTATCGACTGCAAGTGTATCGCTCGGCTGCATAACCTGAGGCGGTGGTGTGAGCCTCTCCTGCGCCGCCAAACAGGTAACCAGAAATAATATGTTGGCAAAGTATTTTAGCATATTTTCGCAGAATTATTTGACAATCTTATTTCGTAATACACCTTTCGGATAGACCGGTACTCAATGGGATCGTTTAAAAGTACGCAAAGTTGTTGTTTAAACTTTAAGGACAATTTGAAACAGCAATATTTTCCTCAGGATGAATTCCGCTGCTGTTTTGGGTTTTGTTTTCCAGTCCGCGAACCGGAATTCAGGCTTTAGCCTTTCATTGGTGAAATCCTAAAGGATAAATTCCACTGCTGTTGTAGGTCGCAAGTTTTCAGTCAAAATCGGGATTTCAGGCTTTAGCCTTTCAAAAGACTTTGCCATCGTATCACTATTAAACCCAAAAAGGTAATCCCCCGATTCCAGCTCGAATCCAACTAGGCATGAAACCCTCAAGGTTCAACGATTTTTTTATGTCATCGATGATGACAAAATCGGTGGAACCTTTGCTGGCGTCGCCGCCGAGATAGTATTTTTCATAGGTTGGGTTCTTTGGATGAGTGATAAAAATAAAATGGTCAGAAACCTCATCCCTGTGAAACGCGACGTCTTGGCGCCAAGTTATTCTACGAGTCTATCTTGACAGAAGGAAGACACTTTAGGATGAGCTCGAGGCTCAAGGGTGATCCCTTCTCTTCTGTCAGGATACATATTTTTTCTTTAATCCAAAAAACTTTTATACTCAATCTAAATTCAATGTACAAGGATGAATTCCGGAGAAAAAGAAATCCTTTCAAGGTGAACCTTTTTTCCATCAATCCAGCACACTGACCTTATGTTTTTCCTTTTCGAGCGGTACGAGGCGCAGCGTTTGCAAAATGAAATCCAAAGCGAACCAGATGAGCAAAACACCAGACAGGGGAATGACCAGATAAATATAACCCATGGCGATGCCCAAGGCCGGCGAGATTTGTTTCAGGGTGAAGGTAATGTTCACCAATCGCCATCCCCCCACCACCATGACGAACAAGGCGAAGGCCAGCACAATCAAGTTAATGGCCACTTCAACGAACTTTTTCTTGAATCCGGTCAATCCATAGGTCAACACATCGATGCCCAGATGAGCTTTGGTGGAGTAGGCGTAACTGGCGCCGAGGATGCCGATCCAGATCAACAGAAAACCGGCCAGTTCCTCGGTGTAGGGGCTGGGATTTTTCATGATGAATCTGGTCACCACTTGCCAGGTCACATCCAAAACCATGACCGCCATCAAAATGGAAAGGATGATGCCGAGTATCTTCTGGATGGTCGTCGTGAGTTTTCGCATGCTCGCACTCCTCTCATTGGATATTTTGAATTTCGTGAATGAGATCATAAATGGGTGTCCCCTTATAGGACTCATGCATGGTCTGCACGGCGGTGCGGAAAGGCGCTTTGTCTGGGTACAAAACCTGCACGCCCGCTTTTTGCACCTCTTGCAAGGCATGATCAGAGGCTTCTTTCCAGAGCTTTTTCTGATGTTCGACCGACTCGTCAACTGCCTGTTGCAGCCAATGCTGCTCCTGCGGCGACAGGCTCTGCCACACCACAGTACTCATCAGCAAAATATCCGGCACCGCGGTGTGTTCATCCAAACTAAAGAATTTGCACACCTCATAGTGACGCGAAAGATAAAAGCTGGGGGGATTGTTTTCGGCGCCATCGACCACCCCCTGCTGTAATGCTGTATACAGTTCCCCCCAAGGGATCGGCGTCGGCGAACCACCCAGAGCCTGCACCATGGCAAATGAGGTCAGACTATTCATCACGCGAATTTTCATCCCCTTCAGATCGGCTGGAGTACGGATGGGTGCGGCTTTGGTGTAGAAACTCCGACTGCCGGCATCATAGTAGCACATGCCGCGGAGGAAAAACGGCTCCCCCGCTAACAGCAATCGCTTACCGATCTCGCCGTTCAACACTTTCCATCGGTGATCATCGTCGCGGAACACATAAGGGATGCCGAAGATGATCATTTCTGGCACAAAGGCTTCCAGCGGCGCGGTGGAAACTTTGGTCATGGCTAAACTGCCGATCTGCAGCAACTCGATCAGATCGCGTTCCTGCCCCAACTGGCCGCTGGGATAAATATCCACCCGCATTTTATCGGCGGAAATCTCCTTCAGGCGATCGGCCATGTACACCATGCCGCGATGAACGGGGTGACTGGGATCGAGTACGTGCGCCAGTTTGAGTACCCGTACATGGGTATTGGTTTGACATGAAAACCCCATCAGTGATAGGAGTAACAACAAACAAATTTTTCTCATCCAAATCGTCCTTCCATCATAGAATGATCATATTTTTCGCATACGGTTTTTTTGATATAAGAATGCTTTTTCACATACATTTTATGGAGAGTGTATCAAAAAAATATTCTCCCTAAAATGACAAACAAATCCTGATATTTTGAGGGATAAAAGATTTGATATGTACTATTTTTTTCTCACCACAGAGGGCACAGAGAGCACAGAGTTACGTACTCCTTGATTTATCCAATGGTTATTTCACCAGTACGGCTCCAATCCATTAGACCTCTTGGCGTTCCCCTTTGGTTATGCCAAGGGCATCGACAACCATATCATCCAAAGTTTTTCTCTGTGTTCCTTTGTGGTTTCTGTGGTGAATTTTTTTTCACCATAGAGAGCAGAGTTACACATTTTTCACCTCATCCGACCTCACTTTTACTATCTCTTCTATCAAACAGTAGAAAGCAGCTATGGTTCCGATTTAAATCTTTGCCGGCATCGGCAATGTATCTCTCCGCGACGGCATCGGCGGGTAATCCGGATAATCAATATGATCGACCAGATCGGCGATGCGTACGGGTTTACCGTTTTGCAAACTCTGATTGGCTGCAGCGCCAATTAAAATCGAATAAGCGCCGGCGCGATGATCGGCGGCCCGTAAGTATTTTTCTACCGATTTCTCAACTGGGAATAGGTCATTCAATAACGCCCGATCACCACCGCCATGGCCACCTTCAGCGGACCATGGTTCGAAATCCTGAGCTGGTCCACGCAAGGGGATAAAACGAATCACCAAAGAACCCCGCTTGATGCCTCCTTGTTCGGCAGAAGTGCCGCTGATATAAATTTTCTCTTCGGCGCTATGCTCCAAACGCCCCTTGGTGCCGTTGAAGACAATGGAATAACCCTCCCAAGCATTGAAGGCGTTGAGCGAATAACATAACGTGACATTATTATCATAGGTGACCAAAACATTCATGGTATCCTCGATATCGATTTCCGGTCGAAACACGCACTGATCGCGATAATAGCCGTCATAATGTTCACAGTCCAAATACAGCTCCTTAAATGCAGGCTCTGCGGCCAAATCCAGCTCAAAGCCACATTGCATCTTTTCCGGACAGGTGCGGCAGCGTTGGTGATGGCTGGATAAGCCGAATCGTTTCGCCATCTCCGGTGTATAAAATTCCCGCTTGCCGGTGGCATAGACCGAAACCGGAACGGCCGACAGCCACCAGTTGACCAAGTCGAAGTGATGCGTGGCTTTATGCACCAATAGTCCGCCGGAAAATTTTTTCTGGCTGTGCCAACGCCGGAAATAATCGGCGCCGTGAACCTTGTTGAGCATCCAATGAAAATCCACCGAGAGCACCTCACCGATCAGGCCGCTCATCAACAATTCCTTCACTTGGGTCCGCGGTGGCGAATAACGGTAATTGAACGTCACGCGGATTTGTCTACCGGTCTTTTGCTGCGTTTTGAGGATGGCGCGGCACTTTTGCGCGTCGATGGTCATGGGTTTCTCGGTGATCACATCACAGCCCAATTCCATGGCGCGGATGATGTACTGATGATGGAATCCATCCACCGTGGTGACGATCACACGGTCGGGCTTGGTGGTGGCGATCATGGCATCGAATTCATGTGCCACAAATCCCGGCACACTCTGGCCGATGTTGGCCATGGATCGCCTCTGAGCCACTTGTATCCTGCCGGGATTGATGTCGCACACACCAACCAGTTCAAAGTCGGTATAATCTTTTTGGATGGCATCCTGGTACATGCGCGACCGCGAGCCAAGCCCGACTATGGCAATGCGCTTCTTGCCATTAGGGGTGTGCGCCCTTAGTAGCGAGTGACCGCTCAGCATCACTCCCGCTCCAGCCAATGATACCGTTTTGATGAAATCTCGACGAGAAAAAGGGGTGTCAGCAGCATCGGTAGAATAAGGCATTACTCAACCTCCTTTGGATTAGTCTAAAGGAATATGAAAACAAAGGGCAATCCTTTATGTATTATCTCTAAAATCGATTTTATCGTCGTTTACAAGGGAACATCTTGTCACCTCCATTTGCTGAATATTTTTTGGAGAACAGTCCGATCGTCTTTTTGCTTTTCCAAATAATGGAGATAGTTACGCATACGGTGGTTATCGTCGATATCCTCAAGTTGCTCGGTGAAAACAACAGGAATATCGACATGGGTAAAGTATCCGCCGATGATACCTGCCATCGGGGTCGACAGAGGGAGCTCTGTCACGATATCCGCTGTATTGGCGATGCGAAAAGAATTATCGGGAAAAAGGGCATTAAATGTTTTTGCAAAATTTTTGTCTCCAATTCTAGGCGATCCAAAAGTATATATTGCGGTGACCTTATGAATATGATGCTTTTGAATCTCTGCAGCCGCTAACGTAGCCAGTACGCCCCCAAGACTGTGTCCGCTGACGTATAGGCTCTTTAATTTATCGATTGTAGATATGTCTATTAATAGCGCCTCGCGAATATCACGGTATGATTTCAGGAATCCTTCGTGGATCTTTCCGAAATTCGGCTGATCGAAAGCCTCCATTTTTATCTTCAAATTATGAATCCATTCCGTGGCAGTTCTTGTGCCCCTGAAAACCAGATAGACGCTTCTTCCTTTTTCAGCAATAAACCCAATCGGCGTATCCAATTTTTCTCTGACGGTCGAGAGGATGTTCTGAACATAAGAGTTCAGCTTTTTATTCTGATTAAAAGGAACGAATTGTTTCCAGCGATAACATAACTCCGCTCTTAAACTGTATGCTCGTGGAAGCGTCCATGCTTCTTTTTCTTCAAATGCATCAAATTGATGATAGGCTTCAACGACGAGCCGCCCAAGTTCTATCGCTAACCTGTGATCATATTTGTCAGGAAAATACACTTTAACGTTCCGTTTTTTGCGAGTAAGGGGATGAAACTTTTGCCTCCACTTCAGTATGGTTGCTTAAAGTTAGGATAGTGAACAATGTATTGCTCATCAATCACGACTTGGTTTGAATATAACGATAAATCATTAGCAAATCAAGAGGCATCTGCTGGAACCGAACGATTTTGGAACCCTTGTGCGTTTTTAACCTTTCACTTTTACGTCATAATATAATCTCCTTTTTTTGCTTTGCGGTGTAGCGTTTGTCCCGACGCGCTGTCTTCCATCGTAATGATCAGGTCGTGGCGCGAAGACGCTGCGGCCTCTTCAGATTTATTCCAATTCAGTGTAGCAAAGATGGATTCAGTGGCCAGAAAGGGTTTTTCCAAGACTCAGAGCCTATAGGGGAATCCACCACATTATCGTGCGACAACTTGACGCTCCCACTGACCCCAGCATAGGGAGGGTAAACCAGTTCTCATGACGGAGGGTGGCTTTCTTACCAGCCGGAGGGTTTAGAAGACCAGTCAATGCACAGGTGGATGACCAAGACGTCGGTTTGCTGCAATAAATCAGGACAAAATTGATGGGGTTTGATCTTACTTTTGCAAATCCACAAATTTTTAGAGATTCGTACATGTTTTTGTGTGATTTTATAGAAAAGTGCGGATCAATAGTCATACAAAGTCTTTAATAATTCATATTCAGATTTCAGAATTATCCGTTGCCGGTATTGTTTTACTTTTACCGAAAAACTCCTTGCAAGTTTTCAAAAAAATAACTAAACTGAATCGCGAAAAAAAGAATCACAAAATGTAAGGAGGTTCTATGGCGGAGATCATAGGGCTTGAGCATGCGAAAGTGGTGATTCGCGAAGATGAGTGCAAGGGGTGCGGATTATGTATTGCGGCTTGCCCCGAGGGAGTCCTCTTTGAACAGAAGCATCTGAATCGACTGGGTTACCATCCGGCGGGTTACAAAGGGGAAGGATGCACCGGCTGTGGATATTGTTTCTATCAATGTCCCGAGCCTGGGGCCATCACGGTTTATAAAAAAGGGTATGTGGGAGAGGAGGTGTCGTGATATGGCCAAACAATTGATCAAAGGAAATGAAGCGGTGGTCAAGGGGGCCATACTCGCCGGTTGTAGGTTTTTTTTCGGTTACCCAATTACCCCGGCTTCGGAGATAGCGGAAGCAGCGGCTTATTACATGCCGCTGGTGGGAGGTACTTTTTTGCAGGCAGAAAGTGAAATCGCTTCCATCCAGGCGGTCTATGGTGCCGCCTCTGGTGGTCGTCGGGCGATGACGGCTTCGTCCAGTCCCGGCATCAGCCTGAAGATGGAAGGGTTATCTTATTGTGCAGGTTCCGAATTGCCATTGGTTTTGGTGGATATTATGCGCGGTGGCCCGGGTTTGGGCAATATTGCACCAGAGCAGAGCGATTATAATCAGATGGTCAAGGGAGGTGGTCACGGCAACTATAAGACGATCGTCCTGGCGCCCAACAGCGCCCAGGAGATGTGCGATCTAACCATGCTGGCATTTGATCTGGCCGATAAATATCGCAATCCCGTGGTGGTGTTGGCCGATGGATTTATCGGTCAGATGCAAGAACCGGTGGAATTCCCCGAGGCCGTGACAGAGATACCGGAAAAAGATTGGGCTTTGCACGCCGATCGCGACGATGAGCACCGACTGATCACCTCCATCTCGTTGGAGCCAGAAATTTTAGAGCAACACAACATCCATTTACAGAAAAAATATCAGGAGATGGAAAGGCATGAAGTCCGCTTCGAAGATTATCATATCGAAGATGCTGATCTGGTGATGGTGGGTTATGGGGTGATTTCGCGCATCATCCAAACGGCGGTGGATGACTTGCGCCAGGCTGGCTATAAAGTCGGCATGATGCGGCCGATCACTCTGTGGCCATTTCCGTCTCGGCATTTGGCCGAGTTGGCCCAAAAGATCAAGGGCCTTTTGGTCGTTGAGTTATCTAACGGTCAAATGGTGGATGATGTGCGCCTGGCAGTTTTGGATAAGGTTCCGGTGCATTTTTACAATCGCATGGGAGGCGTAGTGCCCTCTCCAGAAGAGATCATCGAAAAAGCAAAGAGTCTTTTGGAGGCATGAGTCATGGCTGAAAAAGTATTGAAAAAAGCGGACAGTTTCTATAAAATTTACGAACGCAATCCCAGCGCCATCAAGGATGTAACCCATTATTGCCCTGGTTGCGGACATGGGGTATTGCACAAGCTGATTGCTGAGGCCATCGATGATTTCGGCATCCGCGAGCGTACCATTCTGATCAGTCCGGTGGGATGTAGTGTTTTTGCCTATTATTATTTTCGGGTTGGCAATATTCAATGTGCACACGGCCGGGCGCCGGCTGTGGCAACAGGCATCAAGCGGGCGCGACCGGAGAGCATTGTCATCAGCTATCAAGGCGATGGCGATTTGGCCGCTATCGGCGGCAACGAAATCATTCAGGCTGCCAATCGCGGCGAGAACATCACGGTGTTCTTTGTCAATAACGCCATTTATGGCATGACCGGTGGGCAATTGGCGCCGACGACGCTCATCGGTCAAAAAACCACTACTTCGCCATACGGACGCAATGCCGGCAATGAAGGATTTCCCATTCGCGTCTGCGAATTGATCTCTGCGTTGAGGGCACCGGTCTATGTGGAAAGAGTAGCCATCGGCGATCCAAAGAATACCAACAAGGTGCGCCGCGCTGTGCGCAAAGCATTGCAAACCCAGATGGAAAATAAAGGGTTCTCATTGGTCGAAGCTCTTTCCATCTGCCCATCTGGCTGGAAGATGACCCCCGTACAAGCAAAACAATGGCTTAACGATTATATGATCAAGGAATTTCCATTGGGGGTCTTTAGAGATCGAACGGAAGAGGTGCCAGCCTCTGAGAGCAAGCCGCACGTATTCGTCGTCGACGGCATCCGCGAAAAGCTGGAATTACCCTCCACTGAAGACAAGGTGATACCGGTGAGCAAACCTGCACCCGAGTTTCAAAATCCACGCCTCAAACTGGCGGGATTCGGCGGCCAGGGTATTCTGTTATTAGGGCTTGCCATTGCGGAAGCGGGGATGCAAGCGGGTTACTATGTGTCATGGATTCCGTCATACGGTCCGGAAATGCGTGGTGGCACAGCCAATTGTCACGTCAACCTCTCTGAGCGCCGCATCGGCTCGCCCATCGTTTCCAAACCAACGGTGTTGGTGGTCATGAATCAGCCTTCATTGGACAAGTTCGAGCCGGAAGTGGTTCCTGGTGGCCTGATTATCTACGACACTAGTATGGTGCCCCATCCACCCAAACGCAAAGATGTTAAAACTCTCGGCCTTCCGGCAACGGAGTTGGCTGATCAACTGGGCAATACCCGCATCGCCAATATGGTCATCCTGGGTGCGTACATCCAGTACAGTGGAATCTTGCCAAAGGAGGTCATTTTCTCGGCCTTGCCGCAGATCATCAAAAGGAAGAATCTGATCTCGTTGAATGAGCAGGCCGTGGAAAAAGGCATGGAGTTTGTCCGTAATTTAAAGGTATGAGCAGGAGGATCCAAGCCCTGCAGTACATTGAACGAGGTTCTTTGAAAAAACGCATTTTCGACGAGTTGTTGCCGAGGGTCTGTAAGCCGGCGCGCTACATCGGCAACGAAGTGAATATGGTGCGCAAAGATCCGGCAGCCGTTGAGGTACGGGTGGCGTTGCTGTTTCCGGATGTTTATGAAGTGGGCATGTCCTACATGGGATTTGCCATTCTTTATCACGTGCTCAACAAGCTTTCGTACGTATATGCAGAGAGGGTGTTTCTCCCCTGGCCGGATATGGCAGAGCAATTGCGCCAGGGGAAATTGCCCCTCTATTCGCTGGAGTCTTTTTCGCCGTTGAGCGAATTCGACGTCGTTGGTGTCACCCTTCAGCACGAAATGACCTATACCAGTGTGTTGGAGGCGCTCGACCTTGCTGGCATAGCGGTTTGGACGCGTGATCGGCACCGCGGTCCCCTGGTCGTTGGCGGTGGGCCCGCAGCCTTTAACCCTGAACCGATGGCCGATTTCTTTGATCTCTTTGTCATCGGCGATGGGGAGGAAGCGGTCGTCGAACTTGTGGAGGTTATCCGCAACGAAAAAGCCCACGGCAGCGATCGTGAACAAATCTTACGCGCCCTCTCTCGAATTTCTGGAGTGTATGTACCCCAATACTATCGGCCGCACTATCGCGATGATGGCGCCTATGCCGGTCTGTCGCCCATCGATGAGCATGTGCCGAAGAAAATCCGGGCTCGTATCCTTACCCACCTGGATAGCGAAAATTATCCGACCCGGCCGCTGTTGCCGAATATGGCAACCACTCACGATCGCGTGGTGTTAGAAATTTCCCGCGGCTGCAGTCGTGGCTGTCGTTTTTGTAATGCGGGCATGATCTATCGGCCAGTGCGACAACGACCGGTGGCGGAGCTCGTTCAGCAAGCTGTGGTCAGCATCCGCAACAGCGGTTATGATGAAATATCCTTGCTGTCGCTTTCCACTGGCGATTACGACGATTTGCTGCCGTTGCTGCGGCAATTACATAAAGCCTTGGGCCCTCAGATGGTGAATATTTCCTTCCCGTCTCTTCGGGTGGAAAAATTTACCGACCAAATGGCTTATTACGCCCGCCAGGTGCGCAAGTCCGGCTTGACGCTGGCACCGGAAGCGGGTTCCCAACGCCTGCGGCAGATCATCAATAAAACAACTCGTTCGGAAGAGTTGCTGCGGGCCATGGAGTTGGCATTTCAGCATGGTTGGAAACTGGTCAAGCTTTACTTCATGATCGGCCAGCCCGGCGAAACGGATGAAGATTTGCTGGCATTGGCAGCGCTGGTGCACTCGGCAGCGGATCTGGCCAGGCGTTTTCGGGGGACTCATATCAACATTTCCATATCGCCTTTTGTGCCCAAGCCTTTCACGCCGTTCCAATGGGCTGCACAGAATAGCCTGGATGAAATCCAGCGAAAAGTCCTATTGCTAAACCGGCTCATTTCATTCAAAAATGTGCGACTGAGTTGGCACGAGCCGGAGCGCTCCGTGGTTGAAGGCATTCTGGCTCGGGGCGATCGTCGTTTGGGAGCAGTGATCTATAATGCCTGGCAGAGAGGATCGAAATTAGAAGGGTGGAACGAGTTTTTTTCTTTTGCCCATTGGCAAAGCGCCATGGCCGAAAACGGCCTTAGCATCGAACCATTCACCCGGGGATATCCTCTCGAGGCCGAACTGCCGTGGGATCATATCATGAAGGGGGTGAGCAAAACATTCTTGCGCCAAGAATGGGAGCGTGCCCTGGAAGGGGTGGCTCTGCCGGATTGTCATGATGGCATCTGCAATCACTGCGGTCTTATGGCGCATCCAGTTTGCCGAGAAATCATCGGTCGCGAAGTAAAGGCCAATGCCTCGACGAGAAAGGTTGATTCCGAAGAGGAGTTGATTCGTTCATCGCAGGAAAGCCAGCAGACTCTGCCTGCCCGGCCAATTTCAGCAGCGGGAGGGCCTGTAGAGGGGGTTTTCATGCGCGTCCATTATCGTCGTGGTGAACAGGTGCGGTTCATCTCCCATCTGGACTTTGTGCATTTGTTGATCCGTGCCATGCGCCGCGCCGAATGGCCGCTGGTATACAGCGAGGGGTTCAACCCGCACCCTAAAATCTCATTTGCTTTTCCTCTAGCAACGGGGCATACCAGCAATGCCGAATACTTCGATGTGCAGCTGCTGACAAAAGATGCACCAGAATTATTGCCGAGGTTGCAGAGTCAATTGCCGGAAGGGGTTGAGCTGTTGGAATATCGCTTAGCGACCACCAAACCGCGGCCGCTTACGGATGTGATCAAGCGCATGGACTATTCGGTCGATTGGCCAGAAGGATTTGCGAGAGTGGAATTGGCCGATCGGATCGTTGCGCTCATGGCCCAGCCACAAATCTTCATCGAACGCCGCAAAGGAGATGGCGCAAGCCGGCGCCTGGATATCCGGCCTTTTATCGCCCACTTGTCCGAGAAAATTGGGACATTGGAAATCTACCTTAACATACACCAAGGCGCCACCGTTCGCATCGAAGAAGTTTTATCCTGCTTGTTTCCGCAGGAGCGCGAGCGGGTGGTGCTGGCGCGCGTGCATCGTAAGGCAGCGTGGATGGTAAAAGGCACAGAATTTTTATCACCGCTGGCGCTCTGATCAGCGGTCGGATTATTACTAAAGAGGAAACATGAAAAAAGAAATCATCATCAATAGTTCAATCGGCGAGACGCGTATTGCCATCCTCGAAGATGGAAAGTTAGCAGAGTTATATTTCGAGAAACCCGAAGACGAACGGATGGTGGGGGACATCTATTATGGCCGAGTGGCCAAAGTCATCAAAGGAATGCAAGCCGCATTTATCGATATTGGCCTAAATCAGGATGCTTTTTTACATTTTTCGGATGTTGGCGACAACCTGGAAGAGTTCAATGAGCTGTTCGAGCAGCCGCCAAAAAAAGAAGCGAAACAGAAAAAGCGTAAAGATTCTTCTGAACCGCCATTGCGACCTAACCAGCCGATACTGGTACAAGTGACCAAAGAACCGATTTCCAACAAAGGCGCTCGCGTCACGACCAATATCTCTTTACCGGGCCGTTTTTTGGTGTTAGTCCCGTATGATCATCTGGTGGGGGTATCGCGCAAGATCACCAATCGCAAGGAACGGGGGCGGCTGAAACAGATCGGCAGAAAAATTTGCCCCAAGGGTTGTGGACTGGTTATTCGTACGGTATCGGAGGGCAAATCGGAAGAAACCCTGCAAGCAGATCTGGAATCTCTGCTTAAAACGTGGGAGCAGATCAAAAAACAGATTAAAAAGAGTCAACCACCCATGTTGGTGCATAAGGATGTGGATGTGCTCTCTAGTGTGATCCGCGATTTATTTACGCCGGATGTAACCAGGCTGGTGGTCGACAATAAAAAGATGTACAAACAAATTTGTAAATATCTTCGCGATGTGGCAGCGCCATTGGTAGATCGAGTGGAATTGTATAACGAGCGCTTGCCGATATTCGATCATTTTGGCATCGAAGCGGAGATCACCCGCAGCCTGACACGCAAGGTGACGCTGAAGAGCGGGGGTTATATCTTTTTCGACCACACCGAGGCTCTGTGTGCCATCGACGTCAACAGTGGCCGTTTCATAGGTAAGAAAGGGCATGATGCGAATAGTTTAAAGATCAATTTAGAAGCGGCCAAGGAGATCGCCAGGCAGTTGCGCTTGCGCGACATCGGCGGCATCATCATCATCGATTTCATCGATATGGTGGAAGAAAAGAACCGCAAACGCTTGCAAGAGGAATTCATGCGCGAGTTAAAGGCCGATCGTGCGCAGGTGAATGTGGCACCCATCTCCCAATTTGGCATCATCGAGATGACGCGCGAGCGGGTGCGGCCGACGCTGCTCTTCACCATCAGCGAACCGTGTCCGGCCTGTTTGGGTACCGGCAGGGTCTTATCTAAGAGTACCACGCTGGCGCGCATCGAACGGTGGATTCAACGCTATCGCAGTGAAAAAGGCGAACGCAGCATCCAGTTGATCGTCAACCCCGAATTGGCAAAATTCCTCACCGCTGGATATCGCAGTCATATTCTGCGCCTCAGCTGGAAGTATTGGACGCGCATCAAAGTAATTGCCGACGACAACATCAGCATGGACGAGTTTCGCTTTTTCGATAAGGAAGGTAAGGAGGATTTGACGCAAAAATATAATTAGAAATTTTCTCAGAAGATGTCGAAAAAGTTATTATTATTCCCAAGTATGTTGGTTAAACTTTTGTGGCTGTGCGAAAATCAATAAAATACGTGTCATGCTGAGGAGCGCTAGCGACGAGACATTTTGAATTACCATCGTAGCAATTATTTGATAATGTTAAACATATTTAACGATTTTTTCAAAATAGCATTGGTTTTTTCTCCTTCTTTAAAAAATAATTCGTTTTCACACAATTACTTTAGCTTGGACAATTAGGATTATTTTTACCGATTAATACACTTTTTCAACACTTTCTCTTTGGTGAGACAAAAATTCACTACAGAGAGCACAGAGGAACAGAGGGAAATTTTTGAAAATTAAAAAGAAACATAATTTTCGATGTCTCATGACTGAGCGAAGCTCTTGATAAAGAGGCATATTAATCAGCAGCCGAGCTGGATAAGGCGATCAAGGTGTAATTCCGTGCCTCTCTGTGTCCTCTGGTGAAAAAATAACTCACCACAGAGAGCTCAGAGAAACACAGAGGAAAGCTCAGGATAATAATGTCTTCGATGATCTTGGCTTAACTGAAGAAGAACGCAAAATGTTCTATTGGGCCATAGCCGAGCTGGTAAATGCCCTGTGAGATAAGATGAGTAGTATCTAACTCCGCGCCCCTCTGTGTCCTCTGTGGTTAAAAAAATTCACCACAGAGCGCACCGAGAAACACAGAGGAAAGTAGGTGGAGATATGATTGAAAATACAATTACAGAAAAAATAATAGGATGTGCAATAGAAGTGCATAGAAATTTAGGACCTGGATTATTAGAAAGCGCCTATGAAGAATGTCTTTTTTATGAATTACAACAGACTGGTTTAGATGTGAGAAGACAAGTTCCTTTACCAATCGTTTACAAAGAAACAAAATTAGATGTTGGATATAGAATTGATTTATTGGTTCAAGATATAGTTATCGTAGAGATTAAATCTGTAGATGCAATTACAGAAATTCATAAAGCTCAGTTAATGACTTATATGAGATTAACCGGAGTTAAAGTAGGATTACTTATTAATTTTAATGTACGAAAATTAAAAGATGGCATTGTTCGTTGGATTATATAATACTCCGTGCGCCTCTGTGTCCTCTGTGGTGAAAAAACAACTCACCACAGAGAGCACAGAGAAACACCGAGGAAAGCTCAGTTGTTCGTAAAAAAACCAATGTCAAGAAGTCGTCCCTGACGACGTTTTTTATAAAAAATCCAATGTCAAGGAGCCGTCCCTGACGACGTTGAAGAGAGGAGGGTATCATGAATTTCCGGATCATTTTGCGCCTTTTTTGGGCTTTATTGATCCTTGGTCGCACGTCATTTGCCCAAACTGTCGATCAACAAAAACCCATTCATCCGGCGGTCGAACGCCCGCGGAGGACGGCCGACACCACCGTCGTCGCGCAGCAACAGAGTCAAAAAACAGAGCCGTCAAAACCAACCATGGGACCGCCTTCAGCCGTCAGCCTGGAGACGTTTAATCTCAAGGCGCGCATCCAAGCCTCTCGCTTAAAGAAATGCGATGGTCTGCAAATTACCGCCATCATTCCGGACCATCTCATCTATGATGATTCCATTATCATCATCGGCTGCGGATTCGGTGGCTCGGCAGGCATGCTGCTGGACATTGGATGGGATACCCAGCTCTGTGTGGATCATTGGTCTGATACCATCATTCAAGCCCGATATCGACCAGCTCATTCGCAGACACCGCTGAGTTCCATGCCGCAGGGGAGTACTAACTTGTGCATTGTCACTACCAAAATGTCGGCCAGTGCACCGGTGCCGGTCACAATCAATTCAATAACGCCGTTGAATGTTCATCTTGTCATCCAACACAATACCAGTTCCACATACACTGAAAATTTGATCATCTGGGACAAAATCGAGGAGGGGACGATCGATCGCTATGTGATTGAACGCAGGACTCTGGACCAGAGCCAACCATTATTTGAGGAAATCGGCACAATGCCAAATCCAACCAGCTGGACGAAAATTACTTTTCGCGACGATAACGCCGGCGGTCAATATTATATCTACAGAGTTCGTGCCTATGCCGGACAGCGGCCATCTCTTTATTCCAATTATATTGTTGCATCTCTTTCGCGAACCGGGCATAGCTACCGAGAATGTGATTATTGATACAAATGTACCCATAATCATTCCGGTCATGGTTGGGTGAGATATCAATTCGATGCCATCTTGCCGACCGAACCATGCGCATGGAGGCACGGCGGCTGAGCACCGTAATCAATTACGGGCATACTCATTTTCAATTCGGGTTTTGGGGTAATGATTTAAGATTAGCTTGACATTATTAGAAAAAATATTTATATTAATAGGCTTTAATACTGATGATGTTATTTTTATACCAAAGCAATAAAAACAAGGTTGGTATTTGCAGGTCATTCATTTGCTAGATGGTTGAGGGAGTTTTTAGATGTACGCAATTTTGGAAATAGCCGGTCAACAATTCAAGGTCGCAAAAAACGACAAGATCGTTGCCCCGAGATTGGAAGGCGAAGTGGGTACGCACCTCGAACTGGATAGGGTGATGATGCTATCGGATAATAAGAAGGTTTTGTTGGGCACACCCTTTATCGAAGGCGCCAAGGTGCAGGCGAAAATCATTGATCATGACAAAGCGAAAAAGGTGCTCATTTTCAAGAAAAAACGACGCAAGGGGTATACGCTTTTCAAAGGGCATCGTCAGCAGCAGACCGTGTTGAAAATCGAAAAAATCATCGCCGGCGAGTACAAGTGATGGTCGGCGCTTTGAGGAGGTTAGGCAATGGCTCATAAAAAAGGTGTAGGCAGTTCGCGCAACGGACGCGACAGCAACCCGCAGATGTTGGGCGTTAAAAGGTTCGATGGACAGTTCGTCACCGCAGGCAGCATCATCGTGCGCCAGCGCGGCACCCGCATCCATCCCGGCATCAACGTCGGCATCGGATCGGACGACACACTGTTTGCGCTCAAAGACGGTAAAGTAAAATTCGTCCAACGCGGTAAAAGCAAATTCGTCAATATCATCATCTAAGCCGATCTGTGAGGTTGATGAGCGTGCGGAGATGAAAAAAGCTTTGGTTATCCTGAATTCAGAAAGAGAATGATAGTATGTGAAGGCGCGGTTCTTGCCGCGCTTTTTTTATGCGCCTGATTCAGATTTTACAAAAGTTAAAAAAATATTTTTTACCCCTAGATTGTATTTCCACTCCTTTATCAATTCGGCAAGAGGTGTAAAACTGAAAAACACGGCTCGGATCATTTTTCGCATCAACCGAGTGCCTCTCTCAACAGACTGAAAAGCGGTTACTGTCTTTTACCATTGCTCATTATCCAATTTTAGAATGAAAGCCATTTTCGTTCAATAACTTTTCCAACCATCGAAAAATCAATCTACAAAAAGTATGCCATTCTTTCGAAATTTGACTTGACTCTTTACGTCATTTATCATATATTAAATTATATTCAAAACTCATAAGAGTTCGCGATGACATACCGCGCTGGATATTGAAAAATAGCGCTTTAGCAGATGAGAGCTATTCTCTCGGATTTGCTGTTGGCGATGCCTCCGGCGTTTCAAACCACTCAGTGGGCGAAAAGTCGTCGGTTCAAAAGGACAATGATCACAATATCCAAGCATCTGCAGTTGATAGGCAAAAACACGATAAATAAGTGGATGTAACGATGGGTGAAACCATGAAGATCGACCTGGAAGAAGTCGAGCGGATTGCTCGCTTGGCCAAATTAGAATTTGTCAGTGAAGAAAAGCAGCGTTTTGTCGAGCAATTCAATCAGATTTTGGCTTATATGGAAAAGATCGGCGAACTGGATTTGTCGACAGTTGAGCCAACAACGCATGTCTTTACTGAGGCGGAGACGATGCGATCTGATATAGTGCGTCCGAGTTTACCCCAGGAGCAGGTGTTGGCAAATGCGCCGGCCCAAAAATATGGCTTGTTTTCCGTTCCCAAGGTGATTGGCGGTTAAGAACGATTTACCCTGAAAATTTTCATAAGGAAAATCTACTTGAGCAAACATAAAACCAAATATATCTTTTTCACCGGTGGTGTGGTTTCATCCCTCGGTAAGGGCATTGCAGCTGCCTCTATTGGGCGATTGCTGAAGGCGCGCGGTTATTCGGTCACCATCATCAAACTGGATCCTTATATCAATGTCGATCCTGGCACCATGAGCCCCTTTCAACATGGTGAGGTGTATGTTACCGACGATGGTGCCGAGACCGATCTCGATCTCGGCCATTATGAGCGTTTTATCCATACCAATATGACCAGCCGCAACAATGCCACCACGGGTCAGATTTACTATACGGTCATCACCAAGGAGCGGCGCGGTGATTATCTCGGCAAAACCGTGCAAGTGATCCCGCACATTACCGACGAAATCAAACATCGCATTTTGCTGGCTGCTCAAAGTGGCGAAAAACCCTATGACGTGGTCCTCATCGAGGTGGGAGGTACGGTTGGTGATATCGAGAGTTTGCCGTTCTTGGAGGCCATCCGCCAATTCACCCAGGAACAAGGTCACCAGAACGTGATGAGCGTTCATCTCACCCTGGTGCCTTTTATCCGCGCATCCGGTGAGCTCAAGACCAAGCCGACTCAGCATTCGGTGATGAAATTACGCGAGATCGGTCTTCAGCCGGACATGCTGTTGTGTCGGTCCGAAGCCCCGTTGCCAGTGGAGGCGCGGGAAAAAATTGCCCTGTTTTGTTCGGTACCACCGGAGATGGTGTTCGAAGCACGTGATGTCGAAAGTATTTATGAAGTACCGTTGCTGTTTGAAGAGCACGGCGTCGGCGACCGCGTCACTGCGCGTTTGGGATTGGAAGCGCGAGAACCCGATCTCTCAGGCTGGAAGTCGTTCGTGAAAAAGCTCAAGGATCCTGCTGGATTTGTTCGTATTGCGATTTGTGGCAAGTACACGAATTTGCATGACTCTTACAAGAGCATCATCGAGGCGTTTGTGCATGCTGGCGTGGAAAACAACGCCCGGGTAGAGCTCAAATGGCTCGATTCGGAGGAGATGAATGATTCCACGGCTCATCGTTTATTGGCCGATGTTTCGGGATTGTTGGTGCCAGGGGGGTTTGGGGAACGAGGAATAGAAGGCAAAATCATTGCCATTCACCATGCGCGTATCAATAAACTGCCGTTTTTTGGCATCTGCTTGGGCATGCAATGTGCGGTGATCGAATTTGCCCGCCATGTTTGCGGTCTTGCAGAAGCCAATAGCACCGAGTTTGATCCGGCGACCCCCGATCCGGTCATCGACCTGATGGAGACGCAGCTGAAAATCGAAAACAAGGGTGGTACCATGCGTTTGGGCGCTTATCGCTGCGTCCTCGATGCAAAATCCAAAGCCTATCAAGCGTATAAGAAACGAGAAATCAGTGAACGGCATCGGCATCGGTATGAAGTGAACAACGAATATATACCGTTATTTGAAAAGCATGGCCTCATCATGGCTGGCCGCAATCCCGATAATAATTTAGTGGAAGTAGTGGAGCTAAAAGACCACCCCTGGTTCATCGGCGTGCAATTCCATCCCGAACTGAAATCGCGGGTATTGGAAGCGCATCCGCTTTTCCGCGATTTTGTTGGCGCTGCCATTCGTTTCAAATTAGCCCAACAGAAAACATGAAAAAGATCATTCAAATAGTGCCTCTCATGGTGGTGGGCGTCATGATGTTGACGCAGGTGACTCATCCTCAAAGGAGAACCATTACCGTGGCGATCGCCGATTTCCGCAACAGCACCGGCCGATTTGTCAACGATCGCCTGCAAAAGACGGTGCCAGAGGTGCTCAAAACCGAACTGGCGCAAACTGGTGCGGTGACGGTGTTGGAACGTAGTCGCCTGGAGGGTATTTTCCAAGAACAAGCACTGGCTCAGAGCGGCGTGCTGGATGCTTATGAAGCCCAAAAGGTCGGCAAATTAATTGGCGCACACTATGTCATCAGCGGGGAGATTACACGAGCCGGCGACCGTCTTCGTATCGATGCTCACATCGTTAGCGTGGAGACGGGTGAGGTGGTGGGAGAAAAGGTGACCGGCCCTGATGAAGCAGCGGTAGAGGCCATGGTTCGTATTCTGGCGAATAATATCGTCTTCAATTTGAGCGGACAAGGGCACGCCATCCAACAGGCCAGGGTGCATCGCTATCCCTATGTTTATCCATTGCTTTGTGCCGCTGGCGCCGGCTTGGGCGCTGGATGGTTGCAACACCAATATCGGGAAAATTACGATGCCTATCGGCAGGCTGGTACTATCGACCGAATCGTGAAAAGCTATGATCATGCCAATGCCTATTTTCGCGCACGCAATTATGCGTTGGGCGTAACCACCCTATGCCTCGGAGCAGGGATAACTCTTTGGTTGAAAAATCGCCACCACCGTAATCTCATCCTGGCCACCGGCAAATCGCAGCGTGGCGACGCTTTTGTTTGGGCACCAGCTATTGATCCCCATCATCATCGGATTGGTATTAACATTTATTGGATGTATTGAGGCGAATGAGCGATTTTCAGAAATACCTGTTTATTTGTAGCGATAAAGTAAAGGCCACTCGTCCACAATGGCAAGGGGGCAGAGTCCCTTGCTGTCTGAAGAAAATATCGATGGGGCATGGGCTCCGCCGTTTATGGTTGGGTTCCTTGTTGCTAACGGTTATGTATGGTTGTTGCAGCGAATTAGAGCGAAGCAATCCCTTGGACCCTAAGAACCCCAATAGCCAGATGCCACGGCAGGTACTTATCGAGGCGTTTGTCAATGATATTGGAGGTAATTCCATGGAGGCAGCGCAGGCGGGATTGGAGCGTTTGGCACGTACCTATCCGGCGGATCGTTTTATTCTCCTTGAGCATCATATCCAGAAAACCGCCAGTGTAGATTCTCTGGCGTTGCCTGCCAGTTGGAACCGCTACCAATGGTTGGTACCGCAACCTGCTGCCCAGGCTATTCCCGATGTTTTCTTCGATGGGCTGAGTGGAAGAGTGCAGGGCGCATCCACGGCAGACGCGGCCTTTGCTCGCTATAGCCAAGCTATCGATCTTTGCCTACAGCGTCCAGCCAAACTGCTCATCGAAGCAACGGCCGTCCTCGAGGGCAAGCAGTTGCATCTGAAAGCCAAATTGGCGCGACTGGGATCTGAGGCAGCAGAGGATGTTTTAGTTTATCTGGCGCTCACCAGTGAGGTCTATCCATCACGGCCGGTGGTAAGGGCCTGGTTTCCGGTGGAGGCCCCCGGCCACCTATCAGCAGGAGAAGTGAGAACGATCGATCGAACCGTGGATCTATCGACGGACATCGCCTGGATCAGACCCACTTGTACATTGATCGTGCAAAATGGTACTACCAAGGAAATATACCATTGTGCCAAAGTAAAATGGCAATACAACCAATGAAACCCTATTTTCACATAATTTTTGGGGCAGCCCTGTTGACGTTCATTTCTTGTAACGTTATCGATAAGCTTGCCAATACGCCGCCTATAATCGAGGCAATCATAGCAGAAAAGACGATCTGCAGTGTTGGCGATACCGTCTGGGTAAAAGTAGAAGCGACGGATGCGGAAGAGGATCCGCTCACCGGGAGTTGGATAGCCGATGGTGGGTTTTTCATCAATGCCCAAGGGCTAAAGGTGGAGTGGGTGGCGCCAAAAACCGCGGGCTATTACACTCTCCAGGTAACCGTTCGTGACGATAAAGGCGGCCAGAACGAGGATCGTATTTCCCTCACGGTGTTGCCGCAAGAGAAACCGACTGTCCGCATCGTTCGGCCAGAGGATGGGGCTTTTCTCACTGCTCTTGGGAATTTGACCATCGAAGTTGCAGCGGAACCTGTGGATTTTGTCGGAGTAGATTTTTATATCGACGGCACGAAACGCCTGAGCGATAGTTCGCCGCCGTTCATTATGGATTGGCCATTGGCAGGAATATGTGGGATGATGCGAATCAAAGCCATCGCCTTTCGCTTGGATGCAACGCATATTTGGGCAGCGGATTCGATTCGGGTGAATATCGAAGGGGTCATCCCCGTACCAAAGATCAAAGGAAAATAGGCAGATATGCAGTTAGATAAGCAAGCGCAATCTCAGAATACTTTTGATGAAGATCCCATTGAAAGCGCACGGCGGGTTTTGAAGATCGAGAGCGAGGCTGTGGCGGCGCTGATCCCGCGGGTGGGAGAAAACTTTGCACGAGCGGTAGAATTGATTTACAACTGCAGCGGACGTGTCATTGTCACCGGCATCGGCAAGTCGGGCATCATCGGCAAAAAAATTGCCGCCACCCTCACCAGTACCGGCACCAAAGCTTTTTTTCTGCATCCAGTGGAAGCCCTGCACGGCGATTTGGGTATGCTGATGAAGGACGACGTGGTCATTTGTATTTCCAAGAGCGGCGAAACCGATGAGGTCACCAAACTTTTTCCGATTTTCAAACAGCTCGGCATTCCGGTCATCACATTGACGGGCAATCTCCGTTCTGCGCTGGCTCAGCGCAGCGATGTCGTGCTCGACGTTGCCGTGGCCGAGGAAGCCTGTCCCTATGATTTGGCGCCCACTGCCAGTACCACAGCTACCTTGGCCATGGGCGATGCCCTGGCCGTGGCATTGTTAAAGAAACGACACTTTAATTCTGAAGATTTTGCGCTGCTGCATCCGGGCGGCGCATTGGGAAAAAAGCTTTTGAGTGTGCGCGAGGTGATGTTCACCGGCGATCGTATTCCGCGGGTCTCGCCCGATACACCGGTGGGTGAGGCCATCCATGAGATCACTGAAAAGAAATTCGGTTGCGCTTGTGTGGTCGATGGCGATGATCGCCTTTTGGGCATGATCACCGATGGCGATCTGCGCCGCGGTATGCTACAATATCGCGATTTGCTTTCGTTAAAAGCTCAAGATATCATGAACGACCATCCCAAAGTCATGCCCAGTAACGGCACAGCCCTGCAGGCCATGCAGATCATGAATCAACACAACATCACCCAGGTGATTGTCGTCAACGATAAGAAGCAGCCGGTAGGAATTGTCCATCTTCATAATCTTTTGGAAGCGGGCATTAACAGGGATACTTTTAGTAAATGAACATGAGGGCAACTGCCATTATTTTTATATTGTTTTCGGTGGTCATGCTATTCTGCCATTGCGGTCGACAGGAGCCATCCTCCGCAAAGGCGCCGACCCTTGTGGATGAAGCATTTCCGGATCAGGAGGGCTGGAATTCCAGCGTGACGTCGACGAAAAACGGCAAATTGGAAGCAGTGGTGGAATATGGCCATATGATGCGCTACGCCAAGAAAAACCGCATTCTATTCGATCAAGGTGTGCGGGTAGATTTTTTTGACGTCGATGGACGTAAGCGCTCGCAATTGACTGCCGATAGCGGTGAACTCAATGAGGTCAGTAACGATATTATGGCTATTGGAAACGTCCGAGTCGTTTCCGATACCGGCATCACCCTGTTCAGCGAAAAATTGGCCTATAACCAAAAGACGGAAAAAATCTACTCCGACGTCGAGGTGATGCTGATTACCCAGAAAGGAGATACCCTGTACGGCCTCGGCTTTGAGTCGGACAAGCAGCTGCATGTTTGGCGCATCAAACAACCGCGCGGTAGTTCGCACAAGAGCGTGGATTTATCGGGCCAGCAGTTTCGCAAGCCGCGGCCGGATAGCACCAGTAAGCCCGCCCCAGAATAGCACGGCTTGTTCACGATTTTAAAGGCTAATAGGGCAGACGTTATGTGGGGAGATTCGTATCTCATTCATGCGCAAAAGGGTTAAAAAATGGCGGAGAACTACGTCGGTGTCTGATATTCGGTAATGGTATATCCGCGCGGGTGATAAGCTCATAATTGCGAGTCGATGTATCGTTTTGAGAGGTCTAGAACCGTGGCCAATGAGGAGGCATTCGATCGGATAGCGAGAAACGTTGCGAAAAAGCGCTCCCTTTAGTTTGGCTATGTTCGGAGAAGGTAAACGCTCATGGTTAGAAATGCGGCATCCACCATTGGTGTGGTTTGGTTCTTTGTTATCCTAACTATTATTTTCGTTGTTTTCGAAAGTGTTGGCGGTACCCTACAGCTGGCACACGCCGATTCGGCTATCGGAAGAATGGAAAATGGCAGGTTGCTGCGTGAATTGATCGGCCATGTGGTTTTCAGTCAAGATAGTTCGCGCATGTATTGCGATCGCGCCATTCAATATGTTGATGAAAAATATGTCCGATTTTTGGGCAATGTTTTAATATCTAATCCGCCGCGGCAATTACGCGCCGACGAGATCTATTATTTCGAGCACAACAAGGAGCACCTGGCCAGAGGTGGGGCAAAGATACAGGATCGCGTTCGCATCCTCAGCGCCGATAGCCTCCGTTATTTGGAATTAGAGGAGCGAGTATTAGCACAAGGCCGAGTGCGATTGGTGGATAGCAATGAAAATATGTGCTTGAGCGGAACAAAGATGGAATATCTGCGGCTGCAAGGTTATGCGCGTGCTATTGGGCGACCGGTTTTTGTGCATCACGATTCGACTCGCAGCGACAGCCTGGTAATCATCAGCGATTATATGGAGATGAAGGACGACGGCGCTGAGATCCATGCGGTGGATCGAGTGGAGATCATCCAGGGCAATGTGCGCGCCGAATGCGGCCGGTTGACCTATTACCGAGATAAAGAGAGCATCGAGCTTTCGCTCAATCCCCGCGCCCGTCGCGACGAGGATTGGTTGCGCGGAGCCTCCATCACCCTGAGGGTAAAAGATCGTAAGGTGGATGCCATTCACATCACGGGCCAGGGGACGGTGGTCTCGCGTGTGGATACCACCGTGAGCAGGACGCCGAAATATGATTTTCTCAGCGGCGAGGAGATATTCGTTCGTCTTTGTGAGGAAAAAATAGACTCGGTATTTGTAAAGGGTCGAGCCACCAGCTATTATCATCTATTCGAGCAAAAACAGGATAAAGGCCTCAATAAAGTTTTAGGCGATGAGATGTATATGAAATTGCGCGACGGCAAGATGATCCGCGTTGATGTCAAAAGCTCGCCAGCGACTTCAAGCGGGGTGTTCTACCCGCAAAAGAAATATAAAGTGCTTGCAACCGAACTGCAGGCGTTGATTGAGCAGGCGATGTTGCCTGGTCCTCCTGGTCAGCCATCTGCCGAAGGCGTGCAGAAGAGGAATAGCCTGATGAAGGAATTTAATTGAGTGGATAGGATGCATCAAGCACCGACATTGAGCTGTCATCATCTGGTAAAAATCTACGGCAAGCGCCGGGTGGTGGATGACGTGAGTATCCAGATCAGCCAAGGTGAAACCGTGGGATTGCTCGGACCGAACGGTGCCGGCAAGACGACGACGTTTTATATGATTGTCGGGTTGATCCGCCCCAATGAAGGCCGGATTTGCCTGGACGATGAAGAGATCACCTTTCGGCCGATGTTCCGTCGCGCACGCATGGGCATCAGCTATCTGCCGCAGGAGGCCTCGGTATTTCGGCGGCTGACGGTGCTGGAAAATCTTCTGGCGATCTTAGAGACGATGCCTTTGACCAAAGGAGAACAGCAGCAGCGCGCGTGGGGTTTGCTGGAGGAATTGGGGATTACCCATATAGCGCATAGTAAAGCTTATAATCTCTCCGGCGGCGAAAGACGCCGGGTCGAAATCTGCCGGGCTTTGGTGACCCAGCCCAAATTCATGCTCTTGGATGAGCCTTTTGCTGGGGTGGATCCCATTGCTGTCGAGGACATCCAGCACATCGTCGGCGATCTCAAGAAACGCAACATCGGGGTGCTCATCACCGATCATAATGTGCACGAAACCTTGTCCATCACCGATCGCGCCTATCTGCTTTTCGATGGCAAGGTGTTGAAATCAGGCTCGGCGCAATTTTTGGCCAACGACGAAGAAGCGCGAAAATTATATTTTGGCGATAAATTTCGGTTGGATCGATAACATCCATGCAAAAGAGGAAGAAGAGAACATAGATTGAACGATTTCTATAAAAACAAGGTCAACCATTGTCGGATCTCTTTTAAGGCTTCCGGCATTGGTCTCTGGTGAATCCAAAACAGGTAAGAGGTTCTTAAAAGATGGTCAATATCACCCAAAAACTGGTCATGCAACTTCGGCAATCGCCGCAGCAAGTGTTGCTCTCCTCATTATTGCAACTGCCCGTTTTGAGTCTGGAACAACGCATCCGCATGGAGCTGGAGACTAATCCGCTGTTGGAATTGGAGATGGATGAGGAAGTAGATCAAGAATTGGAGGAGAGCGAAGAACAAACTCCTGAAGAGATCGTGGCCGAAGAGGAAGAAGAGGAGGAGGTGGTTGAGCCCACCAAGGAGGAGATCGATTGGGAAGAGATCCTCAACGATCAGGAGAGTTTTGAGGTTCGCATCCCCAAAGAAAAAAACGTCGATACGTTTGAAAAGCCAGAAGTCTACCAGGAAACGCTCACCGATCATCTGATCTCGCAGGTGCATCTGGCCGGTTTAAAACCAGAAGAAGAGGTCATAGCCGAATATATCATTTGGAACATCAACAGCGACGGCTATCTGGTGGCGGACGACGAGGATCGCCTGGCGGGCAAGGACGGTAGAGGATATTGCCGAGAATCTCCAGGAGGATCCGGAGACGATCGAACGCATTCTGGGCATCATTCAACGGTTCGATCCCGTGGGAATCGGGGCTCGGAATTTGCAGGAATGCTTGCTGGTGCAGTTATTGGAGGAACAACCTCGCAACGAAGCTGCCATCCGCATCATCCGCGATCATTTTGATGATTTCAAGAATAAACGTTTTGAAAAGTTAGCCAAAGAGCTGGAGATGCCTTTGGAGAAAATCAAAGAGACCATTGCCCATATCACCAAGCTCAATCCCAAACCCGGTGAAGGATATGCCTCTCTTGTGGATAATTACATCATCCCGGATCTGGAAGTGCGCAAGGAAGATGGTGAGTTCAAGATTTATATGCACGATTGGAATGTGCCGCAATTGCGAATCAATAACGAGTATCGCAAGATGATGCTGGATCGAAAACACACCGATAAACAGACGCGAGATTACATCAAAAATCGTCTGGAATCGGCACGGTGGTTGATCAATTCCATCCATCAGCGGCGGGCCACCATTCTGCGGGTGATGGAAGCCATCATCCATAAACAAATGGACTTTTTCAACTATGGCCCGGATCATCTCAAACCTCTGATTCTCAAGGATATCGCCGATGAGATCAACATGGATATCTCTACCGTCAGCCGGGTAACCAATGGCAAATATGTGCAAACCGAATGGGGCATCTTCGAGTTAAAATATTTCTTTAGCGAAAAGATCAAAACCGACGAAGGCGAAGATGTTTCCAATAAGATCATCAAGGGTTTGATAAAAGAGATCATTCACAACGAGCCACCGAAAAAGCCCTACAATGATCAAAAAATCGCCGAGATGTTGAAGAAAAAAGGTTATAACGTCGCGCGTCGCACCGTGGCCAAATATCGAGAGCAAATGGCCATTCCGGTTTCGCGGTTACGACGTAAGATTTGAGCCGAGCAGGCTTTTGCTCAGGTCAAAGGGGCGAAAATTCACCCGATTTTCGAATGGATGGCTGATCAGCTACAAAGGGTTGGCGTCCTCTTCTGGCTATGGGGTGAAGAAAATTACTTGAAAAATGAAAACTATTTTAATCGAATATTGTAATTGCGCGGTGGGCAAAAGTGAAAAATATCTGAATGCCCGGTGGATTTAATGGAGTCTGATTCTGACATGCATCCCCAAAAAAGCATTCACGCTACAACTATCCTTGGGTTACGTTACAAGGGAAAAGCGGTATTGGCTGGCGACGGTCAGGTTACTTATGGCGAGATGGTGCTGAAAAGCAAGGCGCGTAAGGTGCGGAAAATATTTCACGATCAAATTTTAGCTGGTTTTGCTGGTGGCGCTGCCGATGCCTTTACCCTGTTCGAGCGGTTCGAGGCCAAGTTGGAAGAATACCATGGAAATCTCGCACGGGCCGCCGTCGAGTTGGCCAAAGACTGGCGCACCGATCGTTATCTGCGCCGCCTTGATGCACAACTAATAGTCCTCAATCATGAAAAGATCTTTTTATTATCTGGCACCGGTGACCTGATCGAACCGGATGACAATGTGGTGGCCATCGGTTCCGGTGGGCCTTATGCGCTGGCCGCTGCCCGTGCTCTCATGAAGCATTCCTCCCTGGATGCCGAGGGCATCGTCAAAGAAGCCATGGAAATAGCTGCATCCATGTGTATCTATACGAACACCCGACTTGCGATAGAGGTTTTGGAATAGAAAAATGGAAATGACCCCACAGCAAATAGTAAAAGAATTGGACAAGTACATCATTGGCCAAGACAACGCCAAGCGTGCGGTAGCCATAGCCTTACGCAATCGCTGGCGCCGCCAGCAGGTGAGCGAAGAATTGCGTGAAGAGATCATGCCCAATAATATCATCCTCATTGGGCCTACCGGCGTCGGCAAGACCGAATTGGCGCGCAGGTTGGCGCGCTTGGCCGGCGCGCCGTTCATCAAAGTGGAGGCTTCCAAATTCACCGAAGTCGGTTATGTGGGCCGCGACGTGGAATCCATCATCCGCGACCTGGTCGATCTGGCCGTGAATATGGTGCGCAGCGAGCGCATCGTAGGGGTACAAGCCAAGGCAGAAGAACTGGCCGAGGAAAGGCTTTTGGATTTATTGCTACCACCTGCGAGCGGCGAAAATGGTGGAAATGACGCTGATAAAACGCTGGTAGATAAACGCGCTCGCAATCGCGAGAAAATGAAGACCCTGTTGCGCCAAGGCAAGCTGGATCAGCGTTTGGTGGAAATTGAAGTACCCGGCGACCTGCCTCCGATGATGCAAATCATCTCCCCCATGGGCGTGGAGGAGTTGGGTCTCAATATCCAAGACCTCTTGGGGCCTTTTATGCCCAAAAAGACCAAAAAGCGACGTGTCTCCATCGCCGAAGCAAGGGTGTTGCTGATGCAAGAGGAAACGCAAAAGCTCATCGACATGGACGAAGTGGTGCGAGAGGCCATCTATCGGGTGGAGGAGATGGGCATCGTCTTCTTGGATGAGATCGATAAAATAGCCGGCACCAACGATGGCGTTGGCCCCGATGTTTCCCGAGAAGGGGTGCAGCGCGATCTGCTGCCGGTGATCGAAGGCACCAACGTCATTACCAAGTATGGCATGGTCAGAACCGATCATGTGCTGTTTATTGCTTCGGGCGCTTTTCACGTCTCTAAACCATCGGATCTGATCCCAGAACTGCAGGGACGTTTTCCTATCCGCGTCGAGTTGCACAGCCTCACAGCTAAGGATTTCGAGCGGATATTAACCGAACCCAAAAATGCGCTC
>FWWM01004470.1_pt1 | contig 32557 bp, 35 predicted proteins | sample 2228351 | NCBI WGS metagenome assembly FWWM01 (sample SAMEA103939774, study PRJEB20133) | metagenome
GTGCACTACACCGGCAGTGAACGCGCTCGGCACATCCACCCGCCGACCCTGGCCCGCCAGCTCCGCCGCCTTGAACGCCACGGCCAGCGAGTGCCGCCAGAACGTCTCGATTCGGAAGAGCGCATTCAGCGCATCTGGCGCAAACGCCCCCGCTATCGCACCACTAATCGCCAGGTTCCGCGCCTGCACGAACCCGAGCGTCACCAGCGCCTGCTGCACCGACGTGATCTCCCGCATCCGGCGGTACGCCGCCGAGTTCACCACCCGCAAGATGCGGCTGCTCAACCCCGGGTCCGCCGATACCACCAGCGCCAGGTCCGAGGCCGAGGCCTTCGGATCCTGCGCAACCTGCATCACCCGCAGCGCCACCGCCGGCAGCGGCGGCAGCGCCTCGATCGTCGCAGCGAGATCCACCCCCGCCGGCGGACGTTCGGCCATCACGCAACCTCCCGGGCGATACTCCTCTCGCCACAGTGTCGTCGCTCGCGCCTGCCGCCGGCATCAGGGAGTTCCCCGGTTTCGGCCCCGGAGCTTCCCAACGCCCCTACAGCGGGATGTTGCCGTGCTTCTTCGGCGGATTCCGGTCCGCCTTGTTCTGCAGCATCTCCAGCGCCCGGATAATCTTCGGCCGCGTCTCCCGCGGGTCGATCACGTCGTCGATGAAGCCACGCCCCGCCGGGATGTACGGATTCGCGAACTTCTGCCGGTACTCCGCGATCAGCTCCTTCCGGCGTGCCTCCGGGTCGGCCGCACCCGCGATCTCATCCCGGTACACGATGTTCGCCGCACCATCCGGTCCCATCACCGCAATCTCACCCGTCGGCCACGAGAAGTTCATATCGCCGCGCAAGTGCTTCGAGGACATCACCAGGTATGCCCCACCGTACGCCTTTCGCAGCACCACCGCCACCTTCGGAACCGTCGCCTCGCTGTACGCGTACAGCAGCTTCGCCCCGTGCGTAATGATCCCGTTGTACTCCTGCGACGTCCCCGGCAGGTACCCCGGCACATCCACCAGCGTCACCAGCGGAATGTTGAAGCAGTCGCAGAACCGAACGAACCGCGCCGCCTTCCTGCTCGCGTTGATGTCCAGCGACCCGGCCAGGTGCATCGGTTGGTTCGCCACAAACCCGACGCTCCGGCCGCCCATGCGCCCGAACCCAATCACAATGTTCGGCGCAAACGCTTCCTGCACCTCCAGAAACTCGCCGTCATCGACAATCCGGTAGATCACCTCCCGCACGTCGTACGGCCGGTTCGGCTCCGCCGGCACGATCGTCAGCAGGTCCTCTTCCGTCCGGTTCACATCGTCGTTCGTCGGCACCAACGGCGGGTCCTCCGCATTGTTCGACGGCAGGTAGGCCAGCAGCCGCCGGACCTCAGCCAGGGTCGCTTCCTCACCGGCAATCGCGAAGTGCGCCACCCCGCTCTTCGCAGCGTGCACCTCGGCCCCGCCGAGCGTCTCCTGCGTCACCTCCTCGCCAGTCACCGACTTCACCACGTCCGGCCCGGTGATAAACATGTAGCTCGTCCCTTCGGCCATGAACACGAAGTCCGTGATCGCCGGGCTGTACACCGCGCCTCCGGCGCACGGACCCATAATCACGCTGATCTGCGGAATGACCCCGCTCGCCAGCGTGTTCATCGCGAAAATCTCGCCGAAGCCGCGCAGGCTCTCTGGCCCATCCTGGATGCGCGCCCCACCCGAATCCTGGATGCCGATGACCGGCGCCCCCGTCATCATCGCCAGGTCCATCACCTTCAGGATCTTCTCCGCCACCGCTTCGCTCAGCGAACCCCCCGCCACCGTGAAGTCGTACGAAAACACATACACCGGTCGCCCATCCACCTTGCCCCAGCCCGTCACCACCGCCTCCACGTTGCCCCCCGCCAGCGAACCCCGCGGCCGCATCAGCATATCCAGCTCCTCGAACGTGCCCGGGTCGAGCAGCAGGTCGATGCGCTCCCGTGCCGTCAGCTTCCCGCGTGCATGCTGCGCCTCGATCCGCTTCTCACCGCCGCCAAGCGCGGCCGCTTCCTTCAGGGCAATCAGCTGGCGGAGCTTCTCCTCCGCGCTCAGTTGTTCGGTCATCCTGGCCTCGGCTCGTAGGGGAATCTGGCCCGCGCCACCGGACCCCGGCGCGTCGCGCAGGCCTGCCCGCCGAAGATAGCATCCCCCGCCCTCCCGGGCGATTTCACCCCGTGCCGGCCCCCGCCGGAACCGCCACACCGCCGCCATCGACCGGCTCCGCCCAGCTCCGCCCGTTGCTCCGCGCGTTCCTCGCCGGCCTGCGCGGCCCCTCGGCCAGGATCCCCACCACCTCCGACCACATGCTCGCAAATCCCAGCGGCGCCCCGAGCCCCGCCTCCGCCTCCTCCACGGTCATCGAATCGAGGAAACGCTCGCCAAAATAGTCCAGGCTCGGCCGCGGCAGAATGTAACAGTCCGGTGGCGTCCCATCGCGGACCTGCTCCACATAATCCGCACCGCACACCAGCCCGCTCACGTTCACCCGCTCGCCGAATACCCGGTTCGTCGCGCCCCGCACCTCGACCCTCGCCCCCGTCAGCGCCGAGAACTCCGCCGCGATCCGCTCGAGCGTCGGCGCCATCAGTCGCGCCGTTCCCACAACGGCGCGCTTGCCGCGGATGCCAGCCGGCACGCCCCGCTGCAGCAGCCGTCGACGCGTCCGCGCCCAGTCATCGAGCAGCTTCCGCACCATACCGATCCCGTTCTCGTACTGCGGAAAGCCGTCGTACGCCGCCGCCCCAGGCACCGGAAGCCCGGCCGTCACGTAGTACTCATCGCTACACTGCACAATCGTCGCGCCAAACCGGCGCCGAAACTCCCGCTGCACCGGCCGCAGCAGCGCGATCACCTCCCGCGCGTACCCCGGCGTCGGCCGCTCCAGCGGGATGCCGTCCCGCTCCAGCGCCCACTCCTCCAGCCGCGGGCTCGCCCCGACAGGCACCACGCTCACCGTCAGCACCGTCGGGTACAGCGCCCCCAGCTCCCGCACCGACCGCACCAGGTGCTCGCCGTCGTTCACTCCCGGGCAGAGCACGATCTGGGTGTGCGCCTGGATTCCCAGCTCCCCCAGCCGCCGCAGCTGCGCCAGGATGTCCGGGGCCTCCGGGTTTGCCAGCATCCGCCGCCGCAACTCCAGCTCCGTCGCGTGCACCGAAACGTTCAGGGGGCTCAGCCGCTGCTCCTCAAGCCGCGCCCAGTCGTCCTCAGTCAGGTTCGTCAGCGTCACAAAATTGCCGTGCAGGAACGACAGCCGGTAGTCGTCATCCTTCACGTAGAGCGACTTCCGCATTCCCCTGGGCAGCCCCTTCAGGAAGCAGAAGAAACAGTTGTTGTTGCACAGCAACACCTCGTCCCACGTCGCCCGCTCGAACTCCCAGCCGATGTCCTCGTCGATCTCCTTCTCGAACACGACCAGGTCATCGAGCCCGTTCGCCTTCCGCACGAGCACCTCCACCTCCGCCTCCGCCGCGTAAAACTGCACATCCACCACGTCCCGCGGCACCCGCCCATTGATGCGCACCACCGCATCGCCCGGCTCCAGCCCCGCCAGCTCCGCCAGCGACCCCGGCCGCACGCCGCTAATCACCCCGGGGCCCGGTTCTTTCCGCATACGTCGATTATGACACGGCGCCCGAGTTCGCCATCCCCGGGGACGGCCGCGCCTCTACACGCCGCTCGCGGTCAGCTCGCGAATGCGCGCCTCCACCGCATCCACCGAAAAGTCCGGCGTCGAAGCCCCCGCCGTCAGCCCGACCCGCTTCACGCCGTCGAACCACGCCGCCTCCAGCTCTTCCGGCCCTTCGATGTGGTAGGCCCGCGTCCCCTGCTCCTCCGCCACCTCCCGCAGGTGCCGCGTGTTCGCACTCTTCTTCCCACCCACCACGATCATTACGTCCACCTGTTTCGCCAGCGCCGCCGCCGCCTCCTGCTGGCCAGTCGTCGCGTGGCACAGCGTATTCACCACGTGCAGCTCGAAGTTGTGATCCCGCCGCAGCAGCATCAGGTTCGCCACGAACTGGGCAAAGTCCTCCATCTTGTGCGTCGTCTGCGCCATCACCCCGACCTTGTTCGGGAATCCGCCCGGGAACTCCTCGACCAGCCGGCGCAGGCTCTCCAGGTCGGCCCGCGGTACCACGGTCGCGCGTTGCTCCCCGCCCTGGCCCTCCGTCCACCCGACGATCCCGCGCACTTCCTTGTGCCCCGGGTCGCCAAAGATCAGGATGTGCCACCCCTCCCGCGCGAACTTCTGCCCGTACCGCTGTGCCCGCGTCACAATCGGGCATGTCGTGTCGATAATCTCCAGCCCGCTCGCCGCAAGCTCCCGCACAACGCGCTCGCCGACCCCATGCGCCGTGATCGCCACCCGCCCCTCACGCACCCGGGCAGCCGTTGCCTTGCCGATGTCCCCCTCCACCTCATCCGGCCCCGGCAGTTGCACCACCCCGTTTCGCTCCAGCGCCCGCACCACGTGGGGGTTGTGCACAATCTCCCCCACGCTGAACACCGGTCGCTCCGGCGATGCCTCGCTCTCCATCATTTGCACGGCGCGTCGCACGCCCATGCAAAAGCCCATGTCACTCGCGCGGATGATCTCGACCATCACTGCCCCCGGGCGCTTCGCCCTCGATCCCAGTATAGGGACCGACATACTCCGGCGGTAACAGCGCCCGGATCGCTTCGAAAATCCGGTTCGTGAGGGCGCTCACCTGCTCATCCGTCGGCCGTTTCACCGCCTCCACCCGGATGGGCTCGCCAATCGTCACACTGAAGCGCGGCCGCCGCAGCAAGACCAGCGGATTCCGCAGCCTCTCCGTGCCGGTCACTGCGCACGGCAGCACCGTCGCACCCGTGCGCAGCGCGATCAGCGCCGTCCCCGGGTGCGGCTTCCCCAGGTACCCCGTCCGCGAGCGTGTCCCCTCCGGGAACATCCCCAGCACGCCCCCCTGCCGCAGGATCCGCTCCGCATTCAGCATCGCCCCCAGGTCCGCCTCGAACCGTCGCACGGGGAACGCACCCCACAACCGCGGAATCACCCCGAACGGGTAACGGAACAGCTCCACCTTCGCCATCCAGCGGATCCGCCGCTTCGCCACCCCCGCACCCACGATCGGCGGGTCCGCGTTGTTCAGGTGGTTCGAGACCACGATCAGCCCACCGTCCATCGGCACGTGCTCCCGCCCGCGCACCTCCCACCGCACCACCAGCCACAGTGCCGCCCGCAGGAGGTACGTGCACCCCCAGTAGAACGCGGGCACAAACGTCTGCCACCCCGGTCGTGGCAACCGCTTCAGGCGCATCCCAGGATCTCCAGCGTGTACCGCACCACCTCGTCCAGTGCGAGGTCAGTCGTATCGATCACAATCGCATCCTCCGCCGGCCGCAGCGGGCTCGCCTGCCGCGAACTGTCGAGCCGGTCGCGCTCCTCAATATCCTTCCGCGCCTCTGCCGCCTCCTGCGCCAGCCCCCAGCCCCGCGCCTGGCGGCTTCGGCGTGCCGCCCGCGCCTCCGGCGATGCCTCGAGGAACAGCTTCACCGGCGCGTTCGGCAACACCACCGTGCCGATATCCCGCCCCGCCAGGATCGCCGGCCCCCGCGCCGCAATCGCTCGCTGCGCCTCCACCATCGCCGCACGCACCGAGGGCAGCGCACTGTAGGCGCTCACGTTGTGCTCCACCGCGGGCTCCCGCAGCCGCCCGGTCACGTCCACCCCGCCCACCAGGATGCGCGTCTCTCGCCCGGCCTCCGCGCGGATATCCAGCGCCCGCGCAAACGGTCCCGCCTCCTCGTCCGTCGCCGGGATGCCCGCCTCGAGCGCCGCCAGCGTCACCGCCCGGTACATCAGCCCCGTGTCGAGGAACAGGAAACCAAATCGCTCGGCCAGCGCCATCCCGAGCGAACTCTTGCCCGATGCCGCCGGACCGTCGATAGCAATCGGCCACGGGACACAGCCATCCTGCGTCATCGCCGCGATGGTAGACGACTCTCCGGTTGCGGCCTATCCGAACCGCTCCGAGCTGCACGTCCCGCCCGGTAGAGCGCCGCGACCTCCTCGGCCGTCAGCTCCCGGAACGCCCCGCTCCCCAGTGCCCCCAGATGGAGCGGCCCAATGCGCAGCCGGCGCAGTAGCAGCACGCGTCGCCCCAGCACCTCCAGCATCCGCCGAATCTCCCGGTTCTTCCCCTGTCGCAGCGTCACCAGCAGCCACGCCCCCGCATCCTCCGCTCCCTCCCGGTTCCCGGGCGGCTCCACCGGTCGCACCGAGGCAGCGCGCAGGCGCTCGCCGCCGACCTCAATCCCTCGCACCATCCGCTCCAGGTCGCGCCCCGGCAGGGCCGCATCCACGGCCACCAGGTACTCCTTCTCCACCTGGTATCGCGGATGCGTCAGCAGGTCCGTCAGGTGCCCATCGTTCGTCACGATGACGAGCCCCTCGCTCTCCCGGTCCAGCCGCCCGACCGGGTGCAGCTGCACGTCACCGATCGGCACCAGGTCGAGCACCGTCTCCCGGCCGCGCTCGTCCCGCGCGGTCGTCACGATGCCCCGCGGCTTGTTCAACGCGAAGTACCGGTACCGGTCCCTTCGCACCGGCTCGCCGTCCACCAGCACCTCGTCGGTATCGAGGTCGGCCCGGGCACCCAGCGTCGTCACAACCTGCCCGTTGACCTGCACCCGCCCCGCCAGGATCAGCTCCTCGGCCTGCCGACGCGACGCGACGCCCGCATTCGAGAGAATCTTCTGCAGCCGTTCGGGGGGCATACCTCCACTCCACACCCTCCCCGCCCGGCGCGCAACTCCCCGCTCCGCACCCTACCGCGCAATCAGCGGCGCCGCCCCCAGGTGCGCGCCCGCATCCACGATGAGCAGTTCGCCGGTCACCAGGTCCGCCCCCTCAATGAACCACACAGCCGCCTGCGCCATGTCCTCCGGCGTCCCCGCCCGGCGCAGCGGCGTCGTCCGCTCCTGCGCATGCAGCGCCGCCTCGTACGCCGCATCGCCCAGGCCGCTCCGCAGCCACCGACCCTGGATGAACCCCGGGCAGATGGCGTTCACCCGGATCTCCGGCCCCAGCGCCCGCGCCAGCGAGAGCGTCATCGTGTTCAGCGCGCCCTTGGATGCTGCGTACGCGATCGAGCTACCGATGCCCATCACCCCCGCAATCGACGAGATGTTGACGATGGCTCCCCGCCCCTGCGCCTTCATCTGCGGCGCCACCGCCCGCGTCATCTGGTACGGCCCGATGACGTTCACCGCATAGATCCGCTGGAAATCCTCAGCAGTCAGTCCCTCTAGGTCGGCATGATTCACGAACTTCGTGGCGCCCGCGTTGTTGATCAACCCGTCGATCCGCCCCCACCGCTCAATCGCCGCCTCCGCCATCCGGCGGCAGTCGGCATCATTCGCCACGTCCGCCTGCACGAGCAGCGTCTCGACCCCCATCGCCTCGCAGGCCGCCTGCGTCTCCCGCGCCTCCGCCTCCGACTTCGTATAGTTAATCACCACGTTGCAGCCCTTGCTCGCCAGCAGCCTTGCGCACGCCGCCCCGACCCCCGTCGCCGACCCCGTCACGATGACTACGCCCCCCTGGATATCCATCAGTCACACCTCCTGCGGCCCGGCTCCTGCCCGGCCGGCCGCAGTCTACCCTCGCGGCGCCCGCGGCGAAAATTCCGCCGCCGCCCCAAGCCGCCGCCTGCCTGCTCGTCATAACGCATCGACAAACGCAAATTTCGCCGAGAATCCCTCCCCCCATACCGGCGCGCCTGCCGCGCAGGCCCCCCGATCCCCTAGACTCCCGCCCGCATGAATCACCGCAGAGCGGATGCGTCGCACTACCTCGCGTTCGGGTTGCTCCTCGCCGCCTCGCTCGCGGCGCTCCTTACCGTTGGCCTCGCCGCAACGCCTGGCAGGGCCGCCTCGGACAACCTCCTCGCCAACCCTGCCTTTGCCGAGCCCGCCGAGGACGCCTGGGCACTGTCCGGGATCGTCCAGGACGCTGAGGGCTTCCGCCTGACCGCCAGCGTCGCCACCGTCCAGCAGCTCGCCGCACCGGTCGATCCCGGCCAGCGGGTCGAGGCCGCGATCACCCTCGCCGCGCCGTCGCCGGTCGTCGCCGTCCTCCGCATCGACTTCTGGCGCCTGCCCGCCCCCATCGCAGGCGCCAGCGTCATCGGCAGCGAGCACCAGCTCCCACCCGGCGGCATCACGCTCGAGGTGCTCGCCCCCTCCGCCCCGCCCGATGTCGCGTTCGCCATGTACGTCCTCCAGCTGCGGGGCGCCCCGGGCGACCGCGTCGATCTCCAGTTCGCGTCGCTTGCCACCGCCGAGGGCGCTCCCACGCCCACCCCAACGCCCACCGCCACGCCCTCACCCACGCCCGCCACGGCCGACGCATCGCCGCCACCCGGCGGCCAGGCCACCGCGAGCGCCACGCCGACCCCTACCCCCACCCCCACCCGCACGCCGACGGCAACCCGCACGCCCACCGCGACCCGGTCTCCCTCGCCAACCCGCGAACCAACCATGCCCCGCCCGGGCACGCCAACGCGCACGCCAACCCTGCTCCCCACCTCGACCCCCACCCTCCCGCCCGGCTCATCCAGCGGCGTCCTCCTCCGCAACGGCGACTTCGAGGTGATCGATGCCGGCCGCCCGGCCTACTGGTCCAAAGTGGGTGGCGAGATGCGCTCCTCCGCCGATGCCTTCGAAGGCCGCTATGCCGCCTGCCTCGACTCCGATACCTCGTCCACGAAGTGGCTCTACCAGGTCGTCCCCGTCGTTCCCGGCGCCTGGTACGAAGCAGCCGCCTGGGCATCTGCCCACGGCGGTGAAGCCTTCATCCGTGTCAGCTGGTATGCCTCGGTCGATGGCAGCGGCAGCAGCAACACGCAGGCCGACAGCGACACCGCCTCCGGCGACTGGGCGGAGCTCACCACCGGGCCGGTGCGCGCCCCGGCCGACGCTCGCTCGGCCCGCGTTCGCCTCATGCTTCGGCCCGCAGGGTCGGCTACCGCCTGCTTCGATGCCGCCCGCTTCTTCGAAACCGAGCCGCCACCGCCCACCCCGACGCCCCAGCCGACCGCCACCCCCACCCCACGGCCCGGGGCCACCGCTACCCCACGCCCGGCGGACGGCTCTCCAGCGCCCGCGCGCTCCAGCAGCACCGAGCCGGCGGCCGCGGGGGCAACCCTCCCACCCGGCAGCTACCAGCCCGGCGCCCTCCGCCTCTCCGAGGTCATGAGCGATCCCGAGGAGCCCGGTCGCGATGGCCCCTTCGAGTGGGTCGAAATCGTCAACCCGGGCCCCGACCCGATCGACCTCACCGGCTGGTCGATCGCCGATGCCACCGCCTCCGACCTGCTCCCCGCGGCGACCGTTCCGCCCGGCGCCTACCTCGTGATCGCTGGCCGCTCCGCAGCCTTCCCCGCTGGCGTCCTCGTCGTGCGCGTGACCGACGGCGAAATCGGCAATTCCCTCAGCAACACGGGCGATGTCATCCGCCTCAAGGACCCTTCCGGCGCCATCATCGACGAACTCTCCTACGGTACCCGGGCCGACGTATTCGAGCCCGCACCGCCAGCACCGGAGCCAGCACAAACCCTCGGTCTGCGCGACCCCGCCGGCGATCCCGCCGCGGAAGGGTGGGCGCTCACCCGCCGTCCCACGCCGGGCGAGCCGAACGTCTTCCCGGGATCCGGGGCGCCGCCAGCAACCGCCGTCGCCGGCAGCCGCCAGCCTGGCAACGGCTCCAGCATGGCACCGCTCTTCCAGGCCGAAGCCGGCGGCGATGATGGCTCCGTCGTTCCCTGGATGCTCCTCGGCGGGCTCGCCGGCATCGCCGTCGGCATGGCCGGTGCCGCCATCGCCCGCCTCATCCGCCGCGGCCCACGCCAGCGAACGAGGAGCCGCCCCCGCGACCCTGACCAGCCCTTCGAATGAACCGGGCCCTGCCCGGGCCGGCCTGCCCCTGCCCTGCTACACTCCCGCCATCTCCACGAGGGAGGGGCCCCGATGGCAGCGCTCGACGGACTAAAGGTGCTCGACCTGACCCAGTACGAAGCCGGCACCACCTGCACCCAGTACCTCGCCTGGCTGGGCGCCGAAGTCGTCAAAGTCGAGCGCCCCGGCGTCGGCGACCCCGGCCGCAATGTCGCCGGCCGAGGCCGCGATTCCTACTACTTCCTCTCCTTCAACAACAACAAGAAGAGCGTCGCCATCGCCCTCGATACCCCCGAAGGCCGCGATCTCTTCCTCCGCCTCGTCCCCCGCTTCGATGTCGTCGTCGAGAACTTCACCCTCGGCACCATGGAGAAACTCGGCCTCGGCTACGACACCCTCAGCGCCATCAACCCAGGCATCATCTACGCCACCATCAAGGGCTTCGGCACCTCCGGCCCCTACGCCCACTACAAATGCTTCGATATGGTCGCCCAGGCGGCCGGCGGCGCCTTCAGCGTCACCGGCGAGCCCGATGGCCCGCCCATGCGGCCCGGCGCTACCTTCGGCGATACGGGCTCCGGCGTCCACGCCGCCCTCGGCATCCTCGCCGCCTACATCCAGCGCCAGCGCACCGGCCGCGGCCAGGTCGTCGAAATCGCCATGCAGGAAGTCATCGCCAACTTCATGCGCGAATCGATGGCCCAGCGCGAGTGGCGCGCCAGCCCCATCCAGCGCCGCGGCAACCGCACCGTCGTCCCCACCGATCTCTACCCTTGCGCCCCCGGCGGACCGAACGACTACATCTACATCATGGTCGTCACCACCCGCATGTGGGACGCCCTCATCACCGCCATCGATCGGCCCGAGCTCGGCGCCGACCCCCGCTTTGCCACCGTCCGCGACCGCCACGCCCACGGCGACGAGCTCTGGGAGATCATCGCCAGCTGGACCCGCCAGCGCACCAAGTTCGAAGCCATGGAGCACCTCGCCAGCGCCGGCGTCCCCTGCAGCGCCGTCTTCGATACCGAGGACATCCTCGCCGACCGCCACCTGCGCGCACGCAACATGATCCGCACCGTTCACCACCCCACCGTCGGCGAATTCCAGCTCCTCGCCCCGCCAATCCACCTCAGCGACTCCGACGTCGAGCTCCACCCAGCTCCCCTCCTCGGCGAGCACACTGGCGCCATCCTCCAGGCCGAACTTGGCCTCGCCCCCGCCGACCTCGAACGCCTCGCCGCAGGGGGCATCATCGAAGACCGAAGGAGCCGCTGACCCCGAAGCTCCTGTCGAAAAGTCCGGGAAATCCTGATCAGGAACTTCCCGACCATGGCCGACGATCCCCCTAGGCAGGTGAACACGGCAAACGCGGAATCCGGCTGATGGCCATACCGGGGGACCTTCGAAGCCTCGTGCAGCTCGCGCACACACTCGCGCACGAGCTCCCAGAGTCCGCGCTCGACCTCGAGCGCGGACTCGGCCGCCACCGCTTCTACGGTGCCCAGGTGGCCGACGCCGGCGTCAACGTCCTGGCTCACATTGCATGCGCGGCATCCTATATCCCCCCAGCCGATGTCTCCTCACGCCTCGAACTTCGACGCTCCCTCCTCGGCGCACGCGACGCACTGGACCACCTCCGGACCCTCCTCAAGAGCCTCGACCACCATCCTCAGCCTGGGCTCCCACTTTCCCTCGTCGCGCGCATGCTCACGCTGTGTGAGCAACTCATGGCCCTGGTCCGGGCCCTCTTCGCCGAGGCAAACAAGGCGTACGGGCTACGCATCGGCTAGCACTGGCCGAACCCGGGAACGTCGGCGAACATTCCTTGCGTGACCGAATCCCTCGCCGGCAGGCTCCTCGTCGCCACCCTCTCCCTCGTCGACCCCAACTTCTTCCGCACCGTCGTCCTCCTCTGCATGCACGATGACGACGGTGCCATGGGCCTCGTCCTCAACCGCCCCATCACCGAAGCCCCCGTCGCCGACCACCTGCCCCAGTGGGCGCCCTTCGCCGCCGACCCGCCCGTCATCTTCCAGGGCGGCCCCGTCGAACGGAACGCAGCGCTCGTCCTCGGCCGCTACCACCCCGGCATGAGCCCCGCCAACCGCATCATCGGCGACCTCGCCCTCCTCGACCTCTCCCGCCCCGTCGAAAGCTACCGCGAGGATCTCACCGCCGTCCGAATCTTCGCCGGTTACGCCGGCTGGGGTGCAGGCCAGCTCGAACGCGAAATCGCCGAAGAAGCCTGGTTCGTCGTCCCGGCCGAGCCCGACGATGCCCTCACTCCCGACCCGGCCACCCTCTGGCGTCGCGTCCTCCGTCGGCAGCCCGGCCGCCTCGCCCTGTTCGCCTGGGCGCCGGAAGACCCGCGCGTCAACTGACCCGGAGGTGGCCGGTTGATCTTCCCACGCCGCAGGCGCACCCTTCGCCCATGAGCAGCGACCGCATCTCCTGGTTCCCCGTCCTCGAGCGCGACCAACTCTCCGACGAAGCCCGCACCATCGTCGACCAGATCGAACAGCGCATGGGATTCATCCCCAACGTCTTCCGCGCGCTCGCCTGGCGCGGCGACCGCATGCTCAAGTGGTGGGCCCACTACCAGGCCGTCATGGAACCAACCCCCGGCCTCGGCAAGGCCGAACGGGAGATGATCGCCGTCGTCGTCTCCATGCAAAACCAGTGCCTCTACTGCCTCACCAGCCACGGCGCCGCACTCCGCGCCATCCTCAAAGACCCCGTCCTCGGCGACCGCATCACCCTCGACTACCGCAAGGCCGGCCTCTCCGAAAAGCACATGGCCATGCTCGATTTCGCCGTCAAGCTCACCCTCGACCCCGTCACCGTCACCGAGGACGACATCGATGAGCTCCGCGCCGTCGGCTTCAGCGACGAAGATTGCTGGGACATCGTCGAAGTCACCGCCATGTTCAACTTCACCAACCGCCTCATGAGCGGCGCAGGTGTGCTCCCCAACCCCGAGTACCACGGCTACGCCCGCTAGTCCTCGCTCCTCGCCCGCGCCTCGCCCCACCCACGCTCGGCGGGCGCCCCCTGCACGGGGCGCCCGCCGGCGTGGCGTGGTCATGCAGTCGCGCCGTTACTCCGGCAGCAACACCCTGTCGATGACGTGAATGATCCCGTTCGAGGCCTCGACGTCCGCCGTGGTCACCGTCGCATCGTTGATCTTCACCTGGCCGCCGTCGACCGTGATGCGCACCGTCGACCCCTCGACCGTCGTCGCCGAACTCATCATCGCCACCTGCTCCGAGGTCACCCGGCCGGCCACCACGTGGTACGTCAGCACCTTGGTGAGCTGCTCCCGGTCGGCCAGCAACGCATCGAGCGTCCCCGCCGGCAGCGCAGCAAACGCCGCATCCGTCGGCGCGAACACCGTGAACGGCCCCTCGCCCTTCAGCGTCTCCACCAGCCCCGCGGCCTCGAGTGCCCGGGCCAGCGTCGTGAAGTTCCCGGCCGCCACGGCCGTCTCCACAATGTCCGCCGTCGCCGCCGGAGCGGTCGGGATCGGCGTCGCCTCGTCTTCGTCGTCATCGCCGCCGCACGCGACCAGCGCCAGCGACACCGCGGCCACAACCGTCGCGACTGCGGCCATCCTCCATCGTGCCAAGCTCATGCAAACCCCCTGGGAGTGGGGTCTCCCCGCCCGGGTGTCAGGCGGGTACACTGGGTACGAGCCCCAGGTGCACATTCGATCCCCGAAAGAAAAGTCGCCTTGCCCCGCCACTTACCGCCCCTTTCCGCCTCCGCCGTGCCCCGCTCGCCTATACTTGATCACGGAGGTTAGCCAATCTCGACCATGAACTTCCTGAAGACGACCATCCTCCTCGCTGCCCTCACCGGCCTCCTCGTTGCGATCGGCGGCCTCGTCGGTGGCACCGGCGGAGCGATGCTCTTCCTCATCTTCGCCGGCGTCATGAACTTCTTCGCCTACTGGTTTAGCGACCGTGTGGCCCTCGCCATGGCGGGCGCCCGCGAAATCACCGAAGCCGAGCACCCGCGCCTCTACGCCATGGTGCGCGAGGTCGCACGCGCCTCCGGCATGCCCATGCCCCGCGTCTACATCGTCGAGAACGCCTCGCCCAACGCCTTCGCCACCGGGCGCAGCCCCAGCCGCGCCGTCGTCGCCTTCACCACCGGCATCCTCCGTCTCCTCGATGAGCGCGAACTCCGCGCCGTCATCGGCCACGAAATGGCCCACGTCAAGAACCGCGACATCCTCACCAGCTCCATCGTCGCCACCATCGCCGGCGCCATCTCGATGATCGCCCAGGTCCTCATGTGGACCAGCCTCTTCGGCGGCCGGGACCGCGATCAGAACCCATTCGTCGCCCTGCTCGTCATCCTCATCGCCCCCATCGCGGCGACGCTCCTCCAGCTCGGCATTAGCCGCTCCCGCGAGTACGCCGCCGATGAAACCGGCGCGCGCGTCACCCGCGACCCCCTCGCCCTCGCCAGCGCCCTCGAGAAGCTCAAGATGGGCATCAGCGCCATGCCCATGGAACCCACGCCAGCCCAGGAGGCCGTCTCCGCGCTGTACATCGCCAACCCCTTCCGCGGCGAAGGGCTCGCCAACCTCTTCAGCACCCACCCGCCCCTGGACGAGCGCATCCGCCGCCTGCGCAGCATGGCCGGGCGCATCTAGCTCCGGCACCCACCTCCACCGAGCGCACACCCACGGAGGCCCGCACCCGCGGGCTTCCGCCCGTCTCCGGGCGTTCCCCGGCTCGTGGCTCGTGCCTCGCTCGCCCTACGTCGCGGCTCGGTCCAACGCCTCCAGCCGCTCGAACGCCACTGCCGCCGCCCCCAGCAGTCCCGTATCCTCTCCCAGCTCACTCAGCCGCACTAGGGCGCCGGCCGCCGGCCCATACGCCAGCGACCCCATCGCCTCCCGCATCGGCCCCAGCAGCATCTCGCCCATCGCCAGCAAACCGCCCGAAAGCGTGACCAGCTCCGGGTTCAATACGTTGACCAGGCTCCCGAGCCCCAGCCCTAGGATGTGCCCGCCATTCCGAATCTCCGCCTCGCACATTGCGTCGCCCCGGCGCGCCGCCTCCGCCAGGTCCGCTGCCGTCGGCTCCCGGTCGCCCACCAGCTCACGCAACGCCGCCGATTTCCCCAGCGTCAGCAGCTTCCGCGCCCGCGCCGCAAACGCCACCCCGCCGACCAGCGCCTCCAGGCACCCGCGCGAGCCACACGTGCACCGCGGCCCCGCCGGGTCGATGATGATGTGCCCGATCTCCCCCGCCAGGCCCTGCGCCCCCCGGTACAGCCGCCCGTCGATCACGATCCCGCCGCCAATCCCGGTCCCCAACGTCGCGTGCAGCAAGTGCCGCACCCCGCGCCCCGCGCCGAACCGAAACTCCCCGAGCGCTGCCGCAGAAGCATCATTCTCGATAAACACGGGAATCCCCAGCCGCTCAGCCACAGGCGTCGTCAGCACCACATTCCGGAATCCCGGGATGTTCGGCGCCAGGATCACCTTCCCCGCGTCCGCATTCACCAGCCCCGCAGTTGCAATACACGCCGCTGCGGGTGCCGCCCCTGCCTCCCGGGCCGTCATCTCCAGCAGCGCCGCAACGAGCGCCGCCATCTCCGCCGGCGACCCCGCCACCGGCGTCGGGCGATCCACGCGGTGCACGATCCGCCCACCCGCGTCCACCACCGCGGCCCGCAGGTGGGTCCCGCCCAGGTCCGCAGCCAGCACCGCCCGGCTCATTGCTTCGCACTCTACCCCATGATCGCCCACACCACGAACCCGGAGGAACCGGCCATGCCCCGCACCCAGCTCCAACCCCGCGAACTCGCACTCCTCGCCGCCGAGCCGATTGCCTGCCTCGCGACCCTCGGCCCCGCCGGCCGGCCGCACCTCGTGCCTGCTTGCTTCGCCCTGGTTCCCACCGAGCGCGGCATCGACCTCGCCATCGCCGTCGACGAGAAGCCGAAGCGTCCCGGCGAGCTCGTCCGCGTCGCCAATCTCCGCCGCGACCCGCGCGCCACCCTCCTGGTCCACCACTACGAGTCCGATTGGAGCCAGCTCGCGTGGGTCCGCCTCGACCTCCGCGGCGCCGTCCTCGACCGCGGCGACGCATGGCCCGCCGCCCTCGACGCCCTCCGCCAGCGCTACCCCCAGTACCGGGCCATGCAGCTCGAAGCCCGCCCCCTCCTCCAGCTCACCGTCGTCGGCTGCTCCTCCTGGTTCGCCTCCGACTGAAAAGACTGCGAGCCCACCTGCCGCGCCGCCGCCCTGCTACGATCGATGCTATTCCACGCCCCTACGGAGGAAACCATGGTTCTCGACCACACCGTGCACCGCATCGATGGCACCGAAGAGCCCCTCGAGCGCTACCGCGGCAGGGTGCTCATGATTGTCAACACCGCCAGCAAGTGTGGCCTCACCCCCCAGTACGCCGCCCTCCAGTCCCTCTACGACCGCTATCGCGACCGCGGCTTCGAAATCCTCGGCTTCCCCGCCAACGACTTCATGGGCCAGGAACCCGGCTCCAACGAAGAGATCGCCTCCTTCTGCGAGCTCAACTACGGCGTCACCTTCCCCATGTTCGCCAAGATCTCCGTCAAGGGCGATGCCATGCATCCCCTCTACCGGGTCCTCACCTCCCTGCCCGAACCCATCGGTGGCGAAGTTCTCTGGAACTTCCAGAAGTACCTCGTGGACCGCGAAGGCAACGTCGTGCGCAAGTTCGATCCCCGCACGGCCCCCGATGCCCCCGAGGTCATCGAAGCGATCGAGCAGCTGCTCTAATCCCGCTCAGGCCTCCAGGCCGTTTCGGCGGATGATGTCAGCGTACATCTCCGCCGATTTCTTCGGGATCCGCGCCAGCGTGCGGTAGTCCGTGTACACAATCCCGAACCGCTTGCTGTAGCCGAACGCCCACTCAAAATTGTCCATCAGCGACCACTGGTAGTACGCCCGCACGTCACAGCCGTCCTCGATCGCGCCGTGCAGCCCCGCCAAGAAACCCCGCAGCAGCTCCTGCCGCGTCCGGTCGTCGATCACTCCGTTCTCGTCTGGCTCCGTGTTGTCGCACACCCCGTTCTCCGTGATGTAGATCCGCGGCCGGTCGTACTCCTTCGAAATCCACCGCACGAACGCCCCCAGCGCGTGCGGCGCCGCCTCGTATCCCATCGGCAGCAGCGGCAGCCGCGGCGGCGCGTACGTGAACCCAACGCTGTTGTTCGCCGGCTGGATCAACCCCCGCGAATACAGGTTCACCCCCAGGAAATCCGTCGGCGTCGCGATGACCTCCATGTCCCCGGGCGCAATCGGCAGCGGCACCCCGCGCTCCGCGAAATGCTTCACCACCGATGCAGGGTATCCCCGGCCGAAAACCGGCCCGTGGAACAGCCGCGTGTCGAAGTCTCGCGCCCGCTCCACCGCTGCGGCCGTCTCCGGCGAATCATCGGCCGGCTCGTAGAACGTGTTCGCGTTCGTGATCCCAATCTCGCCCCGGTAGCCGCCCTCCCGGAACACCTGCACCGCCCGCCCGTGCGCCAGCAGCGCATGGTGGATGGCACGCCCGTACGTCCCCAGGTCGCGGATACCCGGCGCCATCACCCCCGTCCGGTGCCCCATCTCCGTGAACACGATCGGCTCGTTCAGCGTGATCCACCGCGTCACCCGGTCCGCGTACCGGTCGAACACCGTCTTCGCGTAGGTCGCGAACGCCTCCACCACCTCACGGTTCGCCCACCCGCCGATGTCCTGCAGCGCCTGCGGCAGGTCCCAGTGGTACAGCGTGATCGCCGGCTGAATCCCTCGCTCCAGCAGCGCATCGATCAACCGGTCGTAAAACGCCAGCCCCTTCTCATTCACCGCGCCGCGCCCAAACGGGTAAATCCGCGCCCACGCCAGCGAGAAGCGGTACGTCTGGATGCCCAGCCGCGCCATCAACTCGATGTCATCTCGGTACCGGTGGTAGTGATCACACGCCACATCCCCCGTATCGCCGCCCTGCACCCGGCCGGGCTGCCGCACAAACGTATCCCAGATCGTCACGCCGCGGTCGTCTTCCTGAACCGCGCCCTCGATCTGGTAGGCCGCCGTCGCGACCCCCCACTGGAACCCTGCTGGAAACTCGAGAAACGCCATTGCCGGATTCTAGCCACCCGCGGCCGCGCGCGAAATCCCGTTGAGAGCCCACGCCTCCTCGCGTATCGTTCGCCCCGCACCATCTCTCCCAAGGAGCAGCCCGTGACACAGGAGAAGACGCCACTCATCACCGATGAGATGCGCGCCTATATCGGCAAAGAGTCCGAACCCTACACGCTCGAAGTCGAAAAGACGTCCGTCCGCATGTTCGCACGCGCCGTCGGCCACACCGACCCTATCTTCTACGACGAAGCCGCCGCTCGCGCCGCCGGCTACCGCTCCCTCGTCGCCCCTCCTGGTTACCTCGGCACGCCCGTCTACAATCCCGCAGCCGGCGCCCGCCGCGGCCGCGAGGCCGGCCCCCAGCCCAGCCGCCCCCTCAACCGCATCCTCAACGGCGGCACCGAGATCGAGTACTTCGACGACATCTGCGCCGGCGACATCCTCACCGCGACCTCCCACGTCGCCAGCTACGAAGAGCGCGAAGGCAGCATCGGCCAGATGCTCATCACCACCACCAAGACCGTGTACCGCAACCAGGATGGCCGCGTCGTCGCCGTCATGACCGGCACCGCCATCCGTTACTGACCCCGGAGGTATCCCCGCATGTCCGTCACCTGGAACGACATCACCGAAGGCATGGCCATCCCCGAGCTCAAGAAAAACTGCTCCACCCAGCAGCTCGTCCTCTGGGCCGCAGCCTCCGGCGACTTCTACCAGATCCACTACGACAAGGACTTCGCCAAGAGCACCGGCCTCGCCGATATCATCGTCCACGGCGCCCTCAAGCACGCCTTCCTCGGCCAGCTCCTCCACGACTGGCTCGGCCGCAACGGCAAAATCAAGCGCTTCGGCTGCAGCTACCGCGGCATGGACTTCCCCAACCAGGACATCATCTGCCGCGGCATCGTCACCCGGAAGTACGAAGAAAACGGCGAAAAACTCGTCGACCTCGAAATCTGGACCGAGAACCCCGAGGGCAAGAAAACCACCCCCGGCTCCGCCACCGTCGTCATCACCGCCTAGCACCACAGGAGCACCGAACCATGGGCAACCTCCTCGAGGGTAAGGTCATCGCCATGACCGGCGCCGGCCGTGGCATCGGCCGCGAATGTGCCCTCCTCGCCGCATCCGAAGGCGCCCGCGTTGTCGTCAACGACCCCGGCGTCAACCCCGATGGCTCCGGCCACGACGACGGCCCTGCAGCCCAGGTCGTCGAAGAAATCCGCAAAATGGGCGGCGAAGCCGTCCCCAACTTCGCCGATGTCTCCACCATGGAAGGCGGCGAAAGCGTCATCCGCACCGCCCTCGATACCTGGGGCCGCCTCGATGGCCTCATCAACCTCGCCGCCATCCTCCGCGACCGCATGATCTTCAACCTCACCGAGGAAGAGTGGGACGACGTCATCCGCGTCGACCTCAAGGGCCACTTCACCACCATCAAGCCCGCCTCCGTCATCATGCGCCAGCAGCGCTACGGCCGCATCGTCAATTTCAGCTCCGTCTCCGGCCTCCAGGGCAACTCCGGCCAGGCGAACTATGGCGCCGCCAAGGCCGGCGTCGCCGGCCTCACCCGCGTCGCCGCCCGCGACCTCGGCCGCTACGGCGTCACCGTCAACTGCATCGCCCCCGGCGCCCAAACCCGCCTCACCGCCACCGTCCCGCAGTCCGCACGCGAACTCCGCGCCCAGCGCGGCATCGCAGCCGCCGGCGGCCCACCCCAGGCAGCCGCCAACCGCGCCGCCGAGGAGGCCGCGGCCATGCGCACCCCCGATATGGTCGCGCCCATGACCATCTACCTCCTCCTCGATGAGGCGTGGAACATCAACGGCCGCATCTTCCAGGTCGCTGGCGGCCACATCGGCCTCCTCGCCGACCTCTACCCGCCCTTCCGCAACATCTACAAGCACGGCAAATGGACCCTCGACGAACTCCGCATGCTCGTGCCCACCCAGCTCATGGCCGGCATCCCTAACCCGGCACCACCCGCCGACGACATCAAGATCCCCGGCCGCGACTACTAGGCGCCGGCCACCTCCCGCCCCCGGGCCCGCAGGCGATTTGCCCTGCGGGCCTCAATTCTGTCGAGTCCCGGCCGATTCTCAGAACAGGGACCATAGGATGACGGCACACCTCCCAGCCTCGGCCGCACCGCCGCGCACACTCCGCGTCCTCATCGTCGATGACGACGCCGAACGCGTACGCGCCGTCCGCTCCATCCTCGAAGCTTCGCCCCGCTTCCTCCCCCAGGCCGCCCGCGACCCCGCTGATGCCGTCAGCCTCCTCGACGAAGGCGCTTACGATGCCGCCCTCGTCTACGCCGCGCTCTGGCTCGACCCCCAGTCCCCCCTCGTCCGCACCCTCCGCGAACGCCGCACCGACGTCGCCGTCGTCCTCCTCCTCGATGACCAGTTCGAACTCGAGGCCATCCCCTCGCTCAAGCTCGGCGCCCACGACTTCCTCGCCGTTCGCCACCTCGATGCCGGCCAGCTCGCCCTGCGCATCATCGCCGCCGTCGAAGAAAACCGGACCCTCCGCCGCCGCGATACCATGGTGCGCTGGCTCGAGCGCGAGGCCCGTACCGACCACCTCACCGGCCTCTACAACCGCCATGCCTTCGACGAACGTCTCCGCGAGGAGTGCCAGACCCGCCGCGGTACTCGCGAGCCCGTCACCCTCGTTCTCGCTGACGTCGTCGGCACCCGCCTCGTCAACCAGGCCCATGGCCACGACACCGGCGACGACATGCTCCGCCGCGCCGCCGCCGTCATCGCCCACTGCATCCGCGGCGCCGACTTCGCCGCCCGCATTGGCGGCGACGACTTCGGCATCATCCTCCCCGGCGCAGACCTCGCCCTCGGCCGCCTCATCGCACGCCGCATCGCCCAGGAAATTGAACGGCGCCAGCTCGCCGAATGGGCCGATCTCGTCCCGCTTGCCCTCAGCTTCGGCGTCGCCACCGGCGTCGATTGCGACGCCGCCGAGCTCTTCGCCGCCGCCGATCAGCAGCTCTCGTCCAGGCACCGTCCCGCTGCCGTCGTCCCGCTCCTCCGCGGCAGCAGCGATACCGATGGCCCCTCGGTCGCCTAGCTAGCCGCTGCGCTCGTCTCCCGCCAGCAGGCCCACCGCATCGAGGATCGCCTGCGTCCCGTCCCGCCCCCGTCCCCGCGCCTGCAGCATCTCGAAAAGCTGCCGCACCAGCGCGGTCCCGGGCAGCGGCGTGTGGGTCGCGTGTGCCGCCTCCAGCACCAGCCCCAGGTCCTTCTGCATCAGGTCCACCATAAAGCCCGGCGCGAAATCCCCCGCCAGCGCCCGCGGCCCAAGGTGCTGCAGCATCCACGAGCCCGCAGCTCCCGCCGAGACCACCTCCAGCATCCTCGCAGGGTCCACCCCCGCGCGGCGGCAGAGTGTCACCGCCTCCGCCATCGCCAGCAGGTTGAGCCCGCCGGCCACCTGGTTGCACAGCTTCACCACCTGGCCGGCCCCGGCTGGCCCAACGTGCACGATCGTCTTCCCCATCGCCGCAAGCACAGGCAGTGCGCGCTCGAACGTCTCCGCCTCGCCCCCGACCATGATCGCCAGCGTCCCGGCCTTCGCGCCCACGTCACCGCCCGAGACCGGCGCATCGAGCGCTGCGATGCCCCGCTCCGCAAGCCGCTCGTGCACGCGCTTCGCCGTCTCCGGCGAGATCGTCGAGCAGTCGATGACGATACTCCCCGGCGCTGCGCCGTCGATGATGCCGCCCGGGCCGAGCGTTACCTCCTCCACATCCCGCGAGGCCGTCACGCAGGTAATCGTCACCTCGGCGGCGGCCGCCACCTCTGCCGGTCCGCTCGCCACCCGCGCCCCCGCCTCCGCCAGCGGTGCAGCTCGCTCCGGTGTTCGGTTCCACACCGTGAGCTCGAACCCGGCCTTCAGCAGGTTCGCCGCCATCGGTCCGCCCATGATCCCCAGGCCAATGAACCCAACACGCCTGATCGCCATCGCGCTACCCCCAGGGTGGCACAACGCCGTGCCGCCCCTACCCTGCCGGCTGAGTGGTGATCAGCGCAAGGGCGCGTCCCACGGCAGTACCGACCGGCCCGGCTGCAGGATCGGCTTCACCACGCCGTCCGCAATCACTGCCAGGATGTCGTATCCCGCGTACAGCGCCGGGTCCATCCCTCGCAGTGCCCACGAAAGCTTCTCCTCCTCCGCATACGTCGCCGGCCCAGCGATCACCAGCGCCCGGGCGTCGAACTCGCCCCCCGCGGGCCGCTCCTGCGCCGCCTTCAGCAGTCGTCGCAGGTTCCGCCGCAGCGAAGCACTCCACGCATCGTTCTCCGGCGCAGGCGTGCCCAGCACGCAGCTCCCACCCGTTCCCAGGTCATTGGCCGTCCAGCAATCCTCCGCTGCGATCACCACGCTCTCATCCACATCCGGCTGCTGCGAGGCCATCACAATCCGCTCGAACAGCTCCTCCCGCCGCGCCTCCTCCGCCGGCAGCCGAAACAGCGCACCAGACTGCAACTGGAACGTCCCCGGCACCCGGTTCGTGAACCGCGCCCAGTGGCCCGCGAGCCCGCCCAGCACCGTCACCACCGAGCCCGTGCGATCGACCCGCCGCAGGTACAGCTCCACCGGCCGGCAGAACTCGAGCCGACCGTCGTCGAGCCGCCGCGCGGCCTCCAGGGCCAGCACCAGGTGCGAAAGGCCCGGCTCCTCGGATGGTGGCACCGCGCCCCGTGGCACCCAGATCGCCAGCGCCCGACCCTCCGCGTCGAGGCGCCGCTCGATCGCTGCCCGCGCAGCCTCCCACGCCACCGTCGCATCCGGCCCGAAGAGATTCACCACCGTCGTCTGCAGCCTCCACCGCCGCCCCACCACCACGCTCCCGGTCAGCGTCGTCCCGTCGGATGCCGCGTCCTCGAGCGAAACACTCCGGGCATAGTGCGGCCCAAACCAGCCGAGGAAGAGCCGCAGCCCGGCTTCAGCCTGGTCCGCCGGGTACGTTCGCTCAGCCACGCAACGTCAGCGCTAGCCTCCGCGCTGGCCGCGGATGCGCGGCTTCGCCACCGAGGCCACCACGATCGACGGGTCTGTCAGGATCTCGACACCGGGCGGCGGCGTGATGTCGCCCACCGTCAGCACCGAGTCGAACCCCTTCAGCGGCGCGATATCCACCGGGATGGTGTCCGGGATATCCAGCGGCCGGCACCGCACCGAGACGATCTCCAGCCCGGGCAGCAGGGTCCCCGCAAGGTCGCGCACCGCCGGCGCTTCGCCCACCAGCCGCAGCGGCACATTCGCCGTGATCGGCCGCTCCGGGTCCACCTGGAAGAAGTCCACGTGAATCGGCTCGCCCGTCCCGTGCGCACGCGAGATCCCGCGCAGGATCACGTACCGCGGCGACCCCTCGCCCGCCACGCGCAGCTCGATCATCGCACGCAACCCCGCCGACTTAATCGTCTTCGCGAAGGCCCGCGCATCAATCTCAATCGCCTGCGAGGTCAGCCCCTTACCGTAGACATTCGCCGGCAGCCGCCCGGCCTCTCGCAGCCGCTTCACCTGCTTGCCCAGCACAGTCCGCGGGGCAGCCTCGATCGTTACCCGTTCAGCCATGGAACTACCTCACCGCCACGCTCGATACGTGGCACACCTCGATCCAATCTAGCCGAGCCCGCCACAGGGTCAAGCCGCGGCCGCGCGCCCGGCAAAAGAGGGAGCCACCGCCTTGGCGGCTCCCTCCCAGGAAACCTCCCGTTGGGAAAATCAGGCCGGCTTCAGCTCCGCCACCTTCGCCCGCGCCGCGGCCTTGTCGCTGTACCACAGCGCGTTGATCTCCTTGTACACGGCCCGATCGGCAGGCACGTCATCCTCCGCGAAAATCGCCGTCACGGGGCAGGCGGGCTCGCAGGCGCCGCAGTCGATGCACTCGTCAGGATTGATGTACAGCATCCGGTCTTCGCCTTCGTCGAAGTGGATGCAGTCGACCGGGCACACCTCAACGCACGCCTGGTCCTGGACGTCGATGCAGGGTTCCGTGATTACGTAGGCCATTCGGGGCTCCTCTCCCGTCGGGGATGCTGCGTTCCTGCCACGTGGGCGCTTCGCATACTACTATTCGGCCCCTCCCTGTGTGAAGAAGAGCCCACCGCCTAGCATCTCCGCCATGACGAATTCGGCCGTCCGCCTACCGCATCGGTCGCAGCTGATCCCGCACCGCCACCGGCTTCCCCGAGCGCAGGTCCACCGCGTAAAACCGGCCCGCCCGCAGCTCCTCGATCAGCTCCCGCTCGTCCCGGATCTCCCGCTCAAAATACGTGGCGCACTTGCCAATGTCCGAGATAGCGTGCGAGTCCGTCCCGCCCGTCCCGGGCAGGTGCATCATCTCGCACAGCCGCTGCGAGAACTCGTTCTCCTTATCCGAACCCCGCCCGTTGATCTCCTCGAGCCCCTGCACGTACTGGTACGCCGGGTTTCGCGCCGCCTTCTCCAGCGCCGCCCGGTACTCATCGTCGTTGCGCGAAAACCAGGGCATCTGCCGCCGATACGGGTGCGCCGCAATCAGCGCCCCGTTCACCTTTTCCACGTACGAGGCCAGCTCGCGCGACCGATGCATCCCAAACACATACTTGTCGATCCCGAACGCCAGGATGTGCCCGTCGTCCGTCGAGATCTCTACCCCCGCCAGCACCAGGAAATTGTGCTTCGCCCGCAGCTCCTCGATCGCCTTGTAATCCCACACCGTGTCGTGCTCCGTGAACACGATCGCGTCCAGCCCCGCCGCCTTGGCGCGGACTATCAGGTCATCCGGGTTCAGTACGCTATCGTGCGAACGCGGCCACGTGTGGCTGTGGATATCGATGAGCATGGGGCTGCCGGGTACTATAGGGCCCCCATCCGAGCACGGGCAACGAGCACCGCGGCCCTCCCCCCTCGTCTTTCCCTTCCCTCGCCCGCGGCAACATCGCGTTCATCTGTGTCTGCCATCATCCGGGCTATGGAGACCACCGCCCGCCCCTGCCAGCACGAGTGGCGCTACCTCGTCGAGGCCCGCACCCGCGCCATCCGCATCCGCGTGTGCGCACACTGCGGCCGCCGCACGGTGGTGCCTGTCGTCCTCGAACCGCTGCCCACGGCACGCGGCCGCCTGCGCGATTCCGCCTGAACCCGGCGCCTATCCGCCCTGGCGCTCCGCCTGCCGCCGCGCGACCAGCTCCAGCCGCGCCCGGCGCTGGTTCGGCTCCTTCCCCTTGAAGTTCGGCTGGTAGTCGCTCGACCGCCCCTCGATCTGCGCCGTGTGCTGCCGGTCGTGCCGGTAGAACGACCGCAGCCACTGCAGCACCGTCAGCGTGCCGAACATCGGGCTCGTCGCCACCCGGTCGAAGTCCTCCAGCCGCATCCCATCAATGAGCCCCAGCGTGTACCGCCGCTCCAGCTCCAGCTGCTGGAGCAGGTCTGCCACCGTGTACCGATTCGCCTCCTCCACCGGGATCGGCACCGTCTGCCACGGCACCTTCCCCAGGTCCGGGTTCTCCTCCCGCAGCGCCGCCCGCACCCACGCGTCGTACGTCCGCTCCATTTCGCACAGGTGCGCCAGTTGCTCCAGCGCCGTCCACTGCTCCTCGCCCTCCGCATCAACCGGCACGCGCAGCGCCTCCTCCGGCGTCAGCGCCGTCGCCACCGCTATCAGCCGTGCCCGCTCCTCGGCCATCTTCTGGAGCAGCTCATCCACCTGTGCTCGCGTCGCCATGCCCGTTCCCTCCAATTGCGCGTGCCAGCTTCCGCAGCCCCACCCAGGCCGCGTACGGGATCGCCAGAGCCAGCGCGATGACCCACACCGCGCCCGCGTACAGGCTCCCGAACAGCAGCCCGGTGAGCGCCTCCACCAGCGGCATGCCCCGATTCTACGCGAGCGCGCCAGCCCCCGGTTGGGCCAACGCCCGCCCCGTGCCACACTCCCACCCATGCCCTTCCGCAGAGTGCTCGGCGGCCCCGGCCCCCGCTTCCAGGCCGACTGGCTCATCGTCGGCCTCGGTAACCCCGGCGAACAGTACGCCCGCACCCGCCACAACGTCGGCTTCTGGGTCATCAACGCCCTCGCCCGCCGCGCCGGCGCCCAGCCCAAAGCCGTCGGCAGCCTCATGCACATCGGCGTCGGCACCCTCCAGGGCCAGCGTGTCGCACTCGTCAAGCCGAAAACCTACGTCAACCTCAGCGGCAAGGCCGTCGCCCAGGCCCTCCAGTGGACCGGCTGCACCCTCCAGCGCACCATCGTCGCCTACGACGAACTCGACCTCCCGGCCGGCGCCCTCCGCATCCGCGCCGGTGGTGGCCACGGCGGACACAACGGACTCAAGAGCATCGCCCAGCACGCCGGCCTCGACTTCATCCGCGTCCGCATCGGCATCGGCCGCCCCGTCGTCGGCGGTGAACCAAGCTGGGATCCCGATGTCGTCGCCGACTGGGTCCTCAGCCCGCCCACGCCTGCCGACCGCGAACGCATCGAAGCCGCCGTGGCCCGCGCCTGCGACGCCATCGAGGTCATCCTCTCCGAAGGCGTCGACGCCGCAGCTGCCGCCTTCAACCGCAAGAGCTGATCCTTCGCGACACATCCTGTCGCCACCGTCCGGTATCCTCGCGCCCGCCACGCCGACCGATGCACGGCGGCGATAGCTACCATCGATCCGAGACGACCAAACCGACGCGAGGTCGCCCACGGTGTACAGCGACGACGATTACCGCCTCCTCGCTACCATCCTGCCCGTTCCCGTCTCGTTCACGGTCCAGCCAACCTGGTCGCTCGATACCGTCTACTCCGCCGCCAACCCACGCATCTCCCCACGTGGGCGGCGCTGTGTCTTCGCCGATCTCCTCGTCGACCCCGCACCGGTGGACCCCCTCGAACGTGTCTCAGCCACGGCACTCAGCGCGACCATCGACACGCTCCTCGCCGGCCTCGACCCCCGGTCCCGGCAGGTCATCCGCCTCCGCTTCGGCTTGGACGATGGCTGCACCCGCACGCTCGAGGAAATCGGCCAGCACTTCGGCGTCACCCGCGAGCGCATCCGCCAGATCGAACAGAAGGCCCTGTCGAAGCTCCGCCGGCGCCCCGCAGCGTCCCTCCTCGAGCCCTGGCTTCGCGACGCCCCCGAGCGCCCCGCGCCACGCGAGTGGCCACCCGCCGGCGACGCCCCGTGCCCGATCCGTGCCCGGCGGCGCATTCCCGTGCCCTGCCCGCCAGAAGACTCCCCAGCCGATGAGACGCCAGCTCCCGGATCACCCGGTACCGACCCCGGCCCTCCGCACGGTCCCAACCACGCCGTGGCCGTCTCCCACCCCGCGCCCGGTCCGGCGGCCGGCGACCACGAGCCCCCTGCCGGCAGCGCCATCACCCCCCTGCCGCCCATCCCCAGTACCGGCACTTCGTCGGCCGATCCCGCCGAGCGGCGCGCGACCCTCCTGGCCGCCTTCCTGGCCTACGCCGCCGCCCTCGGGTTCGAAGTCGTCGATAACCGCCCTCGCGGCGGCGCGCTCTGGGTGCACGACCTCAAGGCATCGCTCGCGCCCGAGATCGAGCGCCTCCGCCAGCACGGCCTCTGGTTCCGCTTCGCCGAGCACCGCCGGAACGACACCTGGGGCTGGTGGCTCGCCGAACCTGCCCGCACCATGGCCGCCGAAGCCGCACCTAACGCCGACTATTAGGTCCCCGAGGCGCACGTCGAATCGGTCGCGGCTTAGACTCATTCTTATGCCAGCATCCCCCGCCGATCTCGAACGCTACCGCCGCAACCTCCGCGACGAGGTCGACGGCGCCGCCCTCTATCGCGCCCTCGCCCGCGCCGAAAAGGACCCCAACCTGCGCCAGGTATTCGAGCGCCTCGCCGCCAGCGAAGACCGCCACATCGCCCTCTGGGAGCAAAAACTGCGCGAGGCCGGTGCCCCGGTCCCCGCGTACCGACCCTCCCTCCGCGTCCGCCTCCTGGGCTGGCTCGCCCGCCGCTTCGGCACCGCCGCCGTCAGCCCCATCGTCACCCGCATGGAGATGTCCGCCTACACCATGTACGACGACCAGCCCGAGGCTGTCGCGGCCAACCTCCCCCGCGACGAACGCTCCCACGCCCGCCTCTTCCGTGAGCTTGCGCGCTCGACCCGCGGCCGTCCCGTCGAGGTCGACATCGCCCGCCTCGAAGGCCGCCACCGCAGCGGCACCGGCAACGCCCTCCGCGCCGCTGTCCTCGGCGCAAACGATGGCCTGGTCTCCAACCTCTCCCTCGTCATGGGCGTCGCCGGCGCCAACCCCGGGCGCGACGTCGTCGTTCTCGCCGGTGTCGCGGGCCTCCTCGCCGGCTCCCTCAGCATGGCCCTCGGCGAATGGGTCAGCGTGCGTAGCTCTGCCGAAGCCTTCGCCCGCCAGCTCGAAGTCGAGCGCGAAGAGCTCGACCTCATGCCCGACGAAGAGCTCGAAGAGCTCGTCCTCATCTACCGCGCCAAGGGCCTCGACGAAGAAGAGGCGCGCGCCACCGCCGAGCGCATCCTCGCCAACCGCGAACGTGCCCTCGATACCCTCGCCCGCGAGGAGCTCGGCATGTCCGAGGACGAGGCCGGCAATCCGTGGGTCGCCGCCGGCACCTCCTTTCTCACGTTCAGCATCGGCGCCATCATCCCGGTCATCCCCTGGCTCGTCCTCTCTGGTGCAGCCGGCGTCGCTGCGAGCGCCGTCGCGAGCGCCGTCGGGCTCTTCGGCCTCGGCGCCGCGGTCACCCTCTTCACCGGCCGCTCCATCCTCTACTCCGGCCTCCGCATGCTCGCATTCGGGCTCGCCGCGTCTGCTATCACCTTCGGCATCGGTCGCCTCATCGGCGTCAGCACCGGCATCTAGCCGCTGCCCTCACTCAATTGCCAGTTCCAGGGTCAGCCGGCGGTCCGTCGTCCGGATCGCCACCAGCCGATACGACAGGTCGCCCGCCGCCGCATCCATCCGCGCCTGGATGCGCGGCTCTATCAGCCCCACCACCACCTCCGGCGCAGCCAGCTCGCCCAGCGTCGCCCGCACCACATCCAGGCGTAGCCGTCCCTCAACCACATTTGGGTCGAACACCAGCATGGCACGCGCCCCGACGCCACCGACCCCCGCCCCCAGCCCAACCTCGATGACCCCCTCGCGCAGCACCTCCACCGAAACGGCGGGCCGTTCGCCGAACCCGGGCAGCGTCGCCACCTGTTCCGCAACCAGCATGGCCAGCGCCCGCTCATCGAAGGCGACCGTGATGTTCCCTCCGCCCGCAACCGCCTCCGTCTCCGCCTCGAAGTCCGGGTCCACCGTAAACCACAGCGCCACGCCGATGGCGCCCGCCAGCAAGCCGACGGCGAATGCCCCCAGCGTCCGCATGCCCGCGAGCGTGCCGCCTTCGCGTCCCAGTCGCAAGCCCAGCCACTTGCCTAGTTCCTGGGCTTCCGTGCATACTTAGGCCATCTGGTGGCTAGAGCGAGGTGGAACCACCCGTTCCCATCCCGAACACGGAAGTGAAACGCCTCAGCGCTCACGATACTGCCCGGGCAACCGGGTGGGAAAATAGGCCGCCGCCAGGTACTTTCCACACCGCCGCAAGGCGGTATTTCTTTCCCCGGGCCCTCTCCGAGCGGATGGTAACTCCTCGCCCGCCCGAGCGTTTCAACCCATAGGCCCGAACCCCCAGCGGCGCCGCCCCAACCCCCGCGGCGGTTTCCCGCTAGGATCCCGGGCTGGTACAATCGAACTCGAAATCCCGCACTTTACCCGGCACGTACCCCTGGGAGCACCACCCGGGGCGACGTGCCCCCAGACGGAGCCGCACTTGTCAGCAGATACCGCCCAGCCCACCGCATCCCCCGACGCCGAAATGGACATGGGGGCCCTCCTCGACCTCGAGACCGCCCAGTCTGGCGGCCAGCTCCGCCGTGGCGAAATCATCGAGGGCATGGTGATGGGCGCATCCCCCGATGGCCTCATCGTCGATGTCGGCACCAAGACCGAGGCCGTCATCCCCCACAACGAGATGCTCTCCCTCGGCATCGACGGCGCCAGCCGCCTCAAGGCCGGCGATACCGTCCGCGTCATGGTCCTTCAGCCCTCCACCGCCGAAGGGCACGCCATCGTCTCCCTCGACCGCGCCCGCGGCGAAGAGGGCTGGGAGATCCTCCAGCGCCGCTTCGAGTCCGGCGAAATCTTCGAAGCCCAGGTCACCGGCCACAACCGCGGCGGCCTCCTCGTCAATGTCGATGGCGTCAACGCCTTCGTCCCCCTCTCCCAGGTCGAATCCGTCCGCCGCGACGACCCCGAGGCGGTCAACCAGCTCGCCAACCTCGTCGGCCAGGTCGTCCGCCTCAAAGTCATCGAGCTCAACCGCAAGCGCAACCGCGTCATCCTCTCCGAGCGCGCCGCCATGGCCGAGGTCCGCAAAGAACAAAAGGACCGCGTCCTCGACGAGCTCGAAGAAGGCCAGATCCGCACCGGCCGCATCTCCTCCATTACCGACTTCGGCGTCTTCGTCGATGTCGGCGGCGCCGATGGCCTCGCCCACATGACCGAGCTCACCTGGGAGCGCGGGAAAAAGGCCCGCGACCTCTTCCAGGTCGGCGATGAAGTCCAGGTCTACATCCTCAAAGTCGACCGCGAGAACAAGAAAATCTCGCTCTCCATCAAGCGCGCCCAGCCCGAGCGCTGGGACACCACCGTCGACCGCCTCGTCGTCGGCCAGATCCTCATCGGCCGCGTCACCAAGCTCATGCCCTTCGGCGCCTTCGTCCGCCTCGAAGGCCCCGTCGAAGGCCTCATCCATATCTCCGAGCTTTCCAACCGCCGCATCCAGCACCCGAAGGATGTGGTCAAGGAGGGCGACGTCGTCCCCGTCAAGCTCGTCCGGATCGAAAAGGATCGCCACCGCCTCGGGCTCAGCCTCCGCCAGGCCCGCAACGATGCAGAGGCCATGGGCTTCGTTTTCGATGTCAATGGCTCCGTCATCGATTACCCGGATGACGTGCGCGAACAGTTCGGCCTGCCCCCGCGCGACACCTCCGCCGCGCCCGCCCGCCGCGAGCCGCGCACCGCACAGGAAGCCATCGAACAGGCCGTCGCCCGCGACCCGGAGCCGATGTCCGCCTTCGCCGCGGCCTTCGCCCAGGCCCTCGAAAACGCCGATGCCGGCAACGGCCTCGCCGAAACCGTCGCCCAGGCCGTCGGCCCGCGCGAGCCCGCCGCCGAAGCCCCAGCCGAGCCAGCCGCGGCTGCCGAAGCCCCCGCCGTCGCTGAGGCACCCGCCGAAGCCCCCGCTCCCGAGTCCGCCTCCGGGGAATCCGAAGACGAAACTCGGGAATCCACCGGGGCGACGCCGCCCGCCGCGATGCCGCACAATACAGATGAGGGGCCCGCAACGGCCCCCGCAGAAGCACAAGCCGCAACAGAGGAGGAAACTGCTGACGGCTCCTAGACGTTCTTTGGGCGCACCCAGGGGAAGGGAGTACACCTATGGCCGATCGGTTTGACAAATTCACAGAACGGGCGCGGCGCGTCCTGACCCTCGCGCAGGAAGAGGCCCACCGCTTCAACCACAACTACATCGGCACCGAGCACATCCTCCTGGGACTCGTCCGCGAAGGCGACGGCGTCGCAGCAAAAGTCCTCGCCAACCTCGGCGTCGAACTCAACAAGGTCCGCTCCGCCGTCGAATTCATCATCGGCCGCGGCGACCGCACCGTCCTCGGCGAAATCGGCCTCACCCCCCGTGCCAAGAAGGTCATCGAACTCGCCGTCGACGAGGCCCGCCGCCTCAACCACAGCTACATCGGCACCGAGCACCTGCTCCTCGGCCTCGTCCGCGAAGGCGAAGGCATCGCCGCCGGCGTCCTCGAAAGCCTCGGCGTCAACCTCGAGCGCGTCCGCGCCGAAACCACCCGCATCCTCAGCCAGAGCGCACCCCAGGCCGCAGCCTCGGGCGCCGGCGCCCGCCAGGCCAGCCGCACCCCCACCGTCGACCAGCTCGGCATCGACCTCACCGCCGCGGCCCGCGCTGGCCAGCTCGACCCCGTCATCGGCCGCTCCAACGAACTCGAGCGCGTCGTCCAGATCCTCTCCCGCCGCACCAAGAACAACCCCGTGCTCATCGGCGAGCCCGGCGTCGGCAAAACGGCCATCGCCGAACTCCTCGCCCAGCGCATCGTCTCCGGCGACGTCCCCGAGACCCTCCAGAACAAGCGCCTCCTCACCCTCGATATCGGCTCACTCGTCGCCGGCACCAAATACCGCGGCGAGTTCGAGGAGCGCCTCAAGAAGGTCATCGAAGAGATTAAGGCCGCCGGCAACTGCATCCTCTTCATCGATGAGCTCCACATGCTCGTCGGCGCAGGCGCAGCCGAAGGCGCCGTCGATGCCGCCAATATCCTCAAACCCTCCCTCGCCCGCGGCGAACTGCAGTGCATCGGCGCCACCACCCTCGATGAATACC
>FWWM01004481.1_pt1 | contig 32503 bp, 30 predicted proteins | sample 2228351 | NCBI WGS metagenome assembly FWWM01 (sample SAMEA103939774, study PRJEB20133) | metagenome
CGTCCAGGTAAAGAAAATGATTTTGATGAAGTAGGCACTGAGAAATAATAGCACGCAGATGACACAGATTGAGCGGATTTCCGAAGATATTTACAAAACTGAGAAGCCATAGAGATAAACTCTGTGGTGAGAAAAATATTCTCAAGTTAAGCCGAAATTGATTAGAGTAACAAACAAAAAGTTATAATCAAAAAAAAACGAGGAACAAAATGAAAAGAATCATTTCATGTTTCGTGGTTTTGCAACTTTGTTTTGTTGCAACAATATTTTCACAAACACGGCCATCGGTTGGTGAGATATTAAACACAGACGGAACAGTGAGATTGGATAGAGAAGGAGGATATGATTTAGAAGGATATAAAATGATCATAGATAAAGATGGAAAACCAAGATTATTGAGTAAGACAGAAAGTGCGCTCTCAAACTCTGGCACCTGGAACAGCGTGGGCACGGGTTCGGGCAACGGGATGAATAATTGGGTCGAGGCGCTGGCGGTGTATAACGGAGAACTTTATGTCGGGGGCGGATTCACTTTGGCAGGCGGGGTGAGTGCGAACTTCATTGCCCGCTGGAACGGGACGAGTTGGAACAGCGTGGGCACGGGCTCGGGAAACGGGGTGAATGATTATGTTCATGAGCTGGCGGTGTATAACGGGGAACTTTATGTCGGGGGCGAATTCACTTCAGCAGGCGGGGTGAGTGCGAACTTCATTGCCCGCTGGAACGGGACGAGTTGGAACAGCGTAGGCACGGGTTCGGGCAACGGGGTGAGTAGTAAAGTTTATGAGCTGGCGGAGTATAACGGGGAACTTTATGTCGGGGGCGGATTCACATATGCAAACTGGACCGGTAGTGTATCTACAAGTTTGAATGCGAACTTCATTGCCCGCTGGAACGGGATGAGTTGGAACAGCGTGGGTACGGGCTCGGGAAACGGGGTGAATAGTAATGTCTATGCGCTGGCGGTGTATAACGGGGAACTTTATATCGGGGGCGAATTCACTTCGGCAGGCGGGGTGATTGCGAACTTCATTGCCCGCTGGAACGGGACGAGTTGGAACAGCGTGGGCACGGGCTCGGGAAACGGGGTGAATCATTGGGTCTATGCGCTGGCGGTGTATAACGGGGAACTTTATGTCGGGGGCAGATTCACTTCAGCAGACGGGGTGAGTGCGAACTTCATTGCCCGCTGGAACGGGACGAGTTGGAACAGCGTGGGTACGGGCACGGGAAACGGGGTGAATAATTGGGTCTATGCGCTGGCGGAGTATAACGGGGAACTTTATGTCGGGGGCAAATTCAGATTTGCAAACTGGACCGGTAGTGTATCTACAAGTTTGAATGCGAACTTCATTGCCCGCTGGACTATTACAGGTGCAACAGATGTTGAAGAAAATGAATTAACACCAACAAATTTTGTCTTACACCAAAACTACCCTAATCCCTTCAATCCGGGCACACGCATAAGTTGGCAGGTGCCAGCAGGCAGTCATCAAACATTAAAAGTATATGATATACTTGGTAATGAAATAGCCACATTAGTAGATGAATACAGAGACGAAGGGAGTTATGAAGTTGAATTTAATGCAGGACAAACTCCCGGTTTGTCAAGCGGCGTATACTTCTACAAACTGCAGGCTGGTAATTACGTCCAGGTAAAGAAAATGATTTTGATGAAGTAGGCACTGAGAAATAATAGCACGCAGATGACACAGATTGAGCGGATTTCCGAAGATATTTTCAAAACCGGGAGCCACAGAGATAAACTCTGTGGCTCTCTCTGAGTTCTCTTATGCTCTGGTAAAATTATCGTATCAGATAAAGTGAGACGAGGTTATTTTTATATCTTCAGAGTGGACAATTCTGGTTATAAATCTTACTATTCTTCTTATTCACCAAAGATAGACCAGCGTTGGAATTGGTTCTGGCAAAAAATTACATTTTATGATCCGGGACTATATGAGGTTGAAGTTATTGACTTTTATAATTACACGGTTGAGTTTAATAAGCTAAGAATTAAATATTAACTTTATTTTGAAATTGAAAAGATGAGGCATTGTCTCTATTGTATTTTGATTTTTGCAGGGATAAGAGCAGGGAATCTACTTAAATGTAATGTCCTCATCTGATTATAATTTGCTGGACATTCGCTTTTGGTGATAAATAGACAATAAATTAAAATTCGGATTTTACAAAAATGAAAACAATATTGTTTATTCTTTTCTTTTATATTCCTGTATTATTTGCTCAACACGGTGTGGGAATTTCCTGGAGTGATCAAACCCGATTACCCCTGTTTAATCCTTCTGCCAAACAGAGAGGTGTATTATATAACAATATTGTCTCAACAAGCAGCGGCAGGATCGTTGTTTCTACTGTTGAACTTAATCCGGCAAATATAAATCAGGTATATGGTAATTACCTGACTTATTCTGATGACGGCGGTAATACCTGGCTCACCCCACCAAGAAGATTTACACCGATTGATTCTGTAACAGGTGGTTCATCATTAAAACTTGTTGTAATCGAAGATACAATTTATGCGATTTGGAACTCGGCACAACCATCTGCAGTGTTCTTATCTAAATTGGATAAGGATTTAAATATTATGGTTGATTCAATCAGAATTGCCAATAAAATTAACTACAATATAACTTCAACAAATTTCACTTTTGACAGATATAATAGACTACACTTAATGTGGAATGAAGGAAGTACCAATTCATCTCAAATTACAGAAGTATATTATTCCCGTTCTCTTGACGGAGGTTTAACCTGGCAAACTCCCCAAATGTTAAGTTCTGATGATGGTCATCATTCTGCTTTTCCTCATTCACAGTTTGATACTGCAGGTGATACTTTATTAGTGGTATGGCGCGATTCAGTTGGAGGAATAAATAAATGGGATGTATTTGGGTCTATAAGCACTAATGGCGGGTTTAGCTGGAGTCCGCCAATTTCCATTCTGGATAGTTCCCACTCCGAATGGGACCCTGATTTAATAATAGATAATCAAAACCGGATTCATTTGTTTTATACAGTCTATCCAAATAGTGATCCCTTCTGGGGCGCAAGAAACTATTATCTCTACTCTGATGATCTTGGAAATACCTGGAACAAGCCTTTAAATCCATCCGATGGAATGATTTCAGCGAACTACCGTTCTCAACTAATAGAAGGGACCCGTTATGATCCTATTAATAATGTTCTCTTTACAACCTGGAAAGATGAGAGGGATTTTGACACAACGACCGGAAATGTCAGAGGCGATATTATGATAAACTTTTCAACTGATAGAGGAGTTACCTGGTCAGGTCCGGAGTTTATCACAGATGCTTATGATTCGACTATTGGATTCAAAGGCGGACATCTTCTTTCGAACGGAGAGTATTGTGTAAATTATGAGATAATTTATCCTGAGGATATAAATAGTCCATCAACATTCGTTGGAGTATTTTTTAAGAAACGAACTGCAGTAATTACTTCGGTAAAAGATAATTCAGGTGATAAAGTAGAACAGGATTATTTATTAAGAAACGAACTGCAGTAATTACTTCGGTAAAAGATAATTCAGGTGATAAAGTAGAACAGGATTATTTATTAGAACAGAATTATCCCAACCCTTTCAACCCAACAACAACAATTAAATTTTCGATTCCTGATTATGCGGGTAATGGAATAATGACAACACTTAAAGTTTATGATTTATTGGGAAAAGAAATAGCAACACTTGTAAACGAACCAAAATCACCAGGTAATTATGAAGTAAAATTCGATGCAAATTCACTCTCAAGTGGTGTTTACATTTATAGACTTTCAACCGGTGACTTTGTGCACGCAAAGAAGCTTATTCTGATGAAATAATTTTAATGGAGATTTAAACTCTGTTCTTACTGATGAACTCTGTGACTTAATAATTTTTTAGCACAGAGCTCTCTGTTTTGCACAATTAATCTAATCAACTCCGGGTAAATTTTGTCTGGAGAAACTATTTATACAGATTTAACTTCCAAACGGAAAATGTATTGAGGTAAGTTCAAATATGCTGACAGATTTTGTAAAGCGGGTAAGAATTTCCTGCATTATAAGATTTAATCTTCTCGAACAAATCCGCACTTTAGAATTTACATCACTGAGTCTTCGCTTGAAATAAAAAAAATAATAGTTTATCAGACCTGTATCACTCCCGGATTGAATTTTGGTATTTCAGGATTGTTATTTGCTGCATCAATACACATTGAAATCCATTCGCGGGATTTTGCAGGATCAATTATTTCATCAACCCAAAGTCTGGCTGAGGCATAAACCGGATTGCTTTTTTCATCATAAGATTTGAGTATATCGTTCAGTAATTTTTGTTTTTCTTCTTCACTGAATTTATGCCCGCTTTTTTCTTCCTGCTTTAGTTTAATATCAAGTAAAACACTGCTTGCCTGATTACCACCCATTACAGAAATTTTTGCATTCGGATATGCAAAGATGAATCGTGGATCATAAGCTTTCCCACACATAGCATAGTTTCCTGCACCAAAACTATTTCCAACTATAATTGTAATTTTCGGAACAACGGAGTTGGCAACTGCATTTACCATTTTTGCGCCGTCTTTAATTATACCACCTTGTTCAGCTTTACTGCCAACCATAAATCCTGTTACATCCTGCAAAAACAATAATGGGATTTTTTTCTGGTTGCAGTTCATAATAAATCTTGTTGCTTTGTCTGCTGAGTCAGAATATATAACTCCGCCAATCTGCATTTCACCTTGCTCAGTTTTAACAACGCTTCGTTGGTTTGCTACTATACCAACAGCCCAGCCATCAATCCGTGCATAAGCTGTGATAATTGTTTTACCATAACCAGCTTTGTATTCATCTATTTCTGAATTGTCAACTAATCTGGCTATCACTTCGTACATATCATAAGGTTTGATTGTATCTTCCGGCAGAATAGAGTAAATCTCTTCAGCATTAAATTTTGGCGGAACAGGTTTGATTCTGTTAAATCCTGCTTTTGGAAATTCACCAAACTTGGAAACTATTTTTCTGATTTGTTCAATACACTCTTCATCATTTTTCATTATGTAATCAGTTACGCCAGAAATATTTGACTGGACTCTTGCACCACCTAAAGATTCATTATCAATTACTTCGCCGATTGCAGCTTTCACCAAATGTGAACCGGCAAGAAATACTGAACCTTCACCATCAACAATTAATGCTTCATCAGACATAATAGGGAGATAAGCACCACCAGCAACACAAGGACCCATTATCGCAGCAATTTGTGGAATTCCCATTGAAGACATTTTAGCATTGTTGCGAAAGATTCTTCCAAAGTGTTCTTTGTCGGGAAAGATTTCATCTTGTAATGGAAGAAAAACTCCTGCACTATCAACGAGATAAATAATAGGCAAATGATTTTCCATTGCAATTTCCTGTGCACGTAAATTCTTTTTTGCAGTAATCGGAAACCAGGCACCGGCTTTCACAGTTGCATCGTTTGCGACTATTACACAAAGTCTGTTATGAATTTTTCCAATACCGTAAATTGTTCCTGATGATGGAGCGCCGCCATATTCTTCATACATTCCGTACGCAGCAAGTGTGCTTAACTCATAAAATTCTTCAGGATTATCAATCAACTTTGCAATTCGTTCCCGTGCAGTGAGTTTTCCCCTGGCTTTGTGTTTTTCAATTGCCTTTTTGCCACCACCCAGATGAATTTCTTTCTTTATCAATTCAATTTTGTGGAGAAGTTCTTTGTGATAATCTTCCCTCTTTTTTGAAGATTCACTTTGCTTTATTTCTGTTCCGATTCTTTTCATCTGATTTATTAGTTTTTATTAGTGTTAATTCGTGTAATTCGTGGCAGAAAAAATAAGCCACTAATTTCACTAATGTTCACGAATTTTATAATACTACTCTTTTATATTTAAGTGATTCTTCCCCAAAATTAACTATTAAACCGAGTTTGCATTTAGAAACTGCCAGATAATTCAAAGTTTGTTTAACAAATTCATCAACAATACCATTAACGGCTTTAACTTCTAATATAATTTTATCAAAAACAACAAAGTCAGCATAAAATTTATGAGGAAGAGTATAATTTTTGTAGATGATTGAAAATTCTTTCTCTCTTTCAAAAGGAATATTTCTTAACTTTAATTCATATTCAATTGCATCTTTGTAAACTATTTCTAAAAATCCTTTGCCTAATGCTTTGTGTATCTCCATACAGATGCCAATAATTTTATATGCTTCTTCTTTAAATATTAAATCTTTCATAATAATTAGTGTTAATTCGTGTAATTCGTGGCAGAAAAAATAAGCCACTAATTCCACTAATTGGTTTAATTATTTTTTAATAGATCCTTTGCAATAACTATTCTTTGGATTTCTGATGTACCTTCACCGATAGTTAAGAGTTTCACATCGCGATAGAATTTTTCAACCGGATATTCTTTGACATACCCATATCCACCAAACATTTGAACAGCTTCACTTGCTGCTTTTTCAGCTATCTCGCTAGCGAAGAGTTTTGCTTCAGCTGCTTCTTTCGTATTTGGAATTCCGTTATCTTTCATCCAAGCGGCACGATATGTAAGCATTCGCGCTGCTTCGATATTAGTATGCATCTCTGCAAGCTTAAATTGTGTCGCCTGAAATTCAGATAAAAATTTTCCAAACTGTTTGCGCTCGTTTGTGTATTTAAGAGCAGCATCAAGACAACCTTTCGCCAGTCCAACACTTAATGCTGCAATTGAAATTCTTCCACCTTCAAGCACCTGCATTGAATTAATAAATCCCATTCCTTCCTGTCCGAGCAAATTCGCTTCCGGTACTTTACAATTTTCAAATGCAAGCTGAGTAGTATCGCTTGCACGCATCCCAAGTTTGTTTTCTTTCTTTCCGATAATCAATCCCTCAAATCCCTTCTCAAGGATGAAAGCAGATATTCCTTTTTTACCTGCTTCTTTATTAGTAATTGCCATAACAACATAAGTTTCACCAACAGTGCCGTGTGTTGTAAATTGTTTACTGCCATTCAGAATCCATTGATTACCTTCTTTTACAGCGTAGCTTTTTAATCCTGCAGCATCACTGCCGGAAGCAGCTTCAGTCAGCCCCCACGCACCAATCTTTTTACCACTGGCAAGATCAGGCAGATATTTTCTTTTTTGTTCTTCATTGCCGAACAGATTTATATGATTTGTACAAAGTCCATTATGTGCCGCAACAGAGAGAGCAACAGAAGGATCAACTTTAGCAAGTTCTTCAATGATAAGAGCATATTCAATATAACCGAGTCCTGCACCACCATATTCTTCAGGTACCAGAATTCCCATAAAACCAAGCTCACCAAGCTGCTGCATTATTTTCATTGGAAATTTTTGTGACTCATCATATTCCATTATTACCGGTCGGATATTTTTTTCAGCAAAATCTCTGACAGTGTCACGAATCATTATCTGATTCTCGGTTAATTCCAGTAAAAATGGTTTTGTTGACATAATGAAATTCCTTTTGATTATTTAATTCAAGTTTCAAAAATTTTTGAACATCCTTCGATGGCACTGCCACTCAAGGTGAAAAATATAATTTTGTTAAAACCTTTAATTATTAAAAAACCAACTGTCACACTGAGTTCATCGAAGTGTGACAATTATCCTGAGTCAGAAGTACTTGTCAGACTGCGACAAGCTGACTGCCGGCAGGCAAGCTTAGTCTGACAAAAGTGTTTTTTATTTTTAGTCAAACCTATTATCACCCTTTGATGGCAGTACTTATCAGGACTAAATTTTATTGTTTACAAACTGATTTAAAATTTCCTCTGCAATATGATAAGGAGAAGAATTTCCTAACAGAACTTTTCTGACTGATGAATTTAATAAAGTTTCTGCCGTATCTGTCCAGAGTTTCTCTCTTAATTTATTCTCAACTATTTCCTTAATTCTTATCCTTGTCTGATTTTCTCTTTTTGTCTGAAAAAGATTTTTTTCGATTAGAAACTTTTTGTGATTTTCAATTTCATTTAAAATTTCATCAATGCCTTTGTTTTCTGATGCAATTGCTTTAATAATTTTTGGAAGCCAGGTATTTTCATCGTGTTCTTTAATCATCAGTATTGTTTGCAGTGCAGTGTATGCCTGTTGCGAACCAGGTCTGTCACATTTGTTTAGCACAAACAAGTCAGCGATTTCCATCAAACCTGCTTTCATTGCCTGCACCGAATCGCCGCTTTCAGGAACAAGAACCACTAAAGTTGTATCAGCGGCTTGTGCAATATCAAGTTCTGATTGACCAACTCCGACTGTTTCCAGAATTATAATATCGAATCCTGCAGCATCAAGTATATCAGCAGCATCAATTGCTTTTTTAGAAAGACCGCCAAGACTTCCGCGGGTTGCCATACTTCTTATAAAAACTCCCTGATCCATTCCAATATCAGTCATTCGAACGCGATCACCAAGTAATGCTCCACCGGTAAATGGTGAAGTTGGATCAACTGCAATGATACCAACTTTTTTGTCTTCTTTTCTGAAAAGTTTTGTAAGCTGATTAGTAATTGTACTTTTGCCCGCACCAGGAGGTCCTGTTATTCCTATTCTGTAAGCATTCCCGACTTTATCATAAAGTTTTTTGAGATATTCGGAAGTCAGGTGATTATCCGATTCAACAACTGAAATTGCTCTTGCAATAGCTCTTCTGTCACCAGATAATAATTTTTCCAACAAAAGATTATCAATCATCAGGGTAAATTCTCTTTGAAAAATTCAACTGTAAGTTTCAATCCATCTTCAAGTACTGTTGATGGTTTCCATCCAAACTTCTTAAAAAGTTTTTCTGAAGTTATAACACTTCTCATCTGCTCACCAGGTGCAGCCGGTCCGTGTTTTTCTTCTTTACCCGCCCCAATTATTTTATTCAACTTATGGAACAACTGATTTACATTTGTTTCAATGCCTGTTCCAACATTGTAAATTTCATTTGCATCATCATTCAAAGTAAAAAGATTTGCTTTGACAACATCTCCGACAAAAACATAATCTCTTGTCTGTTCACCACTTCCGTTAATAATTGGCTGCTCACCTTTTAACAATTTTGTAGAGAAAATAGCAACCACGCCTGCCTCACCGAAAGGATTCTGTCTCGGTCCATAAATATTTGCATAACGAAGTATTGTGTAGTTCAGTCCATATTCTGCATTGTAGAAGTAAAGATATTTTTCCACAGCAAGTTTTGAGATTCCATAAGGTGAGCGAGGTTGAGTCGGATGATTTTCATCAGCAGGGAAGTAAGACTGCTCGCCATAAACAGCACCACCCGTTGAAGCAAACATAAACTTTTTAACATTGTACTTAATTGCATTCTGAAGAAGATTGATTGTTCCGAGAATGTTTGTGTTAGCATCGAATGCAGGATCTTTCACTGATCTTCTTACATCCATCTGAGCAGCGTGATGATTTACTAAATCAAATTGTTCTTCAGCAAATAAATTTTCGACTAATTCCTTGTCGCAGATATTTCCTTTAACAAACTTTGCTTTTGGATTTACATTTTTTTCAAATCCTGATGATAAATCATCAAGCACAACAACCTGATGACCTTCATTAACAAAAGCATCTGTAATATGCGAAGCGATAAATCCGGCTCCGCCGGTTACAAGAATTTTCAAATTTCCTCCTGATATAATTTATGTTCAAATATATATTTCTCTACTTCTTTTGGCACAAGATAATGAATCGGTAATCCTTTATGAACACGATGTCGTATGTCTGTTGCGCTTATTTCAATTCCTCTTGTTTGAACGAATGTTGCCTGCTCAACATACTTATCAATGAACTCTACTGGTTGTGAAGATTTTCGTTTTAATACAATCACCTTAGCAAGATTCATTATTTCATCGGGTTCTTTCCAGGTATAGAATTTAAATATATTATCATATCCAATTATCAATTCTATTTCGTCATAATATTTTTTGAATTCCCTCAGAGTGTCCACAGTGTATGAAATATCGTGTTTCTTTATTTCGAAATCAGATACTTCGAAAAAATTAACACCTTCGATAGCGATTTTTATCATATTCAATCTGTCATCGGGTGAAGAAGTTCTAATGTTTGTTTTATGGGGTGAGATGTAAGTTGGGATAAATATTATTTTATCAAGTTCTCTGATTTCTCTCACCGATTGCGCAGTAATTAAATGTCCATGATGAATTGGATCAAAAGTACCACCAAAGATTCCGATTTTGCTCATTTAAGTAAATCCTTATATTCAACAAAAAGATGAGTAAATTTTTCGTGCATTTCCTGTGAGCAGTATTCAATACTTTTTTTATGGGAGAGATCGTCATAAAGTTCTTTGAATGAACTAATGTCTTTAACCCTTACAAAACCACTTAAAGTATGAATGAAATATTCCTCAGTTTTAAGTAAGGAAAGTAATTTTGAATAATCGCGTTTTGAATATTGAATCGCATTAAGCAGATCATCAGTCTGATGATTAAAACCTACCAGACATATTGAGCTGTTCTTCGATGTTCCGATTACGATTGTATTCTCGTCAGTGCTTAAAAGTTTTAAGATTTCGTTAATTGATGATTGACTAACTCCCATAACATCTGCATAAATCAATATTTTATGCTTATATAAATTTGTTCTGTTCGAAAAGGATCTTAAATCCGGCTCATTCTTATATGAAAATAATTCAATCTTTTCTGTCTGAAATTGCTGTAGCGCTCTTTTAATTGAATTAGAATCATTCTCATCAGAATAAATTATTAAATCAGATGTTGACGAATCAGACATAAGATTATCTATCAAATTCAGGAATAATGCAGTGAATAGAAGCTTTGTATCTTCAGGAGCGAAACTTTCAAATTGAGTGAAATAATTTTCGTTAAAAATTATTCTGTCTGAAATTATTACGAGTGAAGATGAAGAATCAGCCATTCTATGCTTTTATCCCGCTTAATAGAAATGAAATGAATTTTCTATAATTATCAATATCATTCTCATAATAAATTTTACTTGCTCCGTTGGCATTTCTTGCCTGCAATTTTCTGAATGCAAGAGTTGTTGCTGTTTTTATATAATCTTTTCTGATATTTTCAGAAATCCATCCCTGCTGCTCCCTGACAGATGAACTTAAAATTGATAAATGCGAAGAAGGTATTATTCCGTTCTGTGCCTCTTCTGAAAGTTCGCTAAAAATAATTTTTCTTTCACGCGAAATTGAAACAGCAAACACAGTTATGAAAATCAAAACTGTGATAAAAAGGAACAGAAATCCCAGTGGTGCAGTTGACTGAAAACTGACTGAAGAATTCCATGCAGCGTGAATTAACATTGCCAGCAGCAAGCCAAGTGTTGAATAAAAAATTCTTTTACCTTTACTCATCATTTTCGAATATCCGAGAAATGCTCCGAGAGTTGCAGTTGAAACGCAATGCATAACAGCGGAAAAGAGTGTTCTGATAATTATAATAGCAATCCAGCTTCCGAAATGATCGGCATTGCCTGCGAAGTACATAAAATTTTCGGTCATACCGAATCCGAGGCCAATTGCACCGCCATAAACAATACCATCAGTAATGTTATCAAATTTTCTGTTGCTAACTGTAATCAAAAGAAATATTCCTTTGGTAATTTCCTCCACAAATGGAGCAATAGCAACAGCGCCAACTAAGCCTAAGCTTCTGTCATCTTTTACAAAAAGAGAAACGATGGTAGTAAAAAATATGCTTCCCACTATTGCAAGAAAAATAGCACCAACAGCGCCCCAAAGATAGTTTGCCAGAACCAATCCGAAAGGTTCGCGATCATACTTATCAAAACGCCAGATAAGTATCAGATAAATTGTCATTGGAATAATTGCGGCAAGCGCTGAAAGTACAATGAGCATTTTATGATACCGTAAGTTGGAAAATTATCTGATTCAAATTATTAAAATGCTCATTCACATTCAAAAAAAATTATTCCTTCAGCCAGATTTTTATTTCCTTAAGGGTCGGCATTTTACCATAATATAGGACCCCAAATCTGAAAATTTTAGATGAAATTCTCATAACAATCAGAATTGATAATATCATTATTAAGACTGTTAAAGCAATTTCAAAGGCAGGAATTGGTGAAACATTAACTCTCAGAATCATAACTGAAGGAAGTGTGAAAGGAATATATGAAAGTGCCTGAACCAATCCGCTATCAGGATTTTGCAATGTACTTATTATAAATACACTTGGTAAAACCAGCAACAAACTTAAGTAACTCGTTATCTGCTGAGCTTCCTGCTCTGTGCTGGCAATGGAACCAATTCCAACAAATAAAGTAGTGTAAAAAACAAATCCGAGGATAAAGTAAAGTAAGATCAGATGTATATTATCAAATGAAGTTATGGGCACAATTGCAGCTCCGATCAGAGAAAATCCAATTAGTAGCCATACAAATACCTGAGTAAGACCAAGTGTACTTAGTCCAATTACTTTTCCAAAAAGTAAATCCTGAGGTGAACAACTGGAAATTAATATTTCTATCAATCTGTTAGATTTTTCTTCGAGCATACTTCTGACAAGCATTTGCCCGGAATAGATTATCATCATCATTAAAAGAAGTATAAAAATTATAGAAGAAAAAAATACCATTTCAAAGCCACCTTTACCTTCTTGGCCGGGCTTTTCTATTTTTATCTGATTTACATTGACCCGCTGTTTAATTGCTTCAATAATTTTCAGGTCAATATTCTCCGACAAAAGTTTTCTTTTTATCCGAAGATTGTTAAAAGCCTCTTCAAATCTGGCTACATCCTGAAAATTTCCAATGCTTCTGGTTCTGAATTCAATTATTAACGAATCATTAGTTCCTTTTTGAATTAGAAGATACCCGTCTAATTTATTTTCTAATACCATAGTATCTGAAGTATTTATGAGGGAATCAGGCGAAAAATCGGACTTATAATTATTCAATATTGCATAAGCAGGTAAATTATTTTTTAGTTTATATACCTCAATTTCATTTTTCAAATCCGAAAAATATTCCTGAGTAATATCAAGGATCCCTATTGCTTTGGTTGAGTCACTTTCTTTTGTTGCAAGAAGCGTCGGTAAAACAGAAAAAGAAATAATTATTGCCGGGGTCAGAAACAAAGAAATTATGAAAGCTTTGGATTTTACTTTCTCAAGAAATTCCCATTTTGCAACTGTGATTGCTTTTTTCATAGAACTAATTTTTATGTTTAATTGAATCAATAAAAATTTTGTTAAGTGTAGGTTCAATAATCGAAAATTGCTTGACTGATACTTTCTCAATTAATTTCCGGAGAAACATTTCGGGTTTAACATCATTCTTTAAATGAACTTCTGCTTCATTACTGTAAAGTTCAAAACTTAAAACTTCATCCAGCTCGCTTAAAAACTTTATTTCTCCCTCATAAACAAATTTTATGTGATTTCCTCCGAATTTTTGTTTTATTTCAGAAAGACTTCCGCTCAATACCTCTTTCCCTTCATTAATTAAAAGTATATCATTGCACAATTTTTCAGCAGTATCCATCTGATGGGTAGAAAGAATGATTATTTTTCCATTATCGAGAAGGTCGAGTATAACATCTTTAATAAGTTGCTGATTTATCGGATCAAATCCGGAAAATGGTTCATCAAGAATTAACAACTCAGGATTGTGAATTACTGCAGTTATGAATTGAATCTTTTGCTGGTTTCCTTTTGATAGTTCTTCAACCCTTCTTTCTTTGTAATGAGGAATTTCTAATTTCCGGAGCCACTTTTCTGATTCGGACTTAATCTGTGCACTGCTCATTCCCTTTAAATGTGCAAGATATGTAATAACATCTGAAACCCTGCTCTTTTTATAAAGGCCACGTTCCTCCGGAAGATATCCGATTTTATTAAATAATTCCTGAGAAAGAGGTTTCTGATTTAGTAAAACTTCGCCAGAGTTTGGTTTTATAATATTAAGGATTGTTCTGATAGTAGTTGTTTTGCCAGCTCCATTAGGTCCAAGCATTCCGAAAATTCGACCTGGCTTTACATTAAAACTTAAATTATCAACTGCTTTTATATGGCCGTATGTTTTTATGAGATTTTTAACTTCAAGCATATAGTTCCTGATGTTGCAGAAAATTTATTCCAAAAATACAGAACGACGATGAAATTTTAGCTGTTTTTTTAGTCAACGGTAATATTTATTTAACATTATAAATATTTTTTTGTTAAAGATTTAATCACACTCTTTTGTTTGATTATCAAACCCACTGATAATATATTTTAAGCCAATTTTTAAGCGATTTTGCAATGAAAGTAAGAATTTCAAACCTGAGCATAGGGGAACATTTATTTGATTTTGAAGAAAGAATTGAGGACCTAAATCTGGGCGAACCATTTTTTGGTAATGTTAAAACCAATATCAAATTGAATAAACTTCATGATCAGATAATTACATATGTCAGTTCTGAAATCAATGCTTTATTTGAGTGCGATCGTTGTACAACAAAATTTGAAAGATTGATTCAGAGTGAATATGAAATGATTTATTTGATGAATGAGGAACCTGAAGATACTGAAGATATTAATATTACTTATATAAACAAAGATACCGATAAAATCGATTTTGATAATGATGTAAGAGAATTTGCAATTTTATCTATACCGATGAAAAAATTATGCAAAGAAGATTGTAAAGGGCTTTGTCCCCGATGTGGTGCTGATCTGAATTTTGAACAATGTTCTTGTGCGAAAGATGACATTGATCCCAGATGGGAAAAATTATTCACAAAGAAATTTTAAAATCAAATAAATAAAAAGGAAAAGTTACTATGCCAAATCCGAAACGTAAAATGTCGAAGAGCCGAAGAGATAAGAGAAGAACTCATTACAAAGCATCGCTTCCGACATTAAGCAAATGCTCTAATTGTGGTGAAATGAAATTAGCTCATCGGGCTTGTCCATCCTGTGGTTACTATAGCGAACGATCAGTGTTCGTTCCTAAAAGCTAACATCTGATTATTAACTATGCCGGATAACTCCACAGAACAACACAAATGTAGAATTGTTGTTGATGCTATGGGGGGCGACTATGCCCCTCAGAATGCAGTTGTTGGTGCTGTTCAGGCATTTAATCAGAATCGAAATTTTGAACTTTATCTTGTTGGCAAAAAATCTGAAATTATTTCGGTTCTCAGGAAAAACAATCTGTCCTTTGATGAAAATTTTATAATCAATGCCGAACAAATTATCGAAATGGGAGAATCTCCGACTAATGCAATAAAGAACAAACCTGATTCGTCAATTGTAGTTGGAGCTAAATTAGTAAAAGAAAATAAAGCAGATGCCTTTGTTAGTGCCGGAAATACCGGTGCAATGATGTCTGCTTCAACCTTGATAATGGGAAGAATTCCTGGTGTTGGCAGACCAACTATTGGTGCTGAAATTCCTAATATTTACGGAACCTGTTACTTGTATGATGTTGGTGCCGGAAAAGATGCAAAACCAATTCATCTTCTTGAGTATGCAATAATGGGAACAATATACGCTAAGGAAATGGGCGGTGTTAATAATCCGTCCGTTGGTGTTCTAAGTATGGGCGAAGAAGAAGGAAAGGGAAATGAAGTTGCTAATGAAGCTTACAATCTGTTAAAAAATTCTAAGCTTAATTTTATCGGAAATGTTGAAGGAAGAGATATACTGACCGGAAAAGTTGATGTAGTTGTTTGTGATGGTTTTGTCGGTAATATTTTATTAAAGTTTGGAGAAGCTGTTCCCAAATTGCTTAAACATTTGCTTCAACAAACCGCTAAGAAAAATTTTATTGATGCGATAAAGATTGTTCTGGTTAAAAGCACTTTAAAAAAAGCATTGAAAAGTCTTGATTATCAGGAACACGGTGGAGTACAGCTGCTTGGTGTAAATGGTATTTCAATAATTGGTCACGGTTCAAGCACCGCCAAAGCGATAACAAATATGGTTCTTAAAGCCAAACAAATGTATGATCGAAAACTTGTAAGCAAAATTGAAAATTCAATTAAAGAATACTCAAACAAAATAAAAGACATAAATGAATAACGATAGAAAGTATAACGCAATTATAACAGCTGTTGGAATGTATGTACCGGATAAAGTTCTGGATAATAAATACTTCGAACAGATTGTTGATACAAACGATGAATGGATAAAAACAAGAACAGGAATCAAGGAAAGAAGAATAATTGAAAACGGCGCAACAAGTGATCTTGCCGTTGCTGCTGCAAATGACTTATTTGAAAAACATAATGTCAATCCTGCTGAGATTGATGTGATAATAGTTGCGACAGTTACACCGGATATGTTCTTTCCTGCAACTGCAGCGCTTGTTCAACACAAACTAGGAATTCCAAATGCCTGGGGATTTGATCTTTCGGCAGCTTGCTCGGGTTTCTTGTTTGCTTTACAAACAGGTGCAGCTTTTATCGAGAGCGGAAGATATAAAAAGGTGCTTGTAATTGGTGCTGATAAAATGAGCGCAATTGTTGATTATACTGATAGAAATACTTGTATCCTGTTCGGAGATGCCGCCTCAGCGGTTTTACTTGAACCAACTGAAAACCTTAATCTCGGTTTAAAGAAATCTATTCTTAAAATTGACGGCTCAGGAAAGGATGCCTTATATATGCTGGGTGGTGGAAGTTTAAATCCGGCGTCACACGAAACAGTTGATAAAAAATGGCATTACATTTATCAGGATGGTAAAGCTGTATTTAAAGTTGCTGTAAAAGGAATGGCTGATGTTTCTGCTGAAGTTATGGAAATCAGTGGATTGAAATCAGAGGATGTTGCTTATCTTGTTCCACATCAGGCAAATCTCAGAATAATTGATGCTACTGCTGAAAGAATGGGAATCAGTAAAGACAAAGTGATGATTAATATTGATAAATATGGTAACACAACAGCTGCAACTATTCCCTTATGTCTGACGGAATATTACAGAGCAGGTAAATTAAAAAAGGGTGATAATCTTATATTAGCTGCATTTGGTGCCGGCTATACCTGGGGAGCTTCTCACCTTGTGTGGGCAATTGATTAACTTTAAAATTAAGAATTTATATGTCTAAAAAAGCGTTTTTATTCCCTGGCCAAGGGTCGCAATATGTAGGAATGGCTAAAGATCTGTTTGATAATTCGGTTGAAGCCAAAGAGATGATTCGCACTGCTGATGAAGCCGTCGGTGCTAATCTTTCTTATATAATGTTTAACGGACCTGAAGAAGAATTAAAACAAACTGAATACACTCAACCTGCTATATTTCTTCATTCGGTTGTACTTTCAAGTTTAATCAGAACATTACGACCGGATGCCGCTGCAGGACATTCGCTGGGTGAATACTCTGCACTTGTTGCTGCAGGTGCTATTCAGTTTTATGAAGCAATGAAACTAGTTCGTCAGCGTGGATTGGCTATGCAATATGCCGGTACAATTATGAAAGGAACTATGGCAGCAGTTGTAGGTTTACAACCGAGTGTTGTTGATGAAGCTTGTAAAGAAGCTTCTGTTGAAGGGATTGTTCAATGTGCTAATTTTAATTCACCCGGGCAAATAGTTATATCCGGCTCTGTAGAAGGTGTCAGAAAAGCAATGGAATTATGCAAAGCTAAGGGGGCAAAGTTGGTTAAAGAACTTGTAGTTAGCGGGGCATTTCATTCACCTTTAATGGAACCTGCCAAAGAAAAATTATTGATTGCACTGGATGAAACTCATTTTTATTATGCACGGTTTCCGGTTTATACTAATGTTACCGCAAAACCGGTTTCTGATAAAGATGAAATTAAAAAATTACTGTTTGAACAATTAACCTCACCGGTGCGATGGGAAGAAACTATCAGGAATATGATCGAAGACGGCATAGAGGAATTTTATGAAATTGGTCCTGGTAAAGTATTGCAGGGCCTGGTCAAAAGAATAAATCCTGATGTTAAGGTTTTCGGAATTGACAAGTATGAAGATGTTTATCAGTACATTTAATTTATGAGTTTGAGAGAGCTATATATAAAAGGAATTAAGATAGACCCGAATATTTTTACATTCAGATTTGGGTGCAGATGTAATGGAGAGTGCTGTCACTATGGTGTTTACACTGATCTCAAAGAATATGAGCACATTCTCGAAATCAAAGACAAAATAATTCCGCTAATGGATGAATCTCAGTCAAAAAATTTATCTGATTGGTTTGAACCTGCTGAAGAAGATGACGATTTTGAATCAGGAGTTGCTGTTGGTACTGAAATAATAAATAATAAATGTGCCTTTCTTGATAAAAATGGTTTATGTGTACTTCAAAGATTAGCTCTTCTGGAAGGAGAGCACAAATGGAAACACAAACCAATATACTGCGTACTTTTTCCCTTAACAATTTATCAGAATACTCTTACTATAGATGATGAACATATTGACAGACTGAGTTATTGTAATAAGTATCCGGTTTCTGACACATCTATTTTTGAAGCTTGTAAAGAGGAATTAGAATTCTTCTTTGGAAAAGAAGGGTTTGATGAATTATTAAATTATCAGCAGGAAGTTCTTTCTCAAGTTCATAATGGAGTTCTAAACAATGGAAATAAAAAATAAGAAAGCAATTGTAACCGGTGGCACAAGAGGAATCGGCAGAGCAATAGTTAAAGAGCTTGCTTCAAATACTGCTTATCACGGCGTTCTGTCAGATGTGGCTTTCATTTATAATAAATCTGATGAAGCAGCACAAGCACTGGTTGAGGAACTAAAAAATTCTCTTACAAAAATTTTTGCAATAAAAGCAGATGTATCTTCATTTGAAGAAACTCAGAAAGCAATTTCAGAAGCGATAGAAAAGCTTGGTGGCGTAGATTTTCTTATTAACAATGCAGGTATTACAAGAGATACACTTCTGCTCAGAATGTCTGAAAGAGATTTTGATGAAGTAATTAATGCTAACCTTAAAAGTGTATTTAACTGTACAAAAGCTGTACTGAAGAATATGGTTTCCCAAAGATCGGGAAGAATCGTAAATATTTCGTCGGTTGTAGCATTAATCGGTAATCCTGGCCAGGCAAATTATGTTGCCTCGAAAGCAGGTGTTATAGGATTTACAAAGTCAGTTGCCAGAGAGGTTGCTTCGAGAGGAATTACAGTTAATGCAATTGCGCCTGGTTTTATTAAATCAGATATGACTGATAAATTAACTGAAGATCAGAAACAAAAGCTTGTTCAGAATATTCCAATCGGCAGAATTGGACTTCCTGAAGATGTTGCAAAAATGGTAGCATTTCTTTGCAGCGACGATGCTCAGTACATCACCGGACAGGTAATCGCAGTAGATGGCGGATTAACAATGTAGCTTTTTTATTGAAAATCAATTTTATTAAATTTACAATAGTCAAATATTCGTTAACAAAAATCATCAATAAATTATAGGAGAATACAATGGATGTTGAAGCAAAGGTAAAAGAGATCATTATTGATAAACTTGGTGTAGAAGAATCACAAATCACTCCCGAAGCATCATTCACAAATGATCTGGGCGCTGATTCATTGGATATTGTTGAATTAGTAATGGGATTCGAAAGCGCTTTTCAAATCTCTATTCCTGATGAAGATGCTGAAAAAATCGGCACTGTTGGTGACGCTATCAACTATCTTAAATCAAAATTAGGTTAAAGATTTAGTCGGGATCTATTCCCGACTAAATCTCTAATCCCGAAACTTCTTTATGAATAGAAGAAGAGTAGTGGTAACAGGAATGGGAGCGGTTACTCCTATTGGTGTTGGTGTTAGTGAATATTGGCAAGGATTAATTGAGGGGAGAAACGGTGTTGACCTCATTACACATTTCGATGCATCTAATTTCGATACTAAATTCGCCGCTGAAGTTAAAAATTTCAAACCAGAAAATTTTTTTGATAAGAAAACTTTAAAGCGTCTAGATCCATTTACACAATTCGCACTCGTTACAGCACAGGAAGCTATTGATGATTCTGAACTGAAGCTTGAAAATATTAACAAAGAAAGAGCCGGAGTTATTTTTGGAAGTGGTATTGGTGGAATGGAAGCTCTTCAGACAGAACATTTTAAATATTTTGAAGCCAAAAACCCGAATGTTATTAGTCCGTTTTTTATCCCAATGATGATAGCTGACCTTGCAGCTGGTCAGATTTCCATTAAATATGGTTTAAAAGGTCCTAATTATGCTACAACTTCTGCCTGTGCCACTGCTTCTCATGCTATCGCTGATGCTTTTATGCTGATTCAAAGAGGAAGTGCAGATATAATGGTTTGTGGTGGCAGCGAAGCAGCTATTGCCGAGATGTCTATAGGAGGTTTTAATTCAATGAAAGCACTTTCAACCTGGAACGACAGATATAGAGAAGCTTCAAGACCATTCGATAAAGACAGAAACGGATTTGTGATGGGCGAAGGTGCTGGAACTATAATTCTTGAAGAATTACACCACGCACTAAATCGTGGTGCAAAAATTTATGCTGAGTTAGCTGGCATCGGATTAACAGCAGACGCTTATCACATTACTGCACCGGCTCCTGGTGGAGAGGGTGCTGTGAGGTCTATGAGGGAAGCTATACTTGATGCAGGATTGAATACAGAAGATATTGACTATATAAATGCTCACGGAACATCCACACCTTACAATGATGTTAATGAAACAAAAGCTATTAAAACGGTTTTTGGGGACTATGCTTATAAGTTAGTTGTCAGCTCTACAAAATCTATGACCGGACATCTTCTTGGTGCTGCAGGAGGTATTGAAGCTATTGCTACTGTACTTGCTATCTATAATGATATCATCCCTCCGACAATTAACCTTACTAATCCCGATCCTGAATGTGATTTGAATTATTCTCCGTTAACAGCTACTAAAAAAATTGTTCGGGCTGCAATCAGTAATACTTTTGGGTTTGGTGGACATAATGCATCATTGCTGTTTAAAAAATTCGAGGAATAATCTTGGACGGAATATTTACCCGCATTAAAAACCTTTTCAGCAAGCGGGGTTCTCAAAAGAGTAAATCTTCCCGGAAACTTCTCTCTTCTCAGCAATTTACAGAACTCGAAAAAATTATCGGATATCCGATCATTGATCAATCTCATTATGTTCAGGCATTGATACACCGTTCTTTTCTTGAGGAACTGGACGAGGATGATTCTTCAAACGAAAGACTTGAATTTCTTGGTGATGCAGTAATAAGTCTTATAACCGCTGAGTATCTTTTTAATCTTTATCCCGATAAAGATGAAGGTTTCCTCACAAAGGTTAGAGCTAAAATAGTAAACCGGAATTCTCTTGCTGAAAGTGCAGAAAATATCGGGCTGGTTAAATTTTTATTAATGAATCAGAATCTTTCAAATACTTTTTCGCGTGGTGCTAAAACAGTTTTATCAGATGCATTTGAAGCATTAGTAGGTGCATTATATCTTGATCAGGGCTTGGATGCCTGTCGTGTTTTTATCAGAAAAGTTCTTATTGATCCTATTGTTCAGGCAGGTGAGCATCTGATTGATGAAAATTATAAAAGTCAGCTTCTGGAATATGCTCAGGCAAATAAACTTGATTTACCTGATTACAGAGTATTGAAGGAAGAAGGTCCGCAACACGACAGGATTTTCACAGTTCAGGTAAAAGTTGGTGAAAATATTTTTGGGGTTGGAAAAGGCAAAAATAAAAAGACTGCTGAACAGAATGCTGCAAAAAAAGCAATGGAAAAGATTATTAAATCACAAGAGTAAAGTTCTTGCATCAATATTTAATCAGTTTGAAATTTTAATTGTTTAATTTTGTGTGTTGATTTATTGAAAAATTATTGAGAGAAAATCATGAAACCTTTTGAACATCCGGATAAATTTGAGTCCCGCCACATCGGACCAACGGCAGATGAATTAAATCAAATGGCAATTGAAGGTGGAGCCAAATCAGTTGATGATTTGATTGATCAAACCATTCCCCAAAACATCAGAATGGAAAAACAATTGAATATAGGCGAACCACTTTCAGAATATGAATATCTAAAAAAAATAAAACAAATTGCTTCAAAGAATAAGATCTTTAAAACTTATATCGGAATGGGTTATTATCCTACAATCCTTCCATCAGTAATCAGAAGAAATATTCTTGAAAACCCCGGTTGGTACACTCAATACACTCCTTATCAGGCAGAAATTGCTCAGGGAAGACTTGAAGCTCTTCTGAATTTTCAGACTGTTGTTTCTGATTTGACTGCCTTGCCCATTGCAAATGCTTCTTTGCTTGATGAAGGAACCGCTGCTGCTGAGGCAATGATAATGTTTCATAACCTTAGGAAAAAAGAAAAACTTAACTCGCATAAATTTTTTGTATCGAACGAACTCTTTCCTCAAACAATTGATATTCTGAAAACCAGAGCAAAACTTTTAGGAATCGAATTAGTTATTGGTGACCACAAATCAATAGAACTTAATAATGAATTCTTTGCTTTAATTGTTCAGTATCCATCTGACAATGGTGAGATATATGATTATTCAGAATTTTTCAGGAAAGCTGATGAATTAGCTATTTACAAAATTGTTGCTGCAGATATTCTTAGTCTCACATTGCTTACACCTCCGGGTGAATTTGGTGCTGATTGTGCAGTTGGCTCTACGCAGAGATTTGGTGTACCGATGGGTTATGGTGGTCCTCACGCAGCATATATGTCAACAAGAGATGAATTCAAGAGAAATATTCCGGGAAGAATAATCGGAGTTTCAATTGATGCTCAAGGCAATCGGGCTTTAAGAATGGCACTGCAGACAAGAGAGCAACACATAAAAAGAGAAAGAGCAACAAGCAATATCTGCACCGCTCAGGTTTTACTTGCGGTTATGGCAGGAATGTATGCAGTATATCACGGTCCTGAAAGATTAAAACAGATTGCAGGCAGAATAAATAATCTTACCAAGCTTTTATCTCAGTCGTTGAAACAATTAGGTTATGTTCAATTCAATCAAAATTATTTTGACACGATTACCATTAAAACCAGTTCAGAAGTTCAAAAGAGAATTCAATCTGAAGCCATCCAAAAGCAGATCAATTTACGCTACAACAAAGATTTTTCAATCGGAATTTCTTTGTCAGAAGCTACAACTTATGAAGATGTTATTGAATTGATTGAATTATTTGCAAAAGTTTCCGAGAAAAATTTTGAAGTAAAAAATATTAATCAGGAAGAATATGAATCATTTAATTCATTCCCAACTAATCTGAAGCGTAAAACTGCATTTCTTACGCATCCGGTTTTCAACTCTTATCATTCAGAAACTGAAATGATGAGATACATTAAAAGACTAGAGAATAAAGATTTATCTCTTGTTCACTCGATGATTCCTCTTGGTTCCTGTACAATGAAATTGAATGCTGCAACAGAAATGCTGGGCATTACACTACCCGAATTCTCTGAGCTTCATCCTTTTATTCCGGAAGACCAGGCACTTGGTTACAGAGAATTATTTGCAGAGCTTGAGAAAGATTTAGCAGAGATTACTGGCTTTGAAGCAGTATCGCTTCAACCAAATTCCGGAGCCCAGGGTGAATATTCAGGACTCTCTGTTATCCGCGCATATCTTGAAGATATTGGTCAGGGACATAGAAACATCACATTGATTCCATCATCAGCTCATGGTACTAATCCTGCAAGTGCTGTTATGGCGGGAATGAAAGTAGTGGTTGTAAATTGTGATTCCCTCGGAAATATTGATTTAGATGATCTGAAAAAGAAAGCAGAAGCAAACAAGGATTATCTTGCTGCATTGATGGTTACATATCCCTCAACTCACGGTGTGTTTGAGGAATCAATTAAAGAAATTTGTGAGATCATTCATTACTATGGTGGTCAGGTATATATGGACGGTGCAAACCTGAATGCTCAGGTTGGATTAACAAGTCCCGCTTTGATTGGTGCAGATGTTTGCCACATAAATTTGCATAAAACATTTTGTATTCCTCACGGAGGTGGTGGACCAGGAATGGGACCTATTGCCGTTGCAAAACATCTGGTTCCTTATTTACCGGGACATCCTGTTGTTAACATCAACAAAGAGAAATCAATCCACTCTGTATCCTCTGCCCCCTGGGGAAGTGCAAATATTCTTATTATCTCTTATGCTTACATAAAGATGATGGGAGGTGAAGGTTTAACAAATGCAACCAAAGCTGCTATAGTGAATGCTAATTATATAAAAGCAAAATTGGAAAAATATTTTCCTGCCTTATACTCAGGTATAAACGGAAGAGTTGGACACGAGTTAATCTTTGATATGCGTTCATTCAAACATTCAGCACATATTGAGGTTGAGGATATTGCAAAACGAATGATGGATTATGGTTACCATGCCCCAACTGTATCTTTCCCTGTGCCGGGTACTTTAATGGTTGAACCGACTGAAAGTGAATCCAAAACAGAGCTTGACAAATTCTGCGATATGATGATTAGTATACGAGAAGAAATAAAAGAAATAGAAGAAGGTAAAGCCGATCCATACAATAATGTTTTGAAAAATTCTCCTCACACTCTGCAAATGTTAATTTCAGATAACTGGAGCTTTCCATATAACAGAGAAAAAGCTGCATTCCCGTTGAAGTGGACAAAACTAACTAAATTTTGGCCAAGTGTTGCACGGGTTGATAATGCGTACGGCGACAGAAATCTTGTCTGCAGTTGCGTTCCTGTTTCTGAATATGCTGAAGAAAATATAGTTCATTGATAATTCAGGGCTGCTGAAAATGTTTTGATAATTATTGTTAAGCAGCCCATTTTTATTTTTAATTCTACTAAATCCTTTGAATAATCCATTAACTAAATACTTAACAATTCTGATAGTTTTTGTTTCGAATTTATCTGCACAAGTTCCAGACTCTGTGCAAAATGAAAATCTTTATCCTTTCATAGTTGATTCAATCAGAATTTCGGGAAATGAAATTACTGAGGATTTCATTATCCTGAGGGAACTGACTTTTACTGCTGGTGATACATTAGACTTTAAAACGATTTTCTACAACAGGGAACGAATTTATAGTCTGGGTCTGTTTGCTCATGTTTTCGTTTATCCAATTGTTGAGAATAATATAAATATAATAGAAATTGTTGTTGAAGAAAGATGGTACATTTATCCGATTCCTTTTGTGAATATCAAAGAAAGAGATATTAAAAAACTATCGTTTGGAATTTTTCTTCGATGGGATAACTTCAGAGGTAGAAATGAACAAATAAATGCTTTCGCTGCTTTCGGTTACGACCCTTCATTTGGTTTGAATTATTATAACCCAAATCTGATTGGTAATGAAGAATTTTTTCTTAGAGTTGGTTTTACATATTCTAATATCAATAATAAAAGTCCTTCGGCTGAACAAATCTATGGTGGACAGTTCTCACAAAAATTTTTCAGGCCATTTCTTATGTTCGGTAAAAGACTTTTTCTTTTCCATCGGTTTTATTCTGTTTTAGCTTTCAACTATCTTGAAACTGATAAATACTTTGATGGAATAAATGTTTCAGGCGAAAGGATTGATCGCTTTCCCGAAATTCAATTAGGATATGAATTCGATTCAAGAGATTTAATTCAGTTTCCAAGGGAAGGGATCTTTGCCTCAGCTACTTATTCCTTTAAAGGTATGGGATTTAACTCAATTGATTACAAAGTTGCAAGATTTGATTTTCGTGAGTATAGAAAAATTCTGGGTGATTTATATTCAAAATGGAGATTTTCAGGAAGATTTACTTTCGGAAATAATATCCCGTTTTACGACTATTCAATAATCGGCTTTGAAGATAGAATTCGTGGTTACTTTACCCGAAAAATTGAAGGCAACCATTTTTATTTTTCATCTGTAGAATTTTTCTATCCACTAATAGAAGAATTGAACATTGATCTTGATTTTATTCCGATTATACCAGAACAATTACTTAAATATCGTGTTGCACTTTACACCCAAATTTTTGGAGATGCCGGAACTGCATTTTATAAAAATCAGGCACTAAGCTTAAACAGATTTAAAAGTGGTTATGGTATTGGCATTACTTTTTTGGTTCTGCCTTATAATCTTCTTAGAATTGAATACGCATTTGATAATTTTGGTAAAACAGAATGGATATTAGACCTTGGAGTTGCTTTCTGACATAGAGTTGTTTTATAGTGAGGATGTATTTCCTGATAAAATCATCCTTTCCTCAGATGAACTTCATCACTGCATCAAAGTTTTCAGAAAAACAATCGGCGATGAAATTTTTATCACTGACGGAAAAGGTAATATTTATAATTGTAGAATTGAAAAAATTTCTGACAAAGAACTTTTTGCGAGTATCCTTAATACAAAAGAAGTAAAAGTTAAATTTCAGAATTTTAATTTTTGTATTCCAATCCTTCGAAATAAAGATCGTTTCAGATTTGCACTTGAAAAATTGATTGAGTTAGGAATTAGCAATATTATAATCTTCAAAGCAAGTCGTTCTGTTCCTGATAAAGTTAATACAGATAAAATAAAAAAAATTGCTATTGAAGCAATCAAACAATCTTTACAGGCAAATCTGCCAAGTGTGAGAGTTATAAATCGGATTTCTGATCTTAGTAATTTCGAAGGTAATAAAATTATTTTTCATCAAAGGTCACAGAAAAAGTTTAGTGTTGATTTAATAAATAAAGATGTTGATTATTTCTTCATCTTTGGACCGGAGGGAGGTTTAACGGATGAGGAAATCAATTCATTAAATAATTCTCAATTGTGTTCTATTGCAGATAATCGGTTAAGAACTGAAACAGCTATATTAAAGGTTGCATCTATCATCACTCAATGAATAAGCTTTTGATATTAATATTGTTAATAGTAATTACAGCTTGCGGCACAAGTAAAAAGTTTACTTCGGAAAAAGAAACTTCAGCAGAAATAAATTCAAATTTCGATGAAAGCAGATATGAATTTATTGAACAAGGAATAGCATCATTTTACTCTGAAGAATATCACGGCAGAAAAACTGCCAGCGGGGAAATATTTAATATGAATGACTTAACCGCAGCTCATCCTACACTGCCATTTGGAGTAAAATTATTGGTCCGGAACATTAAAAATAATAAATCGGTGATTGTAAGAGTAAATGACAGAATGCCGGATTTCAAGGGAAGAGTTATAGATTTATCTCTGGCAGCCGCTAAAAAAATTGATATGATTTCTGATGGTATCGTTGAAGTTAAGATTTACAGAATTAATTAGCGTTACAAATTTCTTTTATTTTGATAATCAATAACTTTTAAACAAAAAAGAATATGATTAAAGTAAAGCGGTGACTTGTTTCCACCAATCATTTTTTATGATATCGTATTTTAATAATTGTTTTCGGTCAAGAAAAGATTCAACTTTTTTCTGTGCTTCCTGTATCAGTGAATTTTTATCGTCCACAGATTTAGATTTGTTTAATAATTCCGTTAATATTTTCTCGATAGAATTTGTCTGATCATCGTTAAGAAGAACTTTTTGTTTAAGTGTGCTTACAAGTTCTTTCACATTTTTATCCTGTGCAAGAGTATTAAAAGATTGAAAAAGAAAAATCGAAACGAATAAGATTATTGTGTATTTCATTTTATTTTCTCCTATTAGATAACAAAAATTATAAATAAAAGTATTTCATTCAAATGCAATCATCATTCCAAAGTAAAATAAGTCCTCTGGAGCAAAAAGCACTCGAAGAAATAAACAAATTGAGTAATATTCTGATAACTGAGAATTACACTGTAGACAATCCGACCAGGAAACAATACAATTATGAAATGAATATTTCATCCGGAAAAGATAAGGTAAAATTGCTTGTTTACTTTGGTAAAAAAGGAATTAAAAGAATATTACAGGGCAACAGCAGTTCAGAATTTTTCAGGAAAATTGATTCGCTGCTGAATAATAAACTAAACTTTTCTGAAGAAGAAATAGTTGAACCTGAAGAATACATTGGTTCAGATGAAAGTGGTAAAGGTGATTTTTTCGGCCCATTGATAATTGCTGCTTTTGCAATTGATGCTCAAACCAGATACAAACTGAATGATCTGAACATCAGAGACAGCAAGGAGATTACTGATAAAGAAATAAAAAAGATCGCATCAGAATTAAGTAAATCGTTTAAAGAAAGAATTGCAGTAGTCGAAATTCATCCGGAAAAATATAATGAATTGTATCAGAGTTTTTCTAATTTGAATAAAATGCTTATCTGGGGGCATTCAAAAGCAATCGAAACTTTATATAAGAAATTTAATTATCAGAATATTATTATTGATAAGTTCTGTTCTGAAGATTTACTATCTGCTCAATTGGATAAAAATCTAAAATCATACAACTTATTACTTACAGAAAAAGCGGAGAGGTTTAAAGGAGTAGCAGTTGCTTCGATAATAGCAAGAGAAAGGTTGCTTAGATGGTTTGAGAAGAAAAGTAAGGAACTGCAAATCGAGCTACCATTTGGAGCGGGTGAAATAGTTAATAATGTTGCAAGTCACATTAAAGAAAAATATGGAAATGAGATATTGAACCGATTAATTAAATTGCATTTCAAAAATTTTAGTAAAATATAATTGAATATTTAAAGGATAAGTGATAATGGCAAAAAAAAATGAAATAAGAAGAATAGGAATACTAACAGGTGGAGGAGACTGTCCCGGATTAAATGCTGTTATCCGTGGTGTAACAAAACCAGCCGAAGATTATGGAATGACTGTTTTCGGTATACTTGATGGATTCGAAGGACTTGTTGAAGGCAAGGCAAAGGAACTTACAAATGCAGATGTATCAGGAATTTTAGCCAGAGGCGGAACGATACTTGGCTCTTCAAACAAAGGCGACCCATTCCATTGGCCTGTGGAAGTTGCAGGCAAAATTGAAATTCAGGATAAATCAAAATCAGCGTTAGCAAATTACAATGCTTGGGGTCTTGATGCATTGATTGCAATTGGCGGCGATGGAACTATGCATATCTGTAATAAATTATCGCAGATGGGGATGAATGTAATCGGTGTTCCTAAAACAATTGATAATGATCTTGAAGCAACAGATTTAACCTTTGGACACGATTCTGCAGTATTTGTTGTTGCAACATCACTCGATAGATTACATACAACTGCTGCATCTCATCACAGAGTATTGGTTGTTGAAGTAATGGGGCGCTATGCCGGATGGATTGCTCTGAATGGTGGGCTTGCCGGCGGAGCAGATATAATTCTAATTCCTGAAATTCCTTTTTCGTGGGATAAAGTTTATGCCAAAATCAAGGAGAGGGAATTGATGGGTAAGAAATTTAGTTTGGTTTGTGTTGCTGAGGGTGCAAAACCACTTGGTGGTGAAATAGTTACAAGAGGAACAGATATTAAAAGAACAGATCCGATTCAACTTGGAGGAATTGGGAAAGTTGTTGCTGATAAAATAGAAGAGAATACCGGAAGAGAAACACGAGTAACTGTACTTGGCCATTTACAAAGAGGCGGAAGCCCGACTCCATTTGATCGGATTCTATCTACTAAATTCGGTGCATTTGCAATAGATCTTGTGGCTCAAAAGAAATTTGGAAGAATGGTTGCATTGAAAGGGAATGAGATTAAAAGCGTTAAAATTGAAGATGCAATCTCCAGACAGAAGCTCGTAAAACCTGATGATCAGGCAGTTATTGCTGCCCGAAGAGTCGGAATTTCATTCGGTGACTGATTTGTAAAATCATACACATCAGATTATATTTGGCGTGCAAAAAAATAAATTTTGATGCTCCGTCAACTGACGGAGGTTAGAACGCCTGTCCCGACAAGTCGGGAAGGTCGCGAGATCGAAAAGAAAAATAAAAAAAATTATTATTTGGGGTCGTAGTTCAGTTGGTTAGAACGCCTGCCTGTCACGCAGGAGGTCGCGAGTTCGAGTCTCGTCGGCCCCGCAAAAAAGCTCAGAGAAATCTGAGCTTTTTTATTTTGCAGAGATTTGCAAAGCATTTATAACATATTATTCAAGTCAGGAGGGGTGGAATGATAAGAAGAAACTGTATCTGATTTACTGAGTTGTATGAATTTCCGGTTCTTCTTGTTAGGGATCTTCTTTAATCTTTTTATGCTTTTAAAAGAGCTGATTTATCTACTCATAAATTTCCCTGAAAATTCTTCTACTACTTCCAGTAATTTTTTATCCAATCGGGATTTTGTTTCATTTATTATATAATCAGGTATTTGATAAAATGCTTCAGCTATTGATCCATTGATACAAGCAAGTGTATCTGAGTCACCACCAATACATATTGCTTTACGAATTGAGTCTTCAAAGTCTTCAGAGATTAGAAAAATATAAATTGCCTGAGGCACCGTGCCCTGACAAGTTTCATTAAACTTATAATTCTCTCTTAAATCATCAAAGTCAAAATCAAGATTGTATTGAAAATTTTTCTCAATGAATAATTTGATTTCCTCTTTTGATTTTCCTGTACGGGCTAAAAAAATTGCTGCAGCAGTTGCCTGTGCACCCTTAATTCCTTCGGGATGATTGTGAGTTACCTCCGCAGATTCTTTTGCTCTCTTTAATACAGTCTCAATATCGTTGTATGCCCAGCCAACCGGACTTACACGCATCGCTGAACCATTGCCATAACTATTATATGGAGAGGTGTCTTTACTCTTTGCCCACCTGTGAAACATTCCGCCGTAACCGGCATTTGGATATAGCTTATAATATTCTCTGAGTAATAACCTGTATTCATTTCCTGTCAGAATACTATCAGCTAATGCTATTGTAAGTACTGTATCATCTGTAAAAAAGTTTCGGGAAGTGAATAATTCGAAATCGTAAGATGGTTTATCATATTCGTGTTCATAGATTGAACCGATTATATCGCCTGCTATTGCTCCTAACATAAGTAACCCTCAGGTTTGTTTAATAATTTTTTATGAGAACAGGGTAGAATTAAAATAAAAACTTCTGAAAAAAATAATAGCAAAATTAAGAACACAAAACCTTTATTTTTAAATGATATATTGTTAAAGTTTTTCCATTTCCCTGATTAATTGAGGATTAGTTAAATGTTATTTAATTTTCCAACGGATTTTTGAAAGGTGTGATAAACTGAATTTATAAATTATAACCTTACAAATGTTTGATGGGAAAGCTGGGGTTTTGAACTGACGATTTAAAGGAAAGAATTCTCAAAATAAAATTCCAAAATTAAATCCGGGTTAATATGCCACATCAATTTATTACCAATCAGAATAAACTTCTCTCAGAAGTTTTTAATAAAATTTTGCCTTCATCTAAAGAGCTTTATTTCACATCTAATTATCTTAAGCTTTCGGTTAAAGACCAAAGTAAAACTGTTTTAATTAACAATTTTATTCTTTATAAATAAGTATTTTTTTTATGAGCAACTTTATAACGAACCAGCAAACGAAAGACCTTAAAAGAAGAATTAACCAGCTTATTACCAAAAGCAATGAGTTGAAATTCCTTATCGGATTTTTTTATTTCTCCGGTATTAGAGAACTTTATGAAGGATTGAAAGATAATCCAAAAGTAATACTGAAAGTTCTTGTAGGGCTGGATGTAGATAAACTGAATTTTAATCTTATTGAATACTCAGAAGATGAGAAACTTTCAGATGAGGAAAAAATAGAAAATTTTTTCAGATCAATTAAAAGATCTGTGAACAGTGATGCCTTTGATGTAAAAGAATTTTATGAGCAGGTTGGTTTCTTTCTTCAATTAATTGCGGAAGACCGACTGATAATCAGAAAAACTTTCAAACCAAATCATTCCAAGTTATACTTATTCAAACTTGAAGAGAGTCAGGTTGGTAAATCAGAGCTTTTTATAACCGGCAGCAGCAATCTTACAAAAGCAGGACTTTCAAAACAAAGTGAGTTTAATGTAGAAATAAGCGATTATGGCTTTGCCGATGCTGAAAAGTATTTTGATGAGTTATGGAATGTTGCAGTTAAAATAACCGAGCAACCTGATTTAAAAGAAAGGTTAATTATAATTATAGAAAACGAAACTCACATAAAAAAGATTGAACCGTTTGAAGCTTATGCTGTTGTGCTAAAAACTTATCTTGAAACTTTCCAGCATAAATCCTTATCCAGCGCTCTGAGGGAATTGTTAGTTAAAAAGGGTTATAAGCAATATAAATATCAGATTGATGCTGTTGAGATGGCTTTATCAATTATTGAACAGCATAATGGTGTTCTTGTAGCTGATGTGGTCGGTTTGGGTAAAACTATTATCGCCTGTATGATTGCAAAGCATTTAAGGTCGAGAGGAATTGTAATTTGTCCACCCGGATTAATTGGCGATGAAAACAAAACTGAAGGTTGGCGAAAATATTTAAATGAATTTCAACTTTATGATTGGGAAGCACGCTCTCTTGGAGATCTTGAGAGTGTGTTAGAGTTTGTTAAGAATAATGATGATATCGAAATTATTATCGTCGATGAAGCACACAGATTTCGAAATCCCGATACTCAGAG
>FWWM01004482.1_pt1 | contig 32496 bp, 22 predicted proteins | sample 2228351 | NCBI WGS metagenome assembly FWWM01 (sample SAMEA103939774, study PRJEB20133) | metagenome
GCCCCCGCTCGTGCGCCGCCCGAACAGCGAGTCCGCCTCATCGAAGAGCAGCATCACCTGGCCACGCTCCGCCTCGTCAAAGACACGCGCCAGGCGCTTCTCGGTCTCGCCGATGTACTTGTCCACAACCCTGGAGAGGTCCACGCGATAGACCTCGAGTCCAAGTTCCCGGGCCACGATGCCCGCAGCCATGGTCTTGCCCGTGCCGGGCGGCCCGTAAAACAGGGCGGTCCAGCCTCCGCCGCGCCCGACCTTAGCGGCGAATCCCCACTGGCGCAGGACCTTCTCGCGGTGCTTGAAGCCCGCGACCATCTCCCGCAGGCGCGCAAGCGACTCCTCCGGCAGGACCAGGTCCTCGAGCCCCTGACCCACGGGAACCGCGTCCGCCAGGTCCCCGATCCGGGCCCGCACGTGGTCGCGCAGAAAGCGGGCCAGGGCCCCCGCGGACAGGACCGGACGCCGCGACGACGGGTTGCTCGCGCTGTGGAGGTCGCACAAGACCGCGGTCGAGGCGGCCGAGACCGCTGCGGCGAGTCGTGCCGGGGGCAGGGGGAGGCTCGTGACGACCCTGCGCAGGGCCTCGGGGTCAGGCAGTGCGACCTCGCGCGGGGCGGAGCGGGCCGCGACCGCGAGCAAATAGACCAGGGAAGGGGAGGGAAGGGGGACGTCCAATACAGGAAGCCGGCCATCCAGGCCCACCGGCCTGCGGGCAGAGGCGAGGAAGACGGGTCGAGCCAAGAGGCGCGCCACTTGGCCCGTCACCTCGGCCACCTGCGGGTTGCGCGCCGCCTCGTCGTCCATGAACACGAGGAGAGGTCGCTCTCTCATCAAAGCCTCGCGGGCCGCGACTCGACTAGGCCGTCCCGCGTCCGCCGTCCACTCGGCCGGTTCGCGGATGCGCAGGGCCAATGGCTCTGCCGCCAGGCACTGCCGCACCACGGCGCGAGCGTCGTATCCCTGGGGGCCCAGGAGGAGCACCACGCCGGGGCCAGGGCCGAGTGCCTCGAGGCGGGTCGCGACCGCGTTCAGGACCGCGCCGGGGATGGGGACCAGGTCTGCCGACCGGTCTGGCTCCGGTTCGAGCCTGCCGAGTTCGTCTGGAAGCGGGGAGGTATCGTCCCCAAGAAGGGTCCTTGCAACAAAAGGATCCAGGCGGAAGCGGTTCCCCGAGGCGTCGCACTGGACCAGACACAGGCGCATCAGGCGCCCGGATGGGTCAAGGGTCCTCGCGGCCTCTGGGCCGAGCACCACCTCGATGGTTCGCCTGGAAGCGTCTCGCGACTCGTAGTCGAGACCCGCATGCGCCAAGGCCCTCGCCAAGCGGGTATCCGTTGCTTGCAACAGAAGTAGTACAACCACCGACACCTCAGGCTCGGACAGGCCCAAGCGCCTCCGAAGCCATGTCAAAGGGACCGTGTCGTCCGTCGCGCCTAGGCGCCGGTAAAAGGTCGCCTCCGCGCGGAGGGCCTCGACGACCTCGGGGTTGGCCCGGTCCTCCCAGGGGGACGCGGCTTTTAGCGTTGTCGGGTCTTCTAGGGCTCGTCGGACTCCGGCTGCGTGGCCGTGCAGGGCCACGCGCAGCCGCAGGCGCATCGCGCTCATTGCTTCCGCAAATGCCTCGTCAAGGTCCAAGAATCCAACGGCCCCGACGGGGCTCGTGCGCAAGACCTTGAGCACGGACCCGAGGTCTTCAAAACCACCGGGCGGGTGCCCGAGACGCACGAAGGGCACGCGGCGATGAGCATCGAAGAAAGGTGCCGGCTCCTGCCGAGCCCGGAACAAGAAGTCTGCGAGGCCCAAGGCCACACCCATCCGGGCCGGGTCGAAGCCCTCCCCTTCGGCCAGGGCGAAGACCCCTGCCATGTAGCAGGCGACTGAGAGGGTCTCCGCAAGCGACAGATATCCACCGAGCAAGGAATCTTCGTTTTGAGCCGGAATGGCGAAGACTCGGGCGAGGAGGTAGTTGCGGAACACCCGGCCTGCGCTCTCATCCATACGGGCGAGAGCGTCCATGGCCGCTTCTGGTCCGGGCGCGTGGCTGCCTCCGAGGGCATCGAGCCAATCCTCGGCAGGCCACGGGAGGTGGGCCAAGAACTGGCGGGACAGCCCGAGGCGACCCGCGAGTTCCGCGGCCCTGCTCGCGGTTGCGGTCACGATATCCGCCATGTGAGCGAGCACGGGGGGAAGGACCGTGCTAAGACCTCTCTCGTCCGGCAGGGGCGGCATGACCTCGGGTCTGGACGTCCATGCCTGAACGCGCCAGAGGATCCGCGCAAAGAGGGCCAGCGGGGGGCCTCCCCGCCGGAGTAAGGCGAGCGCCTCCCGTCGGAACGCAGCATACTCCTCCCAGGAGACCTCGAGGTCCTTTGTGAGGGATACTCCTCGCCTTGGGTGGAACGGCGAAAAGAAAAGGACGCGCCGGGTGAACGAGGGAGGCGCCTCGGTGACCCCAGTGCCGTCCGGGGCCTCGATCAGGCATCGCAAGACCTCGGGGCAGATCAGTTCGAAATAGCACTCCACACCGTCGGGGGTCTCGAGCCCGACCACGGGGAAGTTGGCGCACAGGTCCGGCAGCGCTGCCTCGCCCAAGGCCTCGTGGACCCCGCAAGACCCCTGGTCCGTCAGAAAGGGGCATACTCCCCTCGCGTCGAACACGACATCCGCGAAGGTCTCGGCGAAGCGTCTGACAGACCCAGGGGGCGGGACGACCTCAGCCTCGGCGGAGGGCCCTTTTGGGCGAAAGGCCTCTTGCACTTTGGCCTCGAACGGCGTCCCTCGGGCCGCGGCCCGAAGCCGATGGATGTCGTACTCCCGAAACGAGATGCGCCACCCGCGGCAGCAGCAGCCCTGAAGGTTACACCGATAGTTCCAGAAGAAGTCTGGAGCGCGCATGGACCGATTCTAGTCGTGCCTCCTTTGGGGCGCAAACGGACAAGACAACCCGCCGCCCCTATTCCCGTTCAGAAGGCGAGGTACTGTATCATGTCGCGGGGCCTGAACGCGGAACCGTGGTGGAGCGCGGCGTCCTGACCATCGAGACCGGACTCCAGTGCAACAACCATTGCGCCTTCTGCCCCCAGCGTGCCTTGCGGGGTGTGGCGGGGCCGCGCGCGGAACTGGACACCGCGGAGGTCCACCGGCGCCTCGAGAAAGGCCGCATCGAAGGGTACGACGAGGTCGCCTTCACCGGGGGTGAGCCCACGATCCGCCCGGACATCGAGGACCTCATCGCCGCGGCCCGGAGAGCGGGTTTCGCGCGCGTCTCCCTCTCGACAAACGGGCGGATCTTCGCGTACCGGGAAAGGGCGCGACGCCTGATCCGGGCCGGGTTGACTGGTGCGAGCGTCTCCCTGCACGGGCCGGACGCTGCCACGCACGATGCTTTGTGCGGGACCCCTGGGGCCTTTGAGCAGGCCGTGCGCGGCATTGCGAACCTTGTGGCCACAGCGGCAGACGAACAAAAACCCCTGTCGCTCAACACCGTGACCCTCGTGGTGCCCGAGAACGCGCACCTCCTGCGCGAGACACTTGCGCTCGCGGGGCGGCTTGGCGCGCGCCTGCACATCGTGCAGCCCTTCATCGTCTCGCGCGAGACATTGGCCCTCGCGGACCGCTACCTGATGACGCTTGGGGACCTTGTGGCTGCAATCGAGAGGGCCGTGGCCGGAGGACTGCCGCACGGGGGCCACGTGAAGCCGTACAACATCCCGCCCTGCGCGGTGGCCCACCTCGGGGACGCGATCGAGCCTCAGGCGTATCGCCTGAAGACCCTGCGCGAGTACGAGACTCCAGAGGGACGGAGGCGCCCGCGCGGCAGCCAGTTCTACCGGCGACCCGAGTGCGACGGTTGCCCTTACCTCTGTCCGGGATTCCGCGAGGAGCACCGGCCATTCGAGGAATCCGTGGGGCTGATCCTCGACGCCGTGACGCAAGTCCGGCAGGCGCACCCAGGTGGTGAGGTGACGCTCGCGTGCCTGGACCTCTTGGACCAGGGGGCCTTGGCGAGGGTTCTGGCCGGTGCGGCACGAAGAGGTGACCTCGTGCGCGTCCTGTGGGGAGGATATGGGCGGACCTCCACGCGAGACCTTGTGGCCCTGTGCCGGGAGAAGGGTGTGGCCGAGGTGTGTCTGGTAGCCGTGGCAGAGCGGGTCCGCCCGAGCGACCGCCGCGCGGTCTTGCCCGGCAATCTGGTGCGAATCGAAGAAGCCCTTTCGGAGTTTCACAGTGGCCGTGGGCCGCACCCATCCCTTTTGGTTCCCATTGCGGACCTCGTGGACCCCGACTGCGAGTTTGGCGCGAGGCGATTGCTGGACCTCGTGGCCAAGGCGTCCGCAGCCGGGGCCCGCGACCTCTACTTCGTAGCCCAGGACGCGCCCACCCCCTACGACGAGCCCTATCCCGAGGACTTCCTCGACTGCGCAATGCAAGAGGCGGTGCGACTGGCCCACGCCTGTGCGGAACGGGGACTGCGCGCGCGGCTCCTGCGGTCGCTCAATGGCGCATCAGGCACCCTGGAGTCGCGTTTGGCGGGTCTCTTGACGTCGGTGCAATGGGATTCTTCGCTCGCACGCCACCACTTTGTGATGGAGGATTTCGGCTGGGTCATGTGGTCCCGACCCTCCTGGTTGCTCTGGAAGGCCAGCGGGGAGCCGGTTGAATCGGGCAGAAACGACGAAGGCGTAGAATCTCCCTCGGAGGTACCGCGATGGACAAAGTGACTGCGGTCGTGCTCGCGGCCGGGCTCTCGACGCGGATGAAGTCGCGCCGCCAGAAGGCGCTGCATCTTGTCGCAGGCCGGCCCCTCGTGACGTACCCCGTGCAGGCCTGCCTGGACGCGGGGGTGCGGGAGGTCGTTGTCGTCGTGGGCCACCAGGCGGAGGAGGTCAAGGAGGTGGTCCAGGCCGCGTTCCCAGAGGCGCCCATCCGGTACGCGACTCAGGCTGAGCCAAAGGGGACCGCGCATGCGGTCCTGTGCGCGCGCAAGGCCGTGGCCGCGGCCCGAGAGGTATTGATCGTGAACGGCGATTTGCCCCTGCTGCGCCCCGAGAGCCTGAAAGGGCTTCATGCCTCGTTCCAAGCGAGTGGCGGGGTGTTCGGCCTCGTGTCGGTCATCCTCGAGGACCCGACCGGGTTTGGCCGCATCGTCCGCGACGGGACGGGGCTCGTGCTCCGGGTCGTCGAGGACCGCGACGCCTCCCCGGAGGAGCGCCGCATCCGCGAGGTGAACGTGGGCGTCTATCTGGCCCGCGCGGAGCACCTGTTCCAGGCCCTGGACCGGGTAGGGAGCGACAACGCAAAGGGGGAGTTCTATTTCACGGACGTGGTGGCCCTGACGCGCGAGAAGGGGCTTCCTGTCGGCGTGTACGTCCTATCGGATTCCACAGAGGCCCACCAGGTGAACGACCGCGCGGGGATGGCCGCGGCCGAGGCGGTCCTGTACCGGCGAAAGGCCCAGGCCCTGATGGCCTCGGGCGTGACTATTCACCAGCCCGACACCGTGATGATTGACTGGGACTGCGAGGTCGGGCCCGACACCGAGGTCTGGCCGTGTGTCGAGATGCACGGCGGGACGCGCGTGGGCAGCGGGTGCGTGATCGGGAGGGGTAGCGTGCTCACGCGCGTCACCATCGGGGATGGGGTCGAGGTGAAGCCCTACTGCGTGATGACCGATGCGGTGGTCGAGGACGACGCGCGGGTCGGCCCGTTCGCGCACCTGCGTCCTGCGTCCATCTTGCGGCGAGGGGCCCACGTGGGCAACTTCGTCGAGATGAAGAAGAGCACGCTGGGGCCCGGGTCCAAGGCGAACCACCTGACCTATCTCGGCGATTGCACGGTCGGATCGGACGTGAACATCGGCGCCGGGACTATCACGTGCAATTTCGACGGCGTGCACAAACTGCCCACCATCATCGAGGACGGGGCCTTCATCGGGTCGGACACGCAACTGGTCGCTCCCGTGAAGGTCGGCCGCGAGGCCTACGTCGGGGCCGGGACCACGGTGACAAAGGACGTACCCCCGGGCGCGCTGGCCCTCTCGCGGGTTCCACAAACTCACATCTTGGAATATTCAAAACGGAAGAAAAAGTAGGCGGGTCCGGCGCGCTCACTCGAAGACCTTCTCTTCCGTGGCGGACGCACTGCGGGCGTCTGGCTCGACATCCCGCCCCGCCGGGCCGGACTCCATCAGTTCTCGGTAGTACTCGTGCTGGATCAGAAGGTCCATGACCTCGTTGGTGCCGGTCCAGATGAGGGCCAGGCGCGCGTCGCGCAGGAACCGCTCGACCGGATACACGTCCGTGTAGCCGATTCCCCCGAGGATCTGCATCGCGTGATTGATCGCGAGCCACGCCGCCTCGGTTGCGGTCTTCTTGGCCTCGGACACGAGACGCCTGACGCGCGTCCCTTCCCGGACCCCCGCCCCCACAGTCCCGGCGGCGTCCGCAGCCTTGGCCGCCACGTGCACCAGGCTGCGGGCCGCGTCCAGGGCCGCGACCGCGTCTGCGACCTTGAAACTGACCGCTTGGAAGGACCGGATGGGTTTGCCGAAGGCCCGACGGCGCGTCGAGTACCGGGCCGCGACCTCGATCGCGGCTCGCCCCATGCCCAGGGCCCCCGCGGCAGATGTCAGACGCTCCGGGACCATCATTGCATTGAAGACCTCGGCGCCCCGATTCACGCCCAAGACCACATTCGAAGCCGGGACCCTTGTCCCCCGGAACCTCAGGCGGCCCGTCCCTCCCCCCCGCGTACCCATGAGGTTGTAGAGGTGTTCCACCGTCACCGAGTCGTCCCGCTCGACGAGGAAGGCCGTGATGTCGCGCGGGCCGTCCCCGGTGCGGGCATAGACGAAAAAGAAGTCCGCTCCCTCCGCGCCCACGATGAATCGCTTCTGGCCCTCCAGGACAAAGAAATCGCCGTCCGGACGCGCCCTGGTCGCGGCCCCGAAGAAGTCCGACCCTCCGCGGGGCTCGGTCAGGGCCTCTGCGCAGAAGCGGCGGCCTTGCAAACAGGGCTTCAAGAACCGCTCCTTCTGCTCCGGGGTGCCAAAGGCCGCGATCCCCTCGCCCACGATGCTCGGCAGGGAATACAAGCACCCGAGGCTCGCGCCCAGGACCCCGATCTCTTCGATGGCCGCGACCTCGACCACCCATGGCAGCCCGCGCCCGCCCCACTCGGGCTGAAAACGCAGCCCTAGCAGGGCCCTTCGCGCCGCCTCCCGCACGAACTCGGCGGGGTAGCGCACCTCGTCCGCGTCCATTCGCCGCAACAAGTCAGGGTCCACCCACCGCGCAAACTCCCTTGCCTCCCCGACCACTGAGCGGCCAGCCTCGTCCAGCAACACATCGAGCATCCTTCACCTCTTAGGCTCTCCGCCGATCGTAGCCCCAGGCGCGAGCATCTTCTCCTCGATCAATCTCCACCGCCCACCCTGCTTCTCCCAGACCTCGCGCAGGCGCACCGTCCGGACCGTCAAGGAATCGCGCTTGCGCACGTTGGCCCGCACCAACACCACCATCCGGTCCGCGTCCGGGACCTCGGTCATCGAGGCGACCTGGAAGTCCTCGATCACGAAAACATTCATCTCCGGGTTGTGCAGGGCGTTGAAGTCAGCAACCGCCTCCGGGGCCACGTACGCTGCGGCCCGATCGAAGTCGAAGGTCTTCAAATGCGTGTGGTAGAAGAGGAGGGACTCCTCGAGCCGGTCCAACGACGATCGCTGCGCGCCGCACCCAAGCGCGAGCATGCCCACAGCCAGCGTGCACTGCCGGGACCACCAAGGACCCCATCCCTCCGCCGTCATGGTGCTTTCCGCCTCGCGCCAAGGACGCGGGCAAGCCTAACAGAAGGTCGCCGCACGGGGCAAGGCCAAAGTCCACCGTCTGGTCGGCGGTGGACTTTCTGGCCGTCGGTCGCTGTTGACGCTCGATTCGGAAATGACGATAATCGGTTGCCTTGCCGCCTTCGGTGGACAGGGCGAGTCGCTCAAGGAGCCTTGGAAGATGAAACAAGGGATTCACCCGGAGTACAAGCCGGCGACCATTACGTGCGCCTGCGGGAATGTCATCGAGACCCGTTCCACGCGCGGGGACTATGCGATCGAGATCTGCTCCGCCTGCCACCCGTTCTTCACGGGCAAGCAGAAGATTGTGGACTCCGAGGGGCGGGTCGAGCGCTTCAACCGGAAGTACCACCGGAAGACCGTGCCCTCGAAGACCCCGGAATCGTGAGCCTCGCGCATCCCGTTGAGCCTGTCACCGTCGGGGGCCAGGCGGTCGTCGAGGGGGTCATGATGCGGACCCCAAGCGCGACCAGCGTGGCCGTGAGGCGGCCCGACGGCTCCCTGGTCGTGCGGGTGCGCTCGGCCCGCCGACTCGCAGACCGGTACCCTGTCCTGGCCGCGCCAGGGTTGCGCGGCGTGGCCGTGTTGATCGAGACCCTACAAGACGGGCTCTCCGCCTTGAACTTTGCCGCGTCCCAGGTCATGCCCGATGAGGTTTCTCGCGCAAAGGGCCCGTCCGCGGCTGCGCTGACCCTGACCCTGGCCATGTCCCTGGCCTTTGGGTTCCTTCTGTTCGCCGTGATCCCTCATGCGCTCACGCTTTGGGCCGGAGACGCGCTCGGGGTCGCTTCCCTGGCCGGGGGTCGCGCGGTCGCGTTCCACCTCGTGGACGGGCTCGTCAAGGTCGCGGTGTTTCTTGGCTTCTTGTGGGCCATCTCGCGAATGAAGGACATCCAGCGCGTCTTCCAGTACCACGGGGCCGAGCACCAGGCCGTCCACGCCTACGAGGCAGGTCTCAACCTCTTGCCGAGGAACCTCAAACGCTTTCCGACCGAGCATCCTCGGTGCGGGACCTCCTTTCTGGTGACGGTGATTCTGGTCAGCATCGTGGTCTTCGCCACGGTCTTTCCCTTCATGCCCGAGGTCTCGGGAAGCCGCCTCGTGAACCAGGTCCTCTACGTAGGCATCAAGGCCCCCCTGATCCTGCCCATCGCGGCCCTCTCTTACGAGTTGATCCGCGTGGCCTCCCGGTTGGAGAATCGAGTTCTGGCCACGGTCCTCTCAGCGCCCGGGATCGTGGTCCAACGGATCACGACCCAGGCGCCCGACGAAGACCAGCAGGAGGTCGCGGTGGTGGCCCTGTGCGCGGCCCTGCGCCCGGAACGTCTGCTGCGCGGTCGCGCGGAGGGGGAGGTCGTGGCCTCATTTGCGAGTTTTGACGACTTCCAGCGCGGCCTGATGGTCGAGGCGCCGAGGACGCCATGAGCATGCCGGACACGGCGCTCGCTCGCCTGAACGAGGTGGAGGCACGCTTTGCGCGTCTCGAGGAAGAGATGGCGGACCCGGCGTGCTACATGGACCCGGAGCGGCTCAAGCGCGTGGCCAGGGCCCGGGCGGACCTCGAAGAGACCGTCGCAACCTATCGGGAGTACAAGGCCGTCCTGGCCGAACTGGAGGAGAGCCGCCGCCTGCGCGCGTCGGACCCGGACCTGCGGGAACTGGCCGAGGAGGAGGAGGAGAGGCTTCTCAAGAGGGCAGGGGAACTCGAGTCTCGACTCGTGGCCCTCCTCGTGGGGAGGGACCCGCTGGACGAGCGTGAGGTCTTCCTCGAGATCCGCGCCGGGACCGGGGGCGAGGAGGCGGCCCTGTTCGCGGCAGACCTGTTCCGGGCCTACGTGCGTTTCGGCGAGAAGCGCGGCTTCGAGTTCGAGGTCATCGAGGCATCCGAGACGGAACTCGGGGGCTTTCGCGAGGTGGTGGCCCACGTCCACGGAGAGCGCGTCTATGGCACGCTCAAGTACGAGGCAGGGGTCCACCGGGTCCAGCGCATCCCCGTCACCGAGGCCCAGGGGCGCATTCACACCTCCACGGTGACCGTGGCCGTTCTCCCCGAGGCGGACGAGGTGGACGTGGTGGTCCGGGACGAGGACGTGAGGGTGGACCTGTTCCGCGCCCACGGGGCCGGCGGACAGCATGTGAACAAGACCGACTCGGCGGTGCGCCTGACACACCTGCCCACCGGGATCGTGGTGGTCTGCCAGGACGAGCGCTCCCAGCACAAGAACCGGGCGAAGGCGATGAAGGTGCTGCGGGCGAGGCTTGCGGACCTTCAGCGGCGAGAGGCCGAGGCACGCGAGCGCGACGCGCGGCGCGCCATGGTCGGGTCCGCAGAGCGGAGCGAGCGCATCCGCACATACAATTACCCCCAGAACCGTGTCACCGACCACCGCATCGGCCTGACCCTGTACCGTCTGGACGCCATCATGGAGGGCGAGATGGACGAGGTGGTCTCGGCGGTGCAGGCTGCCTTTGCGGCCCGGGCCCTGGCCGGGGAGACCGGGTGAGCGCCCCATGCTCAAGACCTTGCACGTCTGCGACTTCGGGATCATCGAAGAGGTCTTGGTGGACCTGGCTCCGGGCCTCGTGGCGCTCACGGGCGAGACCGGCGCCGGCAAGTCCCTGATCGTGGATGCGATTTCGCTGTTGCTCGGGCGGAGGGCGGACCCGGGGGTGGTCCGCCAGGGGGCGAAGAAGGCGGTCGTGGAAGCGGTGGTGGACCTGAGCGGGGCACCGGAAGCGGCACAAGAGATCGAGCAGGCCGGTTTCGAGGCCGAGGACGGCGAGGTCCGGCTGGCGCGCGAGGTGCGGGCGGACGGGGGGTCAAGGGCCTTCGTGCAGGGCAGGCTTGCGACCGCGAGGGAGTTGAGGGAGGTCGGGGGGCGTCTTTTCTGCATCGCGGGACAGCACGCCTTCACCCGCCTCTCCCAGGCGCGGGAGCGCATCGGGATGCTCGATGCGTTCGGGGGGCTCGATGCGCGGCGGGCCGAGTACGCACGACGGTACCGTGCATGGCGCGAGGCGGTGTCCAGGCTTCAGGCCTGGCGCACTCGCGCGGCTGAGAGCGCGGCGCGGCAGGATTATCTCGAGTACCTGGTCCGGCAGGTGGAGGCCGTGAACCCGCGGGAGGGGGAGGTCGAGGCCCTCCAGGCCGAGCGAGAGGTCTTGAGGCAGGTGGAGCGCCTGAAGACCCTGGCCGCCGAGGCCGCGATGCGTTTGCATGAGGGAGAGGGAGCCGCGACCGACTCGCTGGGACGGGCGCTCCAGGCCTTGCACGAGATGGCTCGGGTGGACAGGACGGTGGACGACTTGGCCCGGCGGGTCGAGGCGGCGCGGATCGAGGCGCGGGAGGTCGCGCGGGACCTGGAGGGATACGCTGCTCGGCTTCAGGCGGACCCGGCCAGGCTCCAGGCCGTGGAGGACCGGCTCGAGGCGATCCGGTCGCTCGAGCGGCGATACGGAGGGGACACCCTGGCGGTCCTGGCCACCCTGCGCGCTGCCCGCGAGGAACTCGCGCTCATGGCCAGGGCAGAGGAGGAGGACGGACGGCTGGCCGCAGAGGTCGAGTCCCACGAGCGCGAGGTCCGCGACCTGGCCGCACACCTCACGCGAGAGAGGCGGGCCGCCTCCCAGGCCATGTCGCGGGCCGTCACATCTGCCCTGCGCGAACTGGGGATGGAGGGCGCGGTGCTCGAGGTGCGTGTCGAGCCGGACGATTGGAGCGAGACGGGGGCAGACCGCGTGGATTTCCTTGTCGAGGCCAACCCCGGCGAGGGCTGTGGGCCCGTGTGGGAGCGCGCCTCGGGGGGCGAGTTGTCCCGCATCACGCTCGCCCTCTACTCCGTGGTGTCGTCGTCGGTCGGGACCCCGGTCCTGGTCGCGGACGAGGTAGACGCGGGTGTGTCCGGTGCCGTGGCGGACCGGATGGGCGTGGTCCTGGCCACAGCCGCGCGGTCTCGCCAGGTCCTCGTGGTCACCCATCACGGCCAGATTGCGGCACGTGCGGACACGCACCTCTTGGTGACCAAGCGCACCTCGGGCGGTCGGACCACGGCAACGGTGACGCATCTGGAAGGAGAGAAGCGTTTGCGCGAGGTCGCGCGGATGATCGGGGGCCTTGTCATCACGCCACGCTCCCTGGCCCACGCCCGCGAGATGCTCGCCGTGCGGAAGGGGCGAGGCGAGTTTCTTTGAGGGGCCGTAGCAAAAGGGAAGTCTGACTGCGGGTGGGATCCGGTCGTCCATTTGGCACCCTGGCGAAACCGGCCCTACGATCGCTTCGAGACGCTGGGAGATCAAGGTCATGGCAGCGAACGAAGCCTTCTTGGGACCGGGTGGTCCGGTGGTCCCCGCAGCGAGCACCGAGCCCGGACGGTTTTATCGGACCCCTCGGGGCCGGCTGGTCCAGGTGGTGGACATCGCTTCCCAGGGGAGGAAGGTCCGCATCCGGTACTGGGGGATGTACGGCCTGGGGTGGCAGACCATGTGGCTGCCCTCGGACGCCCCCCTGATCCCCGCGCCCGAGATCCGCGAGTTCCCCGACCCGGCCACCGCAGAGGACATCTTGCTCGGGATGACGGCACGGGACACCTCGTTTTGGAACGAGTGATTCGGCCGCCCTTGACGGAAAGCGCCCCTCCGGGATTGAATCGAGGCGGCTTTGCGGAGGGGCACCCATGTCAAGCCGGTACTTTTTGATCGAGATTGACGGGGACGAGGCATTCCTGCGCGGATACGTCGAGGGCTACTTCCGGGCGCGGAACCTCGACGTGAGCGGAGTCTATTTCGGGTCGGATTACGGCCTGGACGACGAGCGGTTTTTGACAAGGCTCCGAAACTTCATCGGGCTCAAGGTCGAGCACAATCTTTTGGTCATGCGAGAGGAGTTCCGTGTCCACCTGGAGGAGGCCATCACCAGGTTGCCTGAACGCTGGCGGATCGCGGTGAAAGCGGCCCGAGAGGTCCGCGAGATCCGGTTTCCGTTCCGGGTGGAGACCGCGAGCCGGGAGGTCGCAGGTCGCCTCAAGGCCATGCTGGAGGGGCTCTTGGAGGGTGTCCGGCTCGAGGGTGCCAGCATCCGGGAGGAGCAGAGCGACGAGGGGTTCGAGACAGCGGCCTATGCCCCGGACCACCCCTATCGTTTTTGGGCCACGGGGACCCTCGCCGGGGCGATCGAACCCACCTTGAAGGCGTACCGGATGCTCGCGGACTTCGAGCACGTCGAATTCGATGAGCCCGAGTTCACCTTTGCGTGACCTTGCGCCGCGGGATTCAATCGAAAAAGACGACCGTCAGCAACAGGAAGGTCGGCAACAAAAACGGGACCGTGTACTTGACGATGTACCCGAAGAAACTGGGCATGGCCACGCCCTGCTCCTCGGCGATGGAGCGGACCATGAAGTTCGGGGCGTTGCCGATGTAGGTGTTCGCGCCCATGAACACGGCCCCGGCCGAGATCGCGGTCAGGTACGACACGAAGCGCTCCAGGGTGGCTGGCTCGACGAACCCTGCGTGCCCCCGCAGGGCCTCATAAATCTGGGGCTCGGTCAGGCCGAGTTTCCCCAAGGCCGAGTTGAAGAAGGTGAGGTAGGTCGGGGCGTTGTCCAGGAAGGACGACAGTCCGCCCGTCATCCAGAAGTAGTGCCAGGGCTCCTGGACGGTCGCGAGCAGGCCTCCAAGCGCCCCGCGATCGCCCGCCTTCAGGATGGCCAAGGCCGGGATGATCGTCATAAAGATCCCCGCGAAGAGGTAGGCGACCTCGAGGATGGGGAACCAGGTGAACTGATTGCGCTCGAAACGGGTCTCGCGAGGCGTGGTCTTCAAGGACACAAGCCCCAGGATGACCAGGAGGCCGTCGCGCAGGAGGTTCTGCCATTCCTGTTGCACACCCAGGATGGTGACGGTCCCGAGCCGCACGGTCCCGCTCATCAAGACGGACCCGACCACGCCGAGGAGCAGCAAGAGGTTGTGCGCCCCCTCGACCCCGAAGCGCTCCGCCCCCTCGACGTGGGTATCGTGAGGCCCCTCGCGGCGGTAGAAATAGGTGTCCATCAGGTAGTAGATGGAGGACAGGACCAGCACGGAGAGCAGGGTATCGGGCAGGATGTGGAACATGGTCCAGAAGAACGGGACCCCGTGCAAGAACCCGAGGAACAGTGGCGGGTCTCCGAGGGGAGTCAGGGAGCCGCCGATGTTCGCGACCAGAAAGATGAAAAAGACCACGGTGTGCGCGCGAAAGCGGCGTTTCGCGTTCGCCCGGAGGAGCGGGCGGATCGTCACCATCGCGGCACCGGTCGTCCCGATCCAGGACGCGAACAAGGTCCCCGCGAGGATGATGCCGAGGTTGACCTTGGGTGTCCCCTGGAGCGTACCGCGCACGTAGATGCCGCCCGAGATCGTGAACAGGGCCCACAGCAGGATGATGAAGGGGATGTAGTCCACGACGTAGATGTGGGCGATCTCGTGCAGGGCTTCCCCTCGGAACACAGCCACGAACGGGACCGCGAACAGGAGGGCCCAGGCTGCCGAGACCTTGGGGAAGTGGTGGTGCCAAAAGCGCGGCGCCACCAGCGGGAAGATCGCGATGGAGAGCAGGATGCCCGCGAACGGGATCACGGACCAGAGGGGAAGTTGCTCGCCCAAGTGGGACCCCTCGCCCCAAAGGACATGGACCTCCGAGGTCGAGTCGGACGCCTCATGCTCCTCCATGGCACCACGACTGGCAGCGAGGCAAGGAAGGCCCGCACCCGCCAAGACCATCGCCGTCACTGTGGCCGCAAGCAATCGCCCCATCGCATCCTCCCCGCGAGGCCCGCGCGATCAAAAAGGAGTCACGGCTAGTTGTCAATGCGCGAGCGTCGAATTCAATCCTTCCGGCACAAGCACGTGGGACCGCCGGGACCCAAGACTCTGGGTCACTGTCCGGCAGTGGCGCGGAGGTACTCCCCGTCGGGGCGTGCGCAGCAAGGCTCTATTCGTCCGTCCAAAGACCTCGCAGCGGCGAGGCGACCGCGCAGGTACACAGCCTCTACGCGCCCGCGCAGTACCCGACCCTCATACGGGTTGTAATCCGTCGCCGAGTGTAGGTCCCTCGCGCGGATCGTGGTCGTGCCAGACGGGTCCGCCAGAACGAGGTCCGCATCGAGCCCCTCGCGCACCGCCCCCTTGCGCTCCCCGAGCCCAAACAAACGCGCTGGTGTCTCGGCCAGGCAAGCGACCAGGCGCTCGAGCGTCCACTCCCCGCGCAAGGCGAGGTCGTAGGCCAAGGGGAGCAGGGTCTCGACCCCCGGAAGGCCCCCAGGGATCATCCGGAAGTCCTCTCGCCCCGCGGACTTCTGCGCAAACGTGAACGGACAGTGGTCCGTGGCGAGCACCTCGATCACGCCCTGCGCCAGGGCCGCCTTCAAAGCCGAGCGATCCCGCGCTTGACGCAGGGGGGGCGCGCAGACCAGGTGCTCCGGGCCCAAGCCGGCCCGCGGCCTCCGCCCAAGCAACAGGTACTGCGGGCAGGTCTCGAGATAGAGCCTTGCGCCGCCGTGGCGGGCTTTCAAAGCCGCTTGGAGCCCCGCCTCCGACGACAGGTGGACGACGTAGGCCGCATGGCCCATCTCGCCCGCGATGGCACCCAGGACCGACACGGCGCGGGCCTCCGCCCTTGCGGGCCGCGAGGCGAAGAAGTGCCTCGAAGAGACCTCTCCCCGCGCGACAAGTCTCGCGGTGGCCTCGTCCACGATCCCCTGGTCCTCGCAGTGGACCATCACCAGCGCGCCTGCCCCCCCCACCACGCGCAGGACCTCGCGCAAAAGGTCACGACCGATAAGCATCCCTGGATAGGCGAGGAAAACCTTGAACGATGCGACCCCTGCCCTGACCGCTTGCGGGACCTCCCCGAGGACCTCGGGCCTCACCCAGGTCAGGTTCGCGTGCAAAAAAAAGTCGCACCACGTCCCGGAGGACGCTGCGGCGAGACGGCGCTCGATGGAGGAAAGCAGACCCTCGCCTGGCTCCTGGACCGTAAAGTCCCCGACCGTGGTGACGCCGCCGCACAGCGCAGCCAGCGACCCGGTCCAGTGGTCGTCCCGCGACCACGTCCCCGCGCTCAAAACCCCGAGGTGCACGTGGGCATCCACGGCCCCAGGCAGGACATGTAACCCCGAGGCGTCCACCTCGCGGGCACCTGGCTCCCGGACGCTTCGTGCGACACGCGCGATGCGCCCGTTCCGCACCGCGACATCGGCGCGCTCGACACCGTCGGGAGTCACCACGAGCCCGCCCCGGATCACCAGGTCGTACACGGGGGGCTTCCTTCCGGATCAAGCAGTTTCAATCATGAAATTCGTAATGACTGGCTGCGGGCCGTCGTCCGTGAGCCGCGAGACCCTCGCGATGTAGCGCCCGCTATCCTCGCGCCAGGCCTCGGTGCACAGGGTGTCGCCCGGATAGACCACCGCCGAGAACCGGGCCGTCAAGGACCGCATGCGCGTGACATCCCCTCCCAAAGCCGCGTTCACGAAGTGGCGCGCCGCGAACCCGAGCGTGCACAGCCCGTGCAGGATCGGACGCTCGAACCCTGAAGCAGCCGCGAACTCGGGCGAGGCGTGCAAGGGGTTGCGGTCCCCGCTCAACCGGTACAGGAGGGCCTGGCGCCGCATCGTCCTCTGCTCGATGCGCAAATCGGGCTCCCGTCCCTCCGGAGGGTCGTACTTCGGTGCCTTGGGGCCGGGGTCCCCTCCGAACCCTCCCTCCCCCCGGATAAACAGCGAGATCACGTTCTCAAACAGGTCGCGGCCTTGTTCATCCGTGGAGGTGGCCCGGACCACGGCGAGCGCCCCCTTCCCCTTGTCGTAAAGCCCCGTCACCTCGAAGCGCGTGTGGAGCGTGCCCGAGGTCGGGATGGGCGCAAACCACCGGATGGCCTGCTCACCGTGCAACAGGCGGGTCAGGTCCGCCTCGAGCACGGCCACAGCCTCGAACAAGGCCTGGGTGGCCGGGATCACCGCAAACGTGGGCAGGGCGCAGAATCCCTCCGCCCCCTCGAAGACGTAGCGCAACTCCTCGTGGGTTGCGCCGACCCCAAGGGCGTACAGGATGACATCTCGGTCGTCGTACTCGAAGGGGTAGGGTCCGAACGATTGACCGACGCACGAGCGATTCAGGGCCATGCTGCCTCCTCCTAGGTTGTCCGCCGAGTCGCCCGAGGCGCAAGTCGCCCGCACGTCCCCGTGCGCACCCCGCGGTGTGCCGACGTCAGACCAGCTGGATCACGTTGCAGGTGATCGTCCTGAGGACGCCGTCAATCATCTGGATCTTGCCATAACTGACGCGCCCGAGCGCGTTGATGTCCTCGGCCTCGATCCGGGCGATGATGTCGTACTGGCCGGTCACCGCGTCGCACGACTTGACCTCCTCGATCTTGCGCAGTTCCTCCATGATGCGGTGGATCCGCCCCGCCGCTCCCTCGATCAAAACGTACGCCGTGGCTGCCATCGTTCACCTCCTTGTTGTCCCGGATATAGCCGATCTTTGGGGCAGGTTCAAGAACTACGGACAAACGCAGGTCAAGTCTGCCCGCCCTTCAGTCTGTTCTTCAGGCGGGTGAGCAGGGACTCGGGCTTCTTCCGGAAGTTCACCGGGAGGGGCTTCGACTTGGCGCGCAAGAGCTCCCTAAGATGCCGGGCCTCTGCGTGCTCTGGGTCGCTTCGTAGGACTGCCCGCACATGCTCCAAAGCCTCGTCCTTGTGACCCTCGCCGCGCAGGATGTGGGCCATGACCACATGCGCCTCTGGGTACTCTGGCCACCTGGCGAGGACCCCCTCGACCAGCGACCGGGCCCGAGCACCCGCAGCCACGTCCGAGGCCCTGGACACGAGGACTCGCGCGACAGCCAGGGGATACAAGGGCTCCTCCGGGTCCTCCTGCATGGCCCGTTCGAAGCAGGCCAGGGCCTCCTTGTGGTTTCCCGCCTTGAGGGCCACCTGGCCTGCCTGCCAGGATGCGCGGGCCTCGAAGATCGCGGCGAGGCGTGCCTGGACATCCGCGCCGATCCCGGAACCGAGCGTCCGATTGTAGGCGGAGCGCAGGTCCATGTCGCACAAGGTACGGACTGCCTCGTCAATCCGGGCGATGACCTCGTCGAGGTACTGCAAGGCCCGCGGGGTGACGCTGCCCTCGTAGCGGGCCCTGGCAAAGCGCCTGCGCAGTCGCCGGCCTGCCTCCTCGACCTGCGAGACCCTCGCGTCCACCGCGACATCGAGGACCTCGTAGTGATTCCGGGAGCGAAAGTCGAGCGCCGTGTGGCGGAGCTCGCGCGACAGGGGGTCCTCCGAGGGGTCCTCCGGGAGGATTGCACTGGTCCGGGCTGGACCATGCTCGAGCGCCCCGGCCACGATCAGCGCAAATAGGACCCGCAGGTCCCGCTCGTCCGCCGAGATGGCCTGCGCCATCTCCCGGTGGCGGCCTTGGCGCAACAGAAACAGGACCCGAGCATCGTGGAACTGGGTACGGGCCGCGCTCAGGAACGCCTCGTACCCGGGGGCCAGACGGCAGTCCCCCTTCCCGAGAAACCGGCTCACGATGGCACGCATCGTCTCCACGTCGGGGTGGCGAGCGGCCGTGCTCATCAGGAGAGGCACCACGTCGAATCCGGCTGCGGGGCAGCCATTGGCGCAAAAATCCCCGAGCCCCAGGGACCACCCGGCGAGTGGTGTGGGAAGAAGCGCGGCGATGGCCGCGCGGGCGTGGGCCACCAGGTGTCGCGCGAGGTCCTCCGGGGCCAGGGCCCGTTCTGACACGAGCACCAGGCAAAGCGGGGTGTGCGAGGCGCGCGCAGCCGCCAGGTACTTTTGGATGGTCACCTCGGGCAGGACCCTCGCCTGGGCGAGGTACGTGGCCAGGGAGAAGGCCGGCCAGTCGCTCGCCACGCAGCGCGGCCGGCCCTGCAAAAGCCCGATGGAGACTCTGGCAGGGTTGCCGGCGTGATTCAGTGTGACGTCCAGGCGGACTGGGCCGGACCGGTCCTGCACGGCCCTCAGCAGCCGAAAGAGTCCCCAGGCCGGAACGGGTCCCACGATCGCCCCCTGTCCCGATCGTCCGGACCCAACGATTCTAGGGATATCAGGGAGCGCGATCAATCGGGGGCGCGCGTTTTGTTGACAAACTTTCCCCCCGCCCGCGCGCCGGTCTCTGCCTCTAGACGTATCCAAACAGAAGTCACCCGCACAGTCAGGCGACCTTGGCCTCGGGGTGGTGCAGGATGAGGGCCGAGGTGCTGAGTTCCGGCACCATCTGGAGCCCATCGCTCAAAGTCACGCCGATGCGCTCCGCTCCGAGCAGGGCGAGCAGTGGGACCTGCCCCCGGAGGTCGGGGCACGCCGGGTATCCGAACGAGAAGCGACAGCCCCTGTACCGCCCCCGGATGACTCGTTGCGGGTCCGGGTCATCCTCCCCAGCGATCTGAAGGGCCTCCCGGACGCGGCGATGCGCCCATTCCGCCGCGGCCTCGGTCATCTCGACCGCGAGCCCATGCAAGTGCAGGTAGTCCAGGTAGCGCCCCTCGGCGAAGAGCGAGGCCTCGCGCCGCGCCACCTCCGGGCCGACGGTGACAACCTGGGCCCCCACCACGTCACGGACCCCGCTGCTTTGGGGAAGGACGTAGTCCGCAAGCGAACGCCCCCTCCGTCTGGGCAGAGGAAACCTGGCGACCTCCCGTTCACCCGATTCATCAAAAAGGACCAGGTGTTCTCCGTCCGAGTTCGCCGGGAAAAGGCCGAGGATCGCAGCGGGACGGAGCACGCCCTCGCGCTCGTAGCGGTCGAGCAGTTCCTGTAGCAGTGGTTCGAGCCTCTGCTCCACCTCCTTTCGCCACTCCTCTTCCGTGCGTCGGCCGCGCCGGTACTGCCACTGCCCTCGAAAGAGCGACGCCCGCGAGATGTACGGCCCCACCTCGCGCACGGGGATGGGGTCCACCACGCGCGTCCCGAAGAATGCTGCAACCGGGACAGGGACAGCGCGAGGCGCGGGGAGGACCGAAATCGAGTCCTGCCCGGAAGGCGGGGTCTGGTCCAGCAGGGGTCCCGGCGTCTGCGTCGTGGGACCTGCCTGCCATTCGCCCGACACGAGCGCCCTCATGGCCTGAAGCCCCGCGAAGGCGTCCTGGCAGTAAATCACCGGAGCCCGGCGGTACTCGCGCGCCAGCACCTCCTCGGTGTAGCGCCTCGACAGAGCAGCCCCGCCCACCAAGACGGGCAGGTTGCAACCTCGACGCTCCATCTCGGCCAGGTCGTCGCGCATCACGGCCACGGACTGCACGAGGAGCCCGGACAGGCCCACCGCGTCCGCGCGCTCGCGGCGGGCTGCCTCGAGGATGTCGTGGATGGGCACGCGGGTGCCCAAGTTGACCACGCGGAACCCATTGTTGGACAGGAGGATGTCCACGAGGTTCTTGCCGATGTCGTGCACGTCGCCCCGCACAGTGGCGAGCACCAGGGTCCCGCGAGCGGCCTCCTTGGACCCGGCCATGCGTGGCTCCAGGTAGCGGACAGCGGCCTTCATCGCCTCGGCGGCCTTGAGGACGAACGGCAGTTGCATCTCGCCGCGCCCGAAGCGGTCCCCGACCTCCTGCATCGCGGGTAGGAGCACCTCGTTGACCACGGCCATAGGGTCGCGGCGCTCAAGCGCCTCCTCGATGTCCGCCTCGATCCCAGACATGTCCCCTTTCAAGATGCGGCTTCGCAGGCGCTCCTCGACCGGTCTTGTGCCCAACTCCGCCTCTCGTTCTGCGCGCGGCCTCCCCTGAAAAGCCCCCCAGGCCTGAAGGAGGGCCATGAGTGGGTCCGGCCCCCGGTGAAAGATCAGGTCCTCGGCCGCGCGGCGCATCTCCTCCGGGACCTCCGCAATCGGCATGACCTTGCCGGCATTCAGGATCGCGGCGTCTAGGCCCGCATCGAGCGCGTGATGCAGAAAGACGCTGTTCACGATGCGTCGCAAGGCGGGCTCCAGCCCGAAACTGACGTTGCTGACCCCGAGCCAAGTGAACACCCCAGGGACCTCCGCCTTGATGCGCCGCAACGCGGCCAGGGTCTCGATGGCGGAGTCCTTGAGGGACTCGTCGCCCGAGCCGAGCGTGAAGGTCAGGGGGTCCACAAAGACATCGCCGGGGGCGAAGCCGTGCACGCCGCACAGGCGCTCTACGAGCCGCCGCGCGCACGTCACCTTCTGGTCCGCGGTCCGGCACATCCCTTCTTCCGCGATGCACAAAGCCACAATGGCAGCCCCATGGCGACGCGCCAGGCCAGCGATGCGGTCGAGTCGCTCGCCCCCGTCCTCGAGGTTTACGGAGTTGACGATGGCCCGGCCAGGCCACGCCTCGAGTGCGGCTGCAATGGCATCGGGGTCGGTCGAGTCCACCACGAGCGGGACATGGACGGCCCCCCGCAAGGCCGAAACGAACCTCGCGAGGTCTCGGGCCTCGTCCCGGCCTGGCACCGCAAGGCAGACGTCGAGGGCGTGCGCGCCCTCCTCGGCCTGGGAGACGGCCACGGCAAGCATCCCATCGAGGTCCTCCGCTTGCAAGCGCTCGCGAAATGCCCGGCTCCCCTGGGCATTGGTCCTCTCGCCAACGAGGAGGGGCCTGGGTTCTTGCGCGAAGGCGACGGCGGTAAAGAGGGAGGAGGCCGCTGGCGGTAAGGTCCCTGTCACCACACGCGAGGCAATCCCGCGGACCGCCTCGCGAAGCGCCCGGATGTGGTCCGGGGTTGTCCCACAGCAGCCGCCCACGAACGCGTCCGCAGGGCTTTGGCGAACTCGTCCGGGTCCAGGGGATAGACGAGTCTGCCGTCGCGCTCCTCGGGCAGTCCCGCGTTGGGCAGGACCGCGATGGGCTTTGGACACACGGCCACGATGTCGCGCAGCACCCGCACCATCGAGTCAGGGCCGGTCGCGCAGTTCATGCCGAAGACATCCACCTCCGGATGGGCGGCGAGGGAGACCACGGCAGCGAGCGGGTCGGTCCCGAGGAGCAGCCTTCCAGAAGGCTCGAACGTCACCTGGCAGAACAGGGGCACCCTGCGGCCCGCCTCGCGCATGGCGTCCGCTGCGGCCAGGACCGCAGCCCGACCCTGGAGGGGGTCCTGGCATGTCTCGACTTGCACGCAGTCCACCCCGCCGGCGAGGAGCCCGCGGGCCTGTTCGAGATAGGTCTCGTACAGCTCGCGAAACTCCACCTGTCCCAGGGAGGGCAAACGCGTCCCTGGTCCCACTGATCCGGACACGAAGCGCGGGCGCGAGGGGGTCGAGAACTCGTCTGCCGCGCGCCGAGCAAGGGCCGCGGCCTCGCGGTTCAGGTCGAAGACCTCGCCTTGAAGGCCGTACTCCGCGAGCACGACCGCGTTCGCCCCGAAGGTGTCGGTCTCGATGACGTCGCAGCCGGCGTCAAGGTACGCGCGGTGGATGTCTAGCACGAGCTCCGGGCGGTGCAGGACCAGGGCTTCGTTGGGCCCCTCGCGCCCCCCGAAATCCGCCGGGGCCGGGCGACGGCGCTGGATCTCGGTCCCCATGGCGCCGTCAAAGACCACGGGTCGTGCGCGGGCGAGCGCGAGCAACGGGTGTTCCATAAAGCCCCCGGTTCTCCAGGCCTCGTGACTAGCCTCAGCGTCACGGAATTGCAAGGCCGTCCTTGCGAACCGGCGCGCGGGGCGGTATCGTGATGTGGGGAGACGACGATGGCAAGGAAGGCGTTCAAGAGTCTTGCGCCAGGATTCTTGTTGGCGACACCGATGCTCGAGGACCCGAACTTTCGGCGCACGGTGGTCTTGTTGTTTCACCACACCCCCGAGGGGGCGATCGGCCTGGTCGTGAACCGCCCCTCGAAGCGGACCTTGGGCGACCTCCTGGACCTCATCGAGGCGAAAACAGGCCCGGCCGCGGACCCGTTGCGTCACTTGCCTGTCCTGGTGGGCGGGCCGGTCGCGCCCGGCTCCGGGTGGCTGATCTTCGAGGGCAAGGACGAGGGGGGGATGTCCTTCACCGTCTTGGACGACCTGAAGGTCACCGGCTCCATGGATGTCTTCCGCCGAATGCTGGAGCATGGTCCAGAAGGTCAAGTCGCGTTCTTGCTCGGGTACTCGGGATGGGGTCCAGGACAGCTCGACCACGAGATGGAGGTAGGTGCCTGGATGACCGCCCCCGTGTCCAAGGATGCCGTGTTCCGCTGGCCCTTCCATGAGCGCTGGCGCCGGGCCTACCTGTCACTCGGGATTGACCCGGACTTCTGGACCCCGGTCACCGGAGAGGGGTGAAGACCCTCGAGCCCCCAACTGGCCTTCACCCGTCACTCGCACGGAAGGCTTGGGTTGAGGACGCAGGGGCAATCGTTCCGGTGGATGCAGCGAGAGTCCTCGACGCGCGTCCCTCCGCTCTGCAAGAACAGCGCAATCATGTTGTGGGTGTACTGGGCCCAATCAAACGGGGCCGCGGGGTTCGGGACCGCCATGTACTCGTGGTCCCCGTGGACATTCGCGAACCGGACCGCGGACTGGCCTGTCGCGGTCTTGATCACGGGCAGCGGGCCGAATCCTCCGTTGTTGCGGTCCAGGTCGTCCACGTCCCAGTCCTGGCCAGCGGGAATCCCGTGCTCGACGAACTGGCGATTGAACGCGCGCATCGTGGCATCGTCAAGGCCCAGGAGGCCCAGGATGCGCGCCATGGCGAGTTGCGTGCCGCACGGGATGGTCGAGTCCGCGATCACCGCTGACTGGAGGATGTTGCGGGGCCGGCCGTCCAGGGGGCGGCGCAGGAGGTAGGGCGCCCAGTTCGCAGGGTCCGCCGGGTCCATGATCGCCTGGAAGACCCCAACGTTCCTGCGGAACCTCGGGGTGTTGCGGGTCAGACCCAGGCCCTCGAACGGCGAGCGCACGACGAACTCCTCGACCAGATCACCCTCGGGGGTCAGGATGCGCACCTGCCAGGGGTCGCCCTTGTCCGATGGCACGGCCAGCGCGAAGCCCCCCTGCTCGTCCGAGACGGTCCTGGCCTCATCCCCGCTGTGGAGGTTGCGCACCTCGACCTGGATGCGGCCCAGACCGGGCGGTAGAAGGTACACGGTCGCGTCCAGAAGGCGCTCGGGCCGGCACTCGAATCGAGACGAGTTCTGAGCGAAGCCCTGGCCCGCGCTCGCATTGAAGGTCAGGTGCAGGCCATCCTCTGCCGGGCACGACGCGAGGACCGGCCCCATCACGAAGTAGAACGCCTCGTCAAAGAAGCCGCGCAGGCGGCTTCGCGTGAACACGTCCACGAGGCCCGCCCCGCCGACCAGGGGTGCTGCCGCTGTGATTTCCGGCTCGAGCCCTGTCACGAGCACCGTCACGATCCCCCCGAGGCTCGTCCCCGCCATGTACAGGGGGACGTCCGGGCCGCCGATATCGAGGACGCCATCCGCGTTCAGGTCGCCCGCGACCAGATTGGGCATCAGGTCCTCGGCGGTGCGCGACCTCGAGTCCTGGACCGCGGGCGGGACCTGGTCCTGGGAGAGCGAGCGGAGTAGGCGCACCATCGTGACGTAGTCCACCTGCATCTGGCGGAACACGTCTCGCTGCTCGAACGGGAAGGGGACGAAGAACCCCTCTCCGTTGTAAATCCTGCCATCGCCGTTATGGTCCATGGCCCGGCCGTACACCAAAAGTTCCTTGAAGAACCCGATGTCGTCGAGCACATCGAAGACCTGCCAGAAATCCAGGCCCTCGACCGCTGCCTTTCCCTCCTCGAGCAGGATGTCCGCGACCTGGTAGGCGATGAACAGGGCCAGCGGGTTTTGCGGGTCGGCCTCGAGGTCCACCCCGAGTTCCTTCATCAACTCCGGGATGTCGGGTGCGAGCGGGCCATAGCCGACCTCGTCCATCGAGACTACGGCCAGGCCATAGCGCGCGAGCGCGTTGGAGAGGAGCACCCCCTCCAGGCGCGAGGTCCCGTTGCCGTGCGCGTACAGGACGACCGGGAACGGGGGCTCGTAGCGGCCCGGCTGGACTTTAGGCACCGCGACCATGATGGGCACCCGAGCCTTCGCCCACGTCGCGCGACCTGTCTCGATGTCCACATCGAAGACGCGGTCGGGGGTGGCCAAGAAGTCGGGTGACTCCATCCACCCGAAGGCAAAATAGTCAACAAACGAAAAATCAAAGGCAGCGCTCGCATCGAGAAACGGTGCGATGAAGTTTACGATTCCATTGAGAAACTCGGCCTGGATGATCACGATGTTGTCTTGGGGGTCGAACGGCATGCCCTCCTTGGTCCCGGAGCCATCGAAGGGGATGCCCGAGTCGTCGAAGGAGAGGAAGCGGCGCGAGACCTCGCGGTCGAGCCAGGCCAGCGGACCGCGACCGTGGAGGCCCTCCCGGATTGCCCGCACGGTGGAGGTGACGTCCTGGGTCGTGAACGTCCACGCAAACGCGATGTCATCCGGCGCAAGGCCCAGGCGGTCCAGCGCGGGGAGCAGGCGCTCGAGGTCTTGGGTCTGGGAGGGGTGATTCACGCCCTCAAAGGGGCTGCGCACTGCGCCGTAGCCCTTCCCGTCCGGGGCGTACCCGCGAAGACCCCGGGTCAGGATCACCGCGTACCTGGAGCGCTCCTCCAATGGCAGGAGCGGTCGGATCAGCAGGGTATGGGTCGAGACCTCGTAGTGCCAGACGTACTCGAGGACCCCGTCCCCATTCGTGTCGGCCAGGTTGTCTTGCGGAAAGGCGAGGTTGTCGCCCGCAGCGTAGGGGTCGTTCGGATAGAAGGCGATGTGGCCCTGGTTCATGGGGAAGGCACCCTCGCCCAGGTCCAGTGGGACGGGCGAAATCCGGGCAGCCTCCTCCGCGTCTGCCGGGACTTTCAGGACGAGGATAGTTGTGTCCGAAACAGTAGAAAGGTCCAGGGGGCCATCGAAGGCCACCGAGATCGGTCCGTACGTCGAGAACCCGGTCAGGCGGTTCACATGGCGCTTGACCCGCGACTCGACCTCGGTGGTCATGCCCGTGGCCAGGTTCGGGCGGCACAGGGTCGGGCTTTTGGGGTCGTAGGCGCAGGCGAAGTCGCTTGGGAAGGGGACCTCCGGGTCCGGCAGGCGCAGGGGGTCGAACACGACGGCGGGGCCCAGGCCATCCTGGGGCCTGGGTGCCGAGGGGGCGAGCGCCTTTGGCAGGGAGGCGGACTCCCCGCAGGCGACACAGCCGAGCATCGAGACGAGGCACCATGTCGGGCGTCTGGTCATTGCACGCCTCCCAGGCTACCAGTTCACGTGCACGCGGCCCTGGACCATGTGGATGCCCGACGGCTCCGCGAGCGAGGCGTCGCGAAACGCCTCGCCAGGACGGAAGTAGCCGTACTCGACCGCTGCGAGCAGGCCCACCGGTCCGAGTCGGAACCTCGCTCGGGCCGCGGCGTCCACCTCGTAGCCCAGGTCTCGCGAGGCCGGGCCGCACCTGGGGCCAGGTGCTCGCCCGTCCGGGACCACGCAACCGCTTCGGCTGCTCCTGCCCGCGACCCCGAGCCAGAACGGGTCCACGAGCGGCACGTCCGCCCGCGCGACCAGGAGCCCTACCATCAGGTCGAGGTGCGGGATCGCGGTGACGGTGACCCGTGGGTACGCATAGACCGCGTTCTGCACGCCTCCGTCCGTGGGCAGGGCCTGAAGGCCCCGGGGCGGCTGCCCTTGAAACCACGTGCGCGAGCCGTTCCACGCGCTCACCGCCGAGGTGGCCTTCAAGACCTCGTGAAACAAGATCAGCCCCACTCGGTAGTCCGGGTTCATCGTGAAGGCGTGGTACGTGTCGTCGTAGGGGTCCGCGTCCCCGCTCGCCCTGCCGGCCTCGATGACGACGCGCCCGAAGGCATGCGAGAGAAACGCGCGCAGCACCATGCCGGAGGAGGCCACGTTCACATGGTCCGGGTTTGCGAGGGAGCGGGGGACCTCGGTGAAGCCTTGGGCCAGGGCCCACTCGCCCGCCACCCCGAGGGTCACTTCTCCGGCCTGAAGCGCGAGGTCCAAGAAGACGTCCGCCAGGTGGAAGCGCGTGCGGTCCCCGATGGCGTTGCGCTGCCAGCGGTACAGATACGTGGCCCCGACACGGCCCACCGGGGCCTCGTACTGGAGGACCGCGAGGGCCTGATAGGCGCGGTCGTCTCGGTCCCGGTCCGCGAAGAGGTCTCGTTCCACATGGTCAAAGCCAAGCGAGACAGAGAACGCGCCCGCAGCCGGGGAGTCCGAGAAGAAACGCGCCGGCCGCAGGGACAGGAGGGCGCGGTCCACGATGTCCCCCAGACGACGGACACCCAGGTCGTCCGGGCGGTCGTTGCCGTCGTTGGCGACCATCCCGAGCCCAGCGTGCGACTTCTGGCGTCCGCCCAGGAAGGTGAAGTAGGGCGAGTGGACCATCCCGTAGGCCGCGTTCAGTCGGATGTTGCCGGCCGCGAACAGGTCCTGGCGCCCGCGCGAGGCGCGCGAGAATGCCAGGACCTCGCGGTCCGGTCCGGCAAATGCCATCCCGTCGAGGAGGTCTACCTCGGTGACGAGGGCAACGAGCGGGACCACGCGCGAGGGGACCTGCCAGGTCAGGGAGGGCCGGAAGCGAAGACGGATGCCGAGGGACTCTTCCTTGGGGATGTGGTCAGGGACATCGTAATCTACGGTCGCGACGGGGATCGGGCTCAGGCGCAAGGCGGTCAGGCGCAACTCCCCACCGAGTTTCAGGGCGAACCTGTCGAAACGGACCACGGCCCGCGTCTCGACAGCCTGGCCTTGGTCCGGTTCGGCCCAAGCCCACCATGGTCCGACCAGGGCGACCACGGCTCCCAACCAGGTGAGCCCCCGGTGCATCTGCCGCTCCTTCAAAGCCGTGGCGAGGATAGCAGATGCTATGGAACGGAAATATGGCGAAATGGGGGCGTCGGTCGCCCCGGCTATAATCGGCTCGATGCGGCTTTCCCTCTCAGCGCGCGTGACCCTTGGCCTCGCGACGCAGATCGTCGTGTTCGGCGGCGCGGTGGGCTACCTGGTCTTCGCGGCGGACGCGATCTTTGACCGGCTGTCTGTCCTGAAGGACGAGATGGAACCTGTGGGGGAGGACCTGCGCAAACTGGTCGTGGACCTGAAGGAGGTCGAGGGGCTCCTGGTGGCGCGCTCGTCCGGGGAGCGCGCCCAGGATGCGCTTTGGCGGCTTAGGCTTTTCGAGCGGGTCGGGCAGGACGCCGAGGTGCTCGAGAGGGTCGCGCTGGGCGGTGGAACGCCCTCGGGGGTCCCAGATGGGCTTCTCACGGCCGCGCAGCAACTCAAGGACCTGCGGGACGGGGACCGGTTGGTCGCTCGGCTGGTCAAGAGCCGGGTGCTCGCGGGCTCTGCGCAGGCCCCGCGCTCGAATGCGGAGGCGTTTGCGCTGGCGGTCGAGCGGCTCAGGGAGGCCCAGGCATCTGGGCATCCGGAGGAGGCCGCAATTGTTGCGGCGGAGGTCCGCCGGATGTGCCAGTTCGCGCGCGCGGTCCTTCAGCGGACGAGCCACGACGTCCTCGCGGCCATGCGAGACGCGAATCTCGACCTCCTCCAGAGGCGGGTGGAGATCTCGTACGCGCTCGTGGTGGTGCCGGCCTCGGCCATGGTGGTCGCGGTCATCGTCTTGTGGCTCACGCTGCGGGCCCTGCGTCCGGTGCGCCGCCTGACCGGGGCCGTGCGAAGGCTCGCGTCGGGGGAGGTCGAGGGGCCGAATCCCGAGGACTATGCGGGGGAACTCCGGGAACTCGCCGAGGCCTTGGCCGGGCTCGGGAGCGCGCTTAGGGATCGGGGGGCAGATTTGGAGCGCAAGACCAACGAGTTGATGCGGGCCGAGCGGCTGGCCGTGATCGGGCGGATGGCCTCGGTCGTGGCCCACGAGGTCCGCAACCCCTTGAACTCCGTGAACTTGAACCTCGACCTCCTGCGCGAGATGCTCGCGAGGAAGACCCCCCCGGACGACCCCAAGGTCGTGAGCCTGCTCGACGCCATCCAGCGCGAGGTGGACAGGTTGTCCGAGATCACGGGCGAGTACCTGAAGTTCGGCAGGCTGCCACGCGGCGTCCTGGCGCCATGCGACGTGGCTCGCATTGTGCGGGAGACGCGCGCGTTCATGGACGGGGAGTTCACGAAATCTGGGGTGGCAGTCGAGGTGCGCGTGCCCGAGCGGCCCGTGATGGTGCTCGCGGACGAGGCGCAACTGCACCAGGCCTTGGTCAACGTCCTTCGGAACGCGGTCGAGGCCATGCCGGAAGGGGGGCGGCTCGGGATCGAGGTGTCGGATGTGGGCGAGAGGGTCCAGGTGTCCGTGCGCGATACAGGGCCCGGTATCCCCGAGGACTTTCGGCAGCGTCTGTTCGAACCGTTCGCGACGACCAAGCCGCGGGGTACGGGGCTCGGGCTGGCCTTTGTGCAGCAGGTCATGCACGAGTGCGGCGGAGAGGTCGGGGTAGAATCCGCACCTGGACAGGGGACCTGCGTGCGGTTTTGGTTGAGGCGCGCGGTCTGAGAGGGGAGGGGTCATGCATCGGAGAGGCGTTGCGTGGGTGGCGCTGGCGCTCGCGGGTTGCGCGACGATTGGCGGAGCGGTTGGGAGGCAGGAGATGAGGAGCCAAGGGCCGACCCTGGCGGAACTGCGTGGCAGATTATCAGAGTTCAAACAGGTTGAGATCGCGCCCGATCAGGAGGTACGGCCAGGGGACCTCGAGGTCCTGGTGCCCCTGTTGAAGGCCGCGATGGTCATGGACCGGCTGTTCTGGAAGCAGGCATCGGAAGTGGGGCTTGCAATCCGCGAGCGTATGAGGGCCGCACCACCTGGCCAGGAGGTCTTGCGCGACCTCGTGGAGGTCCACTACGGGCCCTATGACCGGCTCCGCGGGCACGAGCCGTTCCTTGAGGCCCCACCAAAGCCGCTTGGGGCCACCTTCTACCCGCCCGACATGAGCCGCGAGGAGTTTGAGGCCCACCTCCAGGCGCACCCGGAGGAGCGCGAGGCCTTTGAGAGCCCCTTCACGGTCATCCGGAGGGGCGCGGACGGGCGTTTGCGAGCAATCCCGTATTCCGAGTTCTACCGAGAGGACCTGGCAGAGGCCGCGAGGTGGCTGCGCGAGGCGTCGTCCAAGACCAAGGACCCGGTCCTGGCCCGGTTCCTGGAGAGCCGCGCAAAAGCATTCGAAACAAATGACTACTTTGAAAGCGATATGGCGTGGATGGACCTCGGGACCTCGTCGGAGGGCGAGTCCTCCGACATCGAGGTGACCATCGGTCCCTACGAGGTGTACGAGGACAGGTTGTTCAACCTGAAGGCCGCCTTCGAGGCATTCGTCACGGTGCGCGACCGGGTCGAGAGCGAGAAACTGGCGCGCGTGGCCCACTACCTCGATCAGATCGAGGCGAGCCTCCCCGTGGATGACCGGCATCGCAACTACTCGCGGGGGGCCGCCTCCCCCATCTCGGTGGTGCAGGTCGTCATGACCGCGGGTGACACCCGGGCCGGGGTGCAGACCACGGCCTTCAACTTGCCGAACGACGAGCGGGTGCGCGCGGTCAAGGGCTCCAAGAAGGTCCTGCTCAAGAACGTGGGGCAGGCCAAGTTCCGCGAGAGCCTGGTCCCCATCGCCCAAGAGGTCCTGCAACCGGCCCTGCTACCGCTTGTGGATTTCGATGCCTATTTCAACAATGTTCTGATGCACGAGGTCAGCCACGGGCTCGGGCCAGGCTTCATCGCGCGCCCGGACGGGACCAAGACCACGGTGAACGCAGCCCTGCGCGACACCTACTCGGCCATCGAGGAGTGCAAGGCGGATACGGTCGGCCTGTTCGCCACGTTGTGGCTGATCGAGCACGGGGTGTTTCCAAGCGAGCTGTTGGAGCGAACCATGGCCACCTACCTCGCGGGGATCTTCCGGTCGGTGCGCTTCGGGATTGAGGAGGCCCACGGAAGGGCGAACATCGTGGCGTACAACTTCCTCAGGCGGGCCGGGGCGTTCACGTACGAACCGGCAAGCGGGCGCTTCGGGGTGGACGGGGGGAGGTTCGCCCCAGCGGTGCGGGACCTTGCGCGGGCCCTTTTGACCATCGAGGCCCAAGGGGACTACGAGGGGGCGAGGCGTTTTTTGGCCGAGTACGGGGAGATGCCGGACGAGGTGGCGCAGGCCCTTGAGCGACTCAAGCACGTCCCCGTGGATATCCGGCCCCGTTATCCGCTTGCGGAGCGGCTACTCGGGGGCGCGGACGCCCTATAGGTGGAAGACCCACTCCACGGTGCGGGTGACCTCCGAGCGGCTCAGCGGGGAGCGGTGAAAGATGCCGGGGGGCAATCCCTCCTCGTGGACGAAGGCGTGCACGGTCTCGAGCGCGCGCGCCAACTCTTCGCGGGAGAGGCCGAGCGCCCCGGGCCGGAAGGGGACGCCGATTCGCTCTGCGATGGAGAGGGGGCGCGTCCAGTCCTGGTCCTGGAACCGACACGTGATGAGGACCATCAGCGTGACCAGGGCCCCGTGAAGGAAGGCGCGCCCGGTCAGGGCCTCCACGCAGTAGGCCAGGTAGTGCTCCGAACCCTCCTCGGGCCGCGAGTTCGACCAGACCTCGCAGAGCCGAACTTCGTCTCGGAATCCCTCGACGAGCGTGCGCACGCCCCTGTCTGTCAGCTCGTGGACCTCCTTCGCGTTCGCATCGAGGCGGTCGAGGATGGCGATGGCCTCCCGCGCGATCCCCTCGTGGTACTCCTCCCCGTAGTGCTCGCGGGCGAACCGCCAGTCCCACAGCGCGGTGAAGATGGAGAGGAGGTCGCCCGCCCCGGCGCGGTTCAGGTAGGCGGGCGCGGCCCGGATTAGGTCGAGGTCCACCAAAAGCCTCTCGGGAAAGGCGTCCCCGACGTATCGGACCCTGCGGCCTACGCGGACCGCCGCGGCCCGGGTGACGAATGCGTCCACGCTGACCACCGTGGGGACCAGGGCGAGGCGACGCCGAAACTTCCACGCGAGGTACTTGGCCATGTCGCAAGCCATTCCGCCGCCGAGGCCCACGACCCACGGCGTCACCGGCAACCCCTCGCACACGCGGTCCAGTGCCGCCTGCTCCATGGTCTCGACGAAGTGGACGTGGGCCGGGGGAGCGGGTAGGTCCTGCCGGACCTGCTCGAAGGGGGCCGACATGGTGACGAGGGTCGCGTCCGGGAGGATGTCCTTCAGGTCATTCAGAAGGCCGTGTCCGTAGGTGGGTTCCGGGATGCGAACCGACTCTGGCGATCTCATCGTGGAGGCCTCCGCGTTGCCAGTCGGACACCGATGCGATCTGTACTTCATGAACGCGAGGACGACAACAGGCCTGGGCGTACCGAGTTCCCCGTGCCTTTCGCGCGGGTGACGACGCAGAGGGCAAGAACAGAAGCGGTACGAAGAGACCGCGCAATGACAGCGGAGGCGTGCTTTTCTCGCGTCCGCTGGGCATTGCGGGCCCTTTCCGAGCGCGCGCCGTTGCAAAAACGAGCCTGGGCCGTGATGCGGCCAGGTCCTGGGTTTTTCGGTTATCATTGGCGCGATGACTGGAAAGGAGGGGGTCATGTCCCGCCTAGGCATTCTGGCCGCCATCGTGGTCGCATGGGTTGCAGGCGAGGGCCATGCCGAGGCGCGCTCGTACATCC
>FWWM01004484.1_pt1 | contig 32488 bp, 32 predicted proteins | sample 2228351 | NCBI WGS metagenome assembly FWWM01 (sample SAMEA103939774, study PRJEB20133) | metagenome
GTAAGCTTGAGCAATATAAACTTTTCTTTTGCACTAGACACAGTTAACTGTGTTGGATTTGTTTCAATATTTATTGGTACTATCCTTACCTTCATAACAGTACTCCAAGCTAACTCTAGCTCCTGATAGCACAAATTTAACAGTCTTTGGATAAACCTCATTTCAATTCTTGTAAACTCCTTACCTTCTATCTTGTACTGCTTTGCACTACCGCCAAAAACACTGCTAATAACTATGTATATGAGCCTTGGATCAATGGCTATAAGACATTGTCCCCTTAAAGGTTCAATGTTAAAAATTCCTACAGCACACGGTAGAGGGAGCTTTGCTACAAAGTCTCCAAACCTTACAATATTAACGCTTTCTTTAAATATATCTGGTATGGTAACTATAAGGGATGTAAGCCCTTTTCTTAGTCCATTTATCCATCTTTCAAAAATGAGCTCAAGGCCAGCTATCCTACCAGCGGATATATGTTCAAAAAGGGTAAGGTCCAAGGGCTTTATCTTTTCCTCTTCTATAACAGCTTCCTTTTTTTCTTCTTTTCCAAGAGTTTGGAGAAGAAGGTTTATTTCCTCTTGACTGAGAAGTTCATCCGCCATTTTTAACCCTTACTCTTTAACCATTTTTTCAATATTTTTGCAACCTTGTCTGGTTCTTCTTTTGCAGCTTTAACTATGGTTTCCACAGCTTCAACTTTTTCCGCCTTTACTCTTATCTCCTCAGCACCTTCTATAATTTCAAGGCCAGCTATTCCTGTAGGGGCTGGTATGGGGGCTGTTTCTTTCTTTTTTGTAAGCCTTTTCAGCAACATCAACATAGCTATACTAAATACAATAACAAGAAAGGCGAGCAAAGCTAGTTTTATGTATTTTTCATAATCAGGTGCGGGCTTTTCAGGCACAGGCCTTTGGAAGGGTATGGCTTCAACTGTAATGGTATCGCCCCTTTGTTGATTTATGCCTGCAGAAGCTACAACTATCCTTTTTATCTTTTCCATATCAAGGTTCTTTATGTTGGCATCAACTAACACGCCTATGCTCAACCGCTTAACCTTTATAAGCGGATCAATGGTATAAACTTCCTTTTTGCTCACCTCATAGTTTGTTATAGTCTCGCTTTTTTCTGTGATAACCTGCCCTCCGCCAGCCACAGCACCCGCTCCTGGTGGTATGTTGGCCTGAGCACCAGGCACACCAGCCACACCACCGCCCATGGTTCTTTCCTTCTTTTTCTGCTGGCTTACCACGGCAGTCATATCTGGATCGTATACCTCTTCCTTCTGCTCTCTCTTTGTAAGGTCAAGGTCTGCAGAAACCTTTACCCTAACAGCGCCATAGCCAAGCACATCTTCCAATGCTTTTTGCACTTCTCTTTCAAGCCTCTTTTCAAACTCAAGCTTGAGCTTTAACTCTTTATCCCTTATGGGCTCCTCTTCTTCCAAAAGGGCTGTAAGATCCCTTCCAAGATTATCCACCACCACAACCTTCTGTGGCTTTAATCTTGGGACGCTTGCGGAAACAAGGTTTCTTATGGCCTTAACCTGCTCAATGCTAAGCTCATAACCAGGCTTAAGCTTTACAAATACGCTGGCGGTGGGTTCTTCTTCCTCCCTTACAAATATGGACTTCTGCGGCATGCCAATGTTTACCCTTACATCCTCAACACCCGTCATCCTTAAAATAGTCCTTGCAAGCTCGCCCTCCACAGCCCTTTTAAAGTTAACTTGGTTCTGAAAGTCGGAAACACCTATATTGTTTTTATCAAAAACCTCATAACCGACTATGCCTTTGCTGGGTATGCCTTTGGCAGCCAGCTTAAGCCTTACATCCCTTGCTTGGTTTTCTGGAACAAGTATACTCCTTCCGTCTTGACCTACTTTATAGCTCACTCCTTCTTTATCAAGCTCTGCCATAATTGCAGACATATCCTCCTGCGAAAGACCAGCGTAAAGCGTTGTATAGTTGGGCTTTGTGGCAAGGGTTGCTATTAGAATAAGAAAGACAAGGGCAAGGGTAGGGATACCAATCACAAGAAGTTTTTGAGTGAGTGTAAGGTTTGTAAACTTATCCCTTAAGTTGTTTATTACCTCCCTAAGTTCAGCCATGCTTTATACCTGCATCCTATTTAGTTCTTGGTAGGCCTCAAGTAGCTTGTTCCTCACTTGAATAAGTAAATTTAAAGCTACGCTTGCCTTTTCAAATTCAATGACCATCTGATGTAGTGGAATATCTGCACCTTTTAAAACAGCTTCCCTTATTGCCTTTGCCTTTTGTTGTTCTTGGTTTACCCAGTGTAAAAACTTACCAAGCTCTTTTAAGAAATCTCCCCCTTCTGCCTTTTTTGGATCAAACTTCTCTCTTAAAAAGCCGTCTATTTGCCTTATCTCCATAGCTCTAAGGTCCTTTGGGCCATTTCTCTTGTTGTTTTAAAGGCGTTTAGGTTTGCCTCATAGCTTCTCATGGCTGAGATCATATCAGCCATCTCCTTTACAAGCTCCACGTTGGGGTATCTCACAAAGCCTTCTGCGTCTGCCCTTGGGTTGGTTGGGTCAAAGACAATCCTAAAGGGTTCTTGAGATTCTCTTATTTCCCTTACAATTACAGACACATAACCCTTTTGAAGGCTCTCTGGACTTTCTACTGCTTCAAAGACAGGTTCCAGCTTTCTAAAAGGTTCTCCTGCGGTCCTGTAAGATTCAAAGTTGGCTATGTTGCTGGCTACTGTGTTCATCCTTATCCTTTGTGCATACATACCGCTGGCAGATATTTGAAAGGCTCTAAAGAGGTCCATCATCATCTTCCCTCCCTTATAACCGTTCTTAGCTTCTCAAGGCTTCCTGTGGCAAACCTCATATAAACCTCATAGGCTATCCTGTTTTGACTTAGTTTTGCCATCTCCTCCTCTATGCTAACATCGTTTAAGTCGTTGCCAGTTAGCCTTTTCCTTATTTCAAAAACCTTAAAATCTTCAGAAGCCGTAGGCTTTATATGCCTATCTCTTGTTGTCTTAAGATTTTCGGGTACATCCAAGCTAAAAGCCACATCCTTAGCCTTGTAGTTGGGTGTGTCTGCATTGGCAAGGTTGCCAAGTATTACCTTGTGCCTTTTCCATGTGTAGTTAAGGTAGGGCATAACCTCCCTTACATCCTTGAATATATCCATCCTATTACCCCCAAAGGGCTAATATAACCCTGCTTATTATATTATCTCTCATTTCTGCCTTTTTTACAACCCAGCTTATAGTTTCTTGGTCCTTAGTAAGCTCTCCAGCCTTGGCAAGCTTATAGGCAACAAGCCAGTAAAGGTAGCTTTCTTGTGCTATTTCAAGGTATTTTTTGTAGTATTCTTTTGCCTTATTGTAGTCTCTTCTCGCATAGTAAAAATCGCCAAGCTCCAAAAGGGATGGCTCAAGGTAAGGTTCTAATCTGGGAGAAAGCTTTTCACTAAGGAGGCTCTCCAAAAGCCTTATATCCTTTTTGTATATACCAATTATAAAAAGGGCTTCTTTTTTGTCCTCTCCTTCCAAAAGCTTGGAAGCACTTTCAATCATCCTTAACCCTTCTTCTGAACCTTCCAAAAGGCTTATCTGTCCAAGCAAAAAGCTCCTTAATGGCTCTTCCACCCTTTGGACAACATCCTTCATGGATGTGTTTCCAAGGTAGGTTATGGCTCTTGCCAGCTTTTCATACCCAAAGAGGAGGGCGTAGTTTCCCTTATTTAAGGAATAAAGATTTATCAAAAAGTTTGCGTCTTTGCCATAGGGGTCCATCTTATCCATAAGGCCTTTTAAAAGCTCAAGCATAGGCCTTGTATTTACCTTTATGTCTTGAAAAACTATTTCCTCTTTTAGGTCAAGATTTTTTAACTTAAAAAGGCTTTCTTCTTCAATCTTTTTATCTCTTAGACTGTAGTAGTAAAGGCCTAAGATGGCTGGTATGGAGTAAGAGCTGTTTAGGTAGCGCCATGCTATGGACTTTAGGGTCTTTTTATAATCATTAAACTTATACTTTTCTAAAAAGTCTGGAAAGGTCCAAAGCTGGGAGATAAGAAGGGCTGTCTTCACATTGTTAAGCTCCATTAGTTTATCCACTCTCCTTTTTGCATCCGCATAGTTCTTGTTCATAAGGTATATGAGCGCAAGGTAATAATCCAAAGATTCACCATACTTTCTGTACATGTCTTTTCTGTCCAGCTGTTCAAAGTAAAAGACAGCTTTCCTCCAATCACCTTCCATAAAGGCACTTACCGCATACCTATACAAAAACTCTGGGTCATCTTCAATGTATCTGTTTAGGCTTTGGGCTTCCGAAAGTTCTTTTATCGTCTCCTTGTAATTTCCATCCCTAAAGGCATAAAAACCTTTAACCAAGTGGTATAAGTATCTTTTTTCTGTGAGGCTTCTTGGGTCTATCATGTTTAGAAGTTCTCTGTTAGTTCCATCCGATAGGGCATCGGCATAGAGGAAATTCAAAAGATAGTCCTGCCTTAAGGTATCTTTGTAAAGGCTCAAGAATATGTCCTTGGCTTTGTCATACAAACCAAGGAGCAGGTAAGAGTATCCTATAAACTCCCTTTGAAGGAAAAGGTATGTGGGCTTTTTGTAGTAGTAAGGGTACATGTTTAGATAGGCTATGGCGGAGGCTATGCCTCCCTTTTGTCCCTTTTTGTAAGAAAGTTGGGCATAAGCTATGCCTATGTATAAGTAGGATAGTTCTCCATAGTAGCCTTCTTTGTCCGCAAGGTATGACTTGCTAAACTCCCCAATGGCATCCGAATAGTTGCCTTGAGTGTATTCTATATAGCCCCTGTAAAAGTATGTTTGGGCAAGCTTAAGGTTTGATTTTTCCCTTTCCGCAGAAAAGGAAAGTAAAAATATTAAAAGAAGGACAAGGATCTTTTTAACAATAAGCCTTATACCATGACCTTCTAAACTCCTCAAACCTACCCTCCTTTATGGACCTTCTTATATCTTCCATAAGCCTGTGATAAAAGCGTAGGTTATGGATGGTGTTTAGCACGTAGGCCGATATCTCCTCTGCGTTAAAAAGATGTCTAAGGTAGGCCTTTGTAAAGTTTTGACAGGTATAACAATCACACTCAGGGTCTGGTGGTGTAAAGTCTTTTTTATACTTTTCGTTTCTTATGTTTATCTTTCCTTGGGATGTGAAAAGGGTTCCAGTCCTTGCCATCCTTGTGGGCGCCACACAGTCAAACATATCCACACCCCTTGCCACAGCTTCAATTATATCCTCCGGCATGCCTACACCCATAAGGTACCTGGGCCTATCCCAAGGCAGAAGGTCGCACACAACCTCTGCCATGCTATACATTATCTCCTTTGGCTCACCAACAGAAAGGCCACCGATGGCGTAGCCAAAAAGGTCTCTTTCCACAGTCCTCAAGGCCGATTCTACCCTTAGGTCCTCAAAGAAGGCGCCCTGCACTATCCCAAAAAGCACCTGGTCTTCTCTTTTTTTCGCTTCTATGCTTCTGTCAAGCCACCTTATCGTTCTCTCAAGGGCCATCTTGGCGTAGGCGTAGGTGGTTGGGTATTCTACGCATTCATCAAGGGGCATTATTATGTCTGAGCCAAAGGCCTCTTGGATCTCTATTACCTTCTCCGGTGTAAAGAAGTGAAGGTCTCCTGCCAGATGGTCTCTGAACTCAACACCCTCATCGCTCACCCTCACCCTTGACTTTTTGTTCCTATCCCTTGAAAGAGAAAAGACCTGAAAGCCACCGCTGTCGGTAAGTATGGGCCTTTGCCAGCCAATAAAGCTATGAAGTCCACCTGCCTCCTTGATTATTTCCACACCAGGCCTGAGGTAAAGATGGTAGGTGTTTCCAAGGATTATCTGAGTTCCTATCTCCAAAAGGTCCTTATGAAGCATGGCCTTGACCGTTCCTTGGGTTCCTACGGGCATAAAGACGGGCGTTTCTATCCTGCCATGGGGCGTTACAAGCTCCGCGAGCCTTGCCTTTCCATCGGACTTTATCACTCTAAAGGAAAACATTGATGTATGGAGATTATAATATATCTCCATGCGAAACTATGCAGAAACTCTAAACCTTCCAAAAACAGAATTTCCTATGAAGGCAAACCTTCCAGAAAGGGAGCCACAAATACTGGAAAAGTGGAAAAGCCTTTATACAAAGCTAAAGGAAAGGAATAAAGAGAAAAAAACCTTTGTGTTGCACGATGGACCGCCCTATGCCAACGGCCACATACACATAGGCCATGCACTAAACAAGATTTTAAAGGATGTGATCGTAAAATACAGGCTACTTTCTGGCTTTGATGTGGATTTTGTGCCAGGCTGGGACTGCCATGGCCTACCCATAGAACAACAGGTAGAAAAGGAATTAAAGGAGAAAAAGCTTTCAAAGGAAGCCCTTGGTAAGGTGGCCTTTAGGAGGCTATGTAGGGAATATGCCAACAGGTTTGTAAATATTCAAAGGGATGAGTTTGTAAGGTTAGGTGTGCTTGCAAACTGGGAAAATCCTTATATAACAATGGACCCGGCCTATCAGGCTCAGGAGATAAGGGAGCTTGGAAGGATCTTCAGTAAAGGTATGGTTGTAAGAAGCAAAAAACCTGTCTATTGGTGTATATACGATAAGACGGCGGAAGCCGAGGCGGAGGTAGAGTACTATGATAAGGAAGACCCAAGCATATATGTGAAGTTCCCACTAAAGGACTATGAAAAGACCTACCTTCTCATATGGACCACCACGCCTTGGACACTGCCAGCAAACCTTGGCGTAATGGTAGGCGAAGAATACACCTACGCCTTTTGGAAGGTGGGTGAAGAGACTTATGTGGTGGCAAAGGACGTGCTTGAAAGTTTAAGGTCCTTGGTAGGCTCAGAAGGTGAGGTTTTAAAAGAGGTAAAAGGAACAGAACTTGTGGGCCTTGAGTATTACGCTCCCTACGGAGATAGGATAAATAAAGTTTATCCCTCAGAGTTTGTGGAGCTTTCCACTGGTACGGGCCTGGTGCATATGGCACCGGGGCATGGTAGAGAGGACTATATGGTGGGCCTTAGGTATGGCCTTGAACCCTTTGCTCCTTTGGATGATGAAGGTAGGTTTACAGAGGAGGCGCCGGAGTTCATAAGGGGTAAAAGGGTTTTTGAAGCCAACCCGCTCATAATTGAGGACCTGCAGTCAAGAGGGCTACTACTCTATAGAGGCACCATAAGGCACTCTTATCCTCACTGTTGGAGGTGTAAAAACCCTGTTATCTTTAGGGCCACTCCTCAGTGGTTTATAAGCATGGAAGCAAAGGCAAATGGCAAAAGCCTAAGGGAAAAGAGCCTTGAGGAGATAGAGAAGGTCCAATGGATACCCACCTACGGGAAAAACCGTATAGCTTCTATGGTGGAAAACAGGCCAGACTGGTGCATATCAAGGCAGAGGTATTGGGGAGTTCCTATAACGGTCTTTTATTGCAAGTCTTGCGGGCATGTGGTGGCGGAGGAAGAGGTCTTTGAAAGGATAGCAAGGCTGGTAGAAAGTTCCTCAGAGGGTGCGGACCTTTGGTTTGAGAAAAGTCCAAAAGAGCTTCTTCCCGAGGGCTACAGGTGTCCAAAGTGTGGATCAGGAGAGTTTGTAAAAGAAGAGGACATACTTGATGTTTGGTTTGATTCGGGGTCTTCCCATGCCTTTGTGTTAAGGAAAAGGGGCATAGAAAAGGCAGACCTCTACCTTGAAGGCTCAGACCAGCACAGAGGTTGGTTTCAGGCATCCCTTCTTGAGTCGGTGGCAAGCTATGGACATGCACCCTATAGGGCCGTGCTTACACACGGCTTTACGGTGGATGAGCAGGGAAGGAAGATGTCCAAGTCTTTGGGCAATGTGGTCTCTCCACAGGAGATAATAAAGCAGTATGGCGCGGATATTTTAAGGCTTTGGGTGGTCTCAGAAGATTACACAGAGGATGTGAGGCTTGGAAAGAACATCATACAAAGGCTTGTGGAAGACTACAAAAAGATAAGGAACACCATAAGGTTCCTTTTGGGAAACCTCTATGACTACAGGCCGGAGGATGCTGTAGCCTTTGAAGAACTCCATCACTTTGATAGGTGGATGCTTTCCTATCTTCAGAAGGTCTTACAAGAAGTCCATCAACACTACCAAAGCTACGCCTTTCATAGGGTTTACCATCTTATAAGGAACTTCTGCTCTGTGGAGCTTTCAAGCCTATACCTTGATGTGCTAAAGGACAGGCTATACATATATGCGCCAGACAGCTGGGAAAGGAGGTCTGCCCAGACGGTACTTTACCACCTTGCGGAAGCTTTAATAACATCCATAGCGCCCTTTTTGAGCTTTACTGCGGAGGAGGCATGGGAACACTTGAGGAGTATAAACCCCCAATTGCCCGAAAGCGTCTTTATGCACTCCATACCCACACCAAGAAAGGAGCTAATAGATGAAACTCTTTTAAAAGACTACCAACTCCTCATAAGCCTAAGGGAAGATGTGATGAAGGCCATAGAGCTGGCAAGAAAGGACAAGGCTATAAACCACCCTTATGAGGCCCAAGTCTTCCTCTGGGGAGAGGGCTTAGAGGTGGCTAAGAGCTATGAGGACTATCTTAAATACTTCTTTACCGTAAGCTCTGTAAAGTTTGAAGAGGGTGGAGCATACAAGGTAGATGGCGAAGCTGTAAAGGGTGTAAAGGTGGGAGTGTCAAGGGCAGAAGGTAGCAAATGCCCAAGATGCTGGCTGTATTATCCAGAAGAAGAGTTTGAAGGAGAGGTATGCAAAAGGTGTGCAAGCGTGCTTCAAAGGATATAAATTTATTCTTTTGTGGAGGTCTAAGATGATGGAGCAAAACATACCTCTTATAGAGCTTTTGAAGGAAGAAAAGGGTCCAATTCTAATAGCAAGCCATGAGAATCCGGATGCGGATACATTGGGTAGCGCCTTGGCCCTATACCTTTTCCTGAAGAAAAAGGGTAAAAATGTGGTGGTGGGTTGCAAGGATAAGGTGCCACACTTTTTGGACTTTTTACCTGGAGCAAGCGACGTTATAAGGCTTCCAGTGGAGGACATATTTAGCCTTGCCATAGTGGTTGATGCCAGTGGCTTTTCCCGTGTGAATGCGGAAGTAAAGGCCTTCAGAAGGGCAAGGATAGACCATCACATAGGTGGAGAGTTTTATGGAGAGTATGATTACATAGATCCCGATGCGCCCTCTACCACTTCTCTCATCTACAGGCTTTTGTGTGCTTGGGACAAGTCCGCCATAGATGAGGATATAGCGGAAAACCTTTATGCAGGCCTTGCTACCGATACGGGCTTTTTCAAATATTCTAATACTACTGCGGAGACCTTTGAGCTTGCAAAGGAGCTTGTAGAGCTTGGTGCAAAGCCCAATTGGACATATGTTAACTTTGCAGAGAGGGAAAGCATAAACAAGATAAGGCTTATATCAAAGGTTTTGGAAACTCTTACCCTTCATGAGGATGGCCTTGTGGCTGGAATAACTATCTTTGATAGATTTTTCAAAGAGACGGGCTGTGAGTATGCGGACAGTGAAGGCCTTGTAAACTATCCAAGGTCCTTAGAAGGTGTGGAGGTGGCCTACGCCATCATTGAAAAGCCGGAGGAGAAGGTTTGGAAGGTTTCTCTCAGGTCCAAGGGGAAGGTGGATGTGGCAAAGATAGCGGAAGAGCTGGGTGGTGGTGGCCACAAGTATGCCTCCGGTTGTAAGATAAAGGCTAACAGCTACGAGGAGGCTATGGACCTTCTTTTGAAGGCCATAAAGAGAGGCTTGGAAAGGGAAGGGCTAATAAAGTATGCCGTAGGCCAAAAGGCCTAAGTGTTCCCTTAGTGCCTTGTAGCTGTCGTTTAGTACGCTCATACGAGGAATGAAGCTGTATAGGGTGTATTTTTTGTCCTGTTTAAAATCGGTGGGATAAGGGAGAACATCAAGCCCTACACTTTTGAAGGTCTCCATAGCCCTTGGCATATGGTAGGCTGAGGTGATAAGGGCTATTTTTTTAAAGCCGTGCTGTTGGCATATCTCCTTTACATACAAGGCATTTTCGTAGGTATCCCTACTTCTTACCTCTGTGATTATACTTCTTCTGTCCACACCAAGCTCTTCAAGCAGTTGTTTCATGATTTCAGCCTCGGGAAGCCTTCCTACGCTGGCGCCCCCGGAAAGTATGATAGGAAGTCCATACTTTTTGTGAAGTATAAAGCCTGTGAGAAGCCTTTTCATGGAGTCTTCTTTGAGTATGCCTGTGTTGTAAGAGCCACCACCGAGGACCACAAGGGCATCCACATCCACACTCTGTGGCACAGGGTATTTGTCTTCCAAGGGCTTGTAAAGAGCATCTTTGACTGGTTCTACCGAAAGCAGATATAGACTGAGGGCTCCAAAAAGGGCCAAAAGGTTTATAAGCCTTCTTTTTGACAAGAAGAATATGGTTAAAAAAAGTAGGATAAAAAGCGCAGGTGGAAGGATCAAAAAGCTAAAAAGCTTTTTTAAGAAAAAGATCATCTTTTTCTTACACCTATTAGCACATTCTCCACACCACTTTTCTTTCCTAAGTCCATGAGGGCTACAACGAACTTATGCGCCACATCCTCATCGGCCTCTATGACCATGGTCTTTGGCTTTTTATTTTTAAGGTCTTCTTCTATCTGTTCTAAGCTTGCCTCCTTTCCGTTTACCATATACTTTCCCTCTTTTAGCACCTGAACTCTATAGACTTGCAGGCTTACCTTTTCACCCTCCTTTGCAAAGGGTAGCTTTACCGCAAGGAAGGTTATGGGAGACTGGAAGGCCAAAAGGGCAAGGAAAAGAAAGACGGCGAGAAGAGTATCCACGAGAGGCACCACATCTATATAAGCTCTCTCATCATAGCTAAGCCTTCTCCTCCTCATAACACCCTCACCATATCAAAAAGCTCTTCTTCTATCTTGCTTAGTATGTTGTTGCCCCAGATTTTGAAAAGCCAATAAGCTACAAGGGCTGGTATGGCTACCGCAAGGCCTGTAGCTGCAGCCACTAAGGCTTCACTTATGCCTTTTGATAGTAAAGGCATGGCCGTCTCTGGGTCTGCTACGGAAAAGGCTGAAAAGACTTTTATAAGCCCCGTTATGGTGCCAAAAAGGCCAATAAGAGGTGCCACGCTTGCCACGGTAGAAAGAATGGCCAAGTTCTTTTCAAGCTTTGGCACAAGAAGAGAGATTTCAAAATCCAGGCTTTTTATAATGTCTTCCTTCTTTATCTTTCCCTCTTTGTAGCTTTGTAAGAGGTCCTTTAAAACCACCGCCATATGGGAGCTGTCTGTTGAAAGTAGCTTTATGGCACCATCTATGTCTCCGCTGGCAAGCAAGGTTTTTAGGTCCTTAAAGGACCTGCTTCTGTAGTTGGATGGCCTCATGTTCATAAGCCTTTCTACTATAACAGCCCAAGAAAGGATGGAAAGGAAAAGAAGAGGATATATGGCAAGACCACCTTTTTGCAAAAGGTTTATAAGTCCCTCCATCTTACTTCACCTCACACTTTGGTAAGCCTTTTTTAAGCTTATTATACATGCTTGTCTCCTCTGGGCTTGCTGTGCTTGAATCAAACCTTTCCAACATACAGCTTGCATCTCTTTTTGCACCAAGCTTTAAAAGTATCTTTGCCCCTTCCAAAACTGCAGAGTTATAATAAGGCTCTCCCTTATAGTTCAAGCTAATATCTACAAAGTATTCCAAAGCTTTTTTTCTTTCCCCTCTTTTTGACAGGTCCATACCATAAAGGTATAAAGCCTGCCCTCTTAAGCTCTTTTCTGGGCTTTTTGATACATAGTCAAGTAGGGATAAGTCCCCCGTTTGTTTGTATAGGTCCAGGAGATACCTCTCAAACTCTTGATCCCTATAGCCAGACTTTATAAGCTCTTGTGCCAAGCTATGGGCTGAAGAGATGTCCCTTATGCTAAGGTATAAACCTATTGCCTTAACCTTGTCTGGCTTATCTCCTTCTGCCAGCATATCCGCAAGGCTCTTTGCTTCTCCAAAAGAAGAATATATCTTTATGATCTCATCCCTTGCTCTCTTTCTTTCTTCTTCCACGGGTGATTCTTTATAGACCTTGTAAAGTAGCACAAGCCTTTTGGAAGGGTCTTCTTCCAAGTCTGCCAGCTTTAGTATAGCCTTGAATTTTATGGGTGTGTCAAGGAGTGTAAGGAGTAGCCTTTCCGCTTCCGCCTTGTTGCCCTTTCTTGCCATAAGGCTTGCATACTGGTAGATGATCTCAGGTGGTGGATTCTTCTCCTTTTTCATATACTCTTCTAAGACCTTTTCCAGTTCCTCATCCCCTATGTTCTTTCCAGCAAAATCAAGCAGGGCGAGGGTTGCAGACTTGGCCTCCTCACTGTCTGGAAAGCTCCTTAGAACCTCAAGATATTTCTCTTTTGCCTTCTCCACATTCCCCATGTTATAGTAGCTCTCCCCCATCTTAAGAAGGGCTCTGGCCCTGTTTGGACTATCCTTTGGTACCTTCTCAAAGAATTCAACGGCCTTTTGATAGTTGCCTTCCAAAAAGTAAGAAAGCCCCAAGAGGTAAAACTCCTCTTCAGATTTGCCGGTCAAAAAGCTTCTGGCCAGCTTTGTATCGCCAAGCATTAGTGCAGACCTTGCCTTCAAAAGCCTTGCCCTTTCGTCCATCCTTCCTTGAAGGAGGTCTATAACCTCCTTATACTTCTTTAGGTTATAAAGGGCCAAGGCCTTATAATACGGGTCTTCAAAAAAGCCAAGGGCTCCAAGCCAATCGCCCCTTCTAAAGTTTTCCCATCCTTGGTATTCCTTGTATAGGTCTGGATAGAGCTTTGCCACCTCCGAAAGGGTGCCAGACATATCCTCACCGGACCAATAGAGAGCCTCCAGAAGCCAAAGGTAGTCCTCTCTGTCTTTTTTCTTGTTTTTCAAAAGCTCAATGGCCTTTTTGTAGTCTCCCATCTTTATGGCAGAATAGACCGCATACCTTGTGTTTCCAGCCTCCAAAAAGTTCCTCAAAGCAAGGGCATAGTCCCCAGAGTTGTAGGCTATAATACCAGCCTTTTCCAGAAATCTTACATCCTTTGTAAGGGTATAGGTAAGCCTTGAAAGATAAACATCCTTCTCGGATATGAGAGCATAAAGCTCTCTTGCAAGGTATGGATTTATGCTTTCCAGTATGCTTGCATGCCTCAAGGCTTGTTCTCCTTTGCCTTCCTTGTAGTCTATCAAGGACAGATAATAAAGGGCCACATCCCTGTAGGGCCTTCCAGGCCTGGAGTAATCTTCAAAGATGGCCTTGGCCCCCTTTAGGTCTCCTCCAAAGTAGGCAAGAATGCCAGACCTTAGCCTTGTGCTATCCCTATAAAGTAAGTTCTCCTTTCCCTTTACAAAATCGGATACATACTGGCAGTATTGAACAAAGACCACACCATCACAGGAGAGGTTGGCTGGTCTTCCCTCCTTTATAGCCTTTACCGCCTTCCAGAGGTTGTTTTGGTTTTCTGGCACAGAACCCTTAAGGGTAAGGCTCAAGGCATAGTAGGCCTCGCAGGCCGGTTCCTGATACATATGGGTAAAGTTGCAAGAATTTTTAAAAAGCTCTAAGGCCCTTTGCTTTTGATCCTTTGAATAGGCTATTATGCCAAGCACATATTCGGCCATAGGCCCAAAGGCTGAGTTTGGCACCAAAAGCACCTTTCCAAGCTCTTCTTCCGCAAGGTCATACCTACCCTTCAGATAATAATCCACTCCAAGCCTGTAAGATAGTGCATCCTTTGGCTCTCCACAGCTTATGCCACTCCTCTCTATAGGCTTTATCTGGGCAAACTCCATGATCTTTGGTGCCTCAAGAACCATGTAGGATAGGTCAAGCTCCTTTGCCTGTGGCATGGGAAGGTAGTTTGGTGGGCTAAGCTTGGGCTTTTCTTCGTACAGCTTGCCTGTTAGCTCTACCTTTACATCAAACTCCTTTGTTATCTGTTGTGCTAAGGCAAAGGCCAAAAGCAAAAGAAGGCTAAAGAGCCTTATGGGCTTCCACATACAAATCCCCCAAATGGCAGGTTATGTTAAGAGCCATTATAACATTCCTGTCCTTTTCCATATGGACAACAGAATAGCTGGCATTATCACAGCCAAAGGACCAAAACCTTGAAAGGTCCACTTTCAAAAGGGCGCAATACATAGCCCTCATAGGCACAGTGTGAGAAACCACTGCCACACTTTGACCCCAATGCTTTTCCTTTAACTCTTCCAAAAAGCTCTTTACCCTTTCATACACTTGTAAAAGGCTCTCACCGCCTTCAAAGCTTACCTTATGTGGCTCTTCAAGCCACTGCCTGAACTGTTCTGGAAACCTTCTTTGCACCTCTTCCACCAGCAAGCCGGACCATACACCGTGGTCAATCTCTATAACCCTCCTTTCTGGAATAACATCCTTACCCTTCCTCTTGGCTATCTCAAGGGCCGTTTGCATGGTCCTTTTGAGTGGAGAGGAGTATATGGCATGAAGCTCAATATCTTTGAATCGTTCCCCAAGCCTTTTGGCTTGTTCTCTTCCCCTTTCTGAAAGCTCTGGGTCCAAAAGGCCCTGATACCTTCCTATGGGATTCCACTCGCTTTCTGCATGCCTTATAAGATAAAGCTTTACCATATTCCCTCTTCCATTAAAGTTTGGCTATAAGCCCTTACACCTTCTCCTATGTTTATATCAAAGCCAAGCCTTTTTAAGACAACCTCCAAAAGCCCAATCACCATAAGCCCATCCTTTGGGTCTACACCCATATGGGATATACGAAAGATCTTACCCTTTAGCTCATCCTGACCGCCAGCCACCCTCACACCAAGCTTTAAAAGCTCCTTCCTTATGTCCTCCGACCTCTCTGACCTTATGGCGCTAACCGACAGAGCTGGATTTTGAGCAAATCTTTGTAGATTAAGGACTTCTATGGCTCTTAGAGTCCCTTGCGATAAGGCTCTATGCCTCTTTTCTATCCTTTCCATACCCTCTTCCAAAAGAAGCTCTAAGGACTCTTTCATGGCAAGGATAAGGCTTATGGCAGGCGTCCAAGCCGTTTGACCCTCCTTTTGCTTTGGAAGCTCCCTTTTTATGCTAAAGTAAAAGGCCCTATCCACAAGGCTTTTTTCCGCCCTCTCTGAAAACCAAAGGACCGAAAGGCCCGGTGGGAGCAAAAAGCCCTTCTGGGACCCGCCCACTATCACATCAAGGTTCCAATAAGATGGCTTTATGTTGTAAACTCCCAAAGCAGTTATGGCATCTGCCACAGAAAGCACATCAAACTCCTTGCATACCTCCCCTATCTCCTTAGCAGGATGGTAGGCACCGGTAGAAGTTTCTGAGATCTGGAATAGCACCGCTTTACAGTCCGGGTTTTCCTTCAAGAGTCTTCTTACCTCCTCTGGGTCCGCAGACCTCCCCCATTCTACCTTATACTCTATGGGCACAAGGCCCCAATGATTAGAGAGCTTTAGCCACCTTTCGCCAAACTTTCCACCATTTATTACCAAGACCTTATCGCCTTCTTTGAAGAAATTCAATATGGTGGCCTCCATGGCACCGGTGCCGGAAGAAGCAAAAAAGACAAAGTTGTCCGAAGGGTTATCCAGGAGCTTTTTGAAAAGCTCCCTTACCTCAAAAAATGCCCTTCTGAACTCTTCCGTGCGATGATGGATTATCTGCCTTCCAAGGACCTCTCTTACCCTTTCTGGGATCTCTACCGGACCGGGTGTAAATATCCTCTCTTGGCGCATGGTAGAATATTTTACTCCGAATGCTTGGTCTATGGCTTGCCATCTTATCCGCCTTCTTTTGGGGAACAAACGACTACCTAAACAAAAGGCTTTTATTAAAGGGACTTGATGAAAACTTTGTTCTCTGGGTGAGGTTTCCCATAGCTTCTTTACTTTTAACACCCTTTGGTTTCTATTATTGGGACATGAGCCTCAAGCTTTTTCTTTATAGCCTTATCTGGCTTCCCTTAGAGGTTTTGGGTGGTGTGCTTTTTATGAAGGGCATAAAGTATGCACCCTTATCCACCGCCATGTCTTTTTATTCCTTTATGCCCGTCTTTTCTGTCCTTTTTGGTTGGCTATTACTTTCCGAAAAACCTTCTCCCTTAGGCCTTCTTGGTATAGGACTCATAATTCTTGCAAGCCTTATAATGGTAGGCTTTTCACCAAGGGACTTTTTAAAGAAGAACAGGGGAGTTATTTACATGCTTATTTCAACAGCCCTTTTTGGCTTTAATGTGGTGCTTGGCAAGGCTTCTGTTATAGAAAGCAATGGGCTGTTTTTTAGCTGGTATTATTGTGTTTTAATGGGCTTGGGTTCTTTGCTTTTTGTAAAACCTTCTTACATAATAAGATTGGATAATTATAAGCACTGGGAAATTCCAACCCTTGGTTTTTTCTTTGCAATAGGAGACGTGCTTTATAACCTCGCCTTACTTTTCACCTTGTCTTCTTATGTGGCTTCCGCAGAAAGACTTTCTCTTTTGTTTGCTCTTATATACGGAAAAATATTTTTGGGCGAGAGTTTAAACAGGGCATTCCTGCCTGCAATTCTTATGATAGTTGGTAATATGCTTATAGGTTTTGGGTAGTATAGGTTTTTTAAATATTGCTTTTGGTAAAGATAACAACATACTTAGGATGTGCAATCTTAGCCCTTTACATGTGCTTTATTGTGGCAGGACTTACATTGAAAAATCAAAGCTTAATCTATCACCCAACTTTTAATATATTTTTAAAGGGGATGTTTATGGACCATTTAGGGAGGAAGGTATATATAGCCAAGGTGCTTACAAAGCACGGCTTTGGCCTTTTACTCTTTAAGCTTGGGCTTGGACATCTTGTACCCTTTCATTGGGGCATATTGGGTCATAAGAGGAGGAAGGAAAGATACACACCGGAGGAACATCTAAGATTAGCCTTTGAGGAGCTTGGTGTTACCTTTATAAAGCTTGGGCAGATACTTAGCGTAAGGCCAGACCTTTTGCCGGATAGCTATATTCAGGAGCTTTCAAAGCTTCAGGACAAGGTACCACCTGTAGATTCAGAAAGCATAAAGAAGGTTATAGAGGAAGAGTTTGGAAAGCCATGCGAAGCTATCTTTGACTATTTTGAGGATGAGCCTTTGGCATCTGCATCCATAGGTCAGGTTCATAGGGCAAGGCTAAAGACTGGTGAGAGAGTGGTGCTAAAGGTGCAAAAGCCTTATGTGGAAAGCCAGGTGGAAGAAGATTTGGCAATACTTGAGGAGCTTGTCCAAACCGCTATGAAAACGGAGCTTGGACAGATATGGGATATTCAAGCCATCTTTGAAGAGTTTTCTTACACCATAAGGAACGAGCTTGATTATACAAGGGAGGGAAGAAACTGTGATACATTTAGGAAGAACTTTTTAAAGGATACAGAAGTTTATATACCAAAGGTATATTGGGAATATACCACCAAAAGGGTTCTGTGCCTTGAAGAGATAGAAGGTATAAAGATAAGCGACATAGAAGCCCTTAAAGAAAGAGGCTTTAACCTCAAAGACATTGCAAGGAAGGGAGCTGGTATATACCTTAAGATGATCCTTAGGGATGGATTCTTCCATGCAGACCCCCACCCTGGAAACTTTTTAGTCATGAAGGATGGTAGGATAGGTCTATTAGACTATGGGATGGTAGGAACTATTGACAGTATTAACAGGATCAATCTTTTCCAGCTTATGTACGGCATCATCAAAAACGACCTTGACCTTGTAATGGATGCCCTCTACGACCTTGGCATATCCATAAAAACTGAAAGAGAAAAGTTTTTAAACAGAGAGCTGGAGATACTTTTCTCCTACTACTTTATGCAACCTTTGAAGGAGGTTAAGCTTTCAAAAATAGTACAGGATACGCTTAAGCTTTCATACAGATATGGCATGAGAATACCCTCAGACCTTTTCTTACTACTAAAAACTCTTGCCCTTGCAGAAGGCACAGCCCTAAAACTTGACCCAGAGTTTAGACTAATTGAAGAGATGAAGCCCTATGTAAATAAAGGCTTCAAACAAGTCTTACTTCCCATGTTCTCAAAACAAGAAACTACGAAAAATCTACTTATGACCACAAAGATGTTCCTTCAGGGTGCTGGAAAGACAAAAAGGTTTCTCAACAGGCTTGAAAGGGGTGAGTTTAGGCTATCCATAGACTACAAGGGTGAAGAAAGGTTTATGAAGGACCTAAGAAGGGATATAAACAGGCTCTCTATGAGCATACTAACCCTTGGCTTTATGCTGTCCTCTTCCCTCTTAATACTTGCCTTGTCCCCTCACCTGTTAAAGGAGTACCTTGTTTATCCCCTTGCCATAATTACCATATTGCTCGTGTTTCTTGGTTTTATAAAGCTTAGACAGACTTAAGGTATGTGTTCTTATACCTTATGTAGTTTTCCGCAGATTCTTTTATAAGCTTTATCTCCTCTTCCCTTAGGTCTCTGACTATTTTGGCAGGAAAGCCAGCTACCAAAACGCCAGAAGGGAATTTTTTGCCCGGTGTAAGTAAGGCTCCAGCGCCCACAAGCACATAATCCTCTATCTCCACACCATCCATCACCACCGCACCCATACCCACCAATACATAGTTGCCTATCTTACAGCCATGCAAAATAACCCTATGCCCAACTGTAACATAGTCCCCTATTATGGTAGGGTGTGTGTCATGGGTTACATGCACCACAGAGTTATCTTGAATGTTTGTCCCTTTTCCTATACGTATATAGTTCACGTCCCCTCTTATAACCGTACCATACCATACAGAAGAATCTTCTCCAATCTCCACATCTCCTATAACTACTGAGTTCTCCGCCAAAAAGACAGAATTATGTATGGTTGGCTTTTTATCTTTGTAAGGTAGCACAAGAGCCATGAGTATATTTTAAGGCAAATTTTCATAGTACTTTCATTTTTTTGTAAATACTTTAATTTTTTGAAAAGGAGGTGACGAGCTATGAGAAGGTTTTTAGCCATTGGTACTATGCTCTTTGGACTTTATGGTGTAAGTATGGCTGGTGATAGGGTTTATCTTGGTATAAGCTTAGGCTATAATGTTTGCCCTGAAAAAAGAGTGGTTTATGTGGATAGAAGGCCGGATGTGATCGTGGTTAGACCAACTCCCGTTTACTATTATGAACCCTACGAAAAGGTAGTGATAATAGAAAAAAAGAAGCACAAAAAACATTGGAAGAGACACTGGCATTGGGATGATGATTGATGGTTTAAACTACAATGTATGACGTTTAAAATAGCTTTAACAAGGAGCATTGAGGATATAAAGAGGGATAAAAAACTCTTTGAAAATGCGGGTTTTGAGGTCATTGAGTTGCCTCTTATAGAAGAGGAAGTGCTAAGCTTTGAAGTTCCTACTTTGAATTTTGACTTTGTGGTCTTTCAAAGCCCAAGGGCCGTTAGGGTGTTCCTCTCAAAGTATAAGCTTGGTAATGAAAAGATTGTGGTGGTGGGAGAGAAGACAAAAAAAGCGGTGGAGGAGTTTGGATATAAGGTTTGGGCTATGCCAAGAGAATACTATGCAGAGGAGATTGTAAAGCTGTTTGAAAGACTTTCTGGGAAGGTGCTTGTTCCAAGGTCTGCGGTGGGAAGGGATGAGGTGATAGAAGGCTTAAAGGCTTTTGGCCTTGAGGTGTATCCCATAGATGTCTATAGGGTTAAGGAAAGGTTGTATGAAAAGGAAGAGCTTCTTGAAAGGCTAAAAAGGGCTGATGTGGTTTTCTTTGCCAGCCCTTCGGCGGTGAAGGGCCTTCTTGCAAACTTGCCAAAGGAAGAAGCCATAAGGCTTCTAAAGGATAAAAAAATCCTATCCATTGGCAAAACTACAAAAGAATTTATAAAGAAAGAGTTGGGACTGGATAGCCAGATGCCTGAAAAACCTACAATGGAAAGCGTGGTAGAATTTTTAAAAAACTGGCATAAAGTTTGCAAATAATAGGATTGACCATGCTACAAAAAACCATCTCAAAGGAAGTGGAGTTTGAAGGAGTAGGCATACACAGCGGAGAGGTCTCAAAGATAGTTTTACATCCAGAAGAGGAGAATAAAGGGATAAGGTTTTTGGTGAATGGTAAATACATACCAGCCAACTATAAATATGTTCTTGGCACAGACCACGCCACAGTTTTAGGTAAAGATGGGGCAAAGGTTAGCACGGCAGAGCATCTTTTGGCAGTCCTTTACATGCTTGGCATAGATAACCTTACGGTGGAGTTCTTAAAAGGGTATGAGGTGCCTATTTTAGATGGAAGCGGTTATCAGTTTTACAAAGCATTAAAGGATTTAACCTACGAACAGAGCGCCGAGGCTAAGGTTCTTGAGATAAGGGAAGGTTTTGAGGTAAAGAATTGTAAGGCATACATAAAGGCGGAGCCTTCCGAAGGCTTTTGTGTCATCTACAAGGGCTATGTAAAGGGCATACTTGAGGAAGGAACTGCCCAATACTGCGGTAATGCCAAAGAGGTAGTTTTTGCAAGGACCTTCTGTTATGAGGAAGAGGTGGAATACCTCCTTCAAAAGGGCCTTGCCAAGGGTGGTAGTTTGAAGAATGCGGTGGTAATAGGAAAGGGCTTTGTTTATAATCCAGAGGGTTTGAGGTCAAAGGATGAGCCAATAAGGCACAAGCTACTTGACCTTATAGGGGACCTTAGCCTTTTGGGCTTTAGGATAAGGGGTAAGGTCTTCTCTTACCTTGGTGGTCATGCCTTGAATTATGAATTTGTAAAAAGCCTTGCGGAAAGCTCCCTTTCAACAAGGTCCACATCTTCCCTTGTATCTACACCGTGATAGTAGTTTTCTGTGATGATCACCTTTATGGGATAGCCTGCTTCAAGAAGTCTTAGCTGTTCAAGGCTTTCAAGCTCCTCAAGCTCGCTTTTTGGCATGTTTGTAAAATCAAGTAAAACTTCCTTCCGAAAGGCATAAATGCCCACATGCTTGAGTGGGTATAGATTGGAACTTTTTTTCATATAAGGTATGGGCGACCTGGAAAAGTATAGGGCTGTATGGTCCTTTTGAAGCACCACCTTCACAGAGTTTGGGTCCTCATAGGCCTTCTCATCCCTTAGGGCAAGGGTTGCCACGGGGTATTTTTCAAGGGCTTCAAAGAGCTTTTCAATGTCCTCACTATACACAAAAGGTTCATCACCCTGGTAGTTTATCACATAGTCCACAGGCTCATCCTTTATGGCGTAGGCCACCCTATCGCTACCAGAAGGAAGGTCTGAGGGTGTGTATCTCACTTCTATAGGGAGGTCCCTTACTGCCTGGTATATTCTTTCGCTGTCTGTAGCCAAAAGGACCCTCTCACCAGTTTTTAAACAGCCTTCCACCACCCACCTTATTAGTGGCTTTCCAAGAATCTCAACAAGGGGCTTCTCTTTTAACCTTGTGGAGGCAAGCCTTGAGGGGATGACTATGAGCCTTCTCATCTTAGTGAGAGGTATACTATCATAATTAGCAGGAGTATAGTTAGTATTATAAACAGGGTTAAAAGTTTTCTATAGGTGCTTGCTTCTTGTGAAACGTTTTTTATTATATCGTCCTTGCTTCTAGAGATACTTTCTATATTTTGTATATATTCTGTTAAGCTTTTAATCTTTCCTTCAAGTGAAGCTTTTTCAAATTCAAGATCGTATAGCCTTTCTTGTAGGGTTTGATGGTCAGATTTAAGCTTTTCTAATTCCTTCTTGCACTGCTCAAGCTTTTCTATACATTCTCTATATATACTATATTGCTCTTCCATATCCCAACATTATAAACTAAGCTTTTAGACTCTTTCTTTTTAACAATTTATTATACTCCTCAAAGGCTATCCTTTCCTGCTCCTCGTAAGCCCTTTCTCTCTCCATAAGATTATCCCAATCTACCTTGTGAGCCTCAAACCAAGGACCATCCACACATGCCAGCCTTTGCTCTCCATCCACCAAAACCCTGCAGACAAGACACAAGCCCACCGCATCCAACATATGCACGTTCACCATGCTTATTATGGGAGTCTGGGGGTATAAAGAGAGGATGTCCTTTGAAAGCCTGTTGCTTCCTACTGAGACCACTAGGTTCACATCCAAAGCCTTTGGGCTATCTTGGAAAACCTCATCAAAGACCTTCTTGGTCTCTTCTTCAAGGTAAAAGTCTTCTGAGGTGTGGAATAGAATAAGATAATTTCCTTCCTTCTTTAGCGCCCTTGCCACCATCAGGGCAGGCGCAATGCCCCAGGAGTGTGTGTAAAAGGCTACCCTGCCATAGGACCTTACCGGAAATGGCCTTCCAAGAGGACCAGCCACGTAGCTTAACTCCTGTGCCTCTTCTATGAGTTCAAGGGTGCTTCTTCCCACCGCCTTTACAAGGCATGTAAAACCCTCTTCATAGGTGGAGAGTATGGCAAGGGGTATAAGCTCGGATAGCTCTGTGTGCTGAACCATAACAAACTGCCCTGGCTCCGCACTGGCTATGTGTGGCGCCTTTATCTTCAAAAGACATGCCTCTTCCGATAGCCTCACCTTTTCAAGGATAGGATGCATGCATAAAATTATCTCATAAAAACACACGTAGAGTGAGAAATCAATTAAGGCTATTATTTTTCTGCTAAAAATAAATTAGACAAACAATGTATGGACGCTACAATGCGTGCCTCAAAAAATCTAAAATGTGGTAAGAGCTTTAATAAGCTTATAATTTTAGTCAATGAGGTTAAAGGTGCTTTTAAAGGCTCACAAGATACCCATATTCTACAGAAATATCATCATGAGCCTTATAAAAGAGGCACTTTCCACATACGACGAGAAATATCTTAACCAGCTCTATTATGATGAAAAGACCAAAAAGCCCAAGCCTTTCACCTTTAGCCTTGTATTCCCAAAGGGAACAAAGACTAAAAAGGAAAAAATACTTATTGAAAACCAAGAGATAGAAGATATAGTCTTTTACCCACCGCACGACAAGTACATAAACCTTTTTATAAGCTCTTACGATTTTGAGTTTATTTTAAACCTTTACAATGGTCTTTTAAAACTTCGCAGGTTTTCTCTTAGTAATGGAGGACATATAGAGATTGAAAGGATATGGACGCCTAAGGAGAAGGATATAAAAGACAATAAGATAATCTTTAAAACTCTATCACCCATACTCATAGAAGACAAAGATGGAAAGCCCCTTTTACCCACAGATTTGGAGGCATACAACCGAGAGTTTAACATAATCCATGATAAGAAACTAAAGGAATTAAGGTCCCAAGGCCTAAAAGACAGCCTTCTTTTTGAACCTATAAAGTGGAAAAAGCAGGTGGTAAAACACACCTTGAGGAAGATAAGGGAAAAGGTAGGAAAGCCTTACATCACACTTACATGTTTTGAGGGATATTTTACCTTGCAAGGACACCCAGAGGACCTTAAAATACTTTACCAAGCAGGTATGGGCTTAAGGACAGGACAGGGCTTTGGAATGGTGGAGGTGGTGTAGGTGAGGAGGGGTAAAAGTAAGCAAAATATACCAGGGCAGGGTTCTTTATTTGATTCATCTAACAAGAAGTTAGATAGTTCTTCCACAAATCAAACATTATGTGAAAGCAACACTCAGAGAAATGAGATAGTCTTATATCCATCCAATTGGCTTTATAATGCGTCGGTGATTGGGTTCTTGAAGGTGGTAGCTAAAGGGGAGGGTGAATATTACGTAGAAAAAGAAATACTTCAAGATGATGGGAGTGTAAAACTTTACTTAGAGATATTCAAAAATACAGAAAACATAGGAAATAAATCCATTCCTAAAAGTATTAAATATCTTGCAGAGTTCTTAATCGAGGATGAGATTGAAAGGATAAAAAAAGAAGTTGAAAAGATAAAAAAACTTAAAGAAAAAAGGCAAGAGCAAAGGCAAGAGCAAACTGACGAAAATAAAAAGAAAAAAGGAAAGAAAAAGGAAGTTAATGAAAAGACAGCATTTGAAAAATTCTTGGAAAATTTGGGTCTGGATAGCAATAAAATAATCAATAATCCAGAAAATTTAAGTGATGAAGAAAAACTTGCATGTAAATTTTATTTTACTGGAAACATACTTTTTTCTAGTGATATGCCATATCAAAATTTAGTTCAACTGAATGAGTGGAGAAATTTAGAATTTTCAGAATTAATATCTAGTATGTTTATTAGAAATACTACAAACTTAAAATGTGGATTATGTGGTGAGAACATACAAGAGATAAACACTAATAGTAAGCTTGAATTAAGGTTAACAACATTTCAACATCCACATTTCCCTAGCTTAGGACCATCAATAAACAAGTTTCCCAACGCTTTATGGAATTTAAATAATTCATTAAAAATTTGCTTTCTTTGTTCATACCTTTTAATTCATAACCATTTAGCGTTCATATCTTCTGAAGGAAACAGTCAAATCTTCATAAATGCTCCATCTTTCAAGCTTATGTGGTATCTTAACAGATTTGCGGAAAGAGTAATAAGCGAAGGAGGAAAAGATTTGGGAAAAATATTGGGGATAAGCCTTATAGATTTATCGCAAAGGGTAAGGGCTACTATAGGAGCATGGAGCTTAATGAATATAGAAATGGTAATTAGGAAAAAAGGTAAAGATAAAGATACAATTGATTACTATTCTTTGCCTTACGAAATAGCTTCTATCCTTTTAGATAAAGAGATTGCTAGCATGATCAAGCAAACAGATGAGCCTAAGGTTTTGGAAAAAATACTGGAAGGCAATTTTGATTATTTATTAGATCTTAATTACAGAATTATGAGGTGTTTAAACAACTGGAAAGAAAAGTGTGATGATGCTTATATTTCGGAGTCGGAGCTTAAGAATAGAGGGGATAAAGAAAAGCTTGAATACTTGACAACACTACTTCCATTATTATATGTTAAAATATCACAAAGGAGTATTGCGGAGGGGCGTGTGTTATGAGTGCATATAAAGAAATCTACAATAGGCTTGACGAGATATACAAAAGAATAAATCCTGAGGACGACTCCTGGATAGAAGATGTGGATAAAATTATAAGGCTTTTTTCCGAGTTTGAAAAATTAAAAGATTTCATTACTGCCATTGAGGCTGTGAAAACTGAGTTTGAGAGAAGGGGAACAAGGAATGATGATAGAATCAAAAGAATCAATGCTATTTTATTCAAATTGAAGAAAATTTATCCAGATTTCCTTATTGAAAGGTTGAGGAATAAAGGATACAGGCTTGCTAAAAATGCATCTTTAAGAAAAGCAATAAATGATCAAATGCTACGAATGCTTGAACAAATAAGGTTAGGAAAGCGTGATTCAGTATGTGGAATGTTGCTAAGGATTTTCGTAGTAAATGGAGAAGAGTTTCCAGAGGAGATTATTGAAGCCATTAAGCCTAAATATGATGAAAATCTTTTTAGAGCTTATATGTATGCCTTTTTAAGCGGTTTTATAAAACAGGATAGGGAGGAAGGAAATGAATAGCGGAAGGAGCTTACCAAGTGCAATTACCTTGACTATGATTTTTGAAGCTTCTGCTCTCAATAGAGATGAAAAGATAGGTGGAAATATACCATCCATAAAGAAGCTAACAAGATTTGGAAGTAAAACTTACAGTTATCTATCAAAGGTTGCTATGAGACATTACCTATTTGAAACTTTAAATAAATTGTATGGTGATGACTGGAAACCGGCAGAGTGTGTAGAATCTGGTAGTGGAGATAACAAAGTAGTGCAGTTTGATATTACAAAGCAAAATATACTTACTCACGCAGAATTGGATGCTTTTGGGTATATGTATACAATTGGTGGTCAGCAAGGGATCAGCAGGAAGGGTTGCGTAGGTATAACTAAAGCGATAGCTCTTGAAACCTGGGAAGGCGATATGCAATTTAACGCCAATCATGACCTTGCCAGAAGACCTGGTACAGATCCAAATCCAGTTAATAAAGAAGAGCATGTGTCATATTACAAGGTTTCTTTTACTATTGATGTGGAAAGGCTTGGAGGGGACGAGTGGTGGATTGAGGATTATGATTATGAAGATAAAAATGGTAAAGAAGGTATATTAAGGTTGTTTTTAACAGGTAAGGGGGAAGATATTGTTTTAAAAAATGTTATTATAGAGGAAGAAAATGTTTATTCTATAGAAGGAAAAGGATTAAAGATAGAAGTGTATGGAACAGAAGTGTCTGTAGACAAAGGTTTAATGGAAGAGAAAGCTGATAAAAGTGGTAAAAAATTCATAACATTCAAGAAAGATCTTATTCATATTCATAAAGAAGAAAAAAGTGGTGAAACAAAAGAAGCTAAAGAAAATAAAAACAACAAGAAAACGAAAAAGGACACTTTCAAAATCTATGAAGGGGATTTTGAGTTTAATGAAGAAGAGGAAAAGTACAAATTTAATGTTAGTAATTATGAGTATGATCCTACTAAAAAGACCTTGAAACTATCCAGGGTATTGACTTGTCAAATTAATTGCTTAAAGAAATATAGCCAAAATAACCAAAACAACTGTGAAGTATATGAAGTGAAGGATAGTAAAGGAGCCACGCTCGGTGATATTGAAGTTTATAAAACACCTGGAAAAAAGAAGGTTATATTTAGATTAAATGATTATTTGAAGAAAAAAAGGCTCTGTCAAATCCTAAACGTTCTTAAAAATGGTTTAATTTATCACTCCAGCGGAGAAAATTGGGGAATAACTCCACACTTTATAATAGCTGCCGCTCTGAAGCTACCGATACCTATTTTCCACTCTTTTGTGGAGCTTGATTATATGGATACATCCATCTTGGAAAATGGATACATTCTACCGGCGCCAGATCAGTGTATTCCAGCACAAAACGAGAATAGGACAAACCAAGGTAGGAAGTTGATTTATGCCTTTAGATCGGAGAAATTCAAAAGCCGTGGCTTTGTTAGTAATATAGAAGGTTATGAAAAAGACTTTTATACAGATTGGAAAGAATTTCTTAAGGCAATAGGGTTGTCAACAGATGAGCGTACGGATAATAAAGGTCAAAATCTATCAACCTGAGGCTCACTATAGAATTCCTTTTTCTTATCAAAGAAGATTGACTTATCCTATACCACCTTATTCAACAGTAAAAGGTTTAATTTGCAATCTTCTTGGAATAAATAATGACGATGAGTTTAAAGAATTTAAAAAAGGTTTATCTTTAGCGATTTATGGAAGATACGAAAGCTTAGTAAAGGAATATATTTGGTTTAGAAATTTGAGTTATGAAAGCCATATAGAAAAATTTGGGAGTGTTAGAAATAGGTCAATAAATGGCATAATTCAACATCCTGGTGGGCAAATACCTGTAAAAATAGATGTTCTTCATAATGTGGAACTTATAGTTTACATACTCCATACAGATAGTGGATGGTTTGAGAGAATTAAAGATGCTTTCAATGGAAACACTAAAAGACTATCTTCTATTCATTTGGGGAGGACAGAAGACTGGATAGTTATTAAAGAAGTTAGAGAAATAAAGCCAGTGATTGGTAAAATAAGATTTATAAAGAATTACTTTACTTGGATTCCAGCTCCAGAGTATGTCTATTATGAACTTTCAGAAGATGGTGAGAAAAGTTTTAAAGAGGGTTATGAGAAGTTTTTTAAAAATCTGAATGCTAATATTTTTAAGATTGGTGTATATTATGAAAAGATAGAAGGAGAGCGCATTTTCAACGAATATGTAATAGCAAAGCTTTATGAAGGGCAAAGTTTTAGACCTTTTGAGTTTTATTTAGATAAAGATGAGGACTTTCCTTTATTCTTTTACAAATTGCCTGGAGGTGCAGAAAATGGGAAAGATTTGGGCAAAGAGTGATGGAATTAGTCTAAGTGAACACACAAAGGAGCTTTTAAAACAAATGGACAGTTTGTTTAATGTGATGGGCAATAGAATCGAGCCTTATATATGGAAGCTACTAAAACTTTCAATTTTTGCTCATGACCTTGGAAAGGTTTCCCCATCTTTTCAAATAGGGATAGGTAATTGGCAATATGAACCTAAAAAACCTTTTCCTGATATACCGCATAGTATCTTTTCCTTGCTTTGGATTAATGAGGAAAAAATTTGTAGTTTTTTAAAAAATGTGCCAGATGATGAAGATAAGTATAAAAGATTAGTTCTATCAGCTGTGGCTTTTCACCATTGGAGGGATAGCTTTGATAGTATTGTTCTAGGAAAGGATAGGAATTTTATTGAAGCGGTTAAGAAGGTTTTGGAAGACGAAGAATTTAGAAATGAACTCCTTAGAAATCTAAAAGAGGAATTTGATCAATCAAATGAATACAAAGAATTCTTGGAATTATTGGGGTTTAATGAAGATTTGGCATACAACGTAGGCGAATACAAGGACCTTTTTGCTTTTATTACACCACCTTATGGTAATATACATCTTCCACAGCGTTTAGGGCTGGAAGAATCTTTTAAAAAGGATTGGGCAATCGTAGCTGGTCTTTTAATAAGGATAGACCATTTTGCATCTTTTGTTCAGAAGGAAAAGATAAATGTAGATATAGAAAAACAGCCACCATGTTATAGTAAAATAGAAAAAGAACTTGAAAAGAAATTTGGAAATAGCTTCTGGCAGAGAGATGATTTGAAAGAACGTAAAGATAAAAATATTATTCTTGTAGCTCCTACCGGTTCTGGTAAAACAGAATTTGCTTTCCTTTGGGGAGCGGGAGAAAAGCTATTTTTCACATTGCCTTTAAGAAGTGCTGTAAATTCTATCTATAAAAGGGCAAAGGAGCTCTTTGGTGAAGACAAAGTGGGACTTTTACATTCAGATGCGGATGTTTATCTTTACGAGGATTCTACAAGTTATGAAGGTGAGAGGTTAAGAGTGCTTGATATGGCTCGTCATTTGGCCTTTCCTGTCTTGGTATCAACAGGAGACCAGATTTTTCCATCCGCTTTAAAATATCCGGGTTATGAAAAGTTCTATGCTACCTTATCCTATTCCAGATTGGTTATAGATGAAGTTCAAGCTTACGATACAAGAGCTGTAGCGATTATTGTTAAGCTTATAGAAGATATTGTAAAGCTCGGTGGGAAGTTTTTACTTATGACTGCTACACTACCAAGCTTCGTAAGAGAGGAGTTAGGAGAAAGGATTGGAGAAGAGAATTTTGAGGAGATTGATAAATATGAAGAATATAAAAATATGCAAAAGCATATAATTCAATTAGTTAAAGGTGATCTAGAAAAAGATGAATTCATAAAAGAAATTATTAACAAAGCAAATAATGAAGGAAAGCGAGTACTAGTTATACTCAATACTGTGGAAAAGGCTCAAAAGGTGTATGAGAAAATTATGGAGAAGGCTGAAGGTAAAAATATAAAGATTTGTCTTCTGCATTCCAGGTTCACGTTAAAGGATAGAAAATTAAGAGAAAGAAAAATTCTACGTGAATTTAAAAATCCTAAATCAGAGAATGAAAGGGAAGGTAAAATACTTGTTGCTACTCAGGTTGTGGAAGCTTCTCTAGATATTGATGCGGATATTTTATATACGGAATTAGCTCCCATTGATGTTCTTGTACAAAGAATGGGTAGGGTTTTAAGAAGGAGGAAATTAGAACGTGATGAAACAAATGTAATCATAGTATATGGTGAGGATGAAGAAAGAATCTCTTCCGGGGCTGGTAGAGTTTATAGTGAAGATCTGTTGATTTTATCTCTTGTATTGTTATGTAAAATAAAAATTGACGATAAGCTAAAGAAATATATTACAAACAAACAGTATAAAAAGGCTTATTCCGAGATTTTAAAATCAATTGGAAACGGAACTTTATCTTTTAAATTATCAGAAGGGGATAAGATAGATCTTGTTGAAGAGCTTTATAGAAATTTAAAAGATATCTCTTCTGAATATATTAGAAAGTTTTACGAAACTTTAAAAATACTTGATGCAGGGTTTCAATCAAACTACAAGGAAGAAGCCTTGAAAATATTTAGGGAGATATACGATGTGCCTGTTATTCCAGAAAATAGGATTAGTGATTTAGAAAATGAATTAAAGAGATTGGAAGGGAAGCTTGCAAAAAATGGATATATAGACTATACATTCTTTAAGAAGAATATTTTAGCAAAATTCATTGTGCATTTGGATTATAGGTATTTGCTTAAGAAGGGTGAGGACTTGATTAATGCTTCTTATATAGCAAGTTGTTTGGAAGATAGGAATATAAGGAAGAAGATTGTAAACTGGCTTGAGGATATTTACATAGTTAGGTCTTATGCTTATGATAAACAGTTAGGTTTAAAAGGGATATCAGGAGAAAATTACGAAGCTAAAGATAATATAATTTAGGTATGGACTTTGACTTTGAGGCTTTAAAGACTAATGGAATAAAGATAAACTATCTTTATGTTTGTGAGAGGAAGCTTTGGCTTTTTGATAGGGGAATTCAGATGGAACGCAGTTCTGATAAGGTACTCCTTGGTAAGCTGTTGGGGGAATACTCTTATCCAAAAGAGGAAACAAAAGAGGTTTTGATAGACAATCTTATAAAGATTGATATAGTAGCGCAAGAAGAAATAAGAGAAGTTAAATATTCCAATAAGCTGGCTTATGCTCACAGGATGCAACTTCTATATTACCTTTATTATCTTAAAAGGCTTGGTGTAGAAAAGAAAGGTGTTATAAACTATCCTAAGATGAGAAAAAGGGAGGAGGTTGAACTTACACCGGAAGCTGAAAAGGAGGTTGAGGAAGCATTGGTAAGGGTTAGAGAGGTTTTAAGTATGGAAAAGCCTCCGAAGGTGGTGAAAAAACCATACTGTACTAAGTGTGCTTATTATGAATTCTGCTTTGGGTAATTGATCATGGGTAGGGCATATTACTTGTTTACAAACGGCAGAATTCGGCGCAAGGAAAACACCATATACATAGAAACGGATAATGGGGAAAAGAAGGCTATTCCAATAGAAGATGTAGAGGTTATACATATTTTTGGTGAAGTAGAGTTAAACACAAAACTTTTAAACTTTTTATCTCAACAAAATAAAATTGTGCACGTTTATAACTATTACGGATTTTATTCTGGAAGCTTTGTGCCAAGGGATATAAACGTTTCAGGTCATCTGGCGATAAAACAAGTTGAACACTACCTTGATCCTGAAGAAAGGTTATATCTTGCCTACTGTTTTGTAGAAGGTGCTTTATTTCATATGCTTTGGAACTTAAAAGAATATGAAGGGACTTTTGAGTTTAGAGAGAAAATAAAAAAAGAGTTTGAAAAGGCTAAAGAGGCAAGGAGTATAAGCGAGCTCATGGGTTGTGAGGGTAGAGCAAGGGAGGCTTATTACCAAGCTTTCAATGTAATTCTAAAAGAAGGATTTTATATTGATAAAAGGGAGAAAAGGCCACCGACTAATCCTGTGAATGCTCTTATATCCTTTGCCAATTCTTTGGTTTATTCTACTGTGTTATCTGAGTTGTATCATACACAACTTAATCCTACTATAAGTTATCTGCATGAACCAAGGGAGCGTAGGTTTTCTCTTTCCTTGGACTTGGCGGAGATATTTAAACCTATATTAGCGGATAAGCTTATATTTAAACTTGTTAATAATGGTATTATTAAACCTGAGGACTTTGATGAAGATTTGAACTATTGCTATTTGAAAGATAATGGTAAAAAGAAGTTTGTAAAGGCTTTTGATGAAAAGCTTAACACTACTATAAAGCATAAAAAATTGAATAGAAATGTTTCTTATAGAACTCTAATAAGGCTTGAATGTTATAAGCTTATAAAACATTTTCTTGGAGATGAAATTTACAAACCTTTGAAAGCTTGGTGGTAAGGCTATGTATTTAATAGTGGTTTATGACATAAGTGAAGAGAGGATAAACAAAGTAAGAAAAATATTAAAGAAGTATTTTCTTTGGGTTCAAAACTCGGTCTTTGAAGGGGAAATAAGTGAAGGTAAACTTGAAAAATGCATTCTGGAGTTGAAAAGAGCTATCAACGAAAATGAAGACTCAATCTACTTTTATAGTGTAGAAAACAAGAAAAACCTATCAAAAAGAGTCCTTGGCATAGAAAAGGAAATTACTGATAACATTCTCTAATCCAAGTCTCTCAAGCTTTTCGCAAAGGGGTAAAATGGCCTATGTTTGTCTGAATTAGATGTGTCAAGGCTTAGAATTGTTTTGATATTTCATCTCAATTCCCAACTGGAGGTTCGCGGAAAAATAACCCCACTTGAACCACTTGACAGATTCCTAAAATTGGTGTATTATCTATATTAGATTTAGGTGGTAGGTGTGGGGTTTTATCTGAACTATGTGGGATGTAAAGACGCTGATGTTGTTTTCCTGCAGGAAGAGAAAGAGTTCGTTTTATCTGAACTATGTGGGATGTAAAGTTCGTTTACAGAAAAATGTAGGTTGTATGCTTTAAGGTTTTATCTGAACTATGTGGGATG
>FWWM01003212.1_pt1 | contig 32485 bp, 26 predicted proteins | sample 2228351 | NCBI WGS metagenome assembly FWWM01 (sample SAMEA103939774, study PRJEB20133) | metagenome
TTCAAAATTTCAACCTGAACATCCAGCAGGAGCTGTTCAAGAACACCGTTTTGCACGTGGGCTACGTCGGGTCGCAGGGGCGCAAGCTCTTCCGCTATCGCGATATCAATCAGCCGGTCAACCCTGCGGTCTCGACGGCACGGCCTTTCGACAATGGTCCGTTTGCCCCGTCCGGCGGGACCTTCTTCTACGTCAACCAGCTCGAGACCACGGCCAACTCCAACTACAACGCGCTTCAGGTGAGTTTCGACCTTCGAAACCTGCGCGGCTTCAGCTCGCAGATAAACTGGACCTGGTCGCATTCGATAGACACGGCGAGCGACGGCCAGGACTACGTCGCCAACGCCACTCAGCCGGACAACAGCCATCGCCCCGACCTCAATCGCGGCAACTCGAACTTCGATAGCCGGCACCGCTTCGTCTGGACCTTCTCGTATCAATTGCCCAGCTTCTCGAGCCGCTGGAAGAGGCTGAGCGATGGGTGGCGCTTCAACGGCGTGGTTACATTTCGCAGCGGCAATCCCTTCCACGTCAACTTATTCGACGATTACAACGGGACGGGCGAATTCTTCCCGAGGCCCGACCTGGTGGGCGACCCCTTCGAGGGCACGAGCATGCCTGATAGGTTCCTGAACCTATCGGCTTTTCAGGTGCCGTGCAGGCTCGACCCGACGGGCGATGGCAGCGCGGCAGCCTGTATCCCGGGGACGCAGCACTTCGGCACCCTCGGCAGAAACTCGCTGGTCGGACCCGACTTCAGAAATTTCGATTTCTCGATCTCGAAGGTCACGAACATAAACGAGAAGCTGAAGTTCGAGTTCCGCGCCGAGTTCTTCAATGTTTTCAACCACCCGAACTTCTCGTCGCCGCTGCTGCCGGGCTTCTCGGTCGATGCCAGCTTCAACGGCATAGACCCGGTGACCGGGCGCGGCATCGGCTTTTTGCCCATCACCGTGACGCCGGACGTCGGAATCGGCAATCCGTTTCTGGGCGGCGGAGGGCCGCGCAACATCCAGTTCGTGGCGAAGCTGATTTTCTAAAGGACAGGAGCTAGGAGCTAGGAGTTAGGAGCTAGAATAAAGGCCGTGAGGTGTAAGGGAGAATAGTACTTCTATGCTTCTGTACCCATTGCCACACCACCACCTCTGTAGCCTCATCGAGATCCTTCTCCTAGCTTCTAACTTCTAGCTCCTAGCTCCTCTTTCTGGCTCATTTCAACAGGATAGACAAATCGAAAACGCTCTGTTATGCTAGCTGGCGCTAGTGCTTTTCATCTGGCTCCCTAATTTCTCTCGGTAGCTTCGAATGGCTGACGCAGCTAAGGCCATTATCCTGAACGTGGGCAACAACGAAGCGGTCCGGCATGCCAGGAGCAGGCCCCTGCGCGAGGCGGGATTCGAGGTAATTGAGGCGGCAACGGGAGGCGAAGCGCTGGAACGAGCAGCAAGGGAATCGCCCGGAGTAGTCGTGCTCGATATGGAGCTGCCGGATATGGATGGGGTTGAGGTCTGCCGGCGCATCAAGCTCGATCCGGCTGCGTCATCGGCGCTGGTGCTCTGGATTGCCGGTCCCTCCATTAGGGAGAAAATACGCGGGTTGGAGGGCGAGGCGGATGGCTATCTGGCCGAGCCCGTGGAGCCGGAAGAACTAATCGCTGCCGTGCGGATGCTTATCAAAACGGGCCGGGCCGAGGGCGAGCTTAACAGCTTAAAGGCCAGGATAGCGGTCGAGCAGGGAGAGATGGCTCGTCAGCTTGCGCGCGAGCAGGCGGCGCGCGCCGAGGCCGAGGCGGCCAACCGTACCAAGGATGAACTACTGGCGATACTCTCGCATGAGCTGCGCACTCCTACGACCGTGATACTCGGCTGGGCGCGGCTGCTGCGCGCAAGGCAGTTCGACAGCGATACCATGGCCCGCGCGCTCGAAACCATCGAGCGCAACGCTAAAGCGCAGGTCCAGCTTATCGAAGGTCTCCTGGACATCTCGCGCATCGTTACGGGAAAGCTCCGTCTGGACTTCCATCTGGTCGAACTGGCGCCGGTGATTCAGGCGGCGATAGAGGCAGCACGTCCGGCAGCAGATGCTAAAGCCATTCAACTCGAATGCCAGCTCGACCCGCAAGCGAACGCCACGTTGGGCGATCCGGACCGCTTGCAGCAGGTGATCGACAATTTGCTTTCAAATGCGATCAAGTTTACCCCCGACGGCGGGCGCGTCCAGGTCCGGCTCGAGCGCGCCGGCTCGCACGCTCGGATCACGGTGAGCGACACGGGCCAGGGAATCGAGGCGGACCTCCTGCCGAACATATTCGATCGTCTTCGACAAGCCGGCAGCACAAATCTCCGGCCGCACGGCGGGCTGGGCCTGGGGCTGATGATCGCGCGGCATCTGGTTGAACTCCACGGCGGGACCATAGTTACAGAGAGCGCGGGAGCGGGAAAGGGAGCGACGTTTACAGTAAAGCTTCCGCTCGCTGCCCTCTTTTTAGGAGGAACACCCTCAAGCGCCGAAGTGGAGCTCCAGTTTGAAGCGCTGCCGATGCTCAAGGGGCTGCGGGCGCTGGTCGTCGATGACGAGGCAGACGCGCGCGAGTTCGTCAGCTTTGTCCTAAAGCAGCGTGAGGCCGAGGTGATCGCCGTCGCCTCTGCCGTCGAGGCGCTGGAAGCGCTCGAGCGGGTTAAGCCTGATATTTTGGTCAGCGACATCGGAATGCCCGGCCAGGACGGCTATGAGCTTATCCGCAAGGTGCGGGCGCTCGGTCCGGAACGCGGCGGCCAGATTCCAGCCGTGGCGCTGACCGCCCGTGCCGGGCTCGAAGACCGCATGCGCCTCTTCTCGGCCGGCTACCAGATGCACGTGCCCAAGCCGATCGAACCAGCCGAACTGCTGTCTGTCATAGTAAGCCTGGTCGGACGAAGCTCCCAGCCCAGCCTTTAATCGCAAGTCGTAAATCGAACCCCTCCCCGCGCGATATCGGGGCCTTGACAGTTTTTGCGCCTTGCCCGATAATAAAATGGCTTCATCGGAGCCGCCGTTAATTTCCATGGGTGTGAGGATCTGGAGCCACGGATGAAATATATTTTCGTAACGGGCGGCGTGCTTTCATCCCTCGGCAAAGGAATCGCATCGGCCTCGATCGGATGTCTGCTCGAATCGCGCGGCTACCGGGTAAACCTGCTCAAGCTCGACCCCTACATAAACGTGGACCCCGGGACGATGAGTCCATATCAGCATGGTGAGGTTTATGTCACAGATGACGGCGCCGAAACCGACCTCGACCTCGGGCACTACGAGCGCTTCACGCACGCGCGCATGACGCGCGACAACAATTCGACCACGGGCCGCATCTACCGCACGGTGATAGAAAAGGAACGGCGCGGCGATTTCCTGGGCAAGACCGTGCAGGTCATCCCGCACATCACCGACGAGATCAAGAGCACCATCAAACGCCTGGCCGGCGATGATAGCGACGTCGTGATCGTCGAGATCGGCGGCACGGTCGGCGATATCGAAAGCCAGCCTTTCCTGGAAGCGATACGTCAGATGCGCGTCGAGGTGGGGCGCGACAACTCGATATTCGTCCACCTGACCCTGGTCCCCTTTATCGAGACCTCGGGCGAGCTGAAGACCAAGCCGACCCAGCACAGCGTCAAGGAGTTGCGCGCCATAGGCATTCAGCCCGATATCATCCTCTGCCGCACCGATCGCTTCCTGCCGCGCGAAATCAAGGCCAAGATTGCCCTCTTCTGCAATGTGTCGGAAGAGGCGGTGATAGCCGCCAAGAACGTCGAATGGATCTACGAGGTCCCTCTGGTCTTCAGCCAGGAGGGGCTGGACGAGACCATCCTGAAGCTGCTCAACCTGCCGCCCGGCAAGCGCGATCTCTCCGCGTGGGCGGGCTTGGTCGAGCGGTTGAAGCACCCGGCCGACTCGGTGTCTGTTGCCATCGTCGGTAAATATATACAGCTCGAGGACTCTTACAAGAGCCTGAACGAGGCCCTGGTCCACGGCGGACTGGCCAGCGACCTGCGCGTCGCGATCAAATGGATCGAATCGGAGGGGATTCTCGACGAAAACTGCCGCGAAAAGCTCGAGCCACATGACGCCATTCTGGTGCCGGGAGGCTTCGGCAAGCGGGGGATAGACGGGATGATCAGGGCGATCCGCTACGCGCGCGAGAACAAGGTGCCATACCTGGGCATCTGCCTCGGCATGCAGTGCGCGGTGATCGAGTTTGCGCGCAACGTGTGCGGGCTGGATGCCGACAGCTCCGAGTTCAATCCCGCCACTCCGCACCGCGTCATTTACAAGCTGCGCGAGCTGCTGGGAGTCGAGGATATGGGCGGGACCATGCGCCTCGGCGCCTATCCGTGCGTGCTCGATCCCGATTCGCTGGCCTATCGGGCCTACGGCCAGCGCGAGATCTCCGAGCGCCACCGCCACCGCTACGAATTCAACCGCGAGTACGAGGAAATCCTCACGTCCTACGGCCTGAAGATCTCAGGCCAATCGCCCGACAAGAACTTCGTCGAGATCATAGAACTGCCCGATCACCCCTGGTTCCTGGGCTGCCAGTTCCATCCCGAATTCAAGTCCAGGCCGCTGGCCCCGCACCCGCTTTTCGCGAGCTTTATCGCGGCGGCCTACCGGCACAAGCGGCAGCGGCTTCACGGGCTCGGCGGGCAGGCTCTGGAGCATGCTCCGCTGCGCTCGCCGGCAGCCGACCCTAAATAAACAGCTCGGCTATGTTGAATCGCAAAGAGTTGCTCGAGCGGGCGGCGCGCATCAAGCTGCTCCTCCTGGATGTGGACGGCGTGATGACGCGCGGCGAAATAATCATCCATCCCGACGGCCGCGAGTCCAAGATCTTCAACGTGCAGGACGGCCACGGCATCAGGCTGGCGCACCGCGCCGGGCTTAAGACCGGCATCATCACCGGGCGCGAATCGGAGGCCGTGGAACATCGCGCTAGAGACCTGGGCATAGAAATCGTCTGCCAGCGCCGCTTCGATAAATTGGGCACCTGCCTGGAGGTCGCGCAGTCGACCGGAATACCTCTGGAAGAGATAGCCTTCGTCGGCGACGACCTGACCGATGTCCCGACCATGCGCAGCGTTGGGCTGGCGTTCGCTGTGGCTAACGCCCGCCCCGAGGTGAAAGAGAGGGCCCACTACGTAACCGCAGCCGAGGGGGGACAGGGAGCGGTGCGCGAGGTGATCGAACTCCTGCTTAAAGCCGGCGGCCGCTGGGAGTCGGTGACGGAAAGATACTTCGGCCCGCTTGATAAAAAATGAAGGACTACCTGGCGTATCTTTTCGTCGCAGCCTTCATTAGAATCCTCGGGCGGATGCCGAGGCGCCTGGCCCTCGCACTGACCGATACAATCGCCCTCCTCGCCTATCTCATCGACGGGCGCCACAGGCGCGTCATGCTGCGCAACCTGGAGATAGCTCTGCCCGACATGCCTGAGCGCGAACGGAGGAGAATAGCGCGTCGCGCTTTCCGCAACCTGGGGCTGCTCGCGGTCGAGTTCAGCCGCCTGCCGAAACTGAAGCGCGAGAACATCTCAGGATTAGTCAGCTATTACGGCTTCGAGAACTTCAAACGGGCCTACGACAGGGGAAGAGGGGTCCTTTTCTTGACCGGACACTTCAGCTCGTGGGAACTGCTCCCGTTCGCGCATGCCCTCTACGGCTATCCTTTAAGTTTTTTGGTAAGGCCGCTCGAAAACAAATACCTTGACGCCTTCTTCAATCGCTACCGCTCGCTCTCCGGAAATGTCCCGGTGCCCAAGCATAACTCGACGCGCCGGATACTGGAGACGCTGCGGCGCGGCGGATGCGTCGGTATTCTGATCGACCAGAACGTCTCGCCCGAGGAGGGGGTATTCGTAGAATTCTTCGGCCGCCCCGCCTCGACCACAACCGGCCTGGCTTTACTCGCCCTGCGCTCGGGCGCGGCGGTCGTTCCCGGACACCTTGCCAGAAATGAAAAAGGCACATACCGGATAATGTTCATGCCGGAACTCGAGCTTGTCCGCACCGGAGATCTGGAGCGAGACGTCCGTGAGAACACGCAGCTCTTTACCCGTGTGATCGAAGGTTGGATCAGACAGCATCCGGAACAGTGGCTCTGGGGACACCGCCGCTGGAAAAGCCGCCCCCCTTCAGATCCGCACCCGGTTTATTAGATTCGCGTTGCTCGTGAGATTCATACCTAACGAAACCACATGTTGCAAGAGGAAGCCATCAGTCTCAGTAAGGCTGAAAGCTGATGGCTGATAACCAGGTGCCTGCGAAACCTTTGCGCGGCAGCTTGATCTGGAAGCGACAGCTTTAGTTAAATTGTATGGGGGGATTATGAGAATAAAGATATTACTCCTCATGCCGGCCCTGGTACTGGTATTTTCAGGTCTCGGGTCGGCTCAACAGGTGGTGAGCCGGGCCGGCGATAGAAGCGACCTGGCGATTACCGTCTACAACCAGGACTTCGCGCTGGTGCGCGAGGCGAGAAATATCAGGCTTCCTTCGGGCACGGTCCGGCTCTTCTTTGCCGATGTTTCGGCCAGAATCGAGCCCTCGTCGGTTCACCTGAGCGCGCCCGGCCTCGTCGCGCGCGAGCAGGAATACAACTTCGACCTGCTCAACGCATCGAAGCTGCTCGAAAGCTACGTCGGCAGGGAGGTCACGCTGGTCAGGGTTGTAAAACAAAACGGAAACGATGTTGAGGAGCAAATACCGGCGACGCTGCTCAGCACACAGGGAGGCAACGTCTGGCTGATCGAGGGGAAAATCTATGTCAACTTCCCCTACAACTATGTGATTCTGCCTGAGCTTCCGCAGACCCTGGTCTCGACGCCGACCCTGAGCTGGACCGTCTCCAGCCAGGGAGGCGAACGCAAGGTCGAAGCGACCTACCTTACCGGCGGCCTGGACTGGAGCGCCGACTACATCCTCATGCTTTCGGCCGACGAGAAATCGGCGGAATTGGACGGCTGGGCGACAATAAACAACCGCAGCGGCGCGCGCTTCGAGAACGCCCTGATCAACCTGGTCGCGGGCGACGTGCGGCGCGCTCGAGGCAGGCCTGCGCCCGCCAGCGTCGAGGCGTTGAGGGCCATGGAAGCACAGGCAGCTCCGGCCCCCGACTTTCAACAGCAGTCTATCTTCGAATACCATCTCTACAGTCTCAATCGACGCGCCACGCTCGAGAATAATCGCAGCTCGCGGCTCAACCTGCTCGCTGCTGGCGGATTGAGCTTCAAGAAGCAATACCTGATCGAGGAGCGGCCCATCTTCATCGCCCGGACTTCAGGCGAGGCGGAAAAGCAGAGGGTCCAGGTCATCCTGGAAATTGAAAACTCGGAGCGCAACAGGATGGGTATGCCGCTTCCCGCTGGAACGGTCCGCGTGTATAAGCGCGATGAGAAGCTGGGACAGATCTTCCTGGGCGAAGACCGGATAGGACATACCCCGAAGGACGAAAAGCTTAATGTCACTGCCGGAAGCGCCTTTGATCTGACCGCCGAAAGAAAACAGATCGACTTCAAACGGCTCGGATCTGACCTGGTGGAAACGGCTTACCAGGTGAAGATACGCAACAGCAAGGCTGAGGATGTTACCGTAATCGTGCGCGAGCATATCGGAGGCGATTGGGAGATAATCCAGTCCTCGCACCCGCCGCTCAAAAAAAGCGCCTCGGTAGCGGAGTTTCAAGTCCCGGTAGCCAGGGGAAGCGAAATGACCCTGACCTATCGCGTGAGAATCAGATGAAAACAGGAGCGAGAATAAGGAGCTAGAAGCTAGGAGTTAGAAGCTAGGAGAACGATCGAGATAAAGCTGCCGGAGGGGTGATGCCATAGATGTGAAAGGAGAAAAATCACAGCCAGCCGGAAGAGATCCTCAATCGCCCAGCTCTTTCACCAACAGGCCATGGCTTTATTCTAGCTTCTAACTCCTAGCTTCTAGCTCCTCCTTATGCCCCTCTCGAAAAGTTTTCCACAGAACTGTGGAAAAGTGCGGGTGTTTGGCAGAGGTCTTTGATCCTAACTTGCTGATTTGTAAAAACTTTTAGCGGTTTGCACATTTTTTGTACCGCCGGGCCGCGCTTTACTTAAACGGCTGATTTTATTATTATTTGCGCTGTGAGGAGGGGAGAGATGAAGTTATCTCGCCGCGAATTTCTGTCCACGTGTGCTGGCTCGGCGCTCGGTTTCGGGCTGGCCGAGGGGTTCATCTACGACCTCAGGGCCGAACTGCGTCAATTCGACCTGCTGCTGCGCGGCGCGCTTCTGATCGATGGCAGAGGTAATAAATCTTACCAGGCCGATGTGGGAATAATCGGAGACAAGATTGCTGCTATAGGAGAGTTGGCCGGCAGCACTGCCAGGCAGACGATTGACGCGGGCGGGCTTTGCCTGGCGCCAGGTTTCGTAGACATACATTCGCACACCGACGAACATCTTATCATCAACCCGCGCGCCGAAAGCAAGATCAGGCAGGGGGTAACCACTGAGGTCACCGGCAACTGCGGCTACTCGATGGCTCCGGTGGTGAGAAGGGAACTTCAGGTGGGCGACGCCCTGATCCAGGTCGATTGGAGGGACTTCGCTCAGTATTTCAAGCGGCTGGAGTCGAGCGGCTTGGCGCTCAACTATGCCACGCTGGTCGGACACGGCACGCTGCGCGCCGCGGCGATGGGCGAGGAGGACCGGCCGCCCAGGCCGCGCGAACTCGAGAAGATGAAGCGTGACCTGGAACTGGCGCTGCGCCAGGGGGCTTTCGGCCTCTCCACCGGGCTGGAATACACGCCTGGGAGCTTCGCCCGCTCTGACGAGCTGGTCGAGCTGAACCGGGTGGTGCGCCGCTTCCGCGCGCTCTACGCCACCCATATGCGCAACGACGGCGACCGGCTGCTCGAGGCGATCGACGCAGCGCTGCTTGTGGCAAAGAGAGCCCGGGTCAGGCTCGAGATCTCACACCTGAAGACCGAGGGGAGGCACAACTGGAAAAAGATCGATCGGGCCTTCTCGGCAATAGAGCGCGCCCGCCAGGAGGGGCTCGACGTCAACTTCGATCGCTATCCTTATACCGCCTTCTCCACCGGGATGGGGATCCTGTTCCCGCTTTGGGCGCGCGAGGGGGGCGCGGAGAAATTCATCTCGCGCCTCTCCGATCCCGCGCTGCTCGATCGAATCAAAGGCGATGTCTTCGAAAAGATGGAAGAGATAGGTGCCTGGGATGCTGTGATAATCGCGGCGGTCAGAGGCGCGGCGAACAAAAAATACGAAGGGAGGAACCTGGTCGAGGCGGCGCGCGAGCGTAACCTCGAACCGTTCGAGTTCGCGCGGCGGCTCATGATCGAGGAGAAGGGGGAGGTGAGCATCGTCGCCTTTGCCATGGACGAAGGGAACCTGAAGCGAATTCTGGCGCATCCGCTCGGCATCGTCGCTTCGGACGGCACAGTGCGCGCCGACTACGGCCCGCTGGCGGCCGGCAAACCGCACCCCCGCTCCTATGGCACCTTCCCGCGCGTCCTCGGCAAGTACGTGCGCGAGGATAAAGTGTTGTCGCTCGAGGAAGCGGTCAAGAAGATGACCTGGCTGCCTGCCTCTAAGGTTGGGCTGCGCGACCGCGGCTCGGTGGCCGTCGGCAAGTTCGCCGACCTGGTGCTCTTCGACCCGAATGCGGTGCGCGATACGGCTACCTTCGCCGACCCGCACCGCTATCCGGAAGGGATTAAATACGTCTTCGTCAACGGGGTCGCCGTGATCGAAAACGGCGACCATACCGGCAGGCTCGCCGGGCGCGTTTTGAGGAGAGGGGCTTGAAAAGACCAGCCGCATTAGCTGTTTTAATGTTCCTGCTCGCCCGAGCGTCGATTGCCGCGGCTGATGATAAAATCATACAATTAAAGAAAAAACTGGAGGCGCGCCTGGCCGAGGTGGCTGCGGGATTAAACGGCGTCTTCGGCCTGGCGATTAAGGACCTGGAAAGCGGCGACCTGTTTTATATCAACGAAAATCTATCTTTTCCCCAGGCCAGCTCGATTAAAATAGCCGTGCTCCTCGAGCTTTTCAAGCAGGCCGAGGAGGGACGGCTCAAGCTCGATACTATAATCCGACTCGAGCGGCGGCTGATGACCGGCGGCAGCGGCATCTTGAAGGAGCTGGGAGAAGGCACCGTCAGCCTTTCGCTGCGCGACCTGGCGGTCCTTATGGTCGTGCTCAGCGACAACACCGCCACTAACATCCTGATAGATACGCTGGGCATGGAGAGGGTCAATGGTCGGCTCGCGGCGCTCGGCCTGAAAGGGACCAGGCTGAACAGGAGAATGATGGACGAGACGGCGGCCGCGCGCGGCTACGAGAACGTATCGACACCTTACGAGATGATGCGCCTGCTCGAGATGATCTATCGGGGAGAGGCGCTCGGGAAAGCGCAGTCGGAAGAGGTGCTGGAGATACTGAGCAAAGAGAAAAGAAGCCCGCTGCGGAGCGGGCTTCCGCCGGGCGTCAAGCTGGCCAATAAGCCGGGCGGCATCCCCGGCGTGCGCTGCGATTCGGGAATAGTCCTGCTGCCGGGCCGCCCCTATATAATCTCGGTAATGACCACATATCTTGTAAAAGAAGAAGATGGGGAAGAAGCGATTTCGCGCGCCTCGCGCCTGGCCTATGACTATTTCTCTACGCTGGCCCGGTCAAATATACACGGAAGGTGGCTGAGAGATTAGAATGGATATAGATAAAGGCGTGGTCTTCGAGGAGGATTACGCCCCCTACTTCGAAAACCTGCTCCGCTTCGATACGCTCGAGAGCGCTGAGGAGAGTCTGCGCCGGCTCGACGCCCTCTACCGCAAGTTCAGCCGCCAGGGGGATGCGCGCGGCGTCGGCTACTGTAAAGACCTGGCCCGGCTGGGCAGAGAGCGGGCCAACGCTATCGCTAAAAACGAAAAGGTGCGGGCCGAGAAGCGGCAGGAAAAAGAAGAAGCATCGCTCTGGTTTACCATATGGCTCCAGACCCCCGATCTCTTCTTCGACTGGCTCGAAACGCGCAAGGGGACCGAAGACTTCCGCCGCAAATTCGGGGGATAGCGAATGTTCATAATCCCCGGTTTCTTCTCGTGTAGCGGCGGTCTTTAGACCACCATGTGTACGACGCCATTAGCGTGTCCCACCCTGGCGAGCTGAAGCTCGCCGCTACTTTGTTTCTACCAAGGAGTCCTAGTTGGCGCACCGTCCTCGGTTTCCCACCGATGCGGAAAGAAGCGGATAAGTTTATAATATTTATTTTAGATTAGCCCGCGCAGCGGGAACGGAGGGCTTTAATGCTTGACCTTTTTCGGCGTCAGAAGAAACATCTGAAGCTCACCCTTTGGCTGGTGATTATAACCCTGGCCGCCGGCATGGCCGTCTTCTTTGTCCCCTGGATGGACAGCGGCAGCGCCACCAACCCGAACGTCGTGGCCGTGGTGGGCGATAAGACCATAACGGTTGGAGAGTTCCAGCGGGTTTATCAGGTATATCTGGACGATTTGCAGCGGGCCAACAACTACAAGCTCACCCCCGAGATGCTCAAGCTCTTCAAGGTAGAACAGGTTGTGCTCGATAACCTGATTCAGGACCGCATCCTGCTGCTGGAGGCCGAGAGGCTGGGGCTGGACGTTACGCCGGAGGAAGTGGCGGCCTGGATTCAAAAGAGCCCGGAATTCCAGGAGGAGGGCCGCTTTATCGGAAAGGAGCGTTACCTTCAGTTCCTGAGCTTCAACAACGTCTCGCCGCAGGAGTTCGAGGAGAGAGTCAGGATAGAGTTGCTCAAGGACAAGCTGGGGCACATCCTGACGACCACGGTTTCGGTCTCGCCGGATGAGGTCAGGCAGGAGTTCCTGGACAACAACGAGAAGATCACCATAGACTATGTCCTGTTCAGCAGCGATGATTATTTAACCAGAGTAGCCGTGGATGAAGCGACCTTGCGCGAGTACTTCAACAAAAACAAGGAAAAATACCGCGTCGCGGAGCAGCGGCGCTTGAAGTACCTGCTTTTCGACGAGGCGTCTATGCTCAAGGAGGTTGAGGCGAGCGAAGAGGAGGCCCGCGCTTACTACGACGCCAATCCGCCGGAGGAGGAGGCCAAGGTCGCTCACATCCTCATCTCCCTGCCGCAGGGGGCCACCAAGGAGCAGGAGGCCGCCGCTGAGGCTAAGGCTAAGGAGATAGCGGCGCGCGCTAAGAAGGGAGAGGACTTCGCGGCACTGGCCAGGCAATATTCGGATGACCCGGGGTCCAAAGAGCAGGGAGGCGAACTCCCCTACTCGACGCCCAGCGCTTATGTTCCCGAGTTCAGCGCGGTGGCCTTTGAGCTGAAGCCCGGCGAAATCAGCGACCCGGTGCGCACGCCCTACGGGTTCCACATCATCAAGGGGATCGATAAAAGAAGGGCTACTTTCCAGGAGATGAAGCAGAGCATATTGAGCAATATCCGCTTCGACAAAGCGTCCGACCTCGCCGAGCGCAAGGCCGGGCGCGCCGCCGCCCTCCTCCGAAGAAGCCGCGATATCGCTAAGGTCGCCGCCGAGTTCGGGCTGAAGGTTCAGGAGACGCAGCTCTTCCGCGCCGGCCAGAGCCTGACCGAGCCGGCCGGCTCACGCGACCTGGTCGAGCGCGCCTTCGACCTCAAGGCGGTCGGCGATGTCACAACCGCCGTGAAGACCACCGCCGGCTACGTCGTGGCCCAGCTGGCTGAAATCAAACCACCCTATCTCCCCGAGCTGGCCGAAGTGAAAGGCCAGGTCGAGCAGGACTATAGACAAGAGCGGGCGGTGGAGCTTGCTAAGGCCAGGGCCGAAGAGTTCATGAAGGCGGTCAAGGCCGAAGGCGGGCTCGAGCGCGCGGCGGAAAAGGCGAAGCTCAAGGTCAACCGGACCCGGGAATTCACGCGCCGCGAGCAGGTCGATGCGACAATCGGCAGCGGCCAGCAGCTCAAGGCGCGGGCCTTCGCGCTCAAGGCGGGAGAGGCAGGCGGGCCGGTAAAGGCAGATGGAAAATTCGCCGTCTTCTCGGTCAGGTCTCGCCCCCCTCTGGACGAAGCTAAATTCGAACAGGAGAAGGAAACCTTGCGGCAGAATCTGCTGGCCGAGAAGCGCAATGCCTTCGTCCAGGCCTACATAAGGTCATCGATCAAGCGCCTGGAAAAAGAAAACAAGCTGACCGTCAAGCAGGACCTGATCCAGCGCTTCGCGGGGTAAAGGGATTTTAGATCTGAACTCGCACGGGGCACGGCCTTCGCTGCACGAGGGCCATGCCCCATGAGCGGCAGCATCATTTTGCCCTAGCGACGTTGTATATGGACTTCAGCGCGACAATGATACCTGCAGGAACAAGGAAGACCATAAGCGCAGAAAAAACCCTATTGAGGGTAGGTCCGACCACGGCGATCTCGCCCAGGACGTTCGCCCCCAGCCCCGCCATAATCACCAATGCTACAACCGCTAGAAGAAAGGGGCTGACTTCGCTAGTCGTAATGTTGAGCAATCCCACCGCTAATCCCAGAATGATTAAAATCGTCGTCAACAGGGGATTCATCGCAATAAACCCTGCCGCGACGGCAATAACCACGCCAATAATAAACGACCAGCTGCCGATCCGTTGCATATTTTATCCCTCCTTAATAAGTTGTAATACTGTTGTTTTGTAGAGACATTGACGATAGTGGCTTTTTGTACCAATGTCAATCCGAGACTCGTCATGAGGATTACTTCCTGTCGCCCAGGCGAGATTTTAATCCCGACGGTCGTACAGGTCAAGATGTAGATTGCCTCCCGGGGCGCCCGTATATTGTAGCGGCGAGCTTCAGCTCGCCAGGGTGGCACACGCTAATAGCGTCGTGCTTATCCGCAAATATCCGCTGTATCGGCGGCCTGATTCTCTAAATCGAAAATCCAAAATCTCAGAGCGGGATATTACCGTGCTTCTTCGGCGGGTTGGAGTCGCGCTTGTTTTCGAGCATGCGCAGGGCCGCGATTAATTTCTTGCGCGTGTGCTTCGGTTCGATAACTTCATCTATAAATCCCCGTTCGGCCGCGATGTAGGGAGAGGCGAACTTCTCGCGGAACTCTTTGATCTTCTCGGCGCGAAACTTCTGGGGGTCCGGGCTGCTCGCCAGTTCGTTTCGATAGAGTATATTGACCGCCCCCTCTGGTCCCATCACCGCGATCTCGGCCGTGGGATAGGCGTAATTGACATCGGTCCGGATGTGCTTGGAGGCCATGACGCAGTAGGCCCCGCCGTAGGCCTTGCGTGTGATCACGGTTATTTTGGGCACGGTGGCCTCGGCGAAGGCGTAGAGCAGCTTGGCGCCGTGCTTGATGATGCCGCCGTACTCCTGGTTGGTGCCGGGGAGAAAGCCGGGCACGTCCTCGAAGGTGATCAGCGGGATGTTGAAGGCGTCGCAGAAGCGGACGAAGCGCGCGCCTTTGAGCGAGGCGTTGATGTCGAGCGTGCCGGCTAAGACCGCCGGCTGGTTGGCCACGATCCCGACCGATTTGCCGCCGAGCCGCGCGAAGCCTACTATGATGTTCTGGGCAAAATGTTCCTGCACCTCCAGGAAGTAGCCGTCGTCCACCACGGCCTGGATGATCTCTTTCATGTCGTAGGGGAGATTGGGATCGACCGGGATAAGCTCGTTCAGCCGGTCCACGATGCGGTCGGGCGGGTCGTTCGTCTCGCGGTACGGCGGGTCCTCCAGGTTGTTCGAAGGGATAAAGGAGAGAAGCTCGCGTATCAGGCTCAGGCATTCGTAATCGTCGTTGACCGCGAAATGGGCCACGCCGCTCAGGGTGTTGTGGGTGATGGCCCCGCCCAACTCCTCCTTGGTGACCTCCTCGTGGGTCACCGTTTTGATGACGTCGGGCCCGGTGACGAACATGTAGCTGGTGTTTTTGACCATTATGATGAAATCGGTAATAGCCGGCGAGTAGACCGCTCCGCCGGCGCAGGGTCCCATGATCGCCGAGATCTGAGGGATGACTCCCGAGGCCAGGGTGTTGCGCAGGAAGATCTCGGCGTAGCCGCCGAGGGAATTGACCCCCTCCTGGATGCGCGCGCCGCCCGAATCGTTGAGCCCGATGACCGGAGCCCCCATCTTCATGGCCAGGTCCATGATCTTGCAGATCTTCCCGGCGTAGGTCTCGCTCAAGCTCCCGCCGAACACCGTGAAGTCCTGGGCGAACACGTAGACCAGCCGGCCGTCGATGCGCCCGTAGCCCGTCACCACGCCGTCGCCCGGTATCTTTTGCTCCTGCATGCCGAAGTCGGTGCAGCGGTGCGTAACGAAGCGGTCCATCTCCTCGAAGCTGTTCTCATCGAGCAGGAAATTGATCCGCTCGCGCGCCGTCAGCTTGCCGGCCTCGTGCTGTCGGCGCAGCCGTTCGGCGCCGCCGCCAAGCTCCGCCTGGCGGTTGAGGCGTTCAAGCTCTTCCAGCTTCTCCTTGATATCCATAGTCGAGAGGGCTTGATAAAATTTACAAGAGAGAACGGATTGCAATAGCCGCCCTGCGGCTGCCCGTGCACAGCGCGCTTCGTCCCGGCCAGGCTAGCGCACCGCAAGCTTGCTCATCGCCTTCTCCCAATCGCTCAGGAAGCGCTCCAGCCCGATGTCGGTCAGCGGATGTTTGAAGAGCTGGTCGAAGACCTTATAGGGCATGGTGGCGATATCGGCGCCCAGCTTCGCCGCTTCGACCACGTGCACCGGGTGGCGTATCGAGGCCACCAGCAACTGCGTGGGGAAATCGTAGTTGCGAAGTATCTCGATTATGTCGCCGACCAGGTCCATGCCGAACTGGCTGATGTCGTCGAGCCGGCCGATGAAGGGGCTGACGTAAGCCGCCCCGGCCTTGGCGGCAATCAGGGCCTGGGTGGGCGAAAAGACCAGGGTCACGTTGACGTTGATCCCCTCGCTGCTCAAGGCTCTGACTGCTTTGACTCCCTCCCTGGTCATCGGGATTTTGACCACGATGTTCTGGTGGATGCGGGCCAGCTCTCGCCCCTCGCGCAACATCCCCTCGGTATCCTTGCTCACCACCTCGGCGCTGACCGGGCCGTTGACGACCCGGCAGATCTCGAGCAGCAGCTCGCGCGGCTCGCGCCCCTCCTTGGCGATAAGGGATGGGTTGGTGGTGACGCCGTCGAGGACTCCCAGGGATGCGGCGTCGCGTATCTCTTCCAGGTTAGCCGTATCCAGGAAAAATTTCATAGCGCGGCTCCTTTTGGCTGAAAATCCCGGAACTCAACCGCCGATTCAGTAGAATACTATCAGAAATGTCAAGCCGATGGCAAACGAAGCGCGCGTCGCAATGCCGCGGGGGCGCTCGGGCGAAGGGTCCAGGGCTCGTGGTAAAATACGCAGTGGGTGGAGCGACGATGAAGGAGGATAACGCGCGGCGACAGCGGGCGCAACAAGCTGCTGAGGCGTGTGCCCGGGTCTTGAAAGAGCAGTTCGGCGCTCGAGAGGTTTACATTTTCGGCTCGCTGGCTGGACAGGGTCCCTGGCACAGCCGGTCCGATATCGACCTGGCAGTAGAGGGGCTTGACCCCCAGCAATATCTGTCCGCCCTCTCCGCGCTCTGGCAACTCCTGCCCGAAGGTTTGGAGCTGGATTTAATCACGCTCGAGGATGCGCCGCCCGAGCTGGTGGCACGTATAAAAGGAGAGGTGAAAATGCCGGAAGATCCAAAGGAGGTGCTCAAAGTAGAAATCGCCGACGAGCTTGCTAACCTGAGTCGAATTGTTAGTCAAGGAAAGGTGATATTGCAGAAGCTACCGCCGGAGCCGACCTTCATCGAGATAAACGCAGCCGGCAAGCTGGTTCACGATTTTTACAACGGCGTGGAGCGCATCTTCGAGCACATCGCCGTGGGCTTGGGGCCGGGCCTTCCCGCAGGAGCGAGTTGGCATACGCTCTTGTTGCGCGCCATGGAGTCGGAGGTCAAAGGCGTTCGTCCAGCTGTGATCGATCACGCGCTGGCGTTGCGCCTGCTGGATTATCTGCGTTTCCGCCATCTGTTCCGACACACTTACGGCTACGAGCTGGAATGGGACAAACTCGGCCCGCTCGTCGCGAGGCTGGAGGAAACGCTGGATAGGTTGCGTCAGCAAGTTGAGCGGTTCATCGAGTCGCTGGAGCAGACCGGGCGTGGCAACTGACCTCCTCCCTTGTTGTGTCTCGGGCGATCTGCTCCGATCAAAAATGATAGCTCAGGCCGAAGACGCCATGATGTGAGCGTAAAACGGACTCCGCCCTGCCGGAAAAGACCTTCCCTTTCTGCCGCGTGCGCGTGAATTTGTATTCGCCCAGCGCGTACAGCCCCTTCCAGAGGTGCAGCTCAGCGCCGCCGGCCAACTGCCAAGCAACGCTTCCCACCTCATATTGCTCCTGAGCTTTGCCTTCGATTGTGCTCTCGGTATGGGGCAGCGTCGGTCCTGCTCCGAACCGTCCGATCAGTATCAAACGGCCTGCCGGATTATCTCGACCGCGATGCATGCGGTAGCGGCCGGCTATGTTGAACAGGAGGAGGTTCGCGCCATGTGAGATGGAGTATCGCTGGACCATCTCGCCCAGGGCGATCTCGCGCCTTATCGGCTCGCCGCGACGGGTGCCGGCGGCCTGGACCCTTTGCCTCGGATCGGCGAAGACCTTCAGATGGATGAATTCAGCCTCTATTCCCAAAAACGGAATTCCGGGTAGGAAGCGGCCGCCGCGAATGCCATAATAGAGCGGGCCATCGAAAGATCGTCCGTCGAAGCTGACATCCTCGAACCGGACCAGAGTGGCCAGGGCCGGTTGCCGGATGGTCAGGGCCGAATCGGAGGTATGTGCGCCGCCAAGATAGAAGGCCACGCTCCATTCCCCTCGATCCATCCCAGCATTAGGAGAGGGGTTAACCTGGTCGGTCACATAGCTTTTCTGAGCAGCCCGTGCGGCGGGCTGTGCGGCGCCTGGCGATAGAAGAATTGCTAAAGAGAAGATCGCCGTCCGAATGTAACCGAGCGGTTCGCCCTCGATATGCTTTGTCATCGGATATTCGCCAACGCGATCGGCCTCGCGCCGCACAGGGTTTTCGCCTGATAGCCGGTGGAATACTATCAGAGCGGTTAAGCCGATGGCAAACGGAAGCGAGCGGCGGATAGCGCGATGCAGATCGACATAAGCGCTCGCGGAAGTTCAGGTGAGTTTCCTTTCACATTTTTCTTGACAAAGGAAAGGCGGTCGAGTAGAATCCGTACCATCCCTGCCAGGGAGGCATTACATAACCGGAAGGTTCGTGATGCTGGGGCACCAGTAGCGGAGGCGAAGGCAATTGAGCGGCAGCATCTCAACAGGCGAAGTTTCAATACGGCCCGTGTCCGGGCCGCCCGGTAGAAAGTTCCGATTGTAGTTTGCGCTCTTTTCCTTACGATAGGTGCGCCGGTATAAGATGGGCAATAAACTTCGCATCAATTCGCTCGCGAGCCAGCCTATTTCGAACGGAAGGGCATGATGGTGTTTTCACAAAAGCTTAGGTGGACTGGGCTTTGCATAGCAGCTTACGGAGTGTAAGTAGCACAAATTTGCATAGAGTTACTGAAAAAAGTCGAGCCAAGCAATCATTAGAATTTAGGCGCGCGGGCCTACCAGGTGCGCTGCGATCCTGCATTTAGTAACGAGGCAGATAGGCATGTCAGACTTGAGCAAGTATCAAGTTGATCATCTTATTTTGATAGTTGGCGGTAATCCGCTGCCAAACGCGGTTGCGGGGAAGCTGCTCGCCGCACCTTGCGGAACCATTACGCTCGTCCATTCAGGAGGTGCTGCGGGGACAGCCGAGGTCGCACAAAGGCTGCGCACATGGCTGAACGAACAGGGAGTTGTGAAATGCCTCAAGTTGAAGGAGGTTGAAGAATCCAACCCAACTTCCATTATTCAGGGCGTGCAAGAGTGCCTCGAGACTGTTGTCGCTCAACGCGTCGGTCTCAACTATACGGGCGGCACAAAAGCCATGTCGGTTCATGCCTATCGCGTAGTGGAGCAGTGGGTTAGGGCGAAAGGCTTCAAACCGGTGTTCAGTTACCTTGATGCCCGCACATTGCAGATGGTATTTGACCCTGTTGACGCCGGTAGTAGTGAACAGAGGGAATACGTCGGACGAGCGTTGCAGCTAAGGTTGCAGGATTTACTGAGGTTACATGGCTGGAGCCTGAGGGAGAAGACTCAAAATACTCCTATATTGCCTAAAAGCGCATGCGCTTTATCTAAGCTTTTTACCCATGATGAAGCAATGCTCCAGAAATGGAAGGAATGGATAAGCGATGCTAATCAGCCAGACGTTGACGATATACCATCAGAGTTCGACCAAATCAAACAAGCGTTCTATTCTGAGCTTCAAGGATTTGATAAGCCTAAGGATTGGATGGGATGGCTGAAGGGAAAATGGTTAGAGCATTACGTTCTTTATTCGTTAGTGAATTTATCGGCATCACTTCACTTGCATGAGTGTGCACAGAACATCGTAGCCAGCGAAGTAGAATTCAATGTTGATGTAATTGCATTACGTGGCTATCAGCTTTTAGCTTTCTCTTGTTCGACGGATACCAAAAACAAACCGCTCAAACTGAAGCTTTTCGAAGCCTACATCCGCGCTCGACAATTGGGTGGTGATGAGGCGCGTGTAGCACTGGTCTGTTGCAGCAATGATCCGGATGGCCTGGAACGTGAGATGCAGCGCGATGTTGACCCCGAAGGGCGTATTCGCGTTTTCGGGCGCACACACCTTGCCGGCTTAGCTGCTCACTTAACACAATGGATTCAATCCCAAAGCGGAGAGGAGGGATAGAGCTATGCGCTTAGTTATCGTGGACACCGCACAGATTCAGCCCTATATATTCGGTAGCAACCGTCTCCGGGAGAACATCGGGGCCTCATATCTGGTGGCGCAGGCAACTGGTGACTGGGCTAAGGCAGCAGTGCGACAAGTCGCTCCAAACAACAATATTAAAGCGGATGGCAAGTTAAATGCTACTGAGCGCATTGAAAACACGAAACACAATCTTGAGGCTGAAGTGATTTACGCAGGCGGGGGGAACTTCGTCGTTCTATTCCGTGATGAACCTTATGCTAAAGCTTTCACCCACGAGTTGTCTCGGAAAGCATTAACTAACGCCCCTAATCTGCAATTGGTCGTTGCCCAAAGTCCCTTTAATTGGAATGAGTCGCTTGCTGAGAAAGTCAAAGCTACTTTCAAGAGCCTTGCGGACGAGAAACGCGCTCGCACGCTGTCCGCTCCCTTGTTGGGGTTGGGAGTAACGGTCATGTGCCGGTCAACAGGCCTGCCAGCAGCGGGGTTAGCACCGGCGATTGGGGATGATCCTGAACGCCCTGCGTCTGCTGAGATCCTCGCGACGCTTCGGGTCGTGGAAAGAAGAGGTAACACCCTGAGCGAGGCAGACCAGCGTTTGCGAAAGCTGCTCCCGGTGCCTGACCCTAACTATGATTACCCCAGCCAACTTGATCATCTGGGCGGGACCAAAGGAGAGCATAACTTCATTGCCGTTGTTCATGCCGACGGAAACGGCATGGGGCAACGCATTATGGACATAGGCGGGAAGTATCCAAACCCATCGCAGAACCGTGAATACATCAACGCCCTGCGTGCCTTTTCCGAGCAAGTTGATGCTGCTGCACAACAGGCATTACGGCAAGTCCTGAATACGCTTCTCGCCCGCATACGTAACGATGGCGGCAACAAGATTGTTCACAAGAACGCAGCCGAAAAAGTCATCGCTGAGGTTCAATTGAAATGGGATGGCATAGACAAGTGGTTCTTACCCTTCCGTCCCATCGTGTTCGGTGGCGATGATGTGACATTTGTATGCGACGGGAGGCTGGGGCTGCCGCTGGCTATCGAATACATGCGACAGCTTGAGGAGCGCACGGAAAACCTTCCGGATAAAAAAGGACAGTTGACTGCATGTGCAGGCATCGCCATCGTGAAGGCCCATTATCCCTTTGCACGAGCCTATGCGCTGGCAGACGAGTTGTGCAAGTCTGCTAAAAACTATCGGCGTAGAATCCGCGAATTGCACTCAGACTGGGATGGCTCATGCCTTGACTGGCACTTTGCCTTAAGCGGTTTGGCTGGTGACATCGAGGAGATCCGAAAGCGGGAATACACGGTGAGCGAGGGTTCGCTTGTTCTGCGTCCTGTGACGCTGGAGGATAATCCAAAGGAATCGTACCGAACCTGGAGAATCGTGGAAAAAGGCATCACTGAGTTCCAAGGCGAGAGCTGGGCAGGTCGACGCAACAAGGTAAAAGCTCTGCGCGACGCGCTGCGCGGAGGTCCGAAAGCAGTTGAGTATTTCCTTACGAGGTTCAATGCGAATAAACCTCTAGCCGATGTGGAGCCTTCGTTGACCAACTGGAAGGGTACTGGCTGGCAGGGTGGTTATTGCGGATACTTCGATGCTTTGGAATTAGCGGACTGGTTTGTGCTGCTGTAAGGAGGTCGAGTTATGACGCTGTACATTCATCTGAAACTGAAGAGCGATGCAACATTCGGGCGCGGCGACGGTGTGGCAGGATTGGTGGACGAAGAGGTAGAACATGATGCCGAAACGGGCCTTCCCTTTGTCCGCGGGCGCCCGCTGAAGGGCTTACTGGCGGAGGAGTGCGCCAACATCCTCTTCGCATTGAGCCGACAGAAGTCTCCTGTGTATGCCAATTTTGAACAAGCAGCGAAATTACTGTTCGGACAACCTGGTAGCTCACTCAGTGACGATGCGATGATGCACGTTGGCCCAGCGAGGCTGCCCAAAGAGTTGCGAGATGCCATCGAAGCGGACGTCAAACGCGGCGACCTGAAACCTGCCGATATTTTGGAGTCGCTGACCGCTATCAGCCGTCAGACGGCAGTTAATGAAAAAATCAGGTGCTCCTGAGGAAGGTAGTCTACGATCGATGCGGGTCGTGCTACGCGATACGTCTTTCATCGCGCAACTGGATTTTGATAGAGACCCTGATGACATAGCGAAGGCATTACTTGCCGCGTGCGTGTTATCGCTCCGCCGCGCAGGCACAGGACGCAATCGCGGGCGCGGGCGGCTGGCGGCGCGATTGTACGATGAGCGCGGCAACGAGATCACGGATGACTGCTTCAAGCGCTTCCAGCAACTCGTGAAAGGAGGAGCTCAATGAAAGTCATCACCTATCACGTTACGCTTATGGAGCCAACGCTGGTGACGGCACTCGAAGGCGATCCGAACGAGGGTGTAGCTTTCGATTACTTGCCTGGCAGCGTCTTGCGCGGCGCGGTCATCGGCAAATACCTGCGCGCCAACAACTTGACCGACTTAGATGCTGCCGACGCAGGCGTACGACGGCTGTTCTTCGATGGAACGACACGTTATCTTAACGGCTATCCACTTGACCGTCTGGGTAGGCGCACCTTGCCTACGCCGCAATCTTGGCAATGCGAGAAGGGCAACGAAACTCACATCTTCGATTTCGCAGCTGAGATGCCGGATGCAGATGATAAGCAATGGCAAGTCGTCAGCAAGCCGTTTTGCTCGCTGGGTGAACAGGAGGATGAAGATAAGCAAAAGGTCCGGCTGGTTCGGCCCGACCGCCACATCGCTGTACACACGGCGCGCACCCGTAGGTTCGGGAGAGCAATGCCAACTAACGTGATCGATCCGTCAAAAGGCGACATGCAAGGAGCAGTTTATCGCTACGATGCGCTGGCAGCGGGACAGACGTTTGAGGCTGTAGTTATCTGCGACAGCGATGCGGATGTGAACAGGATTCTTCCGTTATTAGCTGGTGAGGCGACGCTGGGCGGTTCGCGTAGTGGCGGGTATGGGCGGACGTCGTTCCATGATGCGAAAGTCATGGATAACTGGCGTGAGACGGGCAATTCTTTTGTAGCCGATGTAGATGGTAAGTTGATCATCACGCTCTTGAGCGACGCTCTCCTACGCGATGATAATGGCCAATTTGTGGTTGACCCTTGTGCTGTCACGAAAGCGTTATCCCAACGCTTAAACGTTCAGTTGAGGTTGCAACGTGCGTTCCTGCGCGGAGAAGCCATCGGCGGATTTAACCGTAAATGGGGTTTACCCTTGCCACAAGCGCTGGCTGTGCAGATGGGCAGTGTGTTCGTGTTTGACAAGCCGAACTGTGGCGAAAGTAAATTGCGCCAACTGGAAGCACAGGGCATTGGTGAGCGTCGCGCTGAAGGTTTCGGACGCGTGGCGGTCAATTGGCATACGGAAGCAGAGCTAGCGGTGGATACTACCCCGCCGTCGAGGGCAATCCCGATTGTTACGATCCCCCCCGGCTCAGACAGCGAGAGGTTGCTAAAGCAGATAGTGGGACGGATGCAGCGCCGGCGATTAGATGAACTATTAGTCGCCAAAGCCAATGAAATCGAGATCGTCAACCCACCGAGCAATGCTCAACTCTCACGACTGCGAAACATTGTTCATGACGAACTTATGAAAGAAGCACCCAACCTGCAGCGCGTGCTTGATTTCCTGAGTAGCGTTAGGGAACGCAGTACAGCGCGAAAGCAATTTGAGCGGGCGCGTGTAGGGAGAAAGATGCTATTAAATTGGCTCGAAGAAAGTCTCCAAGTAAGCAATGAGAACGGCTGGAAATCGTTGCTCGGTTTTCAACCGACCGACGCATGCAAAGCAGGCGGCATAGGTGCTGACCTCACAGATGCGCTTCGCGCTGAGTATCTTCTTCGTTTAATTGATGCAGTGCTTGCCCGTGCCGCTAAAAAACGCCGCAAGGAGGGGTAATTGCTATGACGAGACAATTCTGGTCGCCTGAAACGTCGCGGCGAATCATCACTCGCATCGTCGTCGAGGGAGATCTGGTTCTGCAAACTCCCGCGCATTTCAGCAACGGCGACACTGACGAGCTAACAGATATGCCGCTCCTGGTAGACCCCCTTGATAGCAAAACGCCGCTGCTTACAGGCGCTTCGATTGCTGGGGCATTGCGCGCTTACCTGCGTGAGCGCGAACGCGGCTACGGTCAACATGCCGACCGTTCATCCGCCAGCGTGTTGCTCTTTGGCAGCCTGAAAGGCGATGACGAAGGGGAACAGAGCCCTCTCATCATAGAGGACGCGCTGGGCAAACCTGGAACTTTTGGTATCGAGATGCGAGATGGTGTCGGGATTGATCCCAAGAGCCGCACAGCAAGAGAGGATCGATTATTTGATCTGCAACTGTGGCAGGCGGGCACAACCTTTTCACTTCGATTCGAATTACTCATCCGTGAGAGTGACGATGCCGACGCTTTGAAGCGTGCGCTAGCAACGGCGCTTATGGGGTTTAACGACGGCGGCATCACGCTGGGTGCACGCAAACGGCGCGGCTACGGACGGGTGACCGTCGCAGGATGGCGCGTCAAGACTTATGACTTGACGCAAGCTGATGGGCTGCTCGATTGGATTCGGAATGGTGACAAACCGCTGACAAGCATGAAATCTGTATCGGACATTAAAACAGCTCTTGGTGTCAGAGCTTTGATGGACGACCATCGCAAGTTCTTTCATATCAACGCCACGTTCTTGCTCGATGGCTCACTGCTCATTCGCTCCGGAAGCGGACAGGATGATCGGGGACCTGACATGGTGCACCTGCACACGCGGCAAGCCAATGGCGCAAGAAAACCGATTCTATCTGGGACAAGTCTCGGTGGCGCGCTGCGGGCGCGAGCGCTAAAGATTGCGAATACGCTGGATGCCAACGGTCGAGCACAGACGCTGATCGATGAGATGTTCGGTGTCGAAATGCGTCAAGGCGTTCAACCCAAAGCCAGTCGCGTTGTCGTTACCGAAACCGTGGTGCAGAAAGAAAGGACAGATCTTGTGCAGAACCGTGTCAGCATCGACCGCTTCACGGGTGGCGCGAGGGAAACCGCACTGTTCAGCGAGCAACCCGCGTTTGGCGGCAATGACACAACCCTGACGGTGGACATACGGCTCATTAACCCAAAAGATCATGAAATCGGTCTTCTCTTGTTATTGCTCAAGGACCTCTGGACGGGCGACTTGCCCTTAGGCGGTGAGAGCAGCGTGGGAAGGGGACGGCTCAAAGGGAAGCGCGTGATATTGACTTATCAGAGCGATCAGATACCTCGAACATGGGAGATCATCGCCAACGGACAGGGACTGATCATAAGCGGCGACCGTGATGCACTGGAACGGTTCGTCACCGTGCTGAACCAGCACCTGAAGGAGGCGCGATCATGAAACGAGAAATCAAGCAATATCCTGCGGTCGTGGAGCCTGTTGCTACTGACTCGCTCAGCAATGTGAAAGACTGGCTGCAAGCGCAAGCAACTAGGTACCAGCTGAAATGGCTGCTGGCGCACGCTGATGACGGCGTGATCTGGGGCACAGTGGACAATGGACAACTGGTCACATCCGACAGCGTTGCGCCTGAAGTCTCTCCACCACTTCGCACAGAGACGCTGCAACAAGCGCGGCTGTTCGCAGAGCATGCCGAACTGCTGCTCTGGCGCGACGGCGATAACCAATGGCATGCCCGCTTAATTCGCCGACCTGCCGATGGAGAAACCCCGACATTTACAGAGGCTATCGATGAACCCCATATGCTCTGGGGTACCCATGGCAAACACTGCAACGGCTTCACTGTACTCTGGGATGGCGCCCAGGGCCTGCGCCATGCCGTGCCCATGGAATTGCCCTTAGGCGAGAACAACGAGACCGACCCGCCTCGCCTGTGGGTGCGACATTACCTACAGGAAGACCCGAACGGGTTCACCCGCATCGTCGTCAGCCGACTTTTTGACCTAAGATTGGAGGGAGCAAAATGAGCAACCGTAAGATCTTAAATCTGCCGAAGCACAGGAATCCACGGCCAGACCGCACGGCAAGCGCACCCTATAACTTCGTGCCGCTGCCTGAAGTTGTCGTGACAGCGGTGGATGATGCCAAAGATTTGCCTGACCATGACCGCTACTATCCAGACCGACACACGGGCTACTTCGAGGTGAAGCTCACGACCAAGTCACCACTGTATGTGCGGTGTCCGTTCATCCTGGAGGAGTTCCTACGACAGGAACGCGGCGAGGACACGAACGCACCGTTCCGCCAGCAGGTGCGGAATACGCCCGACTTCTTTTACACCCACGATCGCAACCAACCCGTCATTCCCGGCAGCAGTCTGCGCGGGATGCTGCGCAGCGTGCTGGAGATTGTAAGCTACGGGAAGATGCAGCGGGTTACGGAGAAAAAGCTGTTTTTTAGAACAGTTGATGATACAGCGGTTGGGCGCTATTACCGGGAACGGATGACAGGCAAGGTCGAAGCAGGTTTCCTGAAACCAAAGACAGATGGCTATGTTATCAAGGTCTGCCAGATGGCGCGGGTGCAGCGCAACAAAGTCGGCGGCAATCTCTATGAGGGACAAGGGCCGAATAAAACGCCGCGCTGGGATGGACAACCGCATCAGTGGATGCGTGTTTGGGTTCATCTGTCAAGCAACGGGAAGTTTGTCGAAGACCTTCGCTATAATCAGCAGTTTGAATGGAAAGAAGGGATACTGGTCATAACAGGTGATATTCCAAAAAAGAGGAAAGAATTTGTTTTCCTACTGCCTGCCAGCGATGCAGAGGAAATCCCCGTGCCTGAGGAGATGATTGAACGATTCCACGATGACGACCAGATAACCCAATGGCAAGAACGAGCCTTTCCGAAGGATAAACCCGATGTAAACTGCCGAGAGCGCAACGGGATGCTTCGTAAGAACCTGCACGGGCAGGGTGATCCAGTCTTCTTCCTCCGTGAAAACGGACAACTCACCTTCTTCGGGCGAGCGCAAATGTTCCGTCTCCCCTACGCTAATCGCCCCATTGATCTTGTTCCAGAAGAATTACGCCGACCTGAAGACATTGACTATGCAGAAGCGCTGTTTGGCTTCGTGCGGACAAAAGAACAGCTCGAAAACATGAGGCATCGCCGTGTTATTCAGGTCATACCAAAACAGGGCGACAAACAGTGCGCCTACGCTGGTCGGGTGTTTGTAACAGATGCCGTGTTAGAAGAAGGCCAGACCGATTATTGGCTTTCTAATGAGCCAATCACACCAAGGATACTGGCGACACCCAAGCCGACGGCTTTTCAGCACTACTTGGTCCAAAACAGCGATAACAAAAACACACCGAAGCACTACGATAGTCCAACCCCTGGGGAAACCGTCATCCGCGGGCATAAACGCTACTGGCATCAAGGTCTGAGCCCAGATGAGGGGTTAACGCTCGATCGAATTCGGGAACTTATCGAGGATGAGAGGGCGCGGCTTAACCAATTGGCAGCAACCAGTACCCAACACACGCAATTCAAGCCAGTAAAACCGGGTGTGAAGTTCACGTTCCGTGTTTATTTCGAGAATCTATCTGATCGCGAGTTGGGCGCGCTGTGTTGGACGCTTCATCCGTTAGGCGATCCTAGCAAAGAGTACTGCCATCATCTGGGTATGAGCAAACCGCTGGGCATGGGCGCGGTGAAGTTGGAGGCAACCTTACACCTGACGAATCGTCAAAGGCGTTACAGTTCGCTCTTCGATGGCAAAAACTGGCAGACGGGGGCGACAAGTAGCGGTGAGTCGTTATCTAACCGCGCGACGTTGGAAGCGCACACCCAAGCGTTTGAGCAACACGTTTTGGAGATGATAGGACTCAACATGACCTGCCAGCGCCTGTTTGAATTGAAGCGCATAGGGATGCTGCTTAAGATGATGCAATGGCCTGGTTTTCGAGCCGTGCCGCCTGTTCACGGTCAGCTTGCTCCTAACAATTGCGTTATCACTGAAGATGGACGACAGCGGCCCAACACCCGCTATATGCTGATTGAGCTGCCAGGCGTGTCAGGATCGGGGAGGAACGAATACCGAGACCGTCCTGTGCTGCCCGATCCTTGTGCGTTCGACCTGAGTACCGTACAGTTTTTGGAAATTTAAGTCTTTGAAAAGCAAAGGCCTCCTGGGGGCTATTAATGTTACCATTAATAGCCTAAACCAAACCCATGGAGGCTTAAGTTTATGAAACCACAATCGCCAACGATTGACAACTTGTTCGCCGGTCTGCGCCGTTTGCATCCTGGGGAGCGAAAGACTCGGCTGGTCAATTGGGCTTTGACTGTTTGGGGCTTGCTGCGAGCCCGTAGCGCGATGATTCCCGATATTGCGGCACAGTTGCCTTTGCCCATTCAGGCCAACAGTCGTGAGAAACGGCTCTGCCGTTGGTTGGATAATCCGGCCGTTGAGGTGGCCGGCTTCTTTGCCCCGGTCGCCCGTTGTGTATTGAAATGCTTGGCTGAAGCTGGTGCGCCGCTGCGCTTGCTGATCGATCGCGTGGAAGTGGAAAATAGGCAGAATCTGTTGATAGTCTGTGTAGCCTACCGGCAGCGGGCTTTTCCCCTGTTGTGGCACCAACTGGGTCACCGTGGGGCTAGTACTCAGCAGGAGCAAATCGCGCTGCTTGCCGAAATTCGAAAGTGGATTCCCCAATCGGCTTCTGTGTATGTGATTGGTGACCGAGAGTTTCGAGGTGTCACCTTGGCCGCATGGCTCCAGAAACAGCACTGGTATTTCGTGTTGCGTGTCAAAGGCAACACCCGAGTCTGTGTCAAAGGGGGCCTCTGGCCTCAGCTGCAGCAACTGGGGCTGCGACGCGGTCAGCGCATCTGGCTTATGGGCGTGCATTTGGCATTGAGGAATCCCTTCGGTCCGGTCAATGTGCTGTTGTATTGGGGGCGCACTTACAATGAACCTTGGTATCTGCTGACCAATGTGGCAGGGCCAGAAGAGACCATAAAACTTTTCCGCACCCGCATGTGGTGTGAAGAACTCTGGCGTGACTTCAAGCGGCAGGGCTTTGATCTGGAAGCCAGTCTTATCGTCACCGGCGCACGTCTGGAACGCTTGTTGTTGGCTGTGGCACTGGCAGCAATCTGGGCGTTGTGGACTGGCGTGGAAATGGTACGCCGCCACCAGCGCCGCCTTATCGATAACCGACGTCACCGTCGTCTTAGTTTCTTTTTGATTGGCATTCGTTGGTTTGAACATTGTTTGGCACTAAATCAGCCTTTGACGTTCTTGTTACCTCCTGATCCATTGGAGGTTACCTTATGACAAACTGTCTCGCAGACAGTATGGCTCCTCTAAGTAGTCGTATAACTCCTGATCCCTCTCTATAATATGTCCATCAGCGTCAAAAATCTTTACCTTATCCCTTTCCATAGCCGCTCCTCCCTCTCTTAATTATGATCGGAGCAATCGCTATTAGACATCGGCGCAGTCTCAATTTGCTTGAGACGCTAAGGTATTAGCGCTGGTTTTATCTCTTTCAATTCGGCCATCGATTGCAATGCCTGGTTAACCTGATCCAACGTATAGGTATTGGAGATAAGATCGGAGAAAGGGAACCTTTTCCAGTTGTTTTTGAGAAACTGCATGGCCTTATAATAGTGGGGAACGTAAGCTGAAAGCACACCGATTATCTCAAGTTGATCGAGGTTGATTCTCCTGGGGTTTATCGCGATCGGAGCGGGATCAGTTTGACCTATAACAAGATATCTGCCGCCTCTTCTGACGATCTCAAGCCCTTCTTTAAAAGCAATCGAGGGACCAGCGGCTTCGATCACCACGTCAGGTCCCCTTCCATCCGTAAGATCAAGGATCATTCTCTTTCTTTCTTCAGAGTCTATAACCTCCTCGATATCAATTATGTGATCCGCCCCCCACTTTCTTGCCAGCTCCAGCCTCATTTTCGGAGCCCCAACGACAATTGTCTTAGCTGCTCCTGAAACCCTAGCCATCGCAAGAGAATAAAGCCCTATAGGTCCGGAACCTAAGATCAACACCGAAGGCTGTATCCCAAGGCCACCCAGCTTCTCTAACCTCTCAAAGCCATGCACTACCGTCCTAAGAGCACAGGTAGCGGAACTGGCCACTTTGCTATCGACCTCCTCGGGCACCTTAACAACTCGGCAATTGGGAAGAACATAGCAATACTCAGCAAAACCACCACGAAGATTACGTTTTTGACGGAACGATTACCGGCATACGGTTTCAAGTCGGCCACGAAAAAGCTGTGGAGGCCGGTCGTCTCAAAATGAGCTCGAAGGGCATTTGGATTGCAGATATAACGCCCGAGCTACGCCGCGAAGCCTGGCAAATTTTTTGTAAATTCTCTGATCACACGAGATTATTCAAAATTTAGCTCTTTGAGTATGCATCTAAGCCCGTAAGTCCTTTAGAATCAATAAGGGCGTCCAACAATGGGCCAAAAGACCCAATTTCTTTCGCGTTGGCGCCAAATGCCTTTATGTATGAGCTTGAACGAAATTCAAAGCTTATAAGACCCCCTCCCCCTTCGGGAACCTGTGATGATTTCATTAGACTTACAGGAATCGACTTTGTCCAAAGTCGTGTGATCAGGAATTTTCCTTTACCGATTGCACATCGTTTGCTTTGATGAAAAGCTTGAGGATAAACCGCGCCTTTACTTTCGATCATCGCCTCAAGGTTATGAGGTTCCAGGTAGAGCCCGCAGCGTTTTTAAAGTAGCCCTCTTCTGTCAAATTGGGATATAGTTCTAAGCCCTAGGGGGGCGAGGTTTATCTGCCAATTTAAACACTATTGACTAGATTAGGGCAGCCGCAATATCATGTTTTTGTGAAATACAAAGCTTTTTTATTGTACGAAAAATGAAAGTTGCGCGAACGACGAACGACAAGTATCTGGTAGAGGCTGTGGTAAGGGCTTTCGATATACTTGAAGCCTTTCGCGATTCCGAAGAGCTTACGCTGACTGATATTAGCCGGCGGGTTGGTCTTAACACAAGCCGGGTATTCCGGCTGCTTCACACGCTGGTCGAATGCGGGTATGTGGAGCGGAGCCCTGATGGCATTCGTTATTCATTAGGTGTCAAATTATTTGAGCGAGCGGCTTGCGTACGGAGAGACCTAAGGCAGATAAGCCTACCGTTTATGCACCAGCTTTTGGAAAAGTTCAATGAGACGGTTAACTTGGGAATCTTGAATAAGGGGGAGATTCTATATATCGAAATGCTGGAAAGCTCGCAACCCTTCCGCATGGCAGCGGCGGTTGGGAGTCGATCGCCTGTACATTCAACTGCTCTAGGTAAAGCCATTGCTGCTCACCTGCCTGAAAGCGATTTGAGGAATCTGCTCCTACCGGAGCGCCTGTCGAAGCTCACCGAGCGGACAATAACTGACCCGGAGAAGCTGAGGAGAGAGCTACAGAGCGTGCGCCGGAGAGGGTACGCCATTGATAACGAAGAGACCGAGCCGGGAGCCGCCTGCGTTGGGGCGCCGGTCTTTGATAGTAGTTGTAGGCCTATAGCCGCGATTAGCTTGTCCGGCCCTACCGGTAGGATTCTTGGAAATCTGAAGCAACTAGTAGGATCGCTTCTGCCTGTATGTAACGAGATTTCGAGAAGGTTGGGATTTAATCGAGAGATTATTCAAACTGACCGAAAACATGAGATTAATCAAAATTTGGTTCCTTAAGCCAAGGCCTAAATCCATGAGCCCTTTGGATTCGATAAGGACTTCCGAACAACGGCTCAAAAAACCCAATTTCTTTCAAGTTGGCCCCAGCGGTATGTGGGCTTGAACAAAAGTCAAAACTGATGGAACTTGCTGCCCCTTCAAGAACTTGTGTTGATTCCATTAGATTTACGGAAATCGGCTTTATCCAAAGGCGTGTGAAAAAGAAATGTTGTGGGGTGGAAATAAGCCATCACAAAGGTGTTTAAGCTGACAAAAGTATAACTAATTTGCGGTCAGCTTGGCCTAAGTTTGTCCCAGGAGGAGACATGAGAGGCGCTAAAAAATTAATGCTTGTTTCCAGCTTAGATCTTTGTTTAAAAGGATTCCTCTTCTTGCCGCTTACCCTAGTGTTATCAGCACAGTATGCCCATGCGCAAACGGCCATGCTGTTGGGAACTGTTCGGGATCAAACCAAAGCGGTATTGCCTGGTGTAGAGGTTGTAGCAAGTAATGTCCATACAGCCTTCGCTCGGAAAGCGATCACAGATGATTCTGGAGATTATATAATCACATTGCTTCCACCAGGCACATATCGCGTAAGCGCGTCGCTGCCTGGCTTCAAGAGGGCCGAAATCCCTCATTTAGTTTTACAGGCTGATCAAAGGGCCCGCCTTGACCTCCTGTTACAGGTTGGTCCGCTTGAAGAGGAAGTAACGGTTATGGCAGCGGCTCCAGTGGTTAACACGGAAACTCCCACACTAGGGCAGGTAATTCCCCATGAGTTCATAATGAATTTGCCATTAAATGGCAGGGAATTCTACCAACTAAGTAAAACCAAAAAAGTTCTTTGACAAGGTATAATTAGTCATCAATGCTCATTGAGGTGAGAGGAGATGACTGA
>FWWM01004485.1_pt1 | contig 32477 bp, 33 predicted proteins | sample 2228351 | NCBI WGS metagenome assembly FWWM01 (sample SAMEA103939774, study PRJEB20133) | metagenome
CAAGGTAATAAATACTGGAATTTTCCGGCTAAATCTTTAACAATGGCGCCCTTTTTACCACAAGGAGAGCACCATGCAATTTTGGAAGTTGATTAGCGCAGCCGTATTGGCTTTGGCTTTAACCGCCTGTCAGTCTACCCCGTTACAACAAGTGTACACAGATCCTGTGCCTAATAACCTGACAGAGCCACAACTGGAACAGGCGATTCTGCAAGCAGGTGCAGGCCGCGGCTGGCTGATGACGCCTCAGGGTCCTGGCAAAATTCACGCCGAGCTGAACATCCGCTCTCATAAGGTTATTACCAGTGTGACTTACAACCCGCAGTCTTTTTCTATTACCTATGTCGACTCGGTCAATATGGACGCGAAAAAAGGCAAAATTCATCGCCAGTACGTGAATTGGGTGACCAATCTGCGTCAGGATATCCGGGTTCGGATGAATCAGCTGAGCTTAGCTAAATAAGCCGCCCGGCGGTATTACCAGAGGCCGGTTTTGAGAATTTTTACCACGACAAAACCGGCACTGAGCTGATGCTCTTTCACCAATAGTGGGCTATCGGCAACAGTGGCATCAGCCAGATAGTCATACCTGCTGTACACAGCAAACCACCAGTCGCCTTGTCGCAAACTCAGACCATTGGCAAAACGCCAGCCACTAAAACCACCGCTGGCGCTGTATTCAGGCCTGGTTGCCAGGCTGTACTCTGGCGCAACCCCATAAAAATACTGATGATAAGCTTTGCTGCTTGCCGCCAGTGACAACACCGACTCCCACTGAACAGCCTCTGCCACTGCCTGCTGGTAACGCAGCTGAGGTTCAAACCGCCAGCCAATAGCGGAGCCTTGTTTAAAATCTGTGGCAAAGGCAGCTCTGACCGGTAAGCGTAATTGCAGGTTAGGCGTCAGCTGAACATCCAGCGCAGGGCCAATTTCTGCAATCCAGTCCAGCGCCGGCATGCCCTGACGCAACTGGTTTTTGTCACTGTCGACTGCCAGAGCTCCGGCCAGACTCAGGTTGAGCGCCCAGTGCTCGCCTTGTGCCAATAAACCTGTGGCGCCCTGCCGGTCAATCTGCAGCTGCGCACTGCGGTAAGTAAAATAAGGTACAGGCCAGACAAAATGCGCCGACTGCGCTGAGCCTGGATAATGCGGCTGAGTCGCCGCCAGCGTGCCTACTCCGAGCTGATATTCCCCCTGCGCAGCCGAAACAGCGCAGGGGCCCAGCAGCAATATGCTACACAGTATGCGCGACAACAGCGGTTGCATCAGCCGTTGCCCTGTGCTGTGGTTGTGTCGTTCCAGTTGCGGAAAATCAAGGAGGTATTGATGCCGCCAAACGCAAAGTTATTGCTCATCACATACGCTGACTGAAATTCGCGGCCTGTGCCCCTGATATAGTCAAGCTGTGCACAGGCGTTATCCACCTCAGCCAGATTCAGCGTGGGTGCATACCAGTTGTCACGCATCATATTGATGCTTGCCCAGCTTTCAATAGCACCACAAGCACCCAGCGTGTGGCCAAGATAACTTTTCAGCGAACTGATCGGCATGGCTGGGCCAAACACCCGGGCCGTTGCTTCGGTTTCAGCCACATCACCTCTGTCGGTTGCGGTGCCATGGGCATTGACATAACCAATAGCGCCCGGCGCTAAAGCGGCGTCCTGCAATGCCAGCCGCATCGCCTGCTCCATGGTTGGCGCCGACGGCTGGGTGACATGTAAACCATCTGAGTTGGTGCCAAAACCGACCACTTCAGCATAAATGCGGGCGCCACGGGCTAAGGCGTGTTCCAGTTCTTCCAGAATTAAAGTACCTGCACCTTCGCCTATCACCAAACCATCCCTGTTGCGGTCAAATGGTCTGGGGGTCAGCTCAGGTTGCTGATTGCGGGTGCTGGTGGCGTAAAGAGTGTCGAACACTGCAGCTTCGGTGACACAAAGCTCTTCCGCACCACCGGCCACCATCAGTGTCTGACGGCCAAACTTAATGGCTTCATACGCATAACCAATACCCTGGGATGCCGAAGTACAGGCTGAACTTGTGGTATAAATCCGGCCTTTAATGCCAAAAAACACCCCCAGATTCACCGCTGTGGTATGGGCCATCATCTGGATATAACTGGTGGCTGTCACTCCGGCCATGCTGTGTTGTTCCAGCATACGGCCAAAGGCACTGATAGGCTCGGTACTGCCGGTGGACGAACCATAGGCAATACCACAACGGCCGTCCGTTAAAGCCGGATGCTCAGTTAAGCCAGCGTCCTGCAGCGCCACTTCGGTCGCACGGGTGGCCATCAGCGACACCCGCCCCATAGAGCGGGTTAATTTACGGGAATAATGCGCCGGCCGTTCAAAATCGGTAACAGGCGCGGCCAGGCGGGTGCTTAAGTCGCTATAACAATCCCACTCTGGCATATAACGGGTGGCACTTTTGCCCAGCGCCAGATTCTGCCGGAAACTGGCCCAATCCTGACCCAAAGCCGTAATGGCCGACATGCCGGTCACAACCACTCTTTTCATCAGATCATCCCGCCGTTTACTGAAATCACCTGACGGGTAATATAAGCCGCAGGCTCTGAACATAAAAAGCTGACAGTGGCCGCCACTTCTTCGGCAGTGCCCATGCGGCGCAGTGGCACCAGCTGCAACATGTCATCAATAGGCAGGTCGCTGACCATCTCAGTTTCAATCAGGCCAGGGGCCACACAATTGACGGTAATTTTGCGTTTGGCAAGCTCCAGTGCCAGCGCCTTGGTGGCACCCATTAAACCGGCTTTCGCCGCAGAATAATTGACCTGGCCTCTGTTGCCGGCAATACCGGACACAGAAGCAATAGTGACGATACGACCGCCTTTTCTCAGCTGGATCATCGGCATCACCAGCGGGTGCAACACATTGTAAAAACCATCCAGATTGGTGTGGATCACCTGATCCCAGTCTTGTTCTGTTAAAGCAGGGAAAGCGCCGTCGCGGCTGATACCGGCATTACAGACCACAGCGTAAAAAGCACCGTGGCTTGCTACATCCTGCTCCAGCACGCTTTTGGCAGTGACCCGATCGGCCACATCAAACTGCAATACATGAGACTGGCGCCCCATAGCACGGATTTGCGCCGCCACCTCTTGCGCACTTGCCACATCACTGCGGCAATGCACTGTGACATCAAAACCATCTTTGGCTAACTGCAATGCAATGGCCCGGCCAATTCCGCGGCCCGAACCTGTCACTAAACAACGTTGCATTTAAGACTCCTTTAACCAGTCCAGATGATTTTCTGGCTGAAACACATTTAAATTGGCCTGCACCAGCACAGTGCCGTTGGCCGAAATTTCACATAAAAACACACTCAGGCCTGAGTCTTCAGTGACCAGCTGTTCGGCTTTCAGCTGTAACACTGTACCTGCGGCAAAATGGCTGATGGTGGGTGCATATTTGCGACAGCCAAGCAAAAAACCAATTTTCACGGCACCGCCCTCTGCCAGCGCTTTGGCACCGGCATAACAGGCAATAGTTTGCGCCATATACTCAAGCCCCACATAAGCAGGGACAGCCTGTAACTCAGCCTGATAAAAAGGGCTGGCACTGCTGATATCCACCTCTGTGTACACAGAGTTTTCATCGGCCCCGATAAAACGGCTCAGTAAAATCATCGGGTGATCATGGGGCAATAATTGCTCCAGCGAATAACCGCTTATCATCGTTGTCTTCTCAAAATCACGGCAGCATTGTTGCCACCAAAAGCAAAAGAATTACTCAGGCATACCGACACCTTCTGGCGCTGATCTGGCTGAACAAAATTCAGCGCTGGCAATTCAGGGTCTGGCGCTTTGTCCCGTACCTGCGGCAATAAATCAAAAGGCGCATTATAGTCCGACAATAACAACCAGCATAAGGCGGCTTCAATAGCACCTGCGGCCCCCAGTGTATGACCGGTCAGACTTTTAGTGGAGCTGGCCGGTACTTTGTCTGCACAAAGGCGCTGTAACACAGCACTTTCCATCGCATCATTGAGCGGTGTCGCTGTGCCGTGCAAATTGATATAACCCAGATCAGCAGCATTGAGCCCGGCCTGCGCCAACGCCTGACGGATAGCGGCTTCAGCCCCCCGCCCTTGTGGATGCGGCGCTGACATATGATAAGCATCAGCAGCAGCACCGGCACCAGCCAGTTCAATCAGTTGCTGCGGCTTACCACAAGCCTCTGCACCGGCCTTTCGCTGCATGACAAAAAGTGCAGCCCCTTCACCAATGTTAATGCCGTCCCGCCCGGCCGCAAAAGGCTGACAAAAACCTGCAGCAACAGACTCCAGTGCTGCAAAACCCTGCAGCGTCATGCGGCATAACGAGTCGACGCCACCGACAATAACTGCATCAGCCAAACCTGTGGTTAATAAATTGGCGGCGCTGATTAAAGCCCTGGCACTGGACGAACAAGCGGTAGAAATCACATAAGCAGGCCCGGTCACACCAGCGGCAGCGGCAATAAAATGAGCTGGCGCCACCATTTCCTGTTTTTGATAATGGTAATCCGCCGGCCAGTTGCCATTTTGCAAACGCTGTTGTAATGCCTGTTCACCCTCGGCAATGCCGGAGGTACTACTGCCAATCACCACGGCAATACGGTGCGCGCCATATTGTTGTTTCAGCTGCGCTACTTCTTCAGCAATCTGCAAATAAGCACAATAGGCCAGGCTGTTATTGCGGCTTTGCTGCGACATGAAGGCCGCAGGCAGCTTTGGCAATTCGCCACTAACAGCCCCCACCACGACGGGCTGCGCTGCCTGTAATAAATCATCACGCCACACCATACCGGCTCTGCTGCCGGCAACGGCGGTCTGCCACACCTGGCTTTTGGAAGTGCCCAAAGCACAACAAATACCCAGTGCCGACAACACCGGCGCTGCAGTTGTTGTGGTTAACTCTGCGCTCATAAAAAATCCTGTTGCACTGTGGTCAGCCTGAGCCGGTAATCTGGCTGGCTGATTTCGGTGACCTGCCCTGTAGTCAGCGGGCCGGCCCCATTAATGGTTAATACAGCCTGAGCATTTTTATCCAGCAATAACCTTTGCTGTTGCTGCTGCGTTATCTGTAAATCATCAAGTCCTGGCTGAATTTGTGTCAGCGGCCACAAACTCCATTGCATCTGCGCCAGCAATTGCACGGCAAAAGAACGGTCAGAAAAAGGCGCCTGCCCCTGCTGCTGTAACCTGCCTCCGGCTGTTAATTCCACCCGCCCCAGCTCATGGCCCAGTGGCGACAAGGCCACCAGCAAAATTTGCTCCGGTAATAACTGCACACTGAGTAAGAATTCCTGCTGGCGCGAACCGGCCGCAAACTGCACCTGCTGCAGCAACTGCTGTGAAGGGCCTGGCCAGCGGGTCTGCAACTGATAACCGCCGCCAGCGTATGGGTAATACAAAGGGCCTTGCTGCCATAACTGGCAGGCGCTCAAGGCCAAAGTCAGCAGCAACAGCAGGGTTAAGCGCATATTTCACTCAGGGTTTGTAAACGTTTTTTCGTTTCTGCCACATAAGGATTTTTTTGATCCCAGGCATAACCGGCCAGAATGGCAGAAATCATCTGACTGACCTGCTCCTGACGCTGATCATTAAAAATAATGTTCTGGAACCGACCGTCATACCAGGCCTCCACAAACTGCCGGAAGGTGCTGATGCCCTGACGCAGCGGTTGGGTATATTCTTTGTCCCAGTCCACCGCCCCACCTTCCAGCTGCTTCAGCACCAACGGTACTGCAGTGCTGGCCGAGCGCAGTGCAATAGTGACACCTGAGGAAAACACCGGGTCGAGAAACTCACCGGCATTGCCAAGCAGAGCGTACCTGTCACCGGCCAGAGCGCCCACATTGGCGGAATAGCCCACCAGACTGCGGACGTCATTAATAGCTTCGGCATTGGCCAATAACAGTGCTAAATCCGCTTCATCCGCTACTTTTTGCCATAACGAGGCCGACGCTGTGTCATCAGCAGCAAAACGATTGGTGGCCCCTACAACCCCCAGACTGGCAGTGCCATCGCTGAACGGGATCAACCAGTACCAGACATCATGCAAAGTGGGGTGTACGGTGATTAAAATTTTATTGCGATCAAAAGCCGGATCTGTGATGCCATCACGGATATGGCAAAAACAGGCCTGACGCACCGGAAAACCCGATGGTGTTTCTAAGTCTAATAACCGCGGCAACACCCGGCCAAAACCTGAAGCGTCCAGCACAAATTTGCAGCTTAATTGATGTTGTTCACCTTGTTCGTCGCGCACTGTCAGTTGTACCAAATCAGCATCCGGATAAACAAAGTCTGTCACTTCCAGCCCGTAACGGATGTCAACGCCCTGCGCTGCGGCACCATCTGCCAGCAAAGCATCAAAAGGCGCTCTTTTTACCTGATACGTGGTGCCAGGACCCTGGGAAAACTTGCGGGTAAAATCAAATTCAGTGCGCATGCCATTTTTTAAAAATGCGGCACCATTTTTAAACTGAAAACCTAAAGATTGCGCCTGTTGCTCCAGACCTTCCAGCAAACCCGCTTCGGCTAAAAACTCCATACAATGGGGCAATAAACTTTCGCCAATTGAAAAACGCGGAAAATGGGATTTTTCCACACAAAGCACGGTTTTTCCGGCGCGGCTTAATAAAGCACCGGCACAGGCACCGGCCGGCCCGGCACCAATAATTATCACATCGTATAAAGGTAAAAATGTGGTCGACATCGGTTGATTACTCCTTAACCCCGATTTTTATTAATACTGGCGCTGTCAGCACAGCCACCAGAATGCCCGTTAACACTGTCAGGCCAAAACCTGCGATCACCGGCGTTTGGCTAAAAGCCAGCATGCCAAAAGCCAGCATACTGGTCAGCGCCGACAGGCCAACGGCCAGCTGCACTTCTTCAGTATCGAGCCCCGACACAAAAAAAATGGCGTAATCAAAAGCCAGCGCCACCACCAGCAGCACCCCGACCAGGTGGAACAAGGTCAGCGCTTGTCCCAGCAGCAGGCTGACATTCAGTGCACTGAGCACGGCCACCAGTAAAAACAACGCAATAGCGGCAGTCTGGCGCAAACCGTACCACCAGCATAACAATAACAAAGCTGCGGATACCGCCAGCATCAGCCCTTGCAGCAATAACTGCCGCACTGCCGCTACCCGGGCTGATGCATCAGCAACAGGGTCAAAATACAGAGCGTTGGCACTGGCGGGCAGCTGTGATAACTGCACAGCATCCAGCCTGGCGTCACGCAATAAAATCACACTGACATAAGGCGGTGCACCAAGCCCGGCTTTTGGCTGAAACAACTGCTGCGCCAGAAAGTCCGGCAGATCTGCCGTGGTCAGCCATTGACTGATCGGCGCCGGCACAGCCAAACCCAGTTCATCAAAATAACGACTGAATACCGCCGACTGATAAGCCTGTTGTAACTGCTGTTGCAGTTGCTGCTGCGCTTGCTGTGACGGTAGCCAGTCGGATAACGCTTGCCAGCCCGCCAGCCCGCCCTGTTGTTGCCAGCTTTGCAGCAATGGCTTTAACTGGCTTTCGCGCTGTAACAAGGTTTGTGGATCGTCGGCCGACACCAGCAAAAATTTGTTGTCAAAGCGTTGGCCGCTGTACAGCTGCACTTGTTGTTCATGCATTTTCAGTTGGGGGTCGAGCTGATTAAAAGCACGAACATCATCGCTGAACTGATAAACCGACAGAAAAACCAGCACGGAACAGCCAGCGGCGCCCAGCAGCAAGCCCCAGCTCTGGCGCAGCGTCAGCAGCTGCCAGCAATGAATGACCGCAGTTGCACAGCGTCTGGCCACAGCAGAAACTGGCAGCCCCCCCTGTTGCAACACAGCCGGATATAACCAACGCACCATCAGATAAGCCACTGTCAGGCCGGTCAGCATAAACACCGCCACCTGATTCAGAATGGTCATAGGTAATAACAATAAAGCGGCATAACCTAACAAAGTGGACAACAAACTCAGACTCAACCCAGGCAGCATGCGGCGGAAAAAAGCCGCGCCCTGCTGCACTGCCAATAACCCATGAAACGAATAATCGATGGCGACACCGATCAGGGTAGTGGCAAACACAAAAGCCAGGACATGAGGCGCCGGAAATAACCAAACCACTGCAGCAAGCCCTGCCAGCGCAGCTGTGGTTAAAGTGGCAAGCGCCAGCAACAAAGGCGTGGCACTGGCAAACACCAGCCCGAGCAACAGCACTATGGCCAGCAACGACAAACCACCATACCAGCTCATTTCCGCCTGGGCCCTTTGCGCGGCTTTCACAGCATGAAACAACACCCCACTGTGATACCAGCGCAAAGCCGGATATTGCTGTTGCAACTTGGTCAGTTGCTGCTGCAAAGCTGCATGCAACGGCACCGCCAGCGCAGTGTCAAAAGGGTCAATCGACATTTGTGCGTGTAACAACACAAAATGCTGGCCATCGCTGTTGCCGGTCAAAAAACCGCCGGCGGCCGTTAACTGCTGCTCTGGTTGCTGCAACGAAGCCAGCAGGGCTTCAATGGCCTGCTGCGACAATAACAGCGGATCTTGTACCAATGCCGCCTGCTGAAAAGGCACCGGGCTGAACAACCTTTGCCAGCCGGCCTCGGTCAGCTGCGCGTACTGGCCATTGGCCAATTGTTGTTGTGCTGCGGGGCTTATCAGCAAACCGGCGCTGCGGCCAATATAAGCCTGCAGCTGCGCCAGCTGCTGCTCAGGCGTGATCCAGCTCAGCGCGGCCGGGGCCACACCATCTGAGGGCAATAACGTGTTTTGTTGTAAAGCTGTCGCCACCTGGGCTAGCGTTTCGGCATCAAGGCCGGTCAGCACCAGTCGCAACTGACGGCTGGCGTTGTGGTCTGCCAGCACATCCCTTTGCCAGTCCGCTGCAGCCGGAAAAGCTGCTGTGATACTGCTGCTCCAGTGCCGCTGTGGCAGCTGCCAGGCTAAATAAGCCAACAGCATAAAGAGGGTACCCAACCAGCAGCCCCATTTCAGCCAGCGACCTGGTGACAAAAACCGGCTCACTGTGTTTTGCCTGTAGTTTGTTTGACCTTCGCAGCCTGCTGCGGGCTGAGCTTAATTTCACTGCGATTACCGGATAGTTCCAGCAGCTCAATCTGCTGCAGCCGCTCTTTGCCACAAAGCGCGATATAACGGTAAAAACCGGTCAGCGGTGCTTTAAGTGGCTGTAGCTGCACACAAGAATCTTCGGCGGTTTTTAACACAAAATGTTGCTGTAAAAATGCTAAGTCCTGCTGCATCACCGCCAGCATCAGCTGACCAATCAACTCACTGCCTGGTTGCAGTTTAAGCTCGGTGCCCAGCTGCTGCTGTACCCCCTGTTTATTCAACAATACCTGTTGCTGCACCGGTTTTTCTGTCACCCACTGCAAACTGTCCTGCGCCAGTTGCAGATAACCACTGCTCTGTAAGGGCCGCTTTAAACCACGGATCCATTTTTGTTGCTGAAACTCAAAACGTCCTGCCGGCAGCTGCCATAACGCCAGTTGTGCCTGAGCGGTCAGTGCCTGTTGCTGGCTTGTCTGTGCCAGGGCCGTGCCCATACCTGCCTCTGGCAGACCACAGATCAGTAGCATCAGCACAAACAGCAGGGAAGTTTTTTTGTTATTCATCAGCTGTCAGCCCTAACTTTTGCAGTAATACCGCCGGCGATTCATAACACATTTGCTGGCTTTGTATATCAACCGCCACCTGAATACTGCTGGCTTTGGTTAAGGTTTGGCCGGATTCGATATCAACAATACGGTAGTTAATTTTCAGCCTGTGTTCCCACTCCACCAAAGTGGCGGTTACTTCAATTTGTTTACCAAAACGGGCTGAACCGCGGTATTTCAGGTTTAAATCCACAATGGGCCACAAATAACCCGACTGCTGCATTTGCGGATAGTCGTAGTCAAAAGTGCGCAACAAAGCACAACGGGCAATTTCCAGGTATTTGACATAATGGCCATGCCAGACAATCTGCATGGCATCCACATCAAAAAACGGCACTTCAATAATGACACTGGCCTTTTTCATCATTTACTCCTGATACAAAGGCCATTGCTGCTGTTGAATGGCATTCACCAGCGACCTTAAACTGCCTTCCAGCGGCCGGTCTTCCGTCACCAGGCCATAATCCTGCTGTAACTGCGCCAGCATCTGTTGCAGTTCCGGTACTAAACTCTGCTGCGCCAGCTCCTGCTGCTGAATACGCAGCTGCACCCCTTGTTGCACAGCTAACAGAGACGCCGCCATCACCTGCTCGGTCAGCTGTAACACCCGCAAGCAGTCGCGGGCGGCAATAGTGCCCATACTGACTTTGTCCTGGTTGTGACACTCCGTAGAACGGGAAAACACACTGGCCGGCATCGTCAGTTTTAACGCTTCCGCGGTCCAGGCTGAACAACCAATCTGCACCGCTTTAAAACCGTGATTGATAAAACGGCGCTCCGGCGCAGCTGCACTCAGATTGGCTGGCAGCCCATTGTTGTATTTAGTGTCCATCAGCAGCGCCATTTGCCGGTCGTGTAAATCGGCCAGATTGGCAACTGCGGTTTTCATGCTGTCCATCACCATGGCAATGTGGCCACCATAAAAATGACCACCATGCAGCACATGCTCACCTATGCCATCCACTATAGGGTTGTCGTTGGCGCTGTTTAATTCATTTTCAATGGTGTGACGAAACCAGGGTAAAGCGTCGCGCAGCACGCCGATAATATGGGGTGCACAACGAATCGAATATCTGTCCTGCAGGCGGTCAGCGTTACGAGGATGTTCATAATGATTTAAATCGTGTCGGATCCAGGCGGCCACCTGATTCTGGCCCTGATGCGGTTTGACGCTAAACAAAATGTCATCAAAATGATGGCTGTTGCCCTTGAGCGCCAGGCTCATCAGCGCGGTAATACGGCTGGACAAGCGGGTCAGATACTCGGCTCTTTCATAGGCCAGACAAGCCAGAGCCGTCATCACAGCGGTGCCGTTCATCACCGCCAGCCCTTCTTTCGGCCTTAAAGTTAAGGGGCTTAAACCAAGCTCTGTCATCACATCCAAAGAACAACGGCGTTCACCGCGGAACATCACATCACGTTCGCCGATCAGGGCGCCCGCCACATAAGATAACGGCGTTAAATCCCCGCTGGCGCCCACACTGCCTTCCTGCGGAATACAAGGCACTATGTCGTGGTTTAAAAAGTCCTGCAGCAGGCTTAATAAATCACGACTGACCCCGGAATACCCCTGACTCAGTGAGCACAAACGGGTAGCCAGCACGGCCCTGCTTTGTTCTTTGCTGAATTCATCACCTAAACCACACCCATGAAAACGGGTTAAATGCATTGGCAATTCATACACTTGCGACAAAGGCACTTTCACAGTAACACTGTCGCCATAGCCTGTGGTGACGCCATAAATCACACCGTCTTCTTTGAGCAGCTTGTCCAGAAATGCCACACCGGCATCAATGCGCTGCCAGAAGCTGCTGTCGGCGGTTAAAGTGGCACGGCATTGGGCGCGGGCCAGCGCCGTGATGTCGTACAAAGAAATCCGGCCCTGACCAAAACATACCTGCGTCTGGCCCTGGCGCCTGGGGCCCGCCTGTGTAGTGGAAAATTCAGCCGGTGTAAAAACTGCGGAGGTCACTGACGTCACTATTGCGGATCCTTGTTATTGGCAGCAGCGGGCAGCTGCCAGAAATCATAAAAATTAAACCATTGCAGCGGGTAACGCAGCGCGTACTGCTCCAGCGTAGTGGCATAGTGCCGGATATAAGCCTCCAGAGCCTGCTGCCGGTTTTTCCGGGGTAAGACCACCTGAGCAGCCACTTCTTCCAGCGTCAGCTGATATCGCTCCCCCTCACGCATACAAAACATCAGGTGCACCGGGCACTCCAGCACACTGGCCAGCACCCAGGGCCCTATGGCAAAAGGCGCAGGCTCGCCCAAAAAGGGCGCATATATCATTCGTTCCGGTGCAGTCACCGAAATCCGGTCACCCACAATGACAATAAATTCGTTTTGTTCAACCCATTCTTTCAGTTGCATCACCAGCACAGGGTTGATGCTGTCGACCTGAATTAAATTCACTTCCACCTGCGGATTGGCCTGACGCAAAGCTTTATTAAAAGCAGCGGCATGGCGGGTAAACACCAGCACATGAATACGGGTATGGTATTTGCCGGCTGACATGGCCCGGCACAATTCCAGATTACCCAGATGACTGCCCATTAAAATGCCGCCTTTGCCGCTCGCCACTAAATCGGCAAACTGCACCTGGCCTTGTTGCTGAATGTGGTCAGAGGGAATACGCCCCAGCCAGCCATCAATTTTGGCCAGCGCTTCCAGGGCAAAACTGCGAAAATGCAGATAGGCCTGGCGATAACCCGGCGTGCTTTGAAAAGGGCTTGCCGCCCCCAGCTGCTGATGGACTTTTTGCAAAAATTTTAACGACGACTGACGGGCACGGCTGTTGCTGCAGACGAAATACCAAAGCACCGGAGCAATAACCAATAAAATCAAAAACTTACCACCAATGCGGTAGCAAAACAGCAAAAAGCGGATACCGCTGTAACTGCCGCTTTCCTGTTGTTTGGCCCAGTGTTCTTGCTGCTGCATTAACCGGATTTCCTGCATTTACGCCACAACAACTGCGGCAGGCGCCATAACATGCCAAAAAACAATCTGCTGTGCATTTTGCTGATCAGCCAGTTATCCCGCACCACCATAAAATGCGAGCGGCCACCTTCGGGATAAATCACTTTGGTCGGTACAAACAGCAGCGGCACCTGCTGCCAGTAAAGCCGCACCATCACTTCAATATCAAAATCCATCCGCAGGCCCGGCCGTTTTTTGGCAAATAACTGCATGCAGGACGCCAGCGGATAGACGCGGAAGCCACACATAGTGTCTTTGACACTAAAACTTAAGGTTTCAACCCAGACCCAGAAGTGGGTGATATAGCGGCCAATTCTGCGGCCCGTTGGAATAGAGTCGTCATACACAGGCGCACCGCTGACCAGCGCTTGCGGCTGCTCTGCTGAACGTTGCCACAACAGCGGAATATCCGCCAGATTATGCTGGCCATCGGCATCCACCTGTAACGCATGGCTAAAACCACGCGCAAAGGCCCGGCTTAAACCAGCCATCACAGCGCCACCTTTGCCGAGGTTTTCTGGCAAAGTCACCAGCTCAAGTGTGGGAAGCTCTGCTGCCAGTCTGGAAAGTTCAGCTTTGGTGCGCTCATCGGAGCCGTCATCCACCACAATAATGGGCAGCTCAAACTGCAATAAAGAATGGACAGTAGCGGCAATAGTATCGGGGTGGTTGTAGACCGGAATGACAAAACAACGTTTCAAACCGCCGTCTCCCACTTTAACCGGCCTGACGCCACTTTGTTGCCATCAAGCCAATAACAAAAAGTGCTGGTGTCGGCTTTTTGTTGTTGTAATTCCAGACTCAGCCGGCAACCCGGCTGCACCATCACCTGAAACTTCAGCACTTCCACCGCCTGCACCGCACGCGGCCCCATCAATAACTGCTGACTAAATTGCACAGCCCAATCCAGCTGTGCCACACCCGCCAGCACAGGCGCTCCCGGAAAATGGCCCTGGAAATAATGTAAATCAGCCTCGATAGCCAGCAGCAGTGTCACGCCCTGCTCTGTTTGCTGTTGCTGCACTATAGTCGGGAACAGTTTATTCATGATAAAAACAATAACTCCAGCGCCTGGCGTGGTAATTTGCCCTGCGCATTAAATGGCAACTGAGCCGGATAACTAAAACGTCGTGGCAATAACACTGTTTCAAAACGGGCGGCCAGCTTCTGTTTGATCTGCTGATTCAGCTGCAATTTGCCAAGTTGTGCCAGCAACTGCCGGCCCTGCTGATTTAACAGCACCACCAACGCCAGCTGCGGCCTTGATGTGGCGCTGCGCCCTGGCAACACCAAAGCTACCGCCTGCTCAACATAAGGCAATTCAGCACAGCAGCGTTCAACTTCACCAAGGGCGAGGCGTTTTTCCGCCAGTTTCACAATACGATCGGCTCTGCCATGCAAGCGAAAATGCTGCGGCGACTCTAAGCTCACCAAATCGGCCGTTTGAAACCAGTTGTCATCCGGCAAATAAGGTGAGATTAACTCCAAACAGCCTTGTTCATCCTGTCGCAGCCCGATGGTCGCAAAAGCCTGCCAGGCCGGTTCAGGTTGCTCGCACTGGTATTGGCGCCAGCCAATGCCACCGGTTTCGGTGCTGCCATAAATTTCCAGAGGAGCCAGCCCTGTCTGCTGATAAAAGCGGGCGGCATCCTGACTTGCCAGCGGGCCGCCCGAGCTGAACACGGCCAGTAACTGCTGACGCAGCTCTGGTTGTTGCTGTAATAACTCAGCGGCATCCTGATAACGGCACAAATGCGCTGGGCTGCTGATCAACAGCACAGGCTGCTGATAACGGCACAGTGCCAGCCATTGTCCGGCAAAATGCACAGTGCCGCGTGCCAGTGTCCAGCCACGGCTCAGTGGCCATAACAACCGGAACAACAAACCATAAATATGCTGAGGTGGCACAGTGGCGGCGACCAACGGCTTTGTTGTTGCGCCAAACTGAGCAAAGGTTTGCGACAACACGGCAATTTCCCGCTGCAATTGCCACAATTTTTTGCTGACCAGCTTGGGTGCGCCGCTGGAGCCTGAAGTAAAAAACACCAGCTCACCGTCAAGCGGCAACCGACAGCCGGCAACAGAACTGACCAGACTGCCGCCAGACTGAGCAGCGTCCGCCAGCCAATCTTCAGCAAGCTGTACGTCGGTGAATACAGCGGCCTGCGCCAGCGTGTCCGGCAAACCATTAGGCGCCAGCAACACTGTTTTACCTGCTTGCAACAGCGCAAATAACGACACCACAAACAGATAACTGTCTGGCTGATACAACATCACACGCTGCCCGGGTAACTGCAAAGCCAGTTGTGTGGCCTGCTGTAACAGCAGCAGGAAATCTCCTGCAGTGACAGTGACCTGTCCCGGATGCATGGCGTCAGCCTTGTCAGTCAGGTCGGCATCACCGGCCAAAAACAGCGGCTCGGCGAACGAGGGCCAGGCAAAATGCCAGAATTCAGCCATGTTGTTTCACCCGACGGCGCACCAGATATTCAGCCCCAAACAGCAAACCCATCAGCAGATAAGACAGCGCGCCGTTGTACCACAGCCACCACTGCCAGTTGCCGTACCAGGCCAAGCAGGCAGCAACACTGCCATTGCCGAAAAAAAACAGACACCAGACCTGAGTCACCTTGCGGGTGTAACGTACGCCTGATTCGGGCAATTCACCTTCCATCAGCCGGGCAAGTCGTTCAATCACTGTTGGCGGGAAATATAACGACCAGGCAAATATCAGCAATAAACCGGCGTTGATCCACACCGGATAATACAGCAGCGCCAGCTCGGTCTGACCGGCCAGCAGCGCGAGCAGCAACACCAGCAAAGTCAGGGCGGCAAAACCGCGTTGCTTCGGATCTTTCTGCAGCCATAACCTGGCCAATAACAACAGCAATAAAGGCACAGGAGCCAGCCATAACCAGCCATAACTGACGGAGGCATACACCCATACCGGATACAACAGTGTGCCAAGTCCGAGCAGCAATGATTTCACTTTTGGTCAATCAGGCTTGGGTTAACTGATAGACTTCGTCAACCACATGGCCAACGGTGCGAACCTGTTTAAAAGCGTCGGGCTCTATTTTGCGTCCTGTCAGCTCGCGCAGTTTTACCACCAGGTCCACAGCATCAATGCTGTCTAAATCCAGATCCTGGTATAAATGAGCGTCCGGATGAATTTGTCCGGCATCCAGTTCAAACTCTTCAACCAGAATGTTGGTTAACAGCTTGAGTACGTCTTCTTTGGTTTTCATGTCAGTTCTCCAGTACTGCTTGCTGTTTGACATAAGCCGCCAGATTGTTAATGCTGGCAAAATGTTGTTGGGTTTGTTTTTCGTTGGCATCTATTTTGATGTTGTAACGTTTTTTAATCGCCAGACCCAGCTCCAGTGCGTCGATTGAATCCAGCCCAAGCCCCTCAACAAAAAGCGGCGCGGCATCGTCAATATCATCCACACTGATATCCTCTAATTCCAGACTGCTGATAATCAGCTGTTTAAGTTCGGTTTTCAGTTGTTCCATGAGTTGTCATTACCTGATGATAAAAAGTTTCTAATTCGCGGCTGAGCTGCCGTGCAGCCAGAGACGCCGATTCCAGCTGTAAAAATGGCTGGATGTCAATTTCACGCAATACCCGGATTTTTAACGTGGGTTTTTGTGCCGGTACCTGATACCAGGCTTCATCTTTGGTTAAAGTGCTTGGTTTGCATTGAATAAAACAAGCAAAAAAATTGCAACCGCTGCGCAGCGCTATATTGGCCGCGCCGCGCTGAAAATGTTGTGCCAGCCCTGGTGTAGTGCGGGTGCCTTCCGGAAAAATAATCAGCGTATTGCCACTTTTTAACGAAGCGGCGCAGTCGTGCAATAACAAATCCGGGTCAGCATTGGTCAGATAACCGGTGGATTGAATCACGCCGCGCATAAAAGGGTTACGAAACAACTGCGCTTTCACCACACAATCGGCCTGCGGTAACATTGAAATTAACGCCACCACATCAATCAGGCTGGGGTGATTGGCGATCAGAATTTTACCTTTACTCTGTTCCAGCTCAGCTTTGGCCGGAAAATCAAAATTAAACACCCCGACGCCGCGCATCAAAGCAATAAAAAACCTGAAACTGCGATGCACTGTATAACGGGCGACCTGACGGCGTTTATGCTGATTCGGGATCACCAGGCGTTGCATCGGAAACACCAGCAGAGACAACACCAGACCACCGAGCCCAAAAACACTAAAACAAAAACCCGTGGCCAGAATACGGTAGAGGTGATTAAGCTTCTGCCACATGATGCCTCCGCTGCCACTGCCAGCCTGCACTTTGGGTCTGAATAACACAGCCCGGTTGCGCCGACTGCAAAAATGCCTGCAAGGCTGCCACTTCATCCTGCACCGGCTCAGCTGCAGCAGGCAGATAATTCAGCCGCATCGCCTCACCTTCGGTTTTGGACAATAACAAAGCTGCGGCTCTGGCGCTGACTGGTTGCGGGCAAAAACACTGATATAACTCAGGCACCGGTTGGTCGGCATAAACCACCAGCACTTCAGTAACTTGGGCATCAGACATCAGGCCATAAGCCTCAAGCACAGCATAATGCAAACTGCTGTCGCCAGCGGCCACTGACGAATGTGCCGCTTGATGCTGCTGAAAAATACTGTATTGACCAACAATGGCGTTATGCACCGACAAAGCAAACTGGGTGGGTGACAAAGGCTGTTGCTGCGCCACATCAAGCAACAATTCTGCTGTTTTGGGTAAATCACCATGACGGGAGGCAAATACCAGCGGCGTGCCGGCATCAATCGCCTGACTAAAGGCAACATCAAAGGCTATTTTGGTCAAGGGACTTAATCTTCGCCTTTGCATGGCGGGGACCTGGGGTAAGGCTGGCCACGCCGGCTCTGCAGATGTCTGGTCGAAAGCGCCGGCGTCCGGGCCGGGTTCAGCTGGCCAGAATTGCCAGCCTTTGATAAAAAAATCCATAAAAACTACTCAACCAAAACATGTTCATGAAGCTCTTCTAAAACAACGCGGCTTCGCCGACAATAGCTGCATGCAATCGCCACATCATACCCAAATCGCAGCAAATTTGTAAACCCAAGAATACAATCCTGAGCGCCTTATTATGCCAACAACCAAGCCAGATTCAGCCCAAGTTCATGCATTATCACTGCATTTTGTGCTGTTAAAGTCTGCACAACCTTTGCCATTGCACTGGTTAAATCACAGTGAATTACAGTGGTTACATGGTAAATCGGCCAAGCGTACTCAGAGTTTTGTCTGGTCAAGGGCTTTATTACGACAGTTATGCTGCCAGCTATTGAACGTGACTCAGCAGCAAGTGGTGATCAGCCTGCCGGCAGAGCAAAAACCGGAACTGTGGGTGGCTGGCACAAAATATCATTGTTCTGTCAGCCACAGCAAAGACATGGTGGCTGTTGTACTGAGCAGCATTGGTGCTGTTGGCCTGGATGTTGAGTACATCTGCCCGCAGCGGGATAAACAACCTTATGCCACTTTGTATCCGGCGCTTAGCAATTATTGTGTTTCAGATCAGCAATTTTATCAGCGCTGGACGGCGCTGGAAGCGACTCTCAAACTGAGTGGCGGTGATTTATTTGCACTGCTTGCACAACCAGAGCCTGAACTTGCCCCAGAGCTAAAATGCTGGCAACAACTGGGCTATCAGTTTTGTGTTGCCAGCCAGCAACATCTTACATCGCTACAGCAACAACAGGTGCTGCAGCTGCCTTAAGCTTATTCGCCGTCTGTCGGTAACAGCGTGCGCTCTAACAATTCACCCGGTGCTTTTTGCTGCCATACCGGCCAGTATTCAGCTTGTTTGCTCTTGATGTCGGTTTTGTTTTTTTCAAACCAGGCTTCAGATTTCGGGGAATTTTGCATCAGCACTGTATTGCTGATTATTTTCTGCACTTTTGGATCTGCTTTTTTAAATTCAGCATTGCCGTCGGCACGCACCGGCCAAATGGAAAAACGGGCTTTCCAGGCGCCCATTCTTGGTGTGACCACCGCATAATATCTTTTCCCTGCCACCAGATCGGCCTCCAGGAAATCCGCCGCTTCCGAAACCACCATAAAGGTATTTTTGCCGGCCGGAACTTCCACCATCAATTTGCTGGAGTTGTCGAGAATACCAATAAAAGCCGGTTCTGATTGAGTAACATCAAACAGAGGTGCGCTAATTGCGGCGCCGAACAACGACGAACGCAAAAACACAACCTGCGCTTTATCAGCAGGTACCGCCGCCAGTTGTTGATTCGGTGCTTTCACCATAGAAGATGAAGCACAACCACCGAGCAGCAACATAAGGGTTAAAATAAGTCCACGAAAAATCACAGTCATTCCTTGTAGTTAGATTAATAAAATTGGCTATACCGCCGCCAAAAAGGCGGTTGGAGCATAACAAAAGAAACATCTGAATAACATAATTTCCTGAATTAAAATCAACTTGCCGCTGGTCAAAAATATGCGGCCGCCGGATAATCCAGCCTGCCGTTTTGAATCAGGACCTGAAAATTAATGCGGATATACAAAGCCCTTGCCCCGGTCAAAGCCCTGTCTTTTGATCTGGACGATACGCTGTACGCCAATACGGCAGTAATTGCCAAAGCTGAAGTCGCGATGCAGCAGCAGCTGGCGCAGTTATTACCAGCCTCTTTTCACAACAACACTGTTTATTGGTTTGAGCAGCGTAAAATTCTGGCCACAGAAGATAAAGAAGTGCGTCACGACGTCAGCCGCTGGCGTTTATTGGCGCTGCAACGCGGTTTAACAGCTCAGGGCATGCACCCGGCACAGGCAACGGAAATTGCTGAACTTGCCATGTCCGCTTTTTTGCAGGCGCGCACCGACATTCAGCTAACACCAGAGGTGCGGCCTTTACTTGAACAACTGGCGGCCCGGTTCCCGCTGGTGGCCATTACCAATGGCAATGCGGATATTAAAAAAATGGGCATTGCCGATTTATTTCAGTTTGCACTGCGCGCCGGGCCTGATGGCCGGATGAAACCTTATCCGGATATGTTTTTAACGGCCGCTGAGCGCTTAGCGCTGCCACCACCGCATATTTTGCATATTGGTGACCATGTTAAATCTGATGTATTAGGCGCACTGAGCGCCGGTTGTCAGGCGGCCTGGCTGAATCTGACACCTGACACGCCAGCAAAGCTCAAAACACTGCCCCATGTTGAATTGCATCAATTGGCAGATTTGGCCAAATTTGGCTGAGGCTATTGTTATTTGCTGGGGAATGGATGAATTCAGACCGCAAGCGGCAAAGCGCAAATAAAAACGCCGCTCAAATGGCGGCGTTTATACGGGTGACTTAACGAGCTTCAGGCATTCTGCTCACGTCTGCGACGAACTGCTGCAGCGATGAGTAAACCTGAAAAAAACATCACAGCCCCAGGCTCGGAGACCGGCACTGATTGTGGTGGGAGTAACGATGTTTTGCCTTCTGCCTTTAAATTCCAGAATTTGGCAGTTTGGCTTTCAGTGTAAACACCAAGATGGCCGCTGAAAAAGGTTGAATCCGTCACAGAAAATACGTTACCGCCAAAATTCAGCTCTAACTGGTTTGCGACACGTTTAATGTTAAAGCTGTAACTGGCGTTATCTTCCCAATACAAATCTTTGATGTTAAATAAAGTTTCTGACTTGCCGTTCACTTCGCGAATCAAAAACAACCCGGTACGACCGGTAATATCGGTAAAGGATTTATCATCGTCTGTGCCCGGGCGCTGGGTTTGAGTCCAGCCTAAGCGATAGTGGTTTTTGGGATCCTGCCAGCCAAACACCAGACCAACGATGTCGTTGTCATCAAATTCGCGTCTGGTCGGTGAAAAATAACCACTGAACAGGAAATCGCCAAAAACCCTGAAGTCACTGACCAAAGCGCCGGAAGAATTACTGTGTTTTTCCGGTGCCTGACCTTTTACACCAACCCAATTCCCCGTGGTGAGGTCATTCGATGGGCCAGCCTGGTGTGACCATTGAGCGGTATCAATCTTGATAATACCCGCACTTGCAGTTGCTGAGATAACAGACAACAAAAGTCCTACAACATACTTCTTCATCATGACCTTCACTTGTTAGCGAATAAAGGAGAGCAAAATTTCGACAATTATCTTACAGTTTATTCCGCTTTGCAATCTTCGAAACTTTCCACGGATTCCACCTATCAACATAAGAACGTTTGTGCAGCAATTCCATCACATAAGCAAAGGTGCGAATCAACCTTAAATAGGTTCCGGTATAGATTGGCATCAGTGGAATAAACATAATCGACTGATACATTGGTTTTTGGTTGAGGCTCCGTAGCATCATTGCCGAGAACAACCACTGCACCAGATTTGCACACACATAAAAGAAATAATTGAGGATGATTAAAAAAGCAATATAACCAGAGCTGAGCTGAATAATCTGGAAAAAATAAATCACCCACTTGATGTCGAGCAGTAAATTAAAAAATAAATTGTCTGCCACTGTTATAAAGTTGCTGCTGCGAAAGGATTCAGAAGGCCACAGGATATCGCGGTGTTTGCGCAGACGAAACCTAATCATGGATTTATCCCAGCGGTAGCGCTGCTTGGCTAACTTAGTGTAACTGGTTGGCACATTGGTATAACAAACACTGGCCGGTTCATGCACCACTTTAAAACCCATTTTGCGGATTTTCAGCGTAATATCACCATCTAATCCGGGACCCACGTCCCAGCCATGAATGGCCTCGAGAATATCCCTGCGAAATGCACCATAAGCGCCCGACACTATACGCAGAATACCCAGATGGGAAGCCACGGTCCGACCCACCATGATGCTTTTACTGTACTCAATCCGCTGAATTTGAGCGGCAAAACTATCCTCATAATTTGCTACCCGAACATCACCGCCCACACAGCCAACGTCGGCATCCATTAAAAAAGGCAGTAAAATTGTTTCCAGCGCATCCCGCTCCATGTATGAATCTGCGTCGATATGCACAATATAACGGCCCTTCGCAAACTGCAGCGCCGTATTGGCGGCCGACGCTTTCCCACCACGAATTTCGTTGCGGATAAAACAGTCAATCAAGCCATTACGTTCCAATTCCCGGCAAATTTGCGGTGTGGCGTCATCTGAACCGTCATCCACCACAATCAACTCGTAAAAAGGGTAACTTTGCTGACGTAAGGTTTGCACCAGTTTCGGAATATACCGGCCTTCGTTTTTGCCCGGCACTATCACTGAGACCAGAGGCTTTTCTCTGAACAGCTGCTGCCGTGCGGCTGCGTATAATGCTGCCTTTCGCTTACGCTGCGGTAAATATTGCAGTAACACCACGCCTTCCAGCAGCACGTAGCGCACCATATCAATCATAAAAAATGGCCAAAAGTAACCTAACAGTTGCCAGCCACTCAGATTGATAAAGAATACAAAGGCCTGTTCAATCAACAGTAAAGCCTCATTGATTTAAAAACCGCTCTAATGCATCCCTCACCTGCAATTCTGAGGTCACAGCCAGTGCATGCTGTTGGATGTCCAGAGAACGGTCAAAGTTTTCGCTGAATAACTGCTCAACAGCTTTCTGCAGCCTGTTAAGAGCTAATGCAGCGTTGTTCTGACTGGTTTCCGGCATCAAAATAGCAAACATACTTTCGTTGTAGGCGGTAATAATATCGGTTTCACGCAATATGCTTTTAAAGATATCTGCCAGCTCAGTAAAAATTTGTTTTGCTTTGCTCCCAAGTTCCATTTGTATTTTATCCAGTCCGACAAACCGGACCACCGCCAGCGCGCTTTGTGACTTGCCGTAACGGGCGATGCGGGCAGCTTCAGCATTGGCAAACAATTCAAACTCACGTAACGACAGCAGTTGCAGTTCATTCTCCAGAATATCGGTGAAATAGGTTTTCAGACCATAAAAGGCGGCATTTAAACCGACCGATGTCAGCTTGTAGCTATTAATACGCCGCACATCAAGAAACCTGGCTTCAGTACTGCAGTCGCAGTTAAAACACTTGGCCACCACATTGCCATCCTGGCTGACATGCTGGCAAAGGCGACATTTGTTCACCGTCGATGGTTTGTCATAATCAACACCAATATGGCGCAGATGTTTATCACATTTTGGACAGATCAGTGCATCGCCACGCGCCTTAAAGCGGGTTATATCAGCGGTAAAACCACAACTAAAATGGTGTACTAACTCAACCACATCCAGGTCGTGGGAGCCACAGGCCACACAGGTTTCTTTAAAATTGAGAAAAGCGCTGTCACAGTGAATACAAAAATGTGCCCGGTCAAACAAAGTCGCGGACAATAAATTTTGCTGTTCCAGAAAACCCAGCGTTTGCATGACGCCCATATCCTGTATCGAAAACACCGGCTCTAACAGCGGATAGACATAACCATGGTAATGCGTTGAAGTGGCCTGCGGTTCGGCTGTTGACTGGCGGCTGGCTAACAGGCGCAGCACTTTGACCTGTATATGGCCGTCTGCTTCCCTTTCCTGCAGCGGCAGATTGTCAATCCAGCGGTTAATCATTTCCAGCTGTTCCGGCACCAGAGCCGGATCAAGCTGATGTTCACCCTGCAGCACTAACACCGCATCAGCAGAGTGCCATTGCCAACCGCTCTGACGCTCGGTATTGGCAACAAACACCACTGGCCTTAAATAGCAATGTGGCAAACTATTTTGCCGCAGCTTCACCAGGGCCGCATAAGCTGTGCTGATGTCAGTAGCGTCAAGCAACAAACAGGATACCTGCTGCCAGTCGACCTTATCTAAACTTTCAAATGTGGTTGTCGCTTGCAGTAAGGATCTATTGTTTTGTGCAAACACTAATTGCAACGGCTGCTTCATCATAATGACCCTCTCACTGCTACCGGTAGTCTTTCGTACATGCGCCACAGACTGCGATCAGCTGGGTTGACCGGCACCAGTGTCATGCGTAATTGCACTTTGTCCTTCGCAAGTAAATCATTCAGATTACCGCTGATTTGACTCGCCACAGATTCAATCTGCTCAACACGGCCAAAACTTTCGGAACCATCTGGGAAGGACACCACCAGCTGTGATTGCTGCGCAAAAGAGCGGTATAAGTTGGCATCCGCCAGAAACACCACACGAACCTGTGCCTCTGCCGGGCTGTATTTCAGGATGGGCCGGCCTTTCACCGCAAAGTCCTGCGCTAATACTTTGACTTCCTTGACCTGGCCATCTTCGCCGGCATAAATGTGTTTTTCCAGACAAGCTTCGTCGACAGGTTGTTGCCGTTTTGCCTCAGCCAGACGACTGTGCCGCCCGGTCATAATGGCCAGCCGTTGTTGTTCCTTGTTAATTTCCAGATTAAGTTTATCCAGCTCCTGCTGCTGTTTTTGCTGTTGTTGTTGCTGCTGACGGAACAAGGACGCATTCACCTCAAGAGCACGCTGCATGCTATCTGTAGTCGCTGGCATCGCAGCTAGAGCGGCTTTTTCACGTTGTAATGCCTGAATATCATTATTAACAAGCTGCATATCAAAAGACAGCTTCTCAAGCACCGGATCAGGCTCGGCAGTGCAGCGTTTTTCTGCGGCAAAGCTCGCTAACAGCTCACCTTTTTTAAAGGTCTGGCCTGGCTTCACTGCCAGTTGCACCATCAGGCCATCACGCTCAGCCAGCACATCACGAACCTCAACATCAACCAAGCCTTGTGCTTCAATCAGGTAATAAGGTTTTATCAACAGGTAGATAAGATAAGCAACCAGCAAAATCACCAGGCTAAAATAAATCCACTTGGTAATACTGGGTTTATACGACGTCACCGGTGTACCTTCCGGTGCCGCAGTGATCAGACTTTTGCGGTTATATAAGTTCACCGGTTACTCCTGTGTATAAATATCAAGCTTGTGAACGGCAAATTGTGTGACGCCTGTCGCCTGACCTAATAACTCTATCGCCGCTTCTAATTGCAACTCGGTATTAAAATCCTGCTTTCTGAGCGCTACAACCAGCTTTTTCAGGGGTACTGATGCCAGCACGGTTTTAATCCGGCGGCTAATCACTTCAGCATCGCTGGTTTCATAGGCCATTAAATAAACGCGGTCGACATCATTGCCGAGGGTGCGCAACACTTCAGCCGGCCAATGATGCGGCACAGACAGGGTTAAATTGATATCCGGATGCCGCTGGCGTATGGCACTAACCAGCCTGGTCAAATCCTGCAGCACCTGCTTTGGATTGGCTTTGTACTGAGCCAGGGCATGTGGCTCAATATCCAGATGAATGCCATCCCCATACCGCACCCTGGCTTCGACTGCTGCCAGCGCCTCGTTGTGGTGTTCTTTCAGCGCCCACTTCGCTTCACCCAATAACTGACTGACCCGCACATCATGCTGAGCAGCCTCTTGCATAAATTCAAATAATTTTTTTGCGTCTACTTTCTTGCCAACGCTGACCAGAGCATGCTTCAGCGCTTTGGTTTCAAATAACGCAAAGAGCTCTGCGTTAGAATAACGGTTAAATTGCTCTGACCAGATATACACAGAACGCTCACCAGGGCGAGCTCTGTGTTCAGTCTCATTCAAAGAGTTCACTTTGATAAACTTCTCGTTGTATTCCACCCGCGAGACCAGAAATATTTCATTGACTCTGCGATACAGTTCCTGTTTGGCGTTGCCCAACTCAATGGCAGCGTCAATATAGGATTTCACACGCACATTCACAGCTGCTATATCCAGCGGCATATCAAGCGCCGTATAACTTTGTACCCGGCGCATGGCTTCCTGTGCCCGCAGCACTCTGTATTGCTGTCTGGTGGTGCGTTCCAGCTGTTCCTGCAAAGCCACATAGGCAACGCGGGTGCGGGTCATGATTTCCCACTGTTCGTGACTAAAATCCTGCTCGAGCTGATTTAACTTTGCCTCAGATTGTGAACCTTTCTCGCCAAAAGTGATGGGCATCTGCAAGCGGGCACCAGCCACCAGGTCTTCCTGGCCACTGTTGAACACATCAAACTCTTTTCGTAAAAACAAACGAAAGCGGCTGCCCTGTAAAAAAGAGTCTTCTTGTTGTGCCTGATCTTCAATCCTTAACCGAGCCAGCCGGTGCGACTCAGCAAAGTCCTTGTTTTGCCGAATTTGTTGCAGTATTGCGGCTAAATCAACATCAATCACCGGCGGGTTGATCAAATCCAGCTCGCTGGTCGCCAGAGTAGGGTCTGCATGTAAACGAGCCAGTGTCTGGCGCGCCAGCATGATGTCCTCTTCCGGGATCATCAATTCATCCAGATAACTGGCTCCGGAAAAATAAGCTTGCTTTTCAACACCGTAAACCGCTTCCATAAACTTTAATTTGATTGAATTCAGATGCAGCTCTAAACCGGCAAAATGACGGTTTAAATTAAAACGGCGACATTGGTAGTTAATTTCATGTTGTTTTAATTTGCCTTGCACGGCTTTGATGGCGGCCTGTCTTTTATAATCGGTGGCCTGATACTGATTATCGAGATAACCACTGTCCAGCAACTCCCAGGACAACTCCATGTAGGTATTGCCTTCGTTTTCATCCGGATTCCGTTGAATATCACGAGAGGTGTAACCGGCGCGAAACTCTAAACCAACATCACTGTTATAAGCCGCCGACTGTTGCTCTAAAGCATGAACTTCATCAGCATTGGACCATTTTGCATCACAACGGGACGATAAAATTCTGGAAACATCACTTAAGTCCATGCTGTTTTTCAGACTGGCTTTTGTTGCTTCATAGCTTGCCAGGCCATTTTCCCACAACATTTTTTCCACTGAATTAGCAGACCATGCGAAAGGGCTGATGACAAAGCCGGTGAGGCTGAATAATAAAAGGTAGGGCTTACAACCTGGCATATCAGATCCGTCCAAAAGCGAAGAAAACCAGTGTAAACATATTCAGCAAATTATCAAACGCTTAGGCAAGGATTTACATCAAAGCAAACGCAGATTTATCTACGACTTCTTACTGATAGTGCAGTTTTGCCAGGTGAAAAGCAGACACTGACACCATCATGCCAAAGCGGTTACAACACCACAGTGCTGATAAAACGACAACAACAGGCTGGCCAGTTGCGTTGGCTGTTCCAAAGGCAGCATATGGCCACAATGCGGCAGCACCACTAAGCGCGCATCCGGCAAACGCTTTGCCATCAGCTCCAAAGCGGTTAAAGGTACTTTTTGATCCTCTGCAGCGCCAATAATCAACACTGGGCAGCGGATCTGATACAACCCGTCCAGTAAAGAGCGTCTGTTGCTGGTTTGTGTCAGCTGATTTAGCAACACCGAATGACCAAGCTCTTTGTCCATCTGCAGAATGGGTTCAGTGACTGTCAGATCATTGAGTCTGGATGGATGCACAAATTCACTAAGCCTTTTTTGCGACATGCCGTGATATTGATGGTGTTGTAACCAGCTCAGCGTTTGTTGCCGTATTTTTTGCTCTTCTGCCGTTAAAGCCCCGGCACTAGTGGCTATTAACACCAGCGATTTGATTTGGCTCGCTTTTTCTGGCGTGAGTGACAATAAATGGGATAACAACAAATAACCGCCCAGCGAAAAACCAACCAGATGTTCTGCATCCGATGTGGCAATAGCATCCATCATCAAACTTCGGTTTTGTGCTTGCCAGATAGTGGCATGTTGCATCTTAAAAGCTGTTTGCAGCTGCAGCCCGGCTGGGGTACTGAGCATAGGCAACCACAATCTGTCATCACATAAGGTGCCCGGCACCAACAGCAGTTTATTGCCGATCATCATCACCCCGGAAGCTGACGCAGCGGCACAGCGCTGTCAGCAAGCATCAACCAGAAAAAAGCCGCAAAGTTCAGCAATACCATCAGGCCGAACAGCCATAAAAAACTGCTTTTATTGGATTTATGCCGCAAAAGCTGTTGTGCCAACAAAGCACATGACCAGCCACCACATAAGGCCAGAAGCTGTAACCTAAGTTCTGGTATACGCCATTGCCCTTGTACCGACGCTTTTTTATTCTAGGCATACACCACAAAAGTCAGCACAGAACACAACAGGTAATAACAAAGCAGCCACCAGGGCAGCCAATGCATCAAGGCCGCTGCGACCAGCCCACAGATAAAAGCCAGCGCCAATAAAGTTTGCCAGCTGCTGCTCTCGCTCCGACGACTCTTCACCCGCATTGTGCACCTATATTGTTGTTTTTTCGCAGCATAACCAAAACTACCTACTGCGGCTATGCAGCACTTTGTTTATCAGGCTGCAACCAGAGGTTTTGCGGCAAATAAGGCAGATCTAGGGAAAAAAAACAAACGGGTTTAGCCCATTGGCAAGCCCTGATATACTGCCGTTATCTCAGTACCCCTGTACATTTATCCATAGGCTAGCGGAATGGACGTTTCTTTATTACTTGATGGTTTAAACGACAAACAGCGTGATGCGGTGGCTGCGCCCAGCCAGCATATGCTGATTTTAGCCGGCGCCGGCTCGGGCAAAACCCGGGTGCTGGTGCACCGGTTGGCCTGGCTGATGCAGGTTGAACGTGTGGCACCTTATAGTTTGCTGGCCGTGACTTTTACCAATAAAGCAGCCCAGGAAATGCGCGCCCGTATTGAACAAACAGTGGGGGTGAGTTTAAACAACCTGTGGATGGGCACTTTCCACGGTTTGTCGCACCGTATGCTACGCGCCCATTATGCCGAAGCCAATTTGCCACAGGGTTTTCAAATCATCGATTCGGACGATCAATACCGTTTGGTGCGCCGGGTGCTCAAAGCGCTGAACCTCGATGAAAAACACTGGCCGCCTAAACAAATTCAGTGGTTTATTAATGGCCGCAAAGATGAAGGTGAGCGCCCGAATCAAATGGCGCATGGTGGCGATTTTAATTTAGAAACCATGATTAAAATTTACGCCGCATATCAGGACCTGTGCGACCGCGCCGGTTTAGTCGATTTTGCTGAAATTCTGCTCAGAAGTTTTGAACTGTTAAAAAACAACAGCGAAATCCGCAGCCATTATCAGCAGCGTTTTCGCCAAATTCTGGTCGACGAGTTTCAGGACACCAACGCCATTCAGTACCAGTGGCTGCGACTGCTCGCCGGCAACCATGCCCGCGTCATGATAGTGGGCGACGACGACCAGTCCATTTACGGCTGGCGTGGTGCCAAAGTAGAAAATATCCAGACCTTTTTAAAAGACTTTCCGGATCCTGTCACTATTCGTTTGGAGCAAAACTACCGCTCTACCGGCACTATTTTAAAAGCAGCCAACGCTGTTATTGCCAATAATAACAGCCGCTTAGGCAAAGACTTATGGACAGACGGTGACGACGGCGAAGCGATTTCGTTATATACAGCTTTTAATGAACTGGACGAAGCACGTTTTATTGTCAGCAGCATTCGCGAATGGCGCCGTCAGGGTGGCAAACTCACTGAAGCCGCTGTGCTGTACCGCAATAACGCCCAGTCGCGGGTGCTGGAAGAAGCCTTAATTCAGGACGGTATGAACTACCGCATTTATGGCGGCCTGCGCTTTTATGAACGTCAGGAAATTAAAGACTCACTGGCGTATTTGCGGCTGATTAACAACAGGCAGGACGACGCTGCGCTGGAGCGTATTATCAATACCCCAACGCGTGGTATTGGCGATTCCAGCCTGGATAAAGTGCGGGAATTTGCCCGTCGTGAACAACAAACTTTATGGCAAAGCCTACAGCAGATGTTGTTCCAGAAAGAGCTAACCGGCCGCGCTGCCAATGCAGTATCCGCTTTTATGGAGCTGATTAATAAACTGGACGACGACATCCGCGACTTGCCTTTGGATGAACAAGCCGACCATGTGATTCATCAGTCTGGCCTCTATGCCATGTATCAGGCGGAAAAAGGCGAAAAAGCCCAAACCCGCATTGAAAACTTAAACGAGCTGGTAAACGCCTGCGCCAACCAGAACTTTGCCGCCAATGAAGAAATGAGCCCGCTGTCGGCCTTTTTATCACAAGCGGCGCTGGAAGCCGGTGAATATCAGGCCGAAGAACATTCAGACGCTGTGCAGCTGATGACTTTACACACCGCCAAAGGCCTGGAATTTCCGCTGGTATTTGTCTGTGGCCTGGAAGAAGGCATGTTCCCAAGCCAGCAATCAGGCGACGACCCAACCAGGCTCGAAGAAGAACGCCGGCTTTGTTATGTCGGCATGACGCGCGCTATGCAAAAACTGTATTTATGCCACGCCGAAAGCCGCCGGTTATATGGTCAGGAGCAATACAACAAACCGTCACGGTTTTTACGTGAAATTCCGGCCGAATATGTCGAAGAAATCCGCCTGACCACCAGTGTCAGCCGGCCAACCCAATTTAACCGTTTTGGCAGCGCCGCCACCCACAGCGCTTTTGAAAACACCGGTTTTAAACTGGGCCAGCGGGTGTTTCACGAAAAATTTGGTGAAGGTACAGTGCTGAACTACGAAGGCACCGGCAATCAGTCGCGGATCCAGGTGAATTTTGACGACTTGGGCAGCAAATGGCTGGTCACAGCTTATGCCAGGTTAGAGGCGATTTAACATGACTGCCAGCCCGACTGCGGCCTATTTGCCAACGCTGTTATTAACGCGGCAGCAGCAATGCAAGGCGCTGGGCTGGCGTTTACCGCTTTGGTTACAAACAAGTCCTGTGGCAACTGAACACACCACCGAAGCCACTGAGCAAACAGCCGCAAGTCATCCATTGCTGCTGGCGTTACTAAAAACACAGCCACCACAGGCTAAAGTGTTCTGGCTCGGCGCGCCTTTAGCCGAAGTGCAGCAGGCTTGCCCTTTGTTGCAATTTCAGCAGATAGAGCGCAAATCTCAGCTGCTCGGCACTGAATGTGACGTGCTTGTGATTGACGCCTGGCAGGGGATCGACTGGGATCTGGTCGCCGCCAGCGCTGGTTGTGTAAAAGCCGGTGGTTTATGGCTGTTGTGTAGCCCAGCCCCTGAGCTTTGGTCAGCGCAGCCCAATCCTAAAGCCGGAAAACTGCGCTCTTATCCTGATGAAGCCGGCCCTTCGGCATTTTTACAAAGCTGGCTTCACAAAACCAGGCAACATAACTGGCTGGTATGCCGCGATAACCTGCTGCTGCAGGATCTCGCCTGGCCAGCAGCGGACACCTCAAATGTCGAAGTGCAGCAGCCTGAGCCACCTTATTTAAGTTGGCACCAGCAACAGGCCGTCACAGCAATTTTCCAGATGTTGTCCGGCCACAGGCGCCGGCCTTTATTGTTAACAGCGCACCGCGGCCGCGGTAAATCGGCAGCGCTTGGCATAGCTGCAGCGCAGTTGCAGCAACAAGGCAAAACCCGGCTGGCCATTTGTGCCCCCCACCCCGACAACGCAGCTGTGGCGCTACAGCTGGCCAAACAACAGCTGCAGCAGCTGGCACCAGACACTGAAGTTGCGCTGAGCTTCTGGCCTGTGGATTTGTTACTGGCGGAAAAACCCAAACTGGATCTGTTGTTAATTGACGAAGCAGCGGCCATTCCAACCCCTCAGCTACAGCAACTGGTAGTGCATTACAGCCGCGTGGTGCTGGCCAGCACAGAACATGGTTACGAAGGCACAGGCCGTGGTTTTTTATTAAAGTTTCAGCCTTATCTGGACGCACACTGCCCTGGCTGGCAAAAATTTCAGTTACAACAAGCTATTCGTTACGCCGCCGACTGCCCGCTGGAACAATTGATTTTTAACAGTTTTTTATTGGCCACCGAATATCAGCTGCCACAATATCAGCCCGCACTGCCCCTGCAGCTAAAGCACATCCCACAGACAGAGCTGGCGCAACATCCCCGGTTTGCACAAATGATGGCACTGCTCAGCCTGGCGCATTACCAAACCAGTACCACGGATTTATGGGCACTGCTCGATAACCCGGCACTGCAACTTTTTACGCTGTGGCAGCAGCATGAGCTATTGGCTTGTGCTGTGATCAGTCTGGAAGGTGATTTACCAGCCGCTTTATGCCAGCAGATTTATCAGGGCGAACGCCGGGTGCAAGGTCATTTAATGGCACAAAGTCTGGCTTTTCATCTGGCAAGTCCGGAACTGGCCCGGCTGAAAATGGCGCGCATTCAGCGTATTGCCGTCAGCCCTGTGCTGCAGTCGCAGGGGCTTGGCACAACGATGTTGACGCTGCTGCAACAATATTTTGCCAACACTGATGTGGCACTTTTGGGCAGTAGCTTTGGCTGCAACGCAAACTTGCTGAACTTCTGGCAAGGTGCCGGTTATCGGCCGGTTAAACTCAGCCAGCAAGCCGAACAAGCCAGCAGTGAAGCTTCGGTGTTGATGCTCAAAGCCCTGCAACCCCAGTGGCAGGCCACAGTACAGCTTTTACAGCAGCAATTTAGTCAGCAGCTATATTGGCAACTGGCCGACAGCCAGCGCCAGTTGTGTCCGGCTCTGGCATTACAGCTGGTAATACCGCCTGCAATCCCCTTGCCGGCCACTGCACTTGAGCAACTAGCGTTATTCAGCGCCGGGCACAGACCCTATGAGTTAGTCGAAGTCTGGTTATTGCATTGGTTTAACCTGAATTATCAAAATATTCCGGCTGTGACTGCCGCCATCTTTGTGAAAAAACTCTGGCAAAAACACAGCTGGCAAAGCCTGGGATCGGGTCATACCGGCAAAAAGGCCTTGATCCTTGCCATGCAACAAGCCGTATCCAGTTTTATTGTTGGATCTGAATCGCAGTTGGAAGCAGATCCCCTGACCTGTATCAATACAGACAGGCGCTGATGGATATAGGCTATAGTTCGGACAAGTTCAGATTTAACCTCAGCTTATAAACCTC
>FWWM01004489.1_pt1 | contig 32443 bp, 34 predicted proteins | sample 2228351 | NCBI WGS metagenome assembly FWWM01 (sample SAMEA103939774, study PRJEB20133) | metagenome
CCGAGGATGTTGCTCGGGCTGGTGGTGGGGGCCGGGCTGGGCACGGCCGGGTGTGCGCTGCAGGGGGTGTTCCGCAACCCGCTGGCCGACCCGGGGGTGATCGGCGTCTCGAGCGGGGCGGCGCTGGGGGCGGTGGGGGTGATCATCCTGGGCGTGGCGCCGCTTGGGGCATGGACCACGCCGGCGGCGGCGTTCATCGGCGGGCTGACCCTGACGATGCTGGTCTACGCGCTCTCGCGGCGGGACGGGCGGACCGAGGTGGTGACGCTGGTGCTGACGGGCGTGGCGCTGAACGCCATCGCGGGCGGGCTGATCGGCTTTGCGCTGTTCTTCGCCACGGACGCGCAGCTCCGGAACGTGGTGTTCTGGCAGCTCGGGAGCGTTGGCGGCGCGACGTGGCCGAACGTCCGCCCGGCGCTGCTACTGGCGCTGCTGGCGGTGGTGCCGCTGATGCGGTACGGGCAGCGGCTGAACCTGCTGGCGCTGGGAGAACGTGAGGCGTTCCACCTGGGGGTGGATACGGAGCGGCTGCGGTTCGAGGTCATCGCGCTGGCGGCGCTGGCGACGGCCGCGGCGGTCTCGTTTGCGGGGATCATCGGCTTCGTGGGGCTGGTGGTGCCGCACATGTTGCGGTTGCTGCTGGGGCCGGACCACCGGCAGCTCCTCCCGGCCTCGGCGCTGCTGGGGGCAGCGGCGATCGCGCTGGCAGACCTGGCGGCACGGACGGTCGTGGCGCCGGCAGAGATGCCCCTGGGCGTGGTGACGGCACTGGCTGGCGGGCCGTACTTCCTGTGGCTCATCCACCGGACGCGGCGACAGCAGGGAGGGTGGGGATGAGGATCGCTGCGCAGGAGGTGAGCTTCCGGGTCGGGCGCGTGCCCCTGGTGGAGGGGGTGACGCTGGAGGCAGGGGCGGGGGAGTTCGTGGCCATCGTCGGGGCGAACGGTGCGGGGAAGTCGACGCTGCTGCGGCTGCTGGCGGGTGACCTGGCGCCGTCAGCGGGCGAGGTGGTGCTCGGGGGGCGCCCGGTGCGCTCGTACCGGGCGGCGGAGCTGGCGCTGTTGCGGGCGGTGCTGCCGCAGCAGTCGCGGATTGAGTTTGCCTTCACGGTGCGGCAGGTGGTGGAGATGGGGCGCAGCCCTCACCGTGCCCGGGGGTCCCCGGCGGGGGATGCCTCGGCGGTGGCCAAGGCGCTGGCCGCGGCGGACATCGCGGGGCTGGCGGAGCGGGCGTACCCGGGCCTCTCGGGTGGCGAGCAGGCGCGGGCCTGCCTGGCGCGGGTGCTGGCGCAGGATACCCCGGTGGTGCTGCTGGATGAGCCGACCGCGGCGCTGGACATTCGCCACCAGCACCAGGTGCTGAGCGTGGTGCGGGGGCTGGCCGACGAGGGCAGGACGGTGGTCGCGGTGCTGCACGACCTGAACCTGGCGGCCACGTACGCGACGCGTGTGGCGGCGATGCACCGTGGCCGGGTGGTGGCGGATGGGACGCCGGGTGAGGTGCTGACGGGGGAGGTGCTGAGCCGGGTGTACGAGCACCCGGTGGAGGTGGTGCGGGCAGGCGGCGATGGCCGGCTGGTGGTGCTGCCGCAGCCGCTGGGTACGGCCGTAACGGCGGTGGGTGCCCCGACCGGGTAGAGTGACCGAGAACTCACCCGATTGGAGGTTGGCACATGCAGTGGGTAGTGAGCGTCTTCCTCGCCGTGATCGTCTGCGGTGCGGTGTTCCTGGTGGGGCGTGCAGCCCGGAGTGCTGCGTCGCCGGGCACGCCGGAGCGGATGCGGGCAGGGGTGGCGATGGGGGCGGCGGTGGCGCTGTTCGTGGCATGGGTGGGGGTGCACACGGCGCTCCGCTCGGTGAAGCCGATCGAGGCGGGCCACGTAGGCGTGGTGTACGAGTTTGGCGAGATTGTGGGGCAGAAGCCGGAGGGGCTCCAGTTCATCATGCCGTGGCAGGAGCTGCGGATTGAAAGCGTGCAGGTGCAGCGACACCGGTTCGAGAACATCACGGCCTTTTCGCAGGAGACGCAGGATGTGTTCTTCATCGCGACGCTGAACTACTCGGTGTCGCCGGCGGCGGTGCAGACGCTCTTCCGGACGGTGGGGCCCCGGTGGTTCGACCGCCTGATTGAGCCGCGGGTGCTGAACTTCTTTAAGGAGGAAACGGTGAAGTACCAGACGGTGGATGTGGGGCCGAACCGGGAGAACATCCGGCAGGCGGTGCGGGCACGGCTGGCCGCGGAGCTGGCGCCGTTCTCGATCGAGATCAATGACCTGCTGATCGACAACATTGAGTTCAGTGCGGAGTTCAAGGCGGCGATCGAGCAGAAGCAGATTGCGACGCAGGATGCGCTGCGGGAGCAGGAGCGGGTGCGGCAGCGGCAGTTCGAGGCGCAGCAGCAGATTGAGCTGGCGCGTGGCGAGGCGGAGTCGATCCGCGTGCGCGCGGAAGGCCAGGCGGAGGCAAACCGGCTGCTGGCGGAGTCGCTGACGCCGGAGGTCATCCAGTTCCAGGCGCTGCAGAAGCTGGGGGACAACATCCAGATCGCGCTGCTGCCGGCGGGGCAAGGGATCATCCTCGACCCGACGACGCTGCTCGGGCAGACGAGCGACAACCGGTAGGCACCGCCGCGCGGGCCGGGCGTGGCCCCGAGGAATGGGGGCCGGTAGGCTGGGGGGATGGCCCTGGCCCCGGTTACACGCAACCTGCGTCTGCTCGCAGCCTTCTGGTTCCTGCGGGAGTTCCAGCTGTGGATCCCGGTGTGGATCGTGTACCTCACGCTGGAGCGGGGGTTCACGTTCACGCAGGTGACCTCGGCAGAGGCCCTGTACCTGCTGGCGGTGCTGGCGCTGGAGGTGCCGACGGGCGCGATTGCTGACCGGTACGGGCGGAGGATATCGCTCGGCCTGGGCGCGCTGAGCCTCGCGTCTTCGGTGACGATTTTCGCGTTCACGGGATCGCCGCTGGTGCTGTTCGCGTCGTTCGCGTGGTGGGCGGTGGCTTCGACGCTGATGTCGGGGGCAGACATGGCGCTGCTCTACGACACGCTGAAGGCGGGGGGCCGGGAGCACGAGTACGAGCGGCTGGCCGGGCGGGGCACGGCGATTGCGTGGTGCGGGCTGGGGCTGGCGACGCTCTTCGGGGGGCCGGTGGCTGCGGTGATCGATATCCGGGCGACGATCTTGCTCGGGGCGGCGACCTCGCTGGCGGCGGCGGCGCTGGCCTTCGCGCTGTGGGAGCCGCCGCGGTCGGTTTCGGAGGGGAGCCGGGGGGTGCGCGGGTACGCGCGTGGGATTGGGACGGCGTTCAGGGATGCGTGGCGGATTCGGCCGGTGCGGTACCTGGTGTTGCTGATGGGGGTAATGGTGGCGGGGCTGGAGACGGTGCACTACCTGGTGCAACCATATCTCGCCTCGGCGGGGGTGAAGGTGGGACCGCTCTTTTCGCTGTTGCAGGTACCGATTTTTGCCGCGGGGATGGCCGGTGCGTTGATGGCGGGGCGGCTGGAGCAGCGGTTTGGGGCGGTTCCGGCGCTGCTGGGCCTGGGGGTGGCGGGAGGTGTGATGCTGGCAGTCGTGGCGCTCTTGCCGAACCTGTGGGCGTACGGAACGCTGCCGGTCATCGTGGCGGCGAACTCGTGCGCGTGGCCGCTGGTGACGGGGGCGATCAACCGGGAGGTGGATTCGGAACGACGTGCGACGATGCTCTCGATCACGAGCATGAGCGTGAGCGTGGGGATGGCGCTGCTCGCGCCACTCATCGGGTATGCGGTGGATGCGGAGGGAGTGGGGCTGGCGTTCGGGCTCGGCGCTGTGGTGACGGCGATCGGGATCGGGGCGTTCGGGGCACCGGCGCTCGCTGCCGCGCGGCAAGCGGTGCCGCGGCTGCAGTTGGGGGCGCCGGCCCAGGCGGAGCCGGGCGAGCCGGCGGGATTGTAGGGCGGGGCGGGGCGAGAATACGGCTGCCCCTTAGTTCGTACGCTGGAGGCATTGATGGCCGGGTTGTTCGATATCTCGGGGAAGGTGGCGCTGGTGACGGGTGGTTCGCGCGGGATCGGGCTGATGATCGCGCGCGGGTTCGTGGAGGCGGGGGCGAAGACGTACATCTCCTCGCGTAAGGCGGACGTGTGTGAGGAGGTGGCGCGTGAGCTTTCGCAGGTGGGGACGTGCATCGCGATCCCGGCCGACCTCGGCACGGAGGCGGGCTGTCGCTTCCTTGCGGATGAGTTGATGCAGCGGGAGGAGCGGCTGCACATCCTGGTGAACAATGCGGGGGCGAACTGGAACGCGCCGCTGGCGGAGTTCCCGGACAAGGCGTGGGACAAGGTGATGAACCTGAACGTGAAGGGCGTGTTCCACCTGACGCGCTTCCTGGTGCCGCTGCTGGAGCGGGCGGCGAGCGATTCGGACCCGGCACGTGTCATCAACATCGGGTCGATCGATGGGCTTCAGGCGCCGGGGTTCGATACGTACGCCTACTCGGCCAGCAAGGCGGCGGTGCACCACCTGACGCGGCACCTGGCGCAGAAGCTGGCACCGAGCCGGATAACGGTGAACGCGATTGCGCCCGGGCCGTTCGAGAGCAAGATGATGGCGGAGACGCTACGACGCTTCGGCGACGGGATCCGGGCGAGCAACCCGCTGGGCCGCATTGGGGTGCCGGAGGACATGGCCGGGACGGCGATCTACCTGGCGTCGAAGGCGGGCGCGTACGTGACGGGCGCGGTGATCCCGGTGGACGGTGGCATGTCGACGCGGCACCAGTAGGCAGCCGGGCGGCGCCGCTCAGAAGGCGAAGGGGTCGGGGCGGCGGCGCTGGGCGCGGTCGGCGAGGACGACAACCAGGAGCAGGAGGACGACGGCAGCGAGGATGACGCTGCCGGCGGCGGCGAACGCCCAGGCTGGCGGCCGGAACTCGGCGGGGGTATCGCGGAACGCGATGACGGCACCGAGCACGACGGCGACGGCCCCGGCGCCGCCGAGGATGCCACTCGTCATGAAGAGCTCGGCGGCGATGAGGGCGAGGCCGAGCCCGATGAGGACGAGGCCGGCGGTATCGACGGGGAGCAGGCCGAAGCCGAGGAAGCCGAGGATGACGGCGATGGCGCCGCCGACGCCGGGCAGGCCGAGGCCGGGGGAGAAGAGCTCGATCATGATGGCGAGGAAGCCGAGGGAGAGGAGGAGGGAGGCGACGGTGGGGTCGGCGATGAAGGCGAGGAAACGCTCCCAGATGGTCATGCGCTCGTCGACGCGCGGGGCATCGAGCAGGCCGACGAGGGTGGCGGTGACGCCGGGGCGGAGCTCGACGGTTCGCCCCTCGGCCTGGCGGAGGAGGTCCTCGACATCATTGGCGACGAAGTCGATGACGTTGAGGCGGACGGCTTCGGACTGGTTGACGGCGACGGCTTCGCGGACGGCCTGTTCGGCCCAATCGGCGTTGCGCCCGCGGAGTTCGGCGATGCCGCGGATGAAGGCGACGGCATCGTTCTCGATTTTCTGGCCGAGGGTGCCTTCGATGTCGGAGCCATCGGCGTTGATGGCGGCGGCTGCGCCGATGGCGGTGTTGGGGGCCATGGCGGCGATGTGGCCGGCCATGGTGATGAAGGTGCCGGCGCTGGCGGCCCGGGCGCCGAGCGGGGAGACGTAAACGGCGACGGGGACATCGGCGCGGTTGATGCGTTTGACGATGGCACGCATGGAGGTATCGAGGCCGCCGGGGGTATCGAGCTGGAGGACGACGAGGCGGGCGCGGGAATCCTCGGCGTCGGAGATGATGCGATCGATGTAGCGCTCCATGATGGGGCCGACGGTGCCGGTGACCTGGGCAGTGTGGACGGCGCCTTCCGGGGGGCGGTCGCCGGCGCAGGCAGCGAGGAGCCCGAGGGCGACGAGTGCGGGGCCGGCGATACGGAGCATCATGGTTCGAGTATAGCCGCGATGCCGGTGCGCTTCTCCCACGGGGGGATGCGGGGGATACTGGCGGCATGACCGCGATGGCGATGGGGCGGGCTCGAGGTGGACGGAGCCTGCGGAATGCCTTTGAGCTGGTGACGGCGTTGACGAGCCGGGACCTGCGGTTGCGCTACCAGGGGAGCGTGCTGGGGTGGGCGTGGTCGCTGGCACGGCCGCTGGCACTGGGGGCGGTGCTGGCGTTCGCGCTGGGGCGGGTGCTTGGGACGGGGGTGACAGCGGAGTTCCTGCTGGCCGGGCTTTTCCCGTGGTTCTGGTTCCAGGGGGCGGTGCAGGGGTCGGCGGGGAGCTTCATCGGCAACGGTGGGCTGCTGAAGAAGGTCCGCTTCCCGCGGGCGGTGCTGCCGCTGAGCACGGTGCTGGGGGCCACGCTGCAGTTCGTCCTGTCGCTGCCGGTGCTGGTGGGGTTCGTGCTGGTGGCGGGGAATGAACCGGATGTGACGTGGCTGGCGCTGCCGCTGGTGTTCGTGCTGCAGCTTGCGTTGACGGCGGGGATCGGGCTGTTCGTGGCGAGCACGACGGTGTACTTCCGGGACCTGGAGCACCTGGTGGAAGTGGGGCTGACGCTGCTGTTCTACGGGACGCCGATCATCTACAGCATCGAGCTGGTGCCGAGCGGCTACCAGTGGCTGACGTACGTGAATCCGCTCTCGGCGATCATCGAGGCGTGGCGGAGCATCCTGCTGGATGGCACGCTGCCCCCGTGGGGGCACCTGGGGGCATCGGCGGCGCTGACGGCGCTGGCGCTGACGGTCGGGTGGGTGACGTTCCGGAAGCTCGAAGATGGATTCGCGGATGCGGTCTGAGGGCGAGGTAGTGCTGGCGGCGAAGGAGCTTTCGCGGCGCTACCCGCTGGCGGTGCCCGGGCAGGCGCTGAAAACGACGCTGCTCCACCCGGGGGAGGCGGTGGCGGTCTGGCGCCGGCGGAAGCGGCGGGAGCTGTGGGCGGTGCGGGATGTGACGTTCGAGGTACGCCGCGGGGAGTTCTTCTCCATCGTGGGGGCGAACGGAAGCGGGAAGAGCACGCTGCTGCGGCTGCTTGCCGGGCTTTCGAAGCCGACGCGGGGCAGCGTGGAGGTGCGCGGGCGGGTGAGCACGCTGCTGGAGCTGGGGAGCGGCTTTCACCCGCAGGTGAGCGGCCGGGAGAACGTCATCATGAATGGGCTGCTGATGGGGAAGACGAAGCGGGAGATGGAGGCGTTGCTGCCGGGGATCGTGGCGTTTGCGGGGCTGCAGGAGTTCATCGACCAGCCGATGCGGACGTATTCCTCGGGGATGTACGTGCGGCTGGGGTTCGCGATAGCGGCGTTTATGGACCCGGAGATTTTGCTGGTGGACGAGGTGCTGGCGGTGGGTGATGCGAAGTTCCAGGAGAAGTGTTACGCGCACATCGGGCGGCTGCAGGAGCAAGGGGTGACGATCGTGATGGTGTCGCACGACCTGGGCGCGGTGGAGCGATTTTCGGATCGTGCGGCGCTGCTGGAGCGGGGGCGGATGGTGGCGATCGGGCCGCCGCGGAAGATTGTGGGGCTGCACCTGGAGCGGTTGGCCGAGACCTCGCCGGAGATTCGGCAGGCGATCGATGAGCGGCTCGCCGACGATGAGAAGCTCAAGGCACTGATCGCGGAGGACCCGGAGCTGGCCCGGGCGTTCGACGAGGCGCTGGAGCGCAACCCGGCGTTTCACGAGCTCCTGCAGAAGGAAGCGGAGCGGAGGCAGGGGGGCTGATGCCGGCGCCTGCCGGGGTTGGGCTGCCGCGGGTGGCGATCCTGACGGTGACGACGAATGCGGCGGACCACCTGCCGGCGTACCTGGCCGCGCTGGCGCAGGTGACGTACCCGGCGTGGGAGCTGTGGGTGGTCGACAATGGCTCGGGCGATGGCTCGCCGGCGCTGGTGCGGGAGGCGTTCCCGGGTGCGCGGGTGATGGAGAACGGCGAGAACCTGGGTTTCACGGGGGCGTGCAACCGGGCGCTGGCCGAGCTGCGGGAGCGGGAGGAGATCGCGTTCGTGCTTTTCCTGAACGATGACACGGAGGTGACGCCGGGGTTCCTGGAGCCGCTGGTGGCGCTCGCAGACCGGCGGACGCTGGTGGCGCCGAAGACGTACCTCGCGGGCCGGCCGGGCATCCTCGACGATGCGGCAGGGACGTTCGACTGGTGGCGGGGGACGTGGCGGCGGCGGGTGCTGGGCCGGCCGGAGGGGCAGGGCGATTGCTACCCGCATCCTGTCGAGACGGCGAACCTTTCCTGTCTGCTGGTGCCGCGGGAGGCGTTCTGGGAGGTGGGGCTGCTCGACGAGGCGTTCTTCGTGTACTACGACGATACGGATTTTTGTCGGCGGGCGCGGGCGGCGGGCTACCGGTTGCTGTTTGAGCCGCGTTCGGTGGTGTTCCACCGGAAGGGGGCGACGCTGGGCGGCCAGGCCACGGCGTTCGGCTGCTATTACCTGGCGCGGAATCGGCCGTACCTGGTGCGGAAGCACCGGGGACCGGTGGGTTTCGCGGTGTTCCTGGGGTATTACCTGGCGACGCGGGCCGCGCGGATGGCGCTCTGGGCGGGCAGGGGGCGGTGGGACCTGGTGGGGGCGACGGCGGCGGGCATGCGGGATTTTGCGCTGGGGCGGATGGGCAGGCGCCGGTGAGCGCCTAGTCTAGGCGTCGATGAGCTCGGTTTCGACGTCGATGACTTCGGCGTCGAGGCGGAGCTCCCGGACGGCGGCGGCGATCTCCTGGAGCTGGTCATCGGCGTGGCGGGATTCGTTGCTGACGACGGCGACGGCAAGCATGGCGGTCTTGGGGGAGTCGAGCGCGTCGACCTCGGCAACGGAGGCGTTGTAGCGCGAGCGGATGCGCTCGACGAGGGGGCGGACGAGGGCGCGCTTTTCCTTGAGGGTGCGGGAGGGCAGGCGGAGGGTGATGCGCAGCACGCCGATGGTCATGCGCCGAGGGTACGCGTCGGTGCGGCGGCGGGCCAGCGGGGCGCGGGTCAGCGGCGAGGCCGGTCGTCGCGCGGGCCGCCGAGGACGAGCACGAAGGTGATGAGCAGGGCGCCGCCGATCACGAGGGCGGCGATCGCGAGCGGCGAAAGGTCGGTTGGGAGTGCCAGGGGGAACGGGCCGGGGATGGGGCTCATGCCCCGGGAGACGCTGGGGGCGAGGCGGAAGTTCCCGGGAGGTGGGGTTCGAGCGCGAAGAGGAGGCGGGCGACCCGCGCCATATCGGCGGGGCGGTGGAGCAGGAACCACTCCTCGCTGAGGAGCGCGGAGACGATGCCGCGCGGGAAGAGGGCTTCGGGGTCGCCGCCGGGCAGCTGCGACTGGTGGGCGCGGATGGCTTCGAGCTTGGCACGGGCGACGGTGGCGATGGGGATGCGGAAGTCGGGGGTGGTGATGCCGATTGCGGCGGGCTCGATGGCGGGTGGCGAGCCGAGGATGGGGCGGCAGCGCTCGTACTGGGGGATGAAGAGCCCCGCGGGGAACGCCGCAAAGAGCAGGGCTGGTGGCGCGGGGAGCGCTTCGACCACGTGGCAGATGGTGCGGTGGAGGGCGAGGTGATCGGGATGGCCGTAGGCTCCATCGGGGCCGAGGGTGACGAGGATGTCGGGCTGGTGGCGTTCGAGGAGGGACTGGATGGCCGGGGCAAGGCCGCGGCTTTCGGCCAGGCCGCCATCGGGGAAGCGCGGTGAGGGCGCGGCGTATGCGCCAAGGGCCGCGCAGGCGCTTGCGAGCTCGGCGAGGCGGAGTCTGCCGAGGGCGACCGGGGTGCGTGCGCGCCCGTTGTGGCAGAGGCCGCCCTCGCCAGCGGTGACGGCGACGACGACGCAGTGCCAGCCGGCTGCGGCGGCGAGGGCGAGGGTGCCGGCGACGCTGTAGGCCTCATCGTCGGGGTGTGGGACAAGGGCGAGGATGGTTGGCACAGGGGGATGGTACGGCCGGGGGGAACGGTTCGTCAGGGGCCAAAGACAGGGCCTGCGCGAGGTGGTAGATTCTCGGCCGCCGGTCGCGGCTGCGGTCGCGCCGGCACGAAGACCCCTGCAGTGAGGAGCATCGAGATATGCCGGGACGACTCGAAGGCAAGGTGGCGATTGTGACGGGCGCCGGGCGCGGGATCGGGCGCGCGGAGGCCCTGGCGCTGGCGCGCGAGGGTGCGCGGGTGATCGTGAACGACGTGGGCGGTAGCGCCGCCGGCGAGGGGCGCGACACGACACCGGCCGAGGAGGTGGTGGCCGAGATCAAGAAGATGGGCGGCGAGGCGGTGCCGAACTTCGGCGATGTGACTTTGATGGCGGACGGCGAGGCGATCGTGAAGCAGGCGCTGGACACGTGGGGGCGGCTCGACATTCTCGTGAACAACGCGGGCATCCTGCGGGACCGCATCATCTTCAACATGACGGAGCAGGAGTGGGATGCGGTGATCGCGGTGCACCTGAAGGGGCACTTCACGATTACGAAGCATGCGGCGATGGTGTTCCGGCAGCAGCGGAGCGGGCGGATCATCAACACGAGCTCGGAATCGGGGCTGGGGAACCTGGGGCAGGCGAACTATGCAGCGGCGAAGGAGGGGATCGTTGGCCTGACGCGGACGCTGGCGCTCGACCTGGGGAAGTACGGGGTGACGGCGAACGCGATCCGGCCGCGGGCGGCGACGCGCCTGACGCTGAGCCCGGAGATGGAGGCGGCGCGGGCACGGCGGGCGCAGCTCGCGGCGCAGGGGCAGGAGCCGGCGACGCCGCCGACCTCGGCGGATGAGGCGCTGGCGCGGATCTCGGCGATGGCGCCGGAACTGGTGGCCCCGCTGGTGGTGTTCCTCTGCCTGCCGGAAGCGGCCAACGTGAACGGCCGGGACTTCATCGTGGGGGGCGACGAGATTAGCCTGATGAGCCTGCCGACGCGCGAAAAGACGATTTATAAGAAGGGCGGGTGGGACCTGGAGTCGCTCATCGAGGTGTTCCCCGGGACACTGGGGGCCGGGCTCGTGAACCCGCGGCCGCCGGAGCAGGCGTGACGGCGGGGGGCCGGCTCGCGGGGAAGGTCGGGTTCATCACGGGCGCTGCCTCGGGCATCGGAGCGGCGACGGCGTTGCGCTTCGCCTCGGAGGGGGCGGCCGTGGCCTGCGCGGACGTCGATGGCGAGGGGGCGGAACGGGTGGCGGCGGAGATTGCGGAGCATGGAGGGCGGAGCATCGCCCTGCGGCTGGATGTGACGCAGGAGGCTGCGGTGGTAGCTGCGCTGCGACGGACGGCGGATGAGCTCGGCGGGCTGGACATCGTGTTCAACAACGCGGGCATCGGCGGCCGTGGCCACGGCTGGGATGAGACCATCGCGGTGAACCTGGCGGGCGTGTACTACGGGACGTTCCACGGGTGCGCGATGCTGGCCGAGCGGGGCGGGGGCGCGGTGGTGAACACGGCCTCGGTGGCGGGCCTGAACGGGCTCGTCGGGCCGCCGCTACCGGGGGCCGAGCTCTCGCCGGTGCTGCCGGGCGCCGGTGCGTACACGGCGGCGAAGCATGGCGTGGTGGGCCTGACGCGGCAGTTCGCGATCATCTACGGTCGGCGTGGCGTGCGGGTGAATGCGGTGGCGCCGGGCTACATCGTGACGCCGATGACGGCGGAGATCCGGGGCATGGAGGCGGCGCAGGAGTTCCTGGCAGGGCTGCACCCAATCGGGCGGCTGGGGCTGCCGGAGGAGGTGGCCGCGGCGGTGGTGTTCCTGGCGAGCGATGAGGCGTCGTTCATCACCGGGGCGGTGCTGCCGGTGGATGGCGGGTACGATGCGCGCTAGCCGGCGGCCCGGCGGCTAGAATCGGGGCATGCTGCCGCGCCCTGCCGATTTCGAGCCCTGGTTGAACCGGTTGCCCGGGTTCGAGGATGCACGGGTGGGGTCGATTACGGCGGTGGAAGGCGGTGCATCGAACATCACCTGCCGCGTGGAGGTGCTCTCGGGGACGGCGCGGCGGGTGTGCCTGCGGCTGCAACGGGAGCGGGGGATTTTCGAGCCGTACGACGTGATCCGGGAGGGGCGGGTGCTGGCGGCCCTGGCGGGCACGACGGTACCGGTGCCACGGGTGCTGGGCATGGAGCCGGACGCGCGCGTGCTGGGGGCGCCGTTCATCGTGCTCGAGTGGGTGGAGGCGCCGCACATGGGGATGGCGCCGGATGCGGACTTCGACGCGTTCACGCGGATGGTGGCCCGGATTCACGCGGTGGACTGGCGGGCGGCGGGCCTGGAGTGCCTGGGGGTGCCGGGGAGTGTGCGGGAGGCGCTGGCGGGCGAGCTGGCGACGGTTGAGCGGCGGATGGCTGCCTTCGGGTGCCGAGGCGAGCCGCTGCTGCGGGCCGCGCTGGAGCGGCTGCGGGCGACGATCCCGGCGGAGGGCCGGCTGGCGCTCTGCCAGGGCGACATCAATGTGTTCAATTACCTGTTCCGCGGGGGCGAGGTGGTGGCCGTGGTGGATTGGGAGCAGGCGCGCATTTCGGACCCGCGGATGGACGTGGGGCAGCTGCTGGCGCTGTCGCACCTGAAGGGGGCGCCGTTTCTGCCGGCGGAAGCGATGCCGTTTGCGGTGCGGTACCGGGCGGCAGCCGGGATGGAGCCTGGGGATTTGCGCTGGGCCCGGGCAGCATGGCTGTGGCAGCTCGGGGTGATTCACTTCGGGTGGCGGCGATTCGGGAATGGGAGCGCGCCGTGGTACTCGCTGGAGCAGGTGGGCGAGCTGCTGGAGATGGCGCTGGCCGAGCTGGGCTGATGCACTGGACGGAACGGCTGGCGGGGTATCTCCGGGAGCAGATGCCGGCCGCGGACGAGGTGGCGGTGGTGAACCCGCGGGCGATGCCGGCAGGGGCGAGCAACGAGACGGTGGCGTTCGACCTGCGTGTGCGGTGCGATGGTTCGGCGTGGTCGCTGCCGCTGGTGCTCCGGCCGCAGCGAGAGGAGGGCATCCTGGCGCCGTACGATGTGACGCGGCAGTTCCGGGTGATGCGGGGGCTGGCGGGGACGGCGGTGCGGGTGCCGGCCGTTGCGTGGCTGGAGCCGACGGGGAGCGTGCTGGGGACGCCGTTCTTCGTGATGGAGCGGGTGCGGGGGGAGACGCTGCCACTGTTCTGGCACGGGCGCTCGGGGCGGCTGCTGGCCGGGGCGGAGGCGCTGGCGCGGATCCACGCGGTGGACTGGCAGGGCGCTGGCCTGGGATTTCTCGCGCCGGACAGTGCGGCGACCCCGCTCGATGCGGAGCTCGGGCCGTGGCAGGCACGAGCCGAGCGGCTGCGCATCGCGCGGGCGCCGCTGCTGATTGCCCTGGGCGAGTGGCTGCGGGCGAACCAGCCAGCTGACGCGCGGATGGCGCTGCTGCACGGGGATCCGAACCCGGGAAACTACCTGTTCGAAGGGGAGCGGGTGGTGGCGGTGGTCGATTGGGAGCTGGCGGCGATCGGGGATCCACGCTCGGACCTGGGGTTTTATGCGGCGCTGCAAACGATCTACGGGGGAATGGGCGGGGCGCGCGGGGAGACGCTGCTCTCGGAGGCGTACGAGGCGGTGACGGGGCAGCGGCTTTCGGGGCTGGAGTACTACGAGGCGCTGGGGCTGTACCGGCTGGCGATCGTGATGGCGGGCTGGGCGGGCCGGTTCGGGGCGATGTCGGCGGGGCACACGCTGGAGGTCATCTCGCGGCGGCTCGCGGCGCTGCTCGGCCCGCGATGGGCAGGGTGAAGACAAAGGTGGTGCCGCGTCCGGGTTCGCTGGTGGCCCAGATTTCGCCGCCGTGGGCGCGGACGATTTCGCGGGCAATGGCGAGGCCGAGGCCGTGGCCTCGGTGGCCGTCGGCTCGTTCGCGGGTGTTCCTGGAGCGGTAGAAGCGCTCGAAGAGGTGGGGGAGGTCCTCGGGTGGGATGCCGGGTCCGGTATCGCTAACGGCAACCTGGAGGGTGCCGGGCTGGAGGTCGCGGCAGGTGATGCGAACCGCGCCGCCGGGCGGGGTGTGGCGGAGAGCGTTATCGATCAGGTTGTTCATGACCTGCTCGAGGCGGTCGAAGTCGCCGCGGACGCGGGCGGTGCCGGCGGTGGAGAAGGTGAGCTCGATGCCGTGGTCTTCGGCGCGGAGGGAGAAGACATCGCGGAGGTGTGCGAAGAGCTCGGCGAGGTCGACGTCATCCTGTTCCATGGAGACCTGGCCGGATTCGATGCGGGAGAGGTCGAGGAGTTCCTGGACGAGGCGAAGGACGCGGGCGGATTCGTCGCTGATGACGCGGGCGGAGCGCTGGATGCCGGCGGGGTCATCGATGGTGCCGTCGAGGATGGCCTCACTGAAGCCGCGGATGGAGGTGAGGGGTGTTTTGAGCTCGTGGGAGATGTTGGCGAGGAAATCACGGAGGGTCTGCTGGGAGCGCTGGACTTCTTCGGTCATGCGGTTGAAGTTGGCGGCGAGGTCGCGTACCTCGCGAGGGCCGGTGGCGGGGACGCGCTGGCGGTAGTTGCCGCGGGCGACGGAACGCGCGGCGCGGGCGATGTTGCGCAGGGGGGCGGCGACGCTCTGGCTGAAGGCGAAGCCGAGGACGAGCGCGGCGGCGACGCCGATGAGGCCGGAGAAGAGGAGGCGGGGCATGAGGTCGCCGACGATTTCGCCGAGGGAAGCGGCCGGGCGGGCGACGATGATGGCGCTGGCGCCTGTCTCGGCGAGGGCGGCGAGGACCTCGGGTTCGAGGGCCATCGAGACGCAGAGGAGGGGTTCGCGGCCGGGGACATCGAGGCGGCAGCGGCGGGGCTCGAGGGCGGCGGGGGAGCCGGCCGGGGGCGGCGGCTGGCTGACGAGGAGACGGACGACTGCTCCTTCGAGGGGGAGGTCGGCGGGGGCGGAGGTGAGGCCGGGGATGACACGGCCGCTGGCATCGACGAGGGCGAGGGCGGTCTCGGCGGAGACGCGGTTGGGGCGGCCAAGGAAGCTGCGAAGGGTGAGGAGGAGGTCGTTGGTGGTGGGGACGGGGTCGCCGGGGGCGGTTTCGAGGTGGGCCTGGAGTTCGGCGTTGGCCTGGGCGTTGATGAGGCGTCCGAGGTCTTCGAGGTTGCCGTAGGAGATGTCGTCGCGGTAGCCGCCGATCTGGAGGAAGAGGGAGAGGGCGGCGAGGAAGAGGGTGACGGCGATGATGAAGAGGTAGGTGAAGAGGAGCCGGACCTGGAGGCTACCCATGCTGCGGGCTCTGCTGGGACATGCGGGACCGGCGGCTCCGGGGTGGGGCTGGGGGTGGGCGGCTACTCGGGTTCGATGAGCTTGTAGCCGACGCCCCGCAGGGTCTCGATTTGCACGGTGGCATGCACCAGTTTAGAGCGGAGGTGCTGGACGTGGACATCGACGGTGCGGGTTTCGCCGGCGAAGTCGTACCCCCAGACGGAGCCGAGAAGCTGGTCGCGGGTGAGTGCGATGCCGGGGTTTTCGACGAAGGCGACGAGGAGGTCGAATTCCTTGGTGCGGAGGTCGATGAGCTGGCCGTCGACGCGTGCTTCGCGGCGTGCTTTGTCGACGCTGAGGTTGCCGATGGTGATGGCGTTCTGGGGTTTGCGGCCGCCTTCGACGCGGTGGAGGATGCGTTTGACGCGGGCGACGAGTTCGCGCGGGTTGAAGGGCTTGGCCATGTAGTCGTCGGCGCCGAGTTCGAGGCCGACGATTTTGTCGATGTCATCGCTGCGGGCGGTGAGCATGATGACGGGGACGTCGCTCTCGCGGCGGAGTTCGCGGAGGACTTCGAAGCCATCGAGGCCGGGCATCATGACGTCGAGGACAACGAGGGCGGGCGGGGCCTGGGCGAAGCGGGCGAGCGCATCGCGGCCATCGACGGCGTGTTCGACGGTGAAGCCTTCCTTTTCGAGGTAGAGGGCGTTGAGGTCGCGGATGTTAGCTTCGTCGTCGACGAGGAGGATTTTTTGGGCCATGGGCGCGCTTGGCCTGGGGGGTTTGGGATTGAGTATGGGGCGAGGGCCCCGGGCCCGCCACCGGGGGACCGGTGCGGGGGATGGCGGGCCGGGAGCCCTCTGCCGCCAGAGGGGGTGGCAGCGAGGCGGGGCCGTCGTCCACCCGCTACCTGCCGGTATGTTCGGCGGAACGGGCGGGGGTATCAGCAGCGGGGTGCAAACGGCGCGTAAAACGTCGGCTGGTGGGGTGGTGGCGGTGGCCTGGGGCGTTAAACCGCGGTTAAAGGGGCGGGGGGAGCATGGCGCGCGAAGCCTCAACCATACTGACTTCAGGGGTAGGAATTGAAGATGCTTCGCAGCACGAGGGGAGGGCGACTGGCGCTGGTGCTCGGCGCGGTCGTTGCTCTGAGCGCAGTGGTCGCCGCGGCGTGTGGCGGCGATGACGACGAGGAGACGCCGACGCCTGGGAGCGGCGGCGGGACGGCGACGACGGCGGCCTCGCCAACCGCCACGGCAAAGCCGGACCCGATCAAGCAGCTGTACGAGACGGCGCGCGGCGAGGTGCGGGTAGACGGCTCTTCGACCGTGTTCCCGATTTCGCAGGCGGTCGCCGAGGACTTTTCGAAGGTAGCAAAGAACGTCCGCACGAACGTGGCGCTCTCGGGCACGGGCGGCGGCTTCGAGAAGTTCTGCCGGAAGGAGATCCAGGTTTCGGACGCGTCGCGACCGATTAACCAGAAGGAGAAGGACGCCTGCGCGGCGAACGGGATCCCGGAGAGCGACATCCTCGAGATCAAGGTCGCGATTGATGCGCTGACGGTGGTGGTGAACCCGCAGAACACGTGGGCGAAGTGCATGACGACGGCGCAGCTGCAGAAGGCGTTCCAGGCCGACCAGGGCGGCACGCCGATCAAGTGGAGCGACCTGGACCCGAGCTGGCCGAATGAGACGATCAAGTTCTTCTTCCCGGGTGCGGACTCGGGCACGTTTGACTACTTCAAGGAGGCCATCAAGCTGCGGGGCGAGGCGAACAAGGAGCCGGCGCACCGCGCGACGGGGCCGAACGCGACGGCTTCGGAGGATGACAACGTCCTGGTGAAGGGCGTTGAGGGCGACAAGTACGCGATTGGCTACTTCGGGTTTGCGTACTACCAGGAAGAGGGCCAGCGGCTGAAGGCGGTGGAGATCGACGGCGGGTCGGGGTGCGTGGCGCCGAGCTTCGACAATGCGCTCTCGGGCAAGTACAAGCCGCTTTCGCGCCCGCTGTTCATCTACACGTCGCAGTCGCTGCTGAAGGAGCGGCAGGACGTGCTGGCCTTCGTGAAGTACTACGTGGACAACATGAAGGAGCTTTCGGCAGAGGTAGGCTACGTGAGCCTGCCGGATAACGAGATCGCTGCACAGAAGGCGAAGATCGACCCCTTCCTGCCGAAGTAGCGAGCCAGCCAGGCCGCAAACGTGGCAGTGCCCCGGGCCGGGTGGGGTTCCCCAGCCGGCCCGGGGTTTTCAGCCCGACTGGCGACGCCGCACAACGGGGAGAGACCGTATCCTGAAACCGCCACGCAAACCGGCGGTGCGAACGAGGGCCAACGATGGCAGGAATGGTGAACGAGCAGCTCGGGGGGCGGGCTGCGGTTTCGACAGAGGAGCTGCGGCGGGCGTTGCGGAAGCGCCTGACGAAGGCGCCGATTGAGCGGCTGATCATTCTTTCGCTGTGGGTGTGCGGCACGATCTCGATGATTACGACGATCCTGATCGTGCTGACGCTGGCGGAGGAGACGCGGGTCTTTTTTGCCGAGGTGTCGTTCTGGGAGTTCATCACGGAGACGCGCTGGACGCCGCAGTTCGAGCCGGCGTACTTCGGGGTGTGGCCGCTGCTGTTCGGGACGCTGAACGTGCTAATCTGGTCGCTGCTGATGGCGGTGCCCATCGGGCTCGCCTCGGCCATTTACCTGAGCGAGTACGCGCACCCGAACACGCGGCGCATCCTGAAGCCGGTGCTGGAGGCGCTGGCGGGCGTGCCGACGGTGGTGTACGCGTTCTTTGCGCTGACGGTGATTACGCCGGAGATTTTGCGGCCGCTGCTTGGTGACCAGCGGGTGCCGATTTTCAACGCGCTGAGCGCGAGCATCGTGATGGCGATCATGATCCTGCCGACGATTGCGTCGGTTTCGGAAGATGCGATGTCGAATGTGCCGCGCGAGCTGCGGGAGGGAGCGTACGGGCTCGGTGCGACCCGGCTGGAGGTAGCGTTCCGGGTGGTGTTCCCGGCAGCGCTGGGCGGCATCCTGGCGGCGATCCTGCTGGCGGTGGCGCGGGTCATCGGTGAGACGATGATCGTGGCGGTGGCGGCCGGTTCGACGCCAAACATGACGCTGAACCCGCTGAACAGCATCCAGACGATGACGGGCTACATGCTGGCGATTGGGCTGGGGGACTCGGCGCGGGGAACGATTGACTACACGTCGATTTTCGCGATTGGGTCGGCGCTGTTCGTGTTCACGTTCATCACGAACATTGCGGCGGCGATCATCGTGAAGCGGTTCAAGGAGCAGTATGAATGACGGCGTCGGCTGAGGCTTCGACATTTACGCTGAAGGCGACGGGGCGGGTCGCCCGGCGGCAGCGGATTTCCCGCCTTTCGCGGTGGGTGCTGCTGGGGACGACGATGGTCGGGGTGGTGATGCTGGTGTATCTGCTGCAGGACGTGGTGCGCCTGGGGTGGGACCGGCTGACGTGGGATTTCCTGACGAGCTACCCCTCGCGGCGGCCTGCCGATGCGGGGCTTCGCTCATCGTTGCTGGGATGGGGCTGGCTGATGGGGACGGTGGTGGTGCTGGCGATCCCGCTGGCGGTGGGGACGGCGGTGTTCCTTGAGGAGTTTGCGCCGCGGAACTGGTTTACGGACCTGGTGCGGCTGAACATTTCGAACCTGGCGGGTGTGCCGAGCATCATCTACGGCATCCTGGGGCTGGCGGTGTTTGTGCGCGGGCTCGACCTGTGGGGGGTGACGCTCTTTCCGGCGCTGGGTCCGACCATCCTGGCGGGCGCGCTGACGCTGACGCTGATGATTCTGCCGATGACGGTGATCGCCTCGGTGGAGGCGATCCGGCAGGTGCCGCCGAGCATCCGGGATGGGTCGCTGGCGCTGGGTGCGACGCAGTGGCAGACGGTGTGGCACCACATCCTGCCGGGGGCGATCCCGGGGATCATGACCGGGGTCATCCTGGCGATCGCGCGGGCCGCCGGGGAGACGGCGGCGCTGATCATGATCGGGGCGTTTGCCTTCATTGCGTTCGATAACACGAGCCTGATGCAGAGCTTCACGACCGTCCCGATCCAGATTTACAACTGGACGACGCTGCCGCAGGTGGGTTTCCGGATTAACGCAGCGGCGGGGATCATCGTGCTGATGGTGCTCGTGGTGGGGCTGAACCTCATCGCGGTCGTCATCCGGGAACGATTCCGGGTTCGGTACTAGGCCCCCAAGGGAGGGATGACATGAGCAACACGGTAGATTTGCGGCCGGCGAAGGTTGGGCAGCGGGCGGCGGAGGGCACGCTGGAGGCGCCCACGACGCAGATGGTTCCCGGCGCGATTTGCGAACCGGAGGGGGAGATCGCAATTGCGATCCAGGGCCTGAACCTGTGGTATGGGCACAAGCAGGCGCTGACGAACGTGAGCCTGAAGATCCCGGCGCGGAAGGTGACGGCGCTGATTGGGCCTTCGGGCTGTGGCAAGAGCACGCTGCTGCGGTGCATCAACCGGATGAACGACCTGATCCCGACGGCGCGCATCCAGGGCGCGGTGTACTACCACGGGGTGAACCTGTACGGCCCGGAGATCGACCCGGTGGAGGTACGGCGGCGGATTGGGATGGTGTTCCAGAAGCCGAACCCGTTCCCGAAGTCGATTTACGAGAACGTGGCGTTCGGGGCGAAGGTGAACGGGTTCAAAGGGGATATGGATGCGCTGGTGGAGCAATCGCTTCGGCGGGCGGCGCTGTGGGACGAGGTGAAGGATACCTTGAAGAAGAGCGGGCTGGCGCTTTCGGGGGGGCAGCAGCAGCGGCTGTGCATTGCGCGGGCGATTGCGAACCAGCCGGACGTGATCTTGATGGATGAGCCGTGCTCGGCGCTGGACCCGATCGCGACGCTGAAGATCGAGGACCTGATGCGTGAGTTGGTGCAGGACTACACGATCATCATCGTGACGCACAACATGCAGCAGGCGGCGCGCGTCTCGGATTACACAGCGTTCATGCTCTCCGACGAACACGTGACGGGGCAGCTGGTAGAATACGGGCCCACTGAGGAGCTCTTCACGACTCCGAAGGACCGGCGGACCGAGGATTACATCAGCGGTCGCTTCGGCTAGGCGCCGGCGGAAAGGGGGCGCGGGGGATGACACGGGACCTGTTCAACGCCGAGCTGCGCCAGCTCCGGGACGATGTGCTGGCGCTGGGGTCGATGGCGGAGAAGGCGGTGCTCGACGCGATGGAGGCGCTGCGCGACGGGGACGCGGAGTGGTCGCGCAAGATCATCGACGATGATCAGCGAATCAACCAGAAGCGGTTTGACATTGAGAACCGGACGATCTTCGTGATTGCCTCGCAGCAGCCAATGGCGACGGACCTGCGGGCATTGGCGAGCATCCTGTACATCATTACGGACCTGGAGCGGATTGCCGATCATGCGGAGGGGATCGCGCGGATTAACATGCTGATGGCGCCGGAGCCGCTGCCGCGGAAGCTGGGGTACATCCCTGCGATGGCGGACCGGGCGATCGCGATGCTGCGCGATTCGATGAAGGCCTACATCGACATGGACGTGGAAGCGGCGCGGCAGATCTGCAACGCGGATGATGAGGTGGACCGGCTGCAGGACAGCGTGTACGACGAGTGCATCCAGGGGATGCTGGCGGACCCGGGGACGATCCAGAGGAACACGTACCTGCTGTGGACCGCACACAACCTGGAGCGGATTGCGGACCGGTGCACGAACATCTGCGAGCGGGTGGTGTACACGGTGACCGGGCACATGGATGAGCTGAACGTCTCGCGGTACTGAGCGGGGCGGCGGCGTTGGCGCATGGTAGCCGGCGGCTGGTAGGATTGGAGTGCGCCATGGCGGGCGTAGCGTAGTGGTTAACGCGTCTGATTGTGGCTCAGAAGATCGTGGGTTCGAATCCCACCGCTCGCCCCACCTTACTCATCATCCCGGTTCGAACGAGCAGGTCGGTTGCCGCGGCCCCTGGCGGAGGGGTCGACCGTGAGCGACGTTCGCATCATCCGCCCGAGTGCGGAAGAGGCCGCGGCGGCGTACGCGGCGATGGTGCGGGCGAACCGTGTGGCGATCGAGGCGATCGAGGGGCCCGCGCCGCCGGGGCGCGATTACTGGGCGACGCGTGCGCCGAGCTTCCGGCCGGGGCGGGCGCCAACGCCCGAGCTCGGGCCGCTCTTCGCGCTGGCAGGGCCGGGGGACGTGTGGCTGGATATTGGCGCGGGCGCCGGGCGATTCGCCGTGCCACTGGCGGAGCGGGTAGCGCGCGTGGTGGCGATTGAACCATCGCCTGCGATGCGGGCGCAGCTGCACGAGGCTGCGCGGGAGGCCGGCCGCTGGAATATCGAGGTGGTGGAGATGGCGTGGCCGCCGGCGCCCGGGGTGGAGGGCCCGGTGGGCGATGTCGCTCTGGCAGCGAACGTCCTGTACGCGATCGAGGATGTGGTGGGCTTTGTGGAGGCGATGGAGCGGCACGCGCGGAGAGTGTGCGCGGTGGTGGTTTTCGACCGGGCGCCGAATACGCCGGTGCCGGCCATCTGGGAGGGGCTGTGGGGCAGGGAGTTCCGGGAGCTGCCGGCGCTGCGGGAGCTCTGCGCGGTGCTGTTCGCGCTGGGGCGACGGCTGCAGGTGGAACCGCTCCCGCCGCAGGAGCCGGAACCGCGGCCGCTGGCGGCGGTCGCGGAGGAGTACGCGTGGATGTACCACGTACGCCCGGGCATCGATGGGTACGAGGAGAAGCTTGCGCGGTTCCGCGAGCTGGTGGAGCGACACTGCGATGTGGGAGGGGGGATGGCCAGGCCGCCGGTGGTGCGGCGGTATTCGTCGGTGGTGAGCTGGCCAGTCCCGGAGCGGGCGTAAGGGGCCCCGAAGGGCCGGGCCGCAGCCTCTCCCACTGGCTGCGGCCCGGCGCGACGACGGCGGCTGGCGGGGTCAGTTGGTGCCGTCGGTCGCGAGGAACGGGAGGTAGCGGTAGTAGCGGACCTGGCCGCCACCCGGGAGGAAGCCGGAAGCGACCACGTAGTCGCCACCGGAGGAGACGCCGGTGAGTGGCTGGCCGATGGCGGAGGTGACGTCGTAGCTGCCGCCGGCTGCAGTGCCGCCGCCGGTGGTGGTGCGCCACCAGAGTTCGTAGCTGCCGCCGGAGACCTGGGCGACGACGGCGAGCAGGGTGGCCGCGCCAGCGAAGGCGGCGGCAGCGAGGGCGACGGTACGGCGGAGCGCCCGCGGGGTCACTTTGCAATCACCAGGACGTTGATGGTGGTGCTGTTGGGGATGGCGGTGCCATCGGTGGTGTAGATGACCCAGCGGTTGGTGATGCCGGGGCACCAGGTGGGGGCTGTGGCACCGTAGTAGGTAACGCCAAGGCTGAGGGATGCCGGCGAGCTGCCGCCGATGTTCTTCACGGTGATGAAGACGAGTGTGTCGGGGTCGGCGAGGGCGGGATTGGCAGTGGGATCGAAGTAGGTGGCGCTGTGCGGGGTGATGGAGCCACCACCGGGGCAGGTGTTGGTGCCGTGGGCAACGGTGTGGGTGAAGGCCACCTGGTTGCTCGCCTTGAGGGCGCCATCGAGTTCGAGGGCGGTTTCGCCGACGAAGCGGCCGGCGGTGCCATCGACGGCGAACGCCTGGACGCCGATGCCGCCGGTGGCAGTGGATTCACCCTGGATGGCGGCGCCGCCGCCGGCGTTGTAGCCGTAGAGGGCCGGGTAGGCGGCGCTATCGGTGGTGGTGCGCTGGGCGGAGATGGCGATGCCCGTGCCTTCCTGGATGACGGTGAAGAGGCCGTTGCGGACCGTGGGAGCGCCGGCCGAGGTACCAGTGGCGACGAGCGGGATCTTAAGGGAGCCGGCCGCAACCGCGAAGAGGGCGTAGGGGGCGGGGCTCACGGGCTGGCGCGGCGAGAGCGTAGTAAAGGTGCCCGTGGAGCTGCCCGGGCGCACGGCGATTTCGAGCCAGCGGGCATCGCCCTGGAAGGCAGCGGCGCCGAAATTGAGCTCGACGGAGAAGAGGCCGCCGGCGACGGTGACATCTTCGCGGGTGACGGTGGAGCCAACCTGGGAGCCGCCGGTCTCGGCGTCGTAGAGGATGAAGCGGAGGTCGTAGGTGCCGTTGGCCGGGGACCCACCATCGGTGAGGCGGCCCTGGTAGGTGAAGGTGGGCGTGAGGGCGGTGGCAGACTGCACGGATCTGCCGCCGCTGGTGTCATCGCCGAGGACGACGGCGATGGGGGCGAGGGCAGCGAGCGCGACGATGGCGGCGATCGGGGCAAGGCGGCGCGGCATCGGGGGGGACCTCCCGGCGTATTGCGGGGGATTATAGATCACCTGATCACTCCGTTGAGCAAACCGGAGGCAAACGGCCTGTTAACGGGCCCGCATTGACCGTTCCCGGGGCGAGGCGTACGTTCGGCTCGTGCGCACACCCGCGTGCCTCGAACCACCGCAACGCAGGACTCCTTCGTGGCCGATGATGTGGCTGTCCGGGAGCTTTTTGATGATGCACGCACGCTTGCGGCGAGCGGCGAGTGGGCGAAGCTCGTTGCGCTCGTAACATCGCTTCACCCTGCTGACCTAGCAGAGCTGGTGCTCGACCTCCCGGAGGAGGAGCGAGCAGCGCTGCTCGACCACCTGCCGACGGACGTGGTGGCCGAGCTGGTGCTCGACCTCCCGGAGGAGGAGCGAGCAGCGCTGCTCGACCACCTGCCGACGGACGTGGTGGCCGAGCTGTTCGAGTACGTGGAGGACGACGACCTCCGGGAACTGATCCGGGGCGTTGGGCTGAAGGACCTGCCGGCCGTGCTGGAGGAGGTGGAGGACGACGTCGCGGCGGACGTCATCCAGCAGCTTGAGCCGGAGGAGCGGGCGGAGACGCTGGCGCAGCTGGACCGGGGCGATGAGGTCGCCGAGCTGCTGCAGTACGGGGATGAGTCGGCCGGCGGCATCATGTCGCGCGGCTTTGTGGCGCTGAACGAGGGGATCACGGTGCAGCAGGCGATCGATTACCTGCGGGTGCTGCGGCCGCCTTCGGAGAAGGCGTACTACCTGTATGTGGTGGATGACCAGCGGCGGCTGCAGGGGGTGGTGTCGATCCGCGATCTGCTGGTCTCGGCGCCGAAGACGCTGCTGCGGGAGATTACGCAGCGGGATGTGCACGCGGTGACGACGGATGCGGACCAGGAGGAGGCGGCGCGCATCCTGCAGAAGTACAACCTGCTGGCGGTGCCGGTGGTGGATGCGGATGGCCGGCTGGAAGGCGTGATGACGGCCGACGACCTCATCGATGTGCTGCAGGAAGAGGCGACCGAGGACATGTACCGGATGGTCGGCCTGGATGAGGCGGAATCGGTGATGACGCCGGTGTGGCGGTCGGTGCGGCGGCGTGTGCCGTGGTTGATGGTGAACCTGGCAACGGCGTTCCTGGCGGCGCTAGTGGTGCGGCCCTTCGAGGAGACGATTGCCCGGGCGGCCACGCTGGCGGTGTTCATGCCGGTGATCGCGGGGCATGCGGGGAATACGGGTACCCAGGCGGTGACGCTGGTGGTGCGTGGGATGGCGCTGGGCGATGTCCGCATTTCGGATTGGTGGGTGGTGTTGCGGAAGGAGCTGGCGTTCGGCGTGGTGCACGGGCTGCTGGCCGGGGCGCTGACCTCGATGCTGGCGATGCTGCTTTCGTTCAACCCGTGGCTGGGCGCGGTGGTGTTCATGGCGCTGCTGGCGAACGTGCTGATTGCCGGCACCATGGGTGCGTTGATCCCGCTCGCCATCAAGCGGCTTGGCGGCGACCCCGCGGTGGCGAGTTCGATCTGGCTGACGACGTTTACGGATGTGATGGGGTTCCTGATGCTGCTTGGGCTGGGGACGATCCTTATCGATCGGCTGTCGTAGGGGCGGCGCGTTTGGCCTGCTCGAAGACGAGGAGGGCGCGCTGGCGGGCGGCGTGGTGGTCGACGATGGGCGCGGGGTAATCGGCGCCGATGACGCAGCCGACGGCGCGCTGGAGGTCGGGCGGCATGGTCCATGGTTCGTGGATGAACTGGTCCGGCACGCGACGAAGCTGGGGCACCCAGCGGCGGAGGTAGGCGCCGGCGGGGTCGAAACGTCGGGACTGGCTGACCGGGTTGAAGATGCGGAAGTAGGGCTGGGCATCGGTACCGACGGACGCGGCCCACTGCCAGCCGCCATCGTTGCTGGCTGGGTCGCCATCGACGAGGTGGCGCATGAAGTGGTCTTCGCCGAGGCGCCAATCGAGGAGGAGGTCCTTGGCGAGGAAGGAGGCGGCGACCATGCGGCCCCGGTTGTGCATGTAGCCGGTGGCGAGGAGTTCGCGCATGGCAGCATCGACGAGGGGGTAGCCGGTGCGGCCGGCGGCCCAGGCGGAGAAGGCGGCCGGGTCGTTTCGCCAGGGGATGGCGGCGAGGGCCTGCTGGAAGGGCTCGCGGAGCACGCGCGGATGGTGCCAGAGGATGTGGTGGAAGAACTCGCGCCAGGCGACCTCGGCGATGAACTTTGCCGCGTCGACGGGGGTGGCCTCGGCACGGGCGACGACTTCGAGCGGAGAGAGAAGGCCGAAGCGAAGGTCCTGGCTGATGCGGGAGGTGCCGGCGATATCGAGGCGGTCGCGGGTTTCGGCGTAGGCAGCGAGGGGCCCGGCGAGGAATCGCTCGAGCCGGGCGCGGGCGGCGGATTCGCCGGGGGCGGGGAGGGCATCGGCAGCGGCGCCGGGGGTGAGCTCGGCGAGGCGCGGGAGGTGGCCGGGGTCGGCGCGATCGAGGAGGGGGATGCGCCCGGGTGGTGGGAGGGGGACGGGGCGGGGGATGGCGCTCCAGGCGCGGAAGAAGGGGGTGAAGACGGTGAGCGGGCGGCCGGAGGCGCTGAGCACGGCTTCGGGCTCGTGGACGAGGGTGCCTCGGCGGGCATGGAGGGCGATCCCCTGCGCGGCGAGGACTGCGGCAACGGCGGCATCGCGGCGGCGCGCGTAAGGAGAGTAGTCGCGCGTGACGAAGACGTGGCCGGCGCCGACGGTGGCGGCGAAGCGAGGCACCTCTTCGGTGGGTCGCCCGATGCAGATGTGGAGGCGGGCGCCACGATCGCGGAGATCGGCATCGAGGGCGGCGAGCGAGGCGAGCAGGAAGGCCGTGCGATTGGGGGAGGCCCAGCGGCCGCGAAGGAGCGCCGGGTCGAGGACGAAGAGGGGCGCGACGGGGCCGGCTTCGATGGCGGCATGGAGGGCGGGGTGGTCGTGGAGGCGGAGGTCGCGTCGGAACCAGAGGACGCTGGGCACGGGGGAAGTGTGGGGCAGGTGGGCGAAGGGCGGGTGTAATCGCGCCCGCATGGCGGTTGCGGCGTTCATCGTCTGGCAGGCAGGATGGGCGCCATGCGAATGGTGACTCTCGACGAGGCGGTGAGCGTGGTCCAGCACGGGGACCGGGTGTACGTGCACGGTGGCGTGTGCACGCCGCGGGTGCTGGTGGAGGGGCTGGTGGCGATCCGGCAGGACCTGCGCGATGTGGAGATTGTGCACCTGCACACGGATGCACCGGCGCCGTATGCCGAGCCGGGGATGGAGGAGCGGTTCCGGCACAATGCGCTCTTCATCGGGCCGAACGTGCGGCAGGCGGTGCAGGAGGGGCGCGCTGATTACACGCCGATCTTTCTCTCGGAGATCCCGCGGCAGTTCGAAGCCGGGGGTGCGCTGCCGCTGGATGTGGCGTTCATCCAGGTGAGCCCGCCCGACCGGGAGGGGCGGTGCACGCTGGGTGTCTCGGTGGACTGCGCGATGGCGGCGGCGATCCATGCGCGGACGGTGGTGGCGCAGGTGAACCGGCGGATGCCGCGGACGTTTGGGCACAGCCTGGACGCGAGCTTCATTGACCTGGCGATTGAGGTGGATGAGGAGCTGCCGCAGGTGGTGCTGGAGGAGCCGGGCCCGGAGGCGATGGCGATCGGGGAGCACGTGGCGGAGCTGGTGGCCGACGGTTCGACGCTGCAGATGGGTATCGGCACCATCCCGAGTGCGGTGCTGCGCCAGCTTGGCGGGCATCGCGATCTCGGGGTCCACACGGAGATGTTCACGCAGGCGCTGCTGCCGCTGATCCGGTCCGGGGTGGTGAATGGTTCGCGGAAGACGCGGGACCGGGGACGGGTGGTGTCGGCGTTCGCGGTGGGGAACCAGGAGCTGTACGACTTTGTGGATTGGAACCCGGAGGTGGAGTTCCACCCGGTGGACTACACGAACGACGTGACGGTGATTGCTTCGCAGGAGCGGATGGTGGCGATCAACTCAGCGTTGAGCGTGGACCTGACGGGGCAGGTGGTGGCGGATTCGATTGGGCCGCGGTTCTACAGTGGGATCGGTGGGCAGGTGGATTTCATCCGCGGGGCGGCGCGCTCGAAGGGGGGCGTGCCGATCATTGCGCTACCATCGACGGCGAAGGGCGGGACGGTCTCGCGCATCTGCCCGGAGCTCGCGCCGGCGAGTGGGGTGGTGACGACGCGGGGCGATGTGCACTGGGTGGTGACGGAGTACGGCGCGCGCAACCTGCACGGGCGGACCATCCGGGAGCGGGCGCGGATGCTGATCGAAATCGCGCACCCGCGGTTCCGGGAGGAGCTTGCGCGGCGGGCGACCGAGCTGGGGTACCTGGGGCGGCATGAGCGGCCACCGGCTGGCGCCTAAGGTTCTTCGACGCCGGGGCGCGGTGCGCCGCGGATGGCGGCGATGAGGTCGGCGGCCTCCTGGGTGGTGATGCGGCCTTGCTCGAGGAGCTGGAGGACGCGGAGCTCTTCGGCCTCGCGGCGGAGGTCGGCTGCGCGCGCGGGGCCGGGGCCACGGCTGCCCCTGGCTGCGGGCGGCGTGGCTGGCGCAGGCTCGGCATCGCGCGGGCGGACGGCGACTTCGCCGAGACCGCTGTTGACGCGGATGAGGGCGGGCGCCCCGGGGGTGGAGGGGACATCGACGCTGGCCTTGCCGAGGCCGGAGCTGGCACGCACCTCGACGGGGGCACCCGGCGGCACGCGCACCATGGCACGGCCGAGGCCGACATCGACGCGGTAGGTGCCCGGCTCGAGGGTGGCGAGGTCGACCATGATATCGCCGGAGCCGGAGTGGGCGGCGACGGTGCCCTGGTGGGCGAGGACGCTGATCTTGCCCGCGCCGGCGCTGACTTCGAGGTCGCCGCGGAGCTGGAGGGCGGTGATGGAGCCGGCGCCGGTGTTGATGCGGATGCTGGTGGCGCCGAGGCCGGCCGCTTCGACTTCGCCGTAGCCGTTGGCGAGGCGGAGGGACCGGAGCTGGAGGGCGGGCAGGCGGACGAGCGCGTTGCCGGCCTGGCGGCGGATGAAGAGCCAGCCGCGGGGGACGCGGATATGGATGCGGAGGGCATCTCCCGCGCGCTCGATCTCGATTTCGGGCGGGTTCTTGCGCGCGGCGGCGATGACGGCGGGCTCTTCGCCGGGCTCGCAGGGGCGGACGGCGAGGGTGCCGGCGGTGTTGTCGATCTCGACCGCGGCGATGCCATCGAGCGGCGGGAGGAGGCGGGTGACGCGGGCCTGCTCGGCGTCATCGCCGGGCTGGGCGGCCGCCCAGTCGGCGCTGGACGGGCCTGCGGGGCGACCGCGGGCTGCCAGGCGTTCGCGGCGGGCTTCCTCGCGGAGGCGGCGGGCCTCGGCCTTGATGCGCTCTGCTTCGGCGCGGGCCTCGCGGCGAAGGCGCTCGGCCTCCTGGCGGGCACGGCGGGCTTCATCGTCGAGGCGGCGGGCTTCGCGGTCGCGGTCGGTCATTCTCGTGTGGCCAGTGCGCGGAGCTGTTCGGCGGCCTCGGCGGCGCTGATGCGGCCTGCGGCGAGCTCATCGAGGATGTGCTGGCGGCGCTCGGCGTCGCGGGGGTCTTCGCCGGCCTCGAAGCCGAGGGCGACGAGGACCTCGTTGAGGCGGGCGACGACGGTGGGGTAGGAGATGCCGAGCTCTTCTTCGACGTCTTTGATTTTGCCGCGGGCGCGGAGGAAGGTTTCGACGAAGGCGAGCTGCTCGCGGTTGAGACGGGCGAGGGGGCCGGCATCGAAGTGGCCGTCGACGCCGGTGCCGCAGGCCGGGCACTCGAGGCGGCGGACGATCATGGGGCTTTCGCAGCTGGGGCAGGCGCCAACGAGGCGGGCCATGGGCGGGCGGTTCTCCTGGGAGTCAGTTGGCGCTGCTGCGTTCGCGGAGGATGGCCTCGGGGACGTCGGCGGCGATGCCGGGATTGAGCCAGGCCTCGAGGGCACCGGCGGCACGGCGAAGCGCAGCGGCACACGCACCGATGATACCGGCGGCGGGGCCGGGGCGCCCGAAGCGATAGCGGTGGGCGGCCTCGCGGCGGGTGGCGACGAAGTGGTCGGCGTAGGCGGCGACGAAGTGGTGGTTGAGGTCGAACATGGGAGCCTCCGTGGGGCGTGGCGCCCCGTCTTGTGGAGGATGATCGACCACGGAGTTAGAGAAGTCAATATGATTTTTGATTTTTATTAGTTGTAGATTGATTTGCTCCTACTGGAGAGAGGCGCAACAGCCCCGGGCGGGGGACGCTGCGGGCGGCCGGGGCAGAAATTAGCGGGCGAGGGCGGCGCGGAGGGCATCGGCCAGGGCGGGCGTGGGAGCGGCGATGACCCGGAGCGGGCGGCCGGCCAGTTCGGCCGCGAGAAGCCCCGGCAGGGAGGCAAGGGCGCGTGCGAGGATGGCCGAGGCGGCAGCGGCGGGCTCGGCGGCCGGCTCGCCGATGAGGAGGGTGCCACCTCCGCGGCGCTCGAGGAGGGGGGCGGCGGCCCGGGCAATGACGAGGGTGGCACCGAGGGACGCCCGCGTCGCGGGGAGCCACTCGTCGATGGAGAATTCATCGAAGGGGATGGCCGGTGGCTCCCCGGGGGTGATGAGGCACGCGGCGAGGGGCCCGAAGCGGTCCTCGGTTTCGGCGAGGAGGGCGGCAACGGCTACCGGGTCGGCGGCATCGACGATGCGGTGGAGGTGTTCGGCGCCGAGGGCCCAGAGCTCGTTGGCGATGGAGGCGGTGGCGAACTCCTGGTCGCGGCCGGGTGCGAGGGTGGAGAGGAGGAGGGGGTGACCGGCCTCGGCGGCTGCGAGGGCTGCGGCGCGAAGGGGTTCGCCGCGGGGCCCGAAGAGGGCGACGGGGCCGTTCATCGGCCGACCACCACGAGGAGCATGGGCAGGAGGAGGGCGATCACGATGAGGAGGGCGACACCGAGGGCGATGGTGTTCCAATCGCGCCGGGGGAGCTGGCCGCTGTAGTACTGCTGCTCCCAGGTGCCATCCATGAGGTCGAGGTCGCGCTCGTCGGGGCCGAGGTCGGGTTCGTCAGCCGGGGGCGGGCCGAGGGGGATGCGGTCGTCGTCATCGGCGGGGTACACGATGAGGATGGTAGCGCAGGCGAGGCTGGCGGTCAGATGAGGCGGCCGTGCTCGTCGCGGATTTCGGGGCCATCGACGCGTGCGCGGCCGTCGCCGAACCTGGCGTCGCGCCAGTGGAGGGCGGCCTTGAGGCCCTGCTCGGCGGCGATGCGGCCGAATTCGCGAACGGCGGGGGCGAGATGAGCGCGGGCGTCGTTTTCGGCGCCGAGGCGCTGCATGGTGCGGGCGCCCATGAGCTCGAGGGCGAGGTTGACGATGCGCTTGTTGGCGGAGAGGAGGTCGGTATCGATCATGGCCATGCGGTCGACGAGGCCTTCGACCTCTTGCTGGAGGAGGTTGGCGGGGACGGCCTTGAGGACGAGGCCGATGCGGGCGGCTTCGGCGCCGGTGATGGTGTCGCCGGTGAGGAAGAGGCGTTTGGCCCACTGTGGGCCGCAGTGGTAGACCCACATTTGGTTGGGGAGGGAGCCCATGGCGCGCGCGGGCGGGAATCCGATGGTGGCGTCTTCGGCGGCGATGACGATGTCGCAGAGGAAGGCGATATCGGTGCCGCCGGCGAGGCAGTAGCCGTGGACCTGGGCGACGACGGGCTTGTGCATATCGAAGATGGCCATGCGCAGGCGCTGGGCGCGTTCGAGCTGCCAGGCGTCGTCGTCGAAGGTGCGTGCGCCACGGTAGACGGCGGCGTAGGGGTCGGCATCAGCGGATGGGCGGCGGTTGCCGAGGGGGGTGAGGTCGTAGCCGGCGGAGAAGGCGCGGCCGGCGCCGCGGATGATGACGGCGTGGACGCGGGTGTCGTTATCGGCCTCCCAGAGGGCGTCGTGGAGTTCCTGCTGGAGTTCGAGGCTGAGGGCGTTGAGTTTTTCGGGGCGGTTGAGGGTGATGCGGGCGCGGCCGCGGTCGACTTCGTAGAGGATGGTGTGGTAGTCGGTCATGTGGGGCCCTCCGGGCGGGGAGTATACCGGGCCGGGAGGGCCCCGGCGGTGGTCAGACGGTGATGCCGTAGAGGCGGGCAGCCTCGGCGCGGAGCTCGGCGCGGAAGTCGGGGTGGGCGACGGAGATGAGTTCGCCGATGCGCTCGCGGAGGGATTTGCCGCGGAGGCGGGCGATGCCCTGCTCGGTGACGACGTAATCGACGAAGCCGCGGTGGACGGTCACCACGGTGCCCGGCGGGTGGCCGGCGACGATGCGGGTGTGGCGGGTATCGCCAACGAGGGTGCTGGAGGGGAGGACGATGACGGAGCCGCCGGCGGCGGTGGAGGCGGCGACGGCGAAGACGGCCTGGCCGCCGGTGCCGGAGTAGACGAGGGGGCCCTGGGTCTCGGAGGAGACGTTGCCGGTGAGGTCGACGGCGAGGGCGTTATTGACGGCGATGAAGTTTTCGATCTGGAGGAGGAGGCGGAGGTCGTCGGTGTGGGTGAAGTCGTAGAGCTCGTAGGTGGGGTTACCGTTGATGCGGGCGAGGTCTTCGGGCGGGACCTGGCCGATGGCGCTGGCGACGACCTTGCCGACGTGGTGGGGCTTGTTCCTGCCGGTGATGACGCCCTTATCGACGAGGTCGGGGATGCCGCCGGGGAGGAGCTCGGTGTGGACGCCGAGGTCGTGCTTTTCTTCGAGGAAGACGGGGAGGGCGGCGGAGACATCGCCGATGCCGAATTGGAGGGTGGCGCCGTCGTAGACGATCTCGTTGGCGACGAGGGTGCAGATGACGTTGGCGGCGAGCTCGGTTTCTTCGGAGCGCGGCGGGATGGGTGCCTGGGCCGGGGGCAGGGTGTATTCGCAGACGCGCGCGAAGCGGTCGATGTGGATGCGATTCTGGCCGCCAGTGCGGATGAAGTTTTCGTGGATTTCGCCGACGAGGGTGGTGGCGATGCTGGAGACGGTGGGGCCGAAGAAGA
>FWWM01004496.1_pt1 | contig 32420 bp, 32 predicted proteins | sample 2228351 | NCBI WGS metagenome assembly FWWM01 (sample SAMEA103939774, study PRJEB20133) | metagenome
TGGCTGACTACGAACATTTTGGGGAGAGGCTCTTAGGAGTCGCCTGCTCATTGAAAAGATGGTAGAATCACTGGCACGAAAGAACCCGCGACTCGTCTCGATGACTGTCAGTATCTCCTGGTCAGCCAGATCAATTACACTCTGACCCGCTTTGCTGACCACTGGGAGAAGTTCAGCCATGACGCCCTCAACCGCTCCCTGCGCGGCGAACGCATCACCCCGCGCTTGCTCTGGGAGAACGGGCAAGGGCAGGGGACCCCGACCCAGCGCGGCTCCCTCGTCTTTGAGGACACGGTGCTGGACAAAGACTACTCTCAGCAAATCGCACTGGGGCGCTATCAGGACAGTGGCAACGCCAAGTCGGTCATCAAAGGCATCGGGGGGGGACTGCGTTTACGTCTGCCCAGTCAAAGACACCCGACAGGGGGACGCTTCGGGGGGCACACAACCGTATCGGCGGGTGGATGCGCTGGACTGGAGCGAGGCGGAGTTGGCACAGGGCAAGGTCATCAATATCAAAGGCTTTCCCAAAGAGCCCACGGTGCGCTGGTTTCGGGTTGGGGTGTCGACCCACCGCCTGAATGACTTGCGGGTCGGGATTGTGCATCGCCATTGGCTGGTCGCCACCGCTCGGCTGGCTCACTGCCTTGCTGACTGCCTTCACGCTCTGCGACACCCATTGGAAGAACCTCTTGAAAGATGCTTCCGAGTTGTCCATACGGAACGTCTCACCGATAGCGATGGCTTTCAGGTTGCCCTCGTTCATACTCGGACCGCAACCGACAGTGATGACGTTGATCACTTTGCGCTGCTGACGATTGAGGATTTCCTGTCGGGGTGTCTGCCACTCGTCAGTTGGCTCACCGTCAGTGAGGATGAAGACCAGCGGCTTCCAGTCTCCCTTTTCTTCGCCCTTGACCGCTGGTTTCACGTCAGCATCCAACGACTGCTGAAGCACCTGTAATGCCCTGCCCAGTGCCGTGCTGCCCGATGTCAACAGTTGCGGTGGCTGAAACTGCTCAATTGGCATCAGACCGCTGGTAATCACGCGGGCGCCGCTGTTGAAGGTGATAACTCCTACGTGAACCGTTTGTTTGACTGGCGAAGGTATCAGCGCGCACCTCTTGCGCGAACAGTTCGACGCCGCGCCGCACAGACTCAATCGGCGCGCCCGACATGCTGCCCGAACAGTCCAGCGGTAAGTAAATCGGCAACCGCCGCACGCCCTTTCCTAATGCTACGTTCATCTCAAAGCCTGCCATTGATATGCCCCCTTTCATGGACCCGTATTTTAACCGTATGTGTGTTCAGCGTCAAAGGGGGGTGACAGCCATCTTAACCGATGGTCTCCATCATATTGCCTATCGCACCTTCTGCGTCCGCAAATACTCATCCAGCCAGACGGCTTCCGCCTCTGACAGCGCGGGAGGCGGGGGGGGACGGTGATAGTCAATCAGTCGGGCGTAAGCACCGCGTTCGTAAACAGCAGCGACCACCGCGCCCAAATCCAGCGCGGCGTCGGGGTCGGGTTCCAGCAGTGGCACGGGCAGCACAGGTAGTTTGTCCCATAATTGAAGGGGCCAGACTTTGACGTAGGGACGATGGTTTGCGCGATAGAGGTTCACGTAGTAAGGCGCGGGTGGCACGGCTTGTTTGAGCGGCGGGCGCTCCCCGCCGCGCAGCAGGTCAATCTCTATCAAGTGCGTTTCGGAACGCAGCAGTTCGCGCCGTTTGCGGCGATAGTCATGGTACGCCTCGTGGCTGGGGCGTTTGTTGACAGGGGAAAGAATCTCAATGGAAGTGACAAGTCGCAGCGTTTCCGTCTCGCGGATTTCAACGGTGTATAAGCGGAGAGGCAGTTCCATCTCAACCATACTCTCAACGGGCGCAACCGTGATGACAGCCGTCGCTCCCGTCATCGTCCCACTTGGCGGTTGAGGTTGAAACACGCCAACGTCTGGACGGACGCCGTGCCTCTCGCTAATCTCTACGATTTCATAGGTCACGTAGGGTGTCAACTGAGCAACGTATCGCGGCTGAAGCCCCTTGTTCAACTCCGCACGAATCTCAGCCGCCAGATCGCCATGGAAGTCACTCCAGATTTTTGAGTCCTCGATGTATGGGTCCATGCCAGGGAAAGGTGATGGCATCTTCATAGCCTCCTTTGTCTCCCTCGAAAATCGTCGGCATAGGATGCCGAACTGGTCTATCGCCCCCCCGCCAGCGGGGCGACGGCATCCCATGCCGTCATTTTCATGCGGCGGGGTGCGCCAACGGCGCATGGGCGATTCCTATTTTAACTGAACGTGTATGCAGAGTCAAAAAGATTAAAGAGCAACCACTGCCCCCCAATCAACGTTACAACTTCGCCCCTCCTTGCCGATAACTTGTCGGGACAAGGATGGCAACGTTCTGGCGTTTCGCACTTCTGCGAGCAAGGTTGTGGTGCAGTCATTCCAAGGGTCTGACACCTCCGTTTGCGCGGTGGGCGTGGAGGGAACGGGTGATTACGACGTCATGTATCGCGTGGGCGAGGACAGCATCCACGACGTTCTCAGGCGACTGCCGAAGGACTGGCAGCCAGACGTGATTCTCATTGCCACCGAGTATTACGACTATCCGCTCGACATTGAAGAGTCCCCGATTCCGACCGTCGCGTTGTTCTCCGACTGCAACTTGCGCTTCGACGTGATGCGTCGCGTTGCGCCGTGCGTGGATTTGGTGATTGCGACGGAGGAGGCGCAGATTGAGCCGCTGAGGGCGTTCGGTGCGAACTGCGTGGCGGCGATGAACTGGTTTTTTCTGGACGAGGAACCGTTCATCGGTAACCTCAACCCCAGAGTGCAGCGGCGGCGGGGCAAGGCGTTGGAGCGGTTGCTGAAACTGTCGGACCGGTTTCGCGTTCACGTCGCCTCCGGCGTTTACGGCGAAGATTACGTTCGTGCGTTCTGTCAGGCGAAAATCGTCTTCAATCAGAGCGTTCGCGGCGAAATCAACATGCGCGTTTACGAGGCGATGGGCTGCGGCGTGATGACGATATTGGAGGACGATAACCAGCAGGTTCTTCAGTTCTTCCGCGACGGGTGCATTACGCGGAATTTGCCGCTCTGCTGCCCCCGAATCTGCCACCGAATCGAATTCGGTGTCTAAAACGCCGGAACGAAAGTCTGCTGAATCAGACTCGTTTGTCGTTTAGCCTGCTTTTAGCAGGCTTTGTCGCCGTTGTAGCCGCCGAATTCGATTCGGCGGAATGAGGGCTCCACTTTGTTGTCGGGGAAAGGATTCCCCTCCTACCGTATTCGGCGGGATGAGGGCTCCAGCGGGGCGCAGGACGTAAAATTTGCCCCCTGCCTCCTGACCATTCTCCGTCGGAGCAGCGACTCCCTACGAGGGTTGCAAATTTTACGTAATGCACCCTCCGCGACCGCGAGCACCTCGTTCTCTACAACGACGACAACCTTGAAGACCTCATCGCCCACTACCTCATGCACGATGACGAGCGCGAAGCGATTGCCGCCGCCGGACACGCCGAAGTCTTGGCGCGGCACACGCATAAGCGCCGCTGCGAGCAGATGACGAACCTCATCCGCGAGGAATTGCTGGAAGATTCATCATTCGACCCTACGCAGCGCAGCGCGCTCAGGCAGTCACTCGCTGAACGCGAATGGAACGCGGCGCGGACGCTGTTTTGGCTGGGACGGCATGAGCCGACGCTTGCGCTTTTGTTCCGTCACACGCTCGGTGATGACACGCCCAGCGCGTTGGCGAACGACTTGGGCGTCGTCCATGCGCAGATGGGGATGAAGTGCGAACAACCCGCGATGCTCACGTCCGCGATGACGTGGCTGCAACGCGCTGTGGAGTTGGACTCGTCTGACGCTCTAACGGCGTTCAATCTGTTTCGCGTTCAGTTCGCGCCGATGAACGGCGGACATCAGCAGCGACCACAAGAAGCCGCCGGTTTTTTGCGCGATTTCGTCGCGCGGCTTGAGGCGGGCGAACTGCGCGTGAACGAAGACGCGTTGCGTTTCCCTCTGGAATCTGACCGACTGAGCAACGAGTGGCAGCAAGTTCTGATGACGCATTGTCACGATGCCGACACACGCCGCAAGGAGTTGGCGCGGCGACTGCTGTGGAAGGCGTGTGATGATTGGGGCGACGCGCTGGTGGCGATGGGGCAGGGGGGCGGCGCAACACGCTTACGAGAAATCGCTGGCGTGCCTGCCCGATGACGGATACGTGACGTATAAACTCGCTCAGTTGCGCCGCGCTGTGGGCGACGTTCAAACCGCGCTGCGATACCTGCGCCGCGCCGTTGCGTGCGAGCCGTTTTTCTTCGCCGCGCTCTACGATTTGGCGGCGCTGCTGCGGGAAACCGGGCAGACGGTGGAAGCCGCTGCTATCTGCCGCGAAGTTGTGGGATGGCAAGTGCCCTATCCTGACGAAAGACGAACGGCGTTTGCAGAGTTGCTGTGGCAGTGCGTTGACACCGACCGTTATGACCCCAACAAAGTCACACCCTATCCGCTTGCGGACAAACGCGGCTTCGCGTTTTTGAGCGTGTTTGAATGGAGCGAACGCGCAGGCTGGGACGTTCTGTTGAGAGCCTCCCTTGAGACCTTTCGCACTGATGAAGAGGTGACGCTGATTCTGCGAACGTATCAGAAGGGGCATGGTCTCGAGACCATGCCCCTTCAAGAGGTCAACGTCTGGGACGCTGTCTCCGATCAGAATGACAAGCGTTTTTGGGATAGGCTCTTAGAAGTTAGAAGGAAGAGCGTCGCGCTCCGCCCGATGTGGTGGAGACGCCGCCATTTCTCTACAAAAAGGGCATTAGAGGTTTCATCCGCGTTAGTGTCATCCGCGGGACATAGAGCAATTCACATTTTTCCTAAACTGCCGATATTGTAGTGTGCCGACGTCCCGACAACGCGGGACTGGCGCGACAAAAACGTGATGGAGAAACGCGATGCCCCTCAAACGGACTTCTATTCGAACCGAGACGCGAGAGCCGGTGGGCGTGCTGTGGGAAGGCTCGTTCTTCGTGCATCATAGCCTCGCCAACATCAACTACGAGTTGGTATGCGCGATGGCAGGGATGGACGTGGATTTGGGCTTGATTCCCTACGAGGCGCACCAGTTTGACGAGAGCGTGGACGCGCGCTACCGCGCTATCACGGAGCGTTTGCACAGACAGCCCGCGCAAGTTCACTGTCACGTGCGCCACCACTGGCCGCCCAACTTTGAGCGTCCGGCGCGCGGCGCGTTCGTGTTGATTCAGCCGTGGGAGTTCGGCTCGCTGCCAGTGGACTGGGTGGAGGGCATCGCCCGCAGTGTGGATGAAGTGTGGACGCACTCCCACTACGTCAAGGAAGTCTACCTTCGCAGCGGCGTGGACCCAGAGAAGGTGCAGATGATTCCGCTGGGCGTCAACCCGGACCTGTTTCATCCAGACGTGCAATCATTAGACGTTGGAGCGATGGAGTGTTGGAGTGATGGAGTCATGCAACAACACTCCAATGCTCCAACACCCCAGCACTCCGACTTCAAGTTCCTCTTCATCGGCGGCAGTATTCCGCGCAAGGGGTTTGACGTGCTGCTGCAAGCCTACGTGGAGGAGTTTTCGGCGGATGAGGAGGTGTGCCTCATCATCAAGGACTTCTACTATGGCGGGCAGGGGAGGGAGCAGGTGAAGGCGGCGTGCCAGCGCCCCAACGCGCCGCGCATCGTTTACTGGTATGGGAACATCCCGGCGAATCGCCTGGGGGGGCTTTACAAAGCGTGCGACGCTTACGTGCATCCGTTTCGGGGCGAGGGCACGGGGCTGCCCATCCTGGAGGCGATGGCGTGCGGGCTGCCGGTGATTGTGACCGACTACGGTCCGACCCGCGATTACTGCGCCGAGGAGATGTCCTATTTCGTCCCATCACGGGAGGTAGACATCTCTCCCGCGGTGTGGGGCAACGCCTTCAAAACGGTGCACCCCCCCCGATGGGCAGAGCCGGACAAGGACGCGCTGCGGCAGCAGATGCGTCGCGTGTTCACGGAACGGGACGAAGCGAGGAATAAAGGACTGAAAGCCAGTCAACACATTCTCTCCCACTATACGTGGGCGCACACCGCTAAGACGATGGTGGAGCGCATGAGGGTCTGGAAGGAGAGGTCGGATGAAAAACACTCATTCGGACGTGTGGGATCTGCGGTGGCAGATATTTTCCAGAGCGGTTCGGAAACGGCGGAAGTTTTCATGCAGCGCGGCAGGCAGTGTTTGGCAGCGGGCGATTTCGCGGCGGCAGCGGCGGAGTTCCGTCGCGCTGCGGAGTTGGAGCCGCATCACGCCGTCGCGCACAACAGTTTAGCGTTCGCGCTGTTTAACCTGCAACGGCTCGATGAGGCGTTGGCGTGCGCGCAGCGTTCGGCGGAGTTAGACCCCACCTACGCTGAGGCGCAGCACAACATCGGCGCGTTGATGATGGCGCAGGCGGAACGGCACGGAGTCCGTTCCCTACTGGTGGACGCGGTGCGTCATCTCACGCGCGCGCTGGAACTCAAGCCGGTGTATCCCGAAGCAGCGCAGATGTTGATTGAGACGCTGCAGAAGGTTCAGACGACGATTGGTAATCGTCGTGAGCGTCGTCAGCAAAAACGCAGAGGGGTTGCCATCGGCATCCCGCCGAGTTTGCTGCGGCGGGCGCAGAACGCGCTGGCGCAGTCGCGTCAGGACATTCGAAACATCGCCGACGATGCGCGACGCCGCGACCAACCCACGTTGTCGTTGTGCATGATTGTCAAAAATGAAGAGAAGTTCCTGCCGCAGTGTTTGGAGAGCGTGCAAGACGTCGTGGACGAAATCGTGGTCGTGGACACGGGTTCGACGGACGGCACGGTGGAGATAGCGCGGCGTTTCGGGGCGAAGGTGTTTCATTACGAGTGGAGCGACGACTTCAGCGCGGCGCGGAATTTTGCGCTGGAACACGCGACCGGCGATTGGGTGCTGGTTCTGGACGCGGACGAGAAGTTGGACGCGAGCGACAAGCCCAAGTTGCGCGAGGCGATGCGCTACGCCGCCCAGCCGGAGGTCAACATCGGCGGTTACGCGCTGCCGTTCCGCAATTATCTGGAAGGCGAAGACTCCGGTCCGGTCATCCTGCACTACGCGACGCGACTGTTCCGCCGATTGCCGGAGGTGAAGTTCAGCGGACGGATTCACGAGGAAGCCACGCCTTCGATTTACGGTTTGGGCTTGCAGGTCGCCTTTGCCAACATCCTGATTCACCACTACGGCTACAACGCCCGCATCGTCAATGCCCGCAACAAGATGGAGCGCACCTACTCGCTGCTGTTCAAGCAGTTGGAGGAAGAACCCGACAACCCCTTCCACCTCTACAATCTGGCGAACACCTATCAATACGACGGCAAACACGCGGAGGCATTGCCCTACTTTGAAAAAGCCGCCGCGCTGATGAAACCGGACGCCTTCTACGCCGCCAGTGTCTACAACGGCTGGGCGACCTGTCTTTACTGCGTCAAGCGCTACCACGAAGCCATCGAGAAATGTCTCATCAGTATCAAACGCCAGCCCGACCATCCCGAAACGCACTACACGCTGGGGTTGAACTACAACGCGCTGGGGCGCTATGATGAAGCGATTCGGCACTTTGAGAAAGCCATCGCTGCTGGAAAGACTTTTTCGATAGGCATCAGTGACCTGTCGGTGTCGGGCTACAAGGCGTATTTCTCGCTGGGGCAGTCCTACATGGCAAAAAAAGACCGCCCCCGCGCCATTGAGTATTTCCGCCGCGCGGTAGAGATGCAGCCGGACTTCGTGCCCGCGCACTTCCATTTAGGTGTGATGTGTTCGGAGGTGGGGCGCATAGAGGAAGCGAAGGCGGCGTTGGAATTCGTCCTGTCGCGGGAACCCGCGCACTCGGAAGCCTGCGAGTATCTGGCAAACCTCTACGTGCAGGAGGGGCGTCCAGTCAGAGCGATGGCGCTCTACGAGCGGCTGTTGGAAGAGAACCCCGACTGCGAATCGGCGCACTGCAATTTGGGCAATTTGTGGAGCGCGATGGACGACGAACGCGCCATCGCTCATTACCGCCGCGCGTTAGAGTGGAACCCGCAGCGGGCGGAGACGCACAACAACCTCGGCGTCGCGCTGGCGCGGCGGGGGGAATTCTCAGAAGCGGAAGAACACTACCTCGCCGCGCTGCGACTGCAGCCCAATTACGCGGAGGCGCACAGCAACCTCGGCACGCTGCGGTTTGAGCAGGGCGACATGGCGGGCGCGCTGCGCGCGTTTCAGCGGGCGATTGCGGAGAAGCCGGACTACCTGAACGCTTACGTCAATATGGGCGACGTGCTGCTGCGGTGCGCTCAGACGGAGGAGGCGCTTCAGTGTTATGAAAAGGCGGCGACGCTCAACCCCCAGCACCCGCTGCCCTTCTTCAAAATGGGCAGGCTGTATCTGGCGTGTAACGCGCCGGAGGCGGGCATCGTCGCGCTGCAGCGGGCGGTGCAGTTAGACCCGAACTTCACGGCGGCGCGGGAGCAGTTGGAGCACGTAAGGGGGCTGCTATCATCGCCCTAAATTTCCGAAGGCGATTGACCGATATTATCTGCAGGACGGAACTCTTTCAACGGACTTGAGGAAGTGAGGAGGTGAAAGAATGAACATCGGTCCAATACTGGCGACTGAGACGGCTCTGTTACCTGTGACGGGCATTTCAGCGGTGGCGACGAATGAGTCTCAATTGAGCAGTGTCGTCGCCTCGGTGAGATCATTTGGCGACCCGATGGGAGCGGATACGTATATCTCCGGCAATACGAGAGCAGAACCCCTGACGTATAACAGTGGGGGAACGTACGACGCCACCCACACAAACGGAGGCGAGGGAGCGGGGATTCCTGCTCAAGCGCCGACGGCTGCTGGCGCCGGAGCCAGTCAGTCTGCGCCAGCATCCTTTCAGATCACCGCCAACGTTGCGGACGGTTTTAGCAGCGCGAACACTGCGTCGTCCGCTGCACTCCCGACTGCCGTCGCCGCCGCGTCCACGGCGGTGGTCGCCGCTGCCCCCGTGGCTTGAATGACGGGACGGCTTTGTGATGAGGGGGTGTTGTTTGCTGTTACCGACGCGGTCAACGCGTCGACGATGAAGAGGAGCGTTATGCTCCGTTAAGCCCGAAGAGTTCTGTCACATCAATATAAGAAAACAGACCTTTCGCGGGCAGGTAAGCCAAACCCTTCCGATTTCGGATTTCGGATTTCGGATTTTAGATTGAAAGGCAATGCTGACGATTTTTAATCCGCAATTCGCAATCCGCAATCCAAAATTCTAATTGGGTTATCCAGGGAGGATAACAATGTCACTGAAAATTAACACCAACGTTTCCGCGCTGAATGCACAGCGCAACTTGCTGATTGCCGACGCGGGTTATGCCCAGTCGGTGGAAAGACTTTCCTCAGGGTTCCGCATCAACCGTGCTTCCGACGACCCCGCCGGTTTGGTCAACTCCGAAAACCTGCGGGCGCAAGTCGAAGGTCTGGGGCAGGCAATTGCCAATACCTCCGATGCCGTCAATATGACGAAGACAGCGGAGGCGGCGCTCAACGAAGTCAACGCCTTGCTGCGCTCCATGCGCAACCTCGCCCTCCATGCCGCCAACACGGGTCCGAACGACTCCGTTGCCATCAACGCCGACCAAGCGCAGATTAACTCTGCCATTGAAAGTTTGAACCGCATCTCCGCCAACACGCAGTATGCGACGAAATTCTTGCTCAACGGAGCGGCTGGCTCCGGCACATTGGTCAACGACATCACCAACGTGCAAGGCGCCAGTGGAGGCGGGGCGTTGGGCACGGGCGCGATTGGGATTAGCGTCATTCAGACGGCGGCGGTGGCGACCTCCTCCGTCGGCTCCGGCATCGCGAGCACCGGCACGGTCTCGGCGGCGGGCACGTTGACCATCAACGGCGTCGCCATCAACATCGCCTCAACCGACACCTACGCCGATGTTGTCAACAAGATCAACCAGCAAACGTCCACGACGGGTGTGGTGGCTTCCTTCAGCAACGGCTTGGTCCTCAAGCAGCAAACCGCCGGGACGTCTTACTCCATCACCATCTCACAAAGCGCCGCCATCATCAGCGGCATCTCGGGTGGGGTCGTGGTCAACGGACAAACCGGCACCAACGTGTCCGCGCGTGTTTCGTTCTCCACCAGTGGCGCGATTACGGCTTCAGCCATCATTACCGGTTCGGGAACGGTCCTGCAAGGCACTTTGGGGTCAGCCAATGACTTGAAGATTACATTGACCAGCGCGGGCGCGGGCGTCGGGGCAGCAAACGGTATGACCACCACCTCGGGCATTGACGACATCAACCTCGTCGCCGGAGGGCTGAAGTTCCAGGTCGGAGCGAACTTCCAACAAACTATCAGCGTCTCCATCTCCAGCACGGCGGCGAACAACCTGGGGACGACCGCTTCCGGTCTCATTGGCAGCCCGACCAACGTGAGCGTCGGGACGATTGACGTGACGACCAGCGATGGCGCGCAAAACGCCATCAAGATCATTGACCAAGCCATCGCAGACATTTCGGCGACACGCGCCAGACTGGGGGCGATCCAGAAACAAACGTTGGAGACGAACATCAACTCTTTGGGTGTGGCGCGTGAGAACTTAGCCGCCTCCGAAAGTACCATCCGTGACACGGACACCGCAGGGGAAATTATCCGATTCACGCGGTTCCAACTGCAGATGCAGGCAGCGTCGGCGGTCATGGCGCAAGCAAACCAGGCGCCGCAGTTACTTCTCAGTCTGCTGGGAGGACGATAGAGAGTGGGTAGGCTGGTGAGTTGGTGAGTCGCTGTTCCCATAGAACGCCACTCACCGACTCACTTGCCCTCCCTCGAGTTCTGATGAAAGTGGTGAACGAGGATGCCAATTACATCCCTCTCTCCTCTTAGCCCAAATGTACCGGTCCCCGCCGCGACGGCTCCTGAGTCTCCGGCGGCGAACATCTCGGAAGCGCTGCCGAAGGCGACTCAGAACAAAGCGGTGTCCCCGTCATCTCAGCCGCAGGGAGAACAGATTCAGCAACTGGACTTCACCGAGTCGGTTGAACAGATGCAGGCGGTCGCGCAAGCATTCGGGTTGCAGGTGCATTTTTCTGTGGACAACGCGTCTCACCAAGTCATCATACAGGTCTACGATGCCAATACGCAGCAGGTCATCCGGGAGATCCCTCCACGGCAAATCGTGAGTGTGCTGTCAAGGATTCTGGACACTGGTGACGCGAAAGGAATTCTGCTGGACGAGCAGGCATAACTTCGGTGGTGCATGGTGAGTCGCAAACGGTGAGATGGTTGGGGGATGAGGCGGGCGGTGTCATCCGGCGAGCCACGAAGGATTTCGCTGTGATGACACGGTTCAACGGAGGGTCACTGCGTTATATGGGTCAACAGGATCATTGGACAGACCACGTCGGCATTCCATGCCGACATAGGATGTCGGCGTGGTCTCTCGCGGAGTGGAGCAGGCAAGTGTTCAAATATCCTGTTGACCTGTATAAGCGGGACAGTCGCCGCACGCCTCAGCCACCCAACTCTCTCACGACCGACCTGTCTCACCATGCACCCGCTATCCGTCACAACCGTGCTGAATCCATTGTTTCAAGTGGACGGGTTAGTTTCTAACCTGAACACGACCGACATCTTAAATCGCATACTGGAAGTCCAGCGGATTCCGGTTAAACAACTGCAAACGAAGCAAACGAACTTCACCAACCAACTGACGGCGGTGCAGGACATCAACACGCGGCTGCTCGCGCTCAAGTTGCAGGCGGAGTCGCTGAACTCCTCCAACACGGTCAAAGCCGCGACGGTTTCGTCAACTGATGAAGACATCGTGACCGCGACCGCGACAGCAGGCGCGATTTCGGGCACCTACAGCGTTCAGGTGACGCAACTGGCGCAGCAGCACAAAGTCTCCAGCGCGTCCTTCGCGGACGCCAACGCCCCCCTCAATCTTTCGGGCGACTTCCTCATCAACGGAAAGAGAATCAGCGTTCAAAGCACGGACACGCTGACCAGCCTCCGCAACGCCATCAATCAAGCCGACGCGGGCGTGACGGCGTCGCTGATGAACGTCTCGCCCAGCGATGTGCGGTTGACGCTGACTGCCAACAACTCCGGCGTCAACCATCGCCTCAGCCTGATTGACGCAACCAGCGGCAACGTCCTGCAAAACCTCGGAATGATTCAGTCCGGCACGCTCAACCAGCGCGTCATCGCCACCGGCGATACGGCAGTGGCAGGACCGTTTACGATTAACAGCGCCAATAATCAACTGAAAATCACCCTCAGCGGCGTGACACGCACGGTCACTCTCAGCCACCAATCCTCCGTCAGCGGCGCGAGCCTGGCGGCAGCGATACAAACCGACATCAACAATGCGTTTGCAACGGATGGATTGAAAGTTGCTGTGAGTTTTGACCCCAGCGCCAACAAGTTCAGTTTCCGTCACGAGGGCGACAACCTGAGTTTCAGCGCGGCGGCGAGCAACGACGCCCGCGCGACGCTGGGGATTACCACCACCACTTCCTATCATGCTTCCAACGGCTTCAGCGACAGCACCACCGCCGTCGGCACGCTGTTGAGTTTGAACGGCGCGCCCAGCGGCACGGTGCAAATCAACGGCGTGAACGTCGCCATCAACTTGGGGACGGATTCGCTGTCCGCCATCAAAACCGCGATTGACAACGCAGGCATCGCGGGCGTGACGACTTCGATTGTCGCCGTCACTGCCGCGGACGGCACAACCAAACAAGAGTTGCGCCTGACCGGCGTGACGTCTTATACCGAATCTAACAACATCCTCAGCACGTTGGGGCTGCTGCGCCACGCGCCGCAAAACGAAATCACGGCGGCAAAAGACGCGCAACTCACGGTGGACGGCGTGCAGACGGTCAAGGACAGCAACACGGTCAACGACTTGGTGACGGGGCTGACGCTCAATCTGAAATCCGTTCCTGCAACACCGACGACGGTGACGCTTTCCGTGTCCCGCGACGTCGAGAGCATCAGCAAAGCCGTGCGGAGTTTCGTTGAGCAGTATAACAATTACATTGACTTCGTGACGCAGGCGACAGATTTCAACCCGGACACGCAAAAAGGCGGCGTGTTGTTAGGCGATTTCACGATTCAGTCCGTGACCGATCAGATTCTCAGCGCCATCACGTCGCCGGTGCGCGGCTTGCCGACCTCGCTCAACTCGCTGTCGCAAATCGGCATCTCCTTAGGTACGGATAACAAATTAGTGTTAGACGAGAGCGCGCTGACGGAAGCTATCAATAACAACCCCGACGGTGTGGCAAAACTGCTCCAGATGACGGGCACAACGACGAGCAGTGAAGTGACGTTTGTGTCGCAGACGTCAAAGACGAAGGCGTCCACCCCGGCGGGTTACATCGTGGACGTCACCACGGTCGCGCAGAAGGCGACAACCACCGCGAGCGTCGCGCAAACGTCCGCCAGCACGCAGATGGAAACGCTGACGTTTAACGGCGCGCTGTTTGGCAACGTGCAGGCGTCCATCATTTTGAACGCGGGCAACACGCTCACCCAGACGATTGACCAGATTAACAGCAGCGCGGCGCTCAAAGACAAAATCGTCGCCAGTCAGAGCGGCGGCAAGTTGGTGCTGACCAGCAAGGACTACGGTTCGGCGCAGTCGTTCACCGTCGTCTCCGACCTCGCCGCCGCCAACAACAACAGCGGCATCGGCACAACCGCGTTGACGGCGACAGGCGTGGACGTGGCGGGAACCATCAACGGCGAAGCGGCGACCGGCAGCGGACAGTATCTGACCGGCAACGCCAACAACGCCAACACGGAAGGTTTGAAAGTGCGCGTCACGTCCACTACGACGGGACAGAAAGGCGTCGTCATTTTGAGCAAAGGACTTGGCGGCACGATGAGCGAGCTGCTGGATGCGTTGACGAACATCAGCACGGGAACGCTCACCGACTATCAGGAAACCCTTCAGTCGCAGATTGACGACGTCAAAGAGCAGATCACGAGTTTAGAGGAACGCATCGCCATTCGAGAGGCGGGGTTGCGCGAGCAGTTCACGCGATTGGAGCGGCTACTTGCCGACTTTCAGACGCAGAGCGCGTCGCTCAACCAGCAACTTGCGCAACTCGTAATGCGAAGATGACCAGTGATGGTGAGTGGTGAGTGGTGAGTGGTCAATAAATGTGAACCGACTCACCACTGACCACTGACCATCTTGACAGGATGGACCGTGCAAAGTTAGCAGCCACCATCGGCGACCTTCCCAGTCTGCCTCACGTCATCACCCAAATCATTCGACTGGTGGAAGACCCCACCACGTCGGCGGCGCAGGTGAGCCAAGCCATCGGGAGTGATCAGGCTTTGGTGAGCAAGGTGCTGCGGCTGGCGAATTCGGCGTACTACGGGTTCCCTTACCAGATTTCGACCGTAGCGCACGCCACGGTCATCCTTGGTTTTCGCGCTGTGAAGACGTTGGTCGTCAGCGCGTTCGCCAGCGCGTGGTTCGACGAAAAAGGCGACGCGATTGACCGTCAGGCACTCTGGCAACATTCGGTGGGCTGCGCCATCGCAGCGCGGCTGCTCGCGCCGCGAGCCGGCTGGAAAGACGCGGAGGAGGCGTTCACGGCAGGGCTGCTGCATGACATCGGGCGGGTCATGCTCGACCGCTATGCGCACCGTCCATTGCGTCAAGCGGTGGAGATGTCGCGGCGGCAAGCCGAAGGCTTCCCGACGGCGACCGCGATGCCTTTGCGCGAAGCGGAGTGGAGCGTGCTTGGGTTCACGCACAGCGAGTTAGGGCAGTGGGTGATGGAGCAGTGGAAGCTCCCGATGACGCTCTGCACGGCGATTGGACATCACCACGACCCCAAGAGCGCGCCTGCTCACGCGCCGCTGGTGTGGACGGTAGCGGGCGCGGACCTGCTCTGCGCGCAGTTGGCGATTGGCGCGGACGACGGCCCGATGCCGCCAGAGTTTGCCCAGGAAGTGATGCAGGCTCTCAGGCTCTCGCCGGACGATTGGCCCGCCCTTGAGGAATCTTTCTGGACGCAATGGGAACGCGCGACGGACATTTTAGGTTTAGTAGGACATTCTCAGAAGGCGGCGTTGACGAACGCGCCGCAAAAATCCAGTGTTGCCCTCAATGCCCCGACGCCCCCGTGAAAGACGGGCAATCATTGATGTAAAGAGGAGAGGGACGTGACGAATTTGCTTTCACAGTATCAGAACAATCAGGCGGAGATGCTCAGTCCAGGCAAGAGGATTTTGATGCTATTTGACGGGATGATTCGCTTCACGGAGAACGCGATAGAGAGTCACCTCGCTCGGAATGAGGACGACCGCCGCTACTACATCGGGCGGGCGCAAGCCATTGTGCTGGCGTTGATGGGCACGCTGAACGTGGAGGTAGCGGGCGAACTGGGCACGAATCTGATGCGCCTTTATAACTATATCTTTGACTTGCTCTTGGACGGCGACCGCGCCGCGAGCGACGACGCCAGACTCAAATCGCTGCGGCAGGCGTTGAAGATGATCCGCGAACTGCGCGAAGGCTGGGCGGAGGCAGACGCGGCGCTGCGGCGCAACCGCACGGATTCGCTGCCCGTCGCGCCGGTGAAGAACGCGCTGTCGTTGGTCGGATGATGAGAGATGAGAGATGCGGGATGAGGGATGGATGATTAGTCCCTTATCTCTCATCTATCATCCCTTATCCCTTTCATCTATGTCGCTCGCCTTCTCCGACGAACTGGCTCAGAACACCGCCGCGCTCGCTCGCGTTCTTGACGCGCTGCTTTCTTTGAGCGAGGAACAACGACAGGCTGCGAGTGAGGTCAACGAAGCGCGGCTTCAAGCGATTTTTGACGAGCGGCAGGAGTTGATGAAAACGCTGGAAGAGTTGCTGCTCAGTCGCCAACAGTGGCGCGACGACGTAACGCAAACTGGTAGTTTGCGCCACGGGGAGAAAGCGTGCCTTCTCGCCAGCCTCGCCCGCGATAATGCGGCGTTATCCGAGAAAGCGCAGCAGGCGCAGCGCCTCGCGCACGAAGCGGAAACGACATTGCGTTCAACAGTTCAAGGCATCGGAGCGCAACTGCAAGCGCAGCGACGACGCGAAGAGGTGATGCGCGCTTATCATCCGTCCTCCCCGCTGCCGCGGTTTGTGGACCGGGTGAACGTATCGTAACGTCGTAGTGGCTTTCCCGCACAAGTCGGGGTTATCAAATTTGTCGAAATGCCACGATAAAGGCGGAGAGACAACGGGTTGCGATCCCTCTCTCAATCTTGCGCCCTCACTTTTTTTTCTTGACCGTGTTAATTTCCCCGTTGACTATGGCATTAAGCCCCTGACACCGAAGCAACGTGTTCACGAAAAGGCAAACTCCGAGCAATCGGAGGGCGCAAAGCCGTGGGTCCCGCTCCGAGCGGGATAGCCAGGTTGCCGAAGAACCGAAGTCCGCGTCGCAGTCTACCGTCAGCCCCGAACAGGTTGTTCCGGTCACATCTCCGAACGCACAGAGTAGGGAACGGACTCTGTGCCGTTCATAGGGGGCAAAGGAATGGCAGACCACAGGTTATTGGTGTTGGACAACGAGCCGTACATCCGAGAACTCCTCACGAAAACGCTCAGCCGCGCCGGTTACAGGGTCGAGACCGGGGGCAATGGACTCGAAGCCTCGCAGCGTCTCTCGCGTCATCATTTTGACCTCCTTATGATGGAAACAGCGATGCCCGGCGTATCGGGTTGGGACGTGCTTCACAACGTTAAGAAGCAGCAGCCCGACTTGCCCGTCATTATGATGACGGCTTCGGCATCGTTTGAAGGCGCGCTGCGCGCTCTGCGCAAGGGGGCGTACGAGTACGTCCGCAAGCCGTTCAACGTCAACGACATGGCGCGTCTCGTGTCTCGCGCCATTGAGCGTCGACGGCTGATTGACGAGCATCCCTATCTACGCGAGCAGATGAAGTCGCGCTACCAACTGGACTACGTGATTGGCGAGCACAAAGCCACGCAGGAAGCATTCATACTCGCGGCGAAAGTCGCCGATACCCCTTCAACCGTCCTCATTCAGGGCGAGAGCGGAACGGGCAAGGAAGTCCTCGCCCGCGCCATTCATTTTCAAAGCCGTCGCGCCGACCGACCGTTCGTCAAAGTCAACTGTGCAGCGCTGCCCGCCGACCTGTTGGAATCGGAGTTGTTCGGTCACGAGCGCGGCGCGTTCACCGACGCCGTCGGGCAGCGCATTGGGCGATTTGAGATGGCGGACGGCGGCACGCTGTTTCTGGACGAAATCGGCGAAATCAGCCCGGACGTTCAGGTGAAGTTGCTGCGCGTTTTGCAGGAGAAGGAATTCGAGCGCGTGGGCAGCAGCCGCACTATCAAAGTCGACGTGCGCATTATCGCCGCGACCAACTGCAACTTGCAGACGGCGATGGGGGAAGGTAAGTTCCGCCGCGATTTGTTCTATCGCCTCAACGTGATTCCTCTCTGGCTGCCGCCGCTGCGCGAGCGCAAGGAGGACGTTGCTCTCTTGGCTCATCATCTCTTGAGAAGACACGCTCAATTACTGGACAAAGACATCCACGATTTCTCCGCCTCGGCGATGGCGCAGCTGCAATCCCATTGCTGGGAAGGCAACATCCGCGAGTTGGAGAACTGTATCGAACGAGCCGTTGCGTTATGCGATGATGATGTGATTGACGTCGAACACCTCCTGCTGACACCTTCGGGGGAGGAGAAGAAGGAGATGGCGTCCTTGCCTCACCTGTTTCCCGCGATGTCGCTCCGCGATGCCGAGCGGATGCACATTCAGCGCGTGCTGCGCCACACTAACGGCAACCTCTCGCACGCGGCGCGCATTCTGGAAATAGACCGCAAAACTCTGCGCGCTAAGGTGAGAGACTATGGATTAATGGCGGAGGAAACGGCTGCGGCGTAGAACGACAGACCACGGGACAACAGACCACAGGACAACAGACCTTCAAGGTCAGTGGTCAGTGGTCTTGCAGGGAGAGGCATTTCGCCCCACTACTGGCGCAAACTTCCCCACTTCGGCGGCACGGGTGGCGGTTTTATTCAGGCAAGGTCGTTGCTCCTTTCAGAAAACGTAGCGCCGACAGGATGCCGACACTATGCAGGCAGGATGCCTGCGCTACATTTAACGTAGCGCTGACAGGATGCCGACATTACGCAGGCAAGATGCCTGCGCTACATTTAACGTAGCGCTGACAGGATGCCGATATTACGCAGGCAGGATGCCTGCGCTACATTTAACGTAGCGCTGACAGGATGCCGATATTACGCAGGCAGGATGCCTGCGCTACATTCATGGAGGTCAAGGCGATGGCACAGGCGGAACAAGTCTCACCTTTTCACGATGCGACAGCGCGGATTCTGACGAAATCGCTGGACGCCGCCGCTCTGCGCCACCGCGTCATTGCCGACAATCTGGCGAACGTCGAAACGCCCGGTTTCAAAGCGCGAGACGTTTCGTTCAGTGAGCATCTCCAAGCGGTGTTGGAGTCCGTCAAGGACGAAGCGGACGCCGCGTCGGCGCACGCCGCGCTGGAAGCGGTCGAACCCACCCTCGTTCTCTCCACGGACGGCGCACCCCGCACGGACGGGAACACGGTGGACGTGGATGTGGAAATGACCAAACTCACGGAGAACGCGGGCGCTTACAACGCGACCGCCCAGATGCTTCAAGCGCGGCTGGAGAGGCTTCGCACGGTCATTAACGACGGACGACGGTAGAGCAATGGAGTAATGGAGTAATGGAGTAATGGAGTGATGGAGTGATGGGATAGCGGTTGTTCCAATACTCCAATACTCCAACACTCCAACACTCCAATACTCCGTTGTTGGAAGACATGAATTCTTCCCTTCGCATCAGCGCATCGGGGCTGACTGCCCAGCGCATTCGTCTCGACGTGATTGCCAACAATCTGGCGAACGCGGAGACGGTGCAGACGGCGGAAGGCGGTCCCTACCGTCGGCAGATGGTCGTTTTCGCGGCGCGCGGCGCGACGGATGTGAGCGGGCTGACCACGGAATCGGAGGGCGTCGAAGTCACGGACATCGTGCAAGACCCCAGCCCGTTCCGAACCGTTTACCAGCCCAGTCATCCGCTGGCGGACGCGAACGGAAACGTGAGTTATCCCAACGTCAACGCTATCGTGGAGATGGTCGACCTGATGTCCGCCACCCGCGCCTACGAAGCGAACGTCGCTGCCATCAACGCCGCCAAGTCCATGACGGCGAAGGCGTTGGATATTTTGAGGTGAGACGATGCCTATTTCTCCCGTCGGTTCAGCAACTTCTGTCGTTCCTCCTGAATCCATCGCGTCAGGGTCGAAAACGCCGTCCAGTGGCGGAACTTCGTTTGCCGAGCGTTTGAAGGACGCCATCGAGACTGTCGTGGACACCCAACAGCAAGCCGACCGTGAGGCTCTGCGCGTGGCGGCGGGCGATTTGTCCAACCTGCACCAAGCCGCGATAGCGATGGAAGAAGCGAAGATGACGCTTCAATTAGCCGTGCAGGTGCGGAACAAAATCGTGGAGGCATATCAGGAGATCAGTCGGATGCAGGTGTAACGAACGATAAGGTCAATGAGTCAATGAACTAATGCACCCATTGACCCATTGATTTTGATTGCCGTTCATGAACTTCCTCGCACCACTCCAACGCGCTTGGGGCAACCTGACGCCGGGACAGCAGCGCGTTCTTATCGGGATGGGCGTATTGACCGCCGTCGGGTTGGCATTCTTGATTTCGTGGGCGAGCCGACCGGAGTACCGACCGCTGTTTACCAACCTGACGGAATCGGACGCGGCGGCGGTGACCGCAAAATTGGATGAGCGCAAGGTGTCCTATCGTCTGTCCAACGGCGGAAGCACCATCCTTGTGCCCCGCAGTGAAGTGGATGCCCTACGCTTACAGATGGCGCACGACAGAGTTTTGAAGGGCACGAACGTCGGCTTTGAAACGTGGGATGAGAGCCCTCTGGGCATGACGGAATCCATGATGAAAGTCAAACGCCAGCGCGCGATACAGGGCGAGTTGGAGCGCACCATCATGGCCATGGAAGGCGTCGAGGCAGCGCGGGTGCACCTCGCGCAGCCGGAGGAATCGCCCTATTTAGACACGAAACTGTCGCCGACCGCAGCGGTCACGCTGAAGCTCAAATCGGGACACCGTCTCTCGTCCTCTCAGGTCGAGGCGATTACCCATCTGGTTTCCTACGCTGTGGAAGGGCTGTCGCCGCAGAACGTCTCTGTGATGGACAGCGACATGAATCTACTGACGGGCACGCGCGACCCCGAAACCGGCGCGCCCGACTTCACCGCGAAACATGCCGAGATGCAGCGCCAACAGGAAGAGCGCATCAAGAGCGACATTCAGACGATGTTGGCGCAGGTGTTGGGACCCAACAAAAGCGTTGTGCGCGTGCGCGCCGAGATGGATTTTGACCGCACGAAAACGACCAAGAAAACCGTCCAACCCACCGAGAATGGGAAGGGGGTGCCGACGACGGAGATGGAGAAGGAAGAGACTTACAAAGGCACGAGCGCGCCGCCCGGCGGTGTGCCCGGCGCCACCTCCGCCGCCAGCGTGCCGACGCTCCTCGCCCGCGCCCAGCACAACGTCAATAACGCGCTGACCAGCCGCCAGACCTCTACGCAATACGAGGTCAGCACGGAGAGTCAAACGATTGACAAAGCGGTGGGAACCATCAAGCGTCTCACCGTCTCGGTGGTGATGAACAACCTCCCCCCCAATAAGACCGCGCAAGACATGCAAGCGATGGTCGCCAGCGCGGCGGGGGTCAACCCAGCGCGCGGCGACCTGGTGAACGGGTCGGTGATGCCGTGTGACACCACGCACCTCGCGGCGGAGAAACAGGCGTTGGAGAAGGCGCAGCAGCGAGAGTTCTATCTAACGGTTGCACGCGGCGCGCTCATGGGGCTGGTGGTGTTAGTAGCGCTTGTGGTCGGCTCGCGTTTGTTCGCGCCCGCCGTGCGACGCGACGTTCCGCGTGTCTTTGAACTCCCCGAAGCGCGCGCGCTGCCCGAGGGTGTCATACTTCCCACGACGGCGGAAGAATCCGCCGCGCTACCGGTGTCAACTCCACTACCGTCTGAACCAGAAATAGAACCACTGGAACCCGCGAGGGCAGAGGAGGAAATACAACTCCACCGTCTGGCAAGAGACCACCCGCAGGACGTCGCCCGCCTGCTGCGGATCTGGCTCAATCAGTAATGGCGGAAACGGAGAAACGGCGAAACGGAGAAACGGCGATGGGTCTCCGATTCTCCGATTCTCCGATTCGGACTTTCTAAATGCCCATCGAAGTCGACACCTCACGAATTTCCAACCTACAAAAAGCCGCGATTATTCTGGTGGCGCTGGGAAGTGAGTTAGCCGCCGAGGTGCTGCGCTACCTCTCGGAGTCTGAAATCGAATTGGTGACGATGGAGATCCTCAACGTGGGACGCATCCCGGCGGAATTGCAGCGCGGCGTGTTCCAGGAGTTTCGCAACATGTGCCAGGCGCACGTCTCCTTGCTGCGCGGCGGCATTGACTACGCAAAAGAGGTTCTGGAACAAGCGCTGGGGTCGGACGAAGCCAGCAAACTTTTAGACCGCATCGTGACCTCTGTGGAGGAGCGTCCGTTCAACTTCATCCGCCGCAGCGACCCAGCGGAAATTCAGGGCTACCTGCAGGGCGAGCATCCCCAGACCATCGCCCTGGTGTTAGCCCATCTCCCTGCGGATCAAGCCGCTGGCGTCATTTCGGGATTGCCCGTCGACCTGCGGGCAGACGTGGCAACGCGCATCGCCAAGATGGGGCGCAGTTCGCCGGAAGTGCTGCGTGAAGTGGAGCGCGTGCTGCGACGCAAGATCTCGCCGATGGTCATGGACGACACCCAGGCGGTCGGCGGCGTGCGCGCTCTGGTGGAAATCATCAACCGCGCCGACCGCACGACGGAAAAAACGATTTTCGAGTCGCTGGAACAGGAGAATCCAGAGTTAGCGGACGAGATCAAAAAGCAACTCTTCGTGTTCGAAGACATCGTCAACCTCGACGACCGCGCGATTCAGATGGTGCTCCGCGAGGTGGATTCCAAGGAGTTGGCACTCGCGCTTAAAGGTTCGAGCGATGAGGTCAAGCAGAAAATCTTCCGCAACATGTCCGAACGCGCGGGCACCATGCTGCGCGAGGATATGGAGTTCATGGGTCCTGTGCGTCTGCGTAACGTCGAGGAGGCGCAAACCAAAGTCGTTGCTGTCATCCGCCGCTTAGAGGAGAGGGGCGTTATCGAAGTCAGTCGAGGAGACGAAGATGCGCTCATCGCGTAAAGTCATCAAAACAGCGCGTTTCTCAGCCCGGACACGCGACATCCCCGTTCGGGAGGACCGAGTCTCGGAGGAGGAAGAGTCCCTCTCCTCCGACGTTCTGACGCAGAGAGAAGCCGTTCCCACCGTCGAAGAAAGGGTGACGTGGCCAGCCGATGCGCCTGTCAATTCTGACTCGCTGACTCATCTCCCTGTTGACCCCGCTCCTCAACCCGTCGTTCCCAGCCCTGAGGAAATCGAACTCCTGCGCGCTCAAGCCTGGGAGGAAGGACAGCGCGAAGGTTTTGCCGCCGGTAAGCGGGAAGCCGCGCAACTCATCACCGTCTTGCAGAACATTATGGAGGAAGCGATGGCAGCCCGCGAGGAATTTATCGCGGTCACCACCCCCCAACTCCTAAATCTCGCCGTGCAGATTGCCGAAAAGATAATTCGACGGGAAGTAGAAACCGACCCGACTGTAGTCCAACGCATTGCAGAGGACGCGCTCCGGCACGCCGTTGACAAACACCATCTGCGCATTCGCGTCAACCCGGAGGATTTAGAAACGCTGCAAGCCGCCGCGCCCGAACTGCAAGCCGCGTTGGACGACATCCGTGAGTTTGAAATTGTGCCCGACCGCCGCGGCGGTGACCGCCGCATGGCGCGGGGCGGTTGCCTCATCGAAACCGAGAGCGGCATCATTGATGCCCGCATCGAGACGCAGTTAGAGGAGGTTCGGGAGCGGCTGACAGCGGAATGTCCTGATGGTCATTTGGTCAGTTAGTTCATTAGGAGTCAACTGACCGATGAACCGATGAACTAAGGAACCAACGAACCGAGCGAACCCATGAACCAATTGACCTCTTACGACCTGAGCCATTATAGCCAGCGACTCCAGCGCCTGAATCCCATCCGCCTCGAGGGACGGGTGAAGCAGGTGATTGGATTGGTGATGGAGTCGAATGGTCCGGCGGCGCTGTTGGGGGAAGTGTGTCACGTTCACGTGCGCGGCAGCCACAAACGGGTGGCAGCGGAGGTCGTCGGCTTCCGCGAAGACCGCACGCTGTTGATGCCGCTGACGGACATGGCAGACGTCGGACCAGGATGCTCCGTGGTCAGCACGGGCAAGCCGCTGATGGTCAAGGTCGGCGATGCGCTGTTAGGGCGCGTGTTGGACGGGTTCGGCAATCCCATAGACGGCAAGGGGTTGCTGTTGGCGCGCGAAGAGCGACCCGTATATGCCGACCCGCCCAGCCCCCTGATGCGCACGCGCATCCAGCAGCCCTTGTCATTAGGCGTGCGGGCGATTGATGGATTGTTGACCTGCGGCAAAGGGCAGCGGCTCGGCATTTTCGCGGGCAGTGGCGTCGGCAAGAGCACGCTGTTGGGCATGATTGCCCGCCATTCCTCGGCGGACATCAACGTCATCGCCCTCATCGGCGAACGCGGGCGCGAGGTGCGCGAGTTCATCGAACGCGATTTAGGGGAAGAGGGTTTGAAGCGCTCCGTCGTCGTGGTGGCGACCTCCGACCAGTCCGCGCTGATGCGCCTCAAGGGCGCGTTAGCAGCGACGGCGGTTGCCGAATACTTCCGCGACCGGGGGATGGACGTGATGCTGATGATGGATTCCGTCACCCGCCTCGCCTGGGCGCAGCGGGAAATCGGTTTAGCCGTCGGCGAGCCTCCCACCACGCGGGGCTATACGCCGTCGGTGTTTGCGCTGCTGCCCAAAGTGCTGGAACGCTCCGGCACGTCGGAGCGCGGCACCATCACGGGCGTTTACACGATTTTGGTCGAAGGCGACGACATGAACGAACCCGTCGCCGACACCGTGCGCAGCATCCTGGACGGGCACGTCGTTCTGTCGCGCAAATTAGCGGCGGCAAATCACTATCCGGCTATTGACGTGCTGTCCAGCGTGAGCCGTCTGATGGTAGATTTGACGTCGCCCGAACACCGCCAGGCGTCCAGCGCGCTGCGCGAAGTGCTCTCCGCCTATCAGGAAGCCGAAGACCTCATCAACATCGGCGCCTACGTGCCGGGCAGCAACCCAACGATTGACCGCGCCCGCGCCCTCATCCAACCCGTCCGCGAGTTCCTGCGGCAGGACGCGCACGAAAAGGCGGAGTATTCGGAGACGCTAAAACGGCTGATGGCAGTGGTGGGGACTGAACGATGAATTTTCGCTTCAAATTAGAACCTGTTCTGCGTTACCGTCAAACACAGGAGGAGGCTCTGAAAAAGGAGTTGAGTCAACTGACATTATTGGCAGCAAGGGAGCAAGCGCGTTTGGCACAACTGGAGACATCTCTGCAAAACCAGTTTGCCGAATGGCGCACGGCGCAGCGGGCGCAGTTGAACATGGAGTTATTGAGTTTTCTGGAAAGGCATTGCGAACGGTTGAGGCGCGAGCGGACAGCGCAGCAAGAGCGTGTCCATCAGGCGCGGCAAGCGGTGGAGCAGAAACGACTGGAAGTCGTGAAGGCATCGCAGGAGCGCGAGGTGTTGGCGCGTCTGCGCGAGAAGCAGCGCACCGAGTTCTTAGCCGAGTTCTTGCGGCGCGAGCAGAACGGTCTGGACGAGTTTGCCACCCAGCGCTTCACGCGCGGGGGCGAGGCGTCACGTTAAGAAAGGTGGGCTAAGGTTGGCTGAGGTTGGCTCAAGGGCAAACCCCAGCAAACTTTGATCAACCTGAACAAACCTCTTCCTGGGCTACTTTCTTAACGTGATGCCATGGACATCAAGGGTCCATCATGGGAGAAGCGTGGTCAAAGGTGCAGCAACGTCTGCAAGCCATTCGCGCTCGCATTGCTGCAATTGAGGCGCGATGCGGGGTGAGCACGGCGCGCGCGTTCACATCGCCGACGTTTCATCGCGCCTTGCAGATGGCTTACAACATCGCCCCCCCGGTGGCGCCGCGCGCTCCGTTGCGCACTCATTCGTTGCCGCCTCCGGCAATGCCGCCGATGTCCCCGATGGCGTTCAAGCCGGTGTCGGATGACGTGGACGCGCTCATCCGATTCTATGCGAAGCAACATCAGGTAGACGCCGCGCTGGTGCGCGCTGTCGTGCGGGCGGAGTCCAGTTTCAATCCGAAGTCGGTATCTTCGGCGGGAGCGATGGGACTGATGCAACTGATGCCGGACACGGCGAAATCGTTAGGCGTCAACGACCCTTTTGATCCGGCTCAAAATTTGGACGGCGGCATCCGATACTTGAAACAGATGATAATGCAGTTCGGCGACGTGTCCTTAGCATTGGCAGCATATAACGCCGGTCCAAGCAGCGTCGCCCGCTATCACGGCGTCCCACCGTTTCCAGAGACGCAGCGCTACATCGAACGCGTGATGCAGTATTGGCAGGAGGAGAAGCAGTGAACAGTGAGCAGTTGGCTGGGGTTGGCTGACAGCCAACTGCTCACTGCTCACTGCTCACTGAATGATAGGGGCGTGAGACTATGAGAAAAAATCATGCCGGGCGAGTCTACATCTGGCTGCCGATTCTCGCCATCCTTTTGAGCGGCGTGGGAGCGGGACTGCACTTCACGGGCATGGCGCGGAAGATTCCGTGGGTCAAGCAGTTCTACGCTAAGAGAGGCGCGGGAAAAAAGACGGCGGGCAAGTCCACCGCGAGTTCGACGGTTCGCCCCGTCGCCGCTTCTCCCCAGAAGGGCGCGGCTGTCGCCACGATAAAAGATGCTGCGCTGCGCACGCCTGCCGCCCCCCCAACGACGATGCTGGCGTCCGCGCCCTTTGCCGCGCAAATGACAACGACCGGGACAACGCCGAAACCACCGTCACCCAAAGAGCAGCGACTGGTGCGTGTGGCGCGGCTGTTTGAAGCGATGCAGCCCGAAGAGGCTGCCGCCATCATGGACAAGATGCGGGACCCAGAGATTGAGCGCGTGCTCTCGAAAATGCGCGAGCGGCAAGCCGCCCGCCTGTTGGCGGCGTTGAAGCCGGAACGCGCCGCCTCAATCGCCAAGACAATGGCAAGTGAGGTTAAGAGCCAATGACTCTGCAGTTAGTCGCACCTCAGATGGATCTGACCGTGAGTTGTGTGGAGGGGTGCGAGGATGCCTCACCGGTTGCGACAGACGGTCAGCCCTCCCCCGCAGATGGCGTGCCTGTCTTCCCGCACGTCCTGGCGCGTCTTCTCACCTCGTCTCAGCCAGAGCCGTCTGACGATGACGTATCTTCCGATGATGCCTTCCAAAACGGTCTTGACGTGCCGGTAGATGACACAGAAGAAGAGGGTTCCCACACAGTGCCATCCGCGCCCGAAACGACGCAGATCATTTGGGCGCGGTTCGCATCACCGCTTGTGCAAGCGCCGATGACGCCTCCGCCCGTTTCCGTCCCATCGCTGACGCCGCCGTCTGATGTCCAGTTAGCTTCGACCGTCCCTGAGACAGAGCGTGGACAGCCCTTACCTGTTCCTGTTCCCCTACCAACACCCTTCGGGAGCGAGCAGGAGCAGACGGAGGCGAAGGGCGTGGAGGTCCACACAGAGGGTGAGGCGGAAGGCGTGCTTGAGCCAGCCGCGACGTTCATGGACTCTGTGTCAACCCCCAGCGCAGCGCAATCGGACGGCAACGGAAATGACCACAGGACCACAGACCTTAAATGTCAGTGGTTAGTGTTCAGTATTCAGATCATCGAGTCTTTCACTTCGCCGCCCGCCCCGGCTATGGAGCAGACGGCTGCGCGGACAAGGATGGGAGACACGACGGATCCTTCCACGTACCCCGAAATTTCTGTGCCGTTCTATTCTGTTCCCGTTCAAAACCATTCCGCCGAGCGGGTGATGGACGTGCCTGAGTCACACAGCCCCAGCCCGCCGACGGCAATTGACCAATCGGTGATGAACCAAATCGTGCGGGAGGCGCGCGTGCGTTTCGGGCAGGGGGAGACCGAAATGACCCTGCGCTTGCAGCCGCCGCAACTCGGACGGCTGCACATGCGACTGGTGTGGTCTGGCAACGAGTTGATGGCGCAGATGGACGCGGAATCGCAGACAGTGAAACACCTCATCGAAACCAATCTGCCCACACTGTATCAGTCGTTGTCCGAGCAGGGAATCCGCGTCGACCACGTCACGGTATCCGTCGGTCAGAACTTCACTGCATCCCCGTTTGCTGATGCGAACCCGTTCGCCAATAACGCACGGTCTCAAGAGTCAATGGGTCAATTCCTCAGACCACAGACCACAGACCACAGGACCACAGACCTTAAAGGTCAGTGGTCAGTGGTCAGTGGTCAGTGGTCAGTGGTCAGTGGTCAGTGGTCAGCCGTAGATTACTGGGCGTAAGGAGGTGATGTATTTTGCAAGTCACATCGGTTGGACAAACGACATCAACCCTGAACACGGCGAGCGCAGCGGGACGGTTGGGCGAGAACGATTTCTTTATGCTGCTGGCGACGCAGTTGCGCCATCAAGACCCGCTGAGTCCGATGGAAAACACGGAGTACGTCAGTCAGTTAGCGCAGTTCAGTTCGCTGGAAGCCGTGAAGAATCTCAGCCAAGCCTTCACGCTTTTCACGCGGGGGCAAGCCATCGCACAAGCCAGCGCGCTGTTGGGGAAACAGGCGGAGGGATTAGACCCCAGCAGCGGACAAACCATCAGCGGAACCGTCTCATCCGTGCGGATGCAAGGGGATACCGTGATGGTTCAGATTCGGGGTGTGGAAATTCCGCTGACAAATGTGGCACAAGTAAGTTAAGCGCTTGGGGCAGGCAGGATTGCCTGCGCCACGTCGCACATAGGAGAGGAGGACACATTGACCGAGCGCATCCAATCGCTTCTCAATCTGGTTCCCCCGACCTCCCCCCCCGACAAGTTGGGGCAGCGTGGCGAGGCGGTGGGGAACGGGCAGCGCGCCGTTCCCGAGGCGACGAACTTTCAGCAGACGCTTGAGACGGCGTTGCCGGCGTCTTCGGTGAAGTTCTCCGCGCACGCGCAGCAGCGGTTGGAACGGCGGCAGATTGACCTGGACGCGCAGCGGCTGAGTCGTCTCGAAGAGGCAGTGGACAAAGCGGCTGCCAAAGGCGCGCGCGAATCGCTCGTCCTGCTGGACGACTTGGCGCTGGTCGTCAGCGTGAAGAACCGCACGGTCATCACGGCGGTGGACGAGAAGAGCCTGAAGGAAAAAGTCTTCACGAACATTGACAGCGCCATCATTGTATGAAATGGAAAATCGAAAATGGAAAATCGAAAATGGAAACAACCTAATCCTACTTTGTCACTTTAGCGCGAGACGGCACAAACCGACGGAGGAGGGGGAGGGCGAAACTCCTGTTGAGCCGTTGAGGGGAGGTTCGGCAGGCGCCTCACTCTCCCATTGAACCGATCAGTGACAAATAGGACTAATTCATTTTCCATTCTCTATTTTCCGTCTTTGGGGCTGGACCTCTTTGAGGAAGCCCGTAGGGTAGAAGGAGGTTATGGACAGTGAGTGCATTGTTTACAGCCGTGAGTGGTATTGGGAGTTACCAGACAAAATTGGACGTGATTGGCAACAACCTCGCCAATCTCAACACGCCAGGGTTCAAGGCAGGACGGGCGGACTTCTCCGACTTGTTCTCACAAACATTGCGGCCGCCGACCAGCCCCTCCGCCGAGGTGGGGGGAATCAACCCGGTACAAATCGGATTGGGGGTGCAGGTGGCTGGGATTAAGACGCTGCAAACGCAGGGCGTATTGCAAGTCACCAGTCAGCCGACGGATCTGGCGGTGCAAGGGAACGGCTTTTTCGTTCTCACGGACGGCAGCAACCTCTTTTACACGCGAGCCGGCGGATTTGTTCTGGATGCGAATGGAGATTTGGTAACGCCTGCGACGGGCTACAAAGTGGTCGCCGTCGGTCCCTCCCCGCAACTGGGGGAGACGGTAGCGACAGTCAGCATCCCGCTCGGCTCCACGCTCAACGCGCAGGCGACCACCGAAGCCACGCTCGCGGGCAATCTGGACGCCATTGCCACAACAGGCGATGTGGCCAATGCTACCATGCGAATCTATGATTCGCTGGGCGTTGCGCACGACGTTTCCCTGACGTTCACCAAGACGGCGACCGACCGCACATGGGACTGGGCGGCGACATTAAACTCGACCTCGGTGGGGAGTGGAACGATTGTGTTTGACACCTCCGGGGGATTTGACGCTGGCGGGTCCACGGTGCCGGATTTGGTGATTCCCGCCGCTGTGTTGGGCACCGGCGCCGCCGACATGAACGTGGCAATTGACATGACCGCCCTGACCCAGACGCGCGCCGCGTCGTCCGTGACCGAATCGGCGCAGGACGGTTTCGCCAGCGGCCTGCTGGAGTCTTTCAACATCGGCCAGGATGGGACGGTCACCGGCGTCTACTCCAACGGACGCACCCAGACGCTGGCACAAATTGCGCTCGCCGGATTCCAGAACCCTTCGGGGTTGGTGCGGTTGGGCGATAACTTGTATCAGGAGTCGACGAACTCGGGTCTGCCGCAGATAGGCGCTCCGTTGACGGGGGGGCTGGGTTCGATCGTCTCGGGGGCTTTGGAAGGCTCGAACGTTGACCTCGCCAGCACGTTTGCGGACATGCTGGTCACGCAGCGTGGTTTCCAAGCCAACTCGCGGGTGATTACCACCGCCGACCAACTCATTCAAGACCTGCTGAATCTGGGAAGGTAGCGTGAGAGAGCATGATTCACTTAACACGCACCGACGGAGCCGATATCGTGCTCAACGCGCAACTGATTGAGATCGTGGAGGCGACGCCCGATACCGTCATCTCGCTGACGACGGGCAGAAAAGTCCTCGTACGTGAATCGGTGGGGCAGGTGGTCAATCGAGTGATTGCCTATGAACGCCGCATCCACAGCGCATTTCGCCGCCGAGGCAGGAAGTGTTAAAGCCATGAGTCAATGAGTCAATGACAGCATGGAGTGATGGAGGGATGGAGTGATGAATCTCTGATGTGTCTCTGCTGTTCCAATACTCCAATACTCCATGCCGTCATTGACCGATTGACCCGGCATTGAGTTGTCATAATGGATCTGGCAACAGTCATTGGACTGGTGGTGGGGTTTGGGGCAGTTCTCGTCTCGTTGATTTTGGAGGGCGGCAACATCGGCTCTCTCATCAACATTCCTGCCGGTGTGTTGGTGATGGGGGGCACCTTCGGAGCGACGATGGTGTGCGTGTCTCTCAGCACCATGACCGGCTTGGTCGGCGTCACGATGAAGGCGTTCTTCGCCAAGCCGCATGACCCCCGGCATACCATTGAGGAATTAGTCGGTCTGGCAGAGCGGGCACGGCGAGAGGGGTTGCTCGTGCTGGAAGAGCAAGCCCGCAACGCGGAAGACCCATTCTTGAGAAAGGGAGTCCAACTGGCGGTGGACGGCGTAGACCCGCAAACGTTGCGCACCATTCTGGAAACCGAGATTCAACACATGGTGGAACGTCACCATGTCGGGGCGGGCGTTTACGACACCATGGGGGGGTTTGCGCCCACGATGGGCATCATCGGCACGGTGATGGGGCTGGTGCACATGTTGGAGAGCCTGTCGGAGCCGGGCAAGATGGGACACGCCATTGCGGCGGCGTTTATCGCCACCCTCTATGGCGTCATCGTGGCGAACCTTGTGTTTCTGCCGCTGGGCAACAAACTCAAGGTGATCAGCGCGCAGGAAGCCCACGCGCGGCGCATGTTGATTGAGGGGATTCTATCCATTCAAGCCGGAGACAACCCGCGCGTGGTGCGGGAGAAGTTAAACGCATTTCTGCCACCGAAACAGCGGGTGGTGGACGATCGGTGATTGAGGTCTGAGATGGACCCGCCTAACGTTCTGTCGAGGTAGGGTTGACGAGCGGTAAGGAACGGACTCTGTGCCGTTCCCTACTGTCAACTAAGGGAATCGAAAATCTCAGTCTTTAATCTCAAATTCAACATGATGCGCAGGAATAAGAGGAAAGACGGCGGGGGGGGTGGAGGCGGCGGACACGATGGCGGCGGCGCGCTGCGCTGGCTGCTGACCTACGCGGACATGATTACGCTGTTAATGGCGTTTTTTATCATGCTTTACTCTATGTCCGTGTTAAACATGGCGAAGTTTCGGCAGCTAGCCATTTCGGTGCGAAGTGGGTTTGGGGGCGAGGTGGAAGGAAAAGGCATTTCCATCGTGAGTCCGGGAACAGCCCTCAGTTTGACGCCGGGGATTGGACCCCAAGCCCCGCCGACCCCGCTGCAAAAGGTGGAAGAAGAGGTCAGTCGCTACATCACGCAGAAAGGTTTAAGCCGTGTGGTCAGCGTGCATCAAGAGCCGCGCGGGTTGGTCGTCAGTTTTCGCAGCGACCACCTCTTGTTCAATCGGGGCAGCGCGGAACTCCGACCCGCCGCTCAAGAGATGCTCAAGCAAGTGATGGAGAAGATTCGCCCGTTGGACTATCCGGTGCGCGTAGAGGGACATACGTGTAGCCTACCGATCCACACGGCGCAGTTTCCGTCCAACTGGGAACTGTCCACCGCGCGGGCAACCAATGTGGTGCGTTATCTGATTGCCGAGAGCGGTTTCCCTTCGAAACTTTTGTCGGCTGCGGGTTATGCGGACATCCATCCGGTCGCGCCGAACACGACCGAAGAGAGTCGAATGCGCAACCGCCGCGTCGACATTGTGGTTATTGGGAAGGAGGCACGCACGGAAGAACCCAATGCGTTCACCGGTGAGGATATCAAATCGCAGATCCTGAAAGGTTTTGACATCGAGGCGGAACTCCTGTCCAGTCAGGGAAACGAGAGACGGAAAGAATACGCCCATTAAGTTGGGAGCGGCAGCCGAAAGACGGAAGGTGAGAAGACATGAAAATGATACGAATCCTGATCCCCATTGTGGGAGTGCTGATTGCCGGAGCGGCAGGCGGGATGCTCGCCGGCAAAGTCTTCGGCAGCAACAAGGGTAACCCAAAAGAGAAAACGTCTCACACAGAGACGAAACATGCGGTCACGGCAACGAACGAAATCTCGGAGATCATCGTC
>FWWM01004500.1_pt1 | contig 32403 bp, 41 predicted proteins | sample 2228351 | NCBI WGS metagenome assembly FWWM01 (sample SAMEA103939774, study PRJEB20133) | metagenome
TGTGTACGACGATTTTTAAACGCCAAGAAATATATAGAGTATATAGAGGGGTAGTTTAATATGGGGGCGTTGTGCGGGCTGTGTGGAGAGTTAGAGTTCTGGGCAGGCTGGCCGGGGGAGTGGTGTTGACTGGGTTTTCCGGCACTCTGGTGGAGTCTCTTGTGGTGTCTAGACTGGGGGGATGGCTTCACGACGCCAAGCCCAAGCCCTTTGCCGTTTCCCCCCTATTCGCCGGGGGGAGGCCCGTGTTAGACGGCGCCGCCCTGGGGCCGGGGACTGAGGTGGAGTTCCGCGTGGGCTTTGCCGACGAGTTGCTGGCGCTTCGCTTTGTGGACTCGCTCAGCGGCGGCGTTACTCTATTCGGCAAGCCGCTTGAGCTGGCGGAGCTTGAGTTTAGGGACGTCTCCAGCGAGCCGTTGCCCTCCACGCCGTGTTTTAAAGTGGAGTTCCTGTCTCCCACCCGCTTTGCCGTCAAGCCTCTTTACAAGAGGAGGCGCGCCCTCTTTGACTTCACCCCGAGGCCGCTGAACCTCTTCAAGTCAGCTGTAAGGCAGGGGAGGGCCTTGGGGCTTCTGCGCCTCGGCGGGCCCTTCCTCCGCTGGGTTTATACATACGTGGCTTTGACTGATTTCGGTTGCTGGGGGAAGTGCGTGAGGACTGTGAAGTTGCTGGGCGGCGGCGTGGCCAGGGGCTTCGTGGGGTGGGCCCTCTACCGCGCCTTCGGGAGGAGGAGGCTGGCGGACGTGTGGAGGGCTCTGAGGGTGGCCGAGGTGTTCAACGTGGGGACTGGGAGGGGCATGGGGCTTGGGGCCGTGAGGGTGACGCCGCTGGAGTGCCCCGGCGCTACAGACCGGGGTTAGGCTGTCGGCGTGTTGCAGGCGCCGGCTATATCGGCGCGTTTTTAGGGGTTTTCAAATACGGCTCCGTAAAAGGGCAGGGTGCGTATTAGCCTCTTGGCCAGTTTGAACCTCATTTTCAGTATGTTCTCCGCCTCTCGCCAAGTGTATACTTGGCGCGCCCCTATGGCGGATAAAATGGCGAGGTAGCCCGGCATGGACTCGGCCACTGGCTGGGCTACTAACAAGAGGCCTCCGGGGCGTTTGAGCAACTTTTTTATGCATTCCAGCTCGTAGAGGGGGTCTGCCATCCACTGCATTTTCTCAACGAGGATTGCCACGTCGTATGTTCCGGTGAGGTGGCAGGCGGTTGGGGCGGCTGTGAACTGGGCCGTGGGGGCCATGGACTTGGCCACTTGGACGTAGTCCGGGTTTGGGTCGTAGCCTAAATACGCCGCGGGCTTGTACTCGTCGTGTATTAACACGGCCAGATGCCCCTCGCGGCTGTAGGGCTCTAAGACGCGTAGGCCGTCTGTAAAACCGGCGGCTTTTAGGAAGGCCTTTACCATTATTCTGTGCCAGCCCTGGATTTGTATGTCGCTGTAGAAGAGGTCTAGGGCGTTTCTATCCGCCTCGTCTTTCGCCACTTTAACCGCCCCTATTTCGTCGAAGTTTTTGTGCATCTCTACCCACTCCCTGGCGTAGAGGCCCTTGGGCATCTCTGGGCGGCTCACCTCTTTCTTAACCCGGCCTTCATCGTCTATTATCCCTCTGGCCCTCAGCGCTGTATAAAGCGCTTTTACAAAGGGGTTTTTTAAATTGGCGGCCCCCGCCTCTCTCACCTCCCGCCACCACTTGGCGGCGTACCAAACGCTCCAGTCGAGGGCTTTTTTCAGCTCAAATACCCCCCCCCGGAGGCGCTTATGTAGTCTTTAAAATACCGCCAGACTGAGGGGAAGTCTACGTACATATCAGCGCCCCCGCGTCTTTTAACTTGAGGAGGAGGGGGTAGAGCTCTTTAGGCGCCGTGCCGGACTCCAGCGCTTGCAGTACCATTTGTTGCGCCGTGGGGCTCAGCACCGCGATCCTCTCCCAGTCTCTAATTTCGCAGTCTAGTAATTTCACCACTTCCTTCCCGCCGTAGAACTCCACGGGTCCTCCGCACTTCGGGCACTTCGCATCCCCTTTAGACACAGCCTCTACCTCTTCGCCGCACGTGCGGCACTTACCCAGTAAGATAACAAGGAGTTTCATATAAATTCCAAATATATCTTTTGTGTTATATACGGCGGGGTATAAAATCGGCGCGGGGTTTTAAAAAGGCCTCTCCTGGGCTAGGCCAATTCTTCCAGCTCTCTCCTCGCGCTTTCTACGCCCTTGGCGTGCCACACGGCGGCGTCTGCAAGCCCCACTGCCCAGAGGGCGATAAGTAGGGCGAGGAAGGCCCCGGCGCCGAGTACTCCCTCTAGGAACACCGCCCCCGTGTTTATTAACCATGCGGCTGCCGTGACTAGGCCCACTGCTGTAGATCTCACGGCCGTGGGGAAGAGCTCGCTTTCTAACACGCTTATAGAGGCCCAGGTCCACTCGGAGAAGACTAGGTTGAAGAAGAGGGCGGCTGTATACGCCTCCTGGGAGGCGCCGTGAGTTGCGGCGAGGGCTGTGGCTGTGGCGAGGCCCCCCGCGAAGGCCCCCGTGAAGGACCACTTGCGGGATTTGTCTATTAGCGGCAGTAGGAGGAAGGCGCCTGTTGAGGCGCCTAGGTTCGCCACAGCCACGTTAATGGGGGCGTATTCATAGCCGTAGGCAAAGCCGGGGGCGTAGGGGAGGTAGTACGCGGCTATGTTGTAAGTGAGGAGCTGGGCGGTGAAGGCTGTGGCGAGCACGGCCACTCTCCCCCAGTAGAGGCCTTTGGGGGTTGCGGCGGGGGGAGGGAGATGCCGTATTTTCTCGCCAGGGCCTCTGCCTCTGCCGCCCTGCCCTTGGCAATTAGCCACCTGAGGGACTCGGGTATGTGGTATCTAGCGATAAAGACTAAAACGGCGAGGGCTGTGGCGAAGGTGTACAACACCGCAGTCCTCACGTCCTCCGTTATCTGGGCGTAGTAGAGCGAGGCCGCTGCAATAATAACTGCGCCGATGTTCCAGAAGTTCGCCGCGAGCATTAAGGCCGCGCCTCTCCTCTTAGTGGGCAAGCACTCCGCCAGGGCTGAGTACGCCGGCCCTACTTCTCCCCCCACTCCGAAGTTTATCACAGAGGTCGACGCTATTGCTAAGGCGAGGCTCAGCCCCCCGGCCCAGAAAGCCGCCACAAACCAAAGAGTCCCCGCGGTGTAAATGGCCAGGGAGAGGATTAGCCCCGCCCGCCTCCCCAGGCGCCTCCCAGCCTCCCCAGCGCTATTGCCCCGAGCATAAAGGCCAGGGAGTTTGCGGCGAATATAAGAGGCGCGTTCTGGGCCAGCTCTTCCACTAGGTAAAACGTGGCGGGGACTAGGCTGAAGAGGACGCCGTCGAGGAAAAAGCTGGCGCTTATTATTACAAAGAGCTTTCAGTGCACGGCCCTCCACTGCATAAAGTAGTTATCCGAATTCAATAACAAATTTTTCTACGGCGTAAATCGCCGAGATAATATTTTTATTTAGATTCAAATATTGACTAATGGAGCTGAAAATCGGGAGGGCGATAATTAGACACGCCTTAAAGGACTTGGACGAATACAGCGATGTGGACGTGGCTATTGTCGGCGCGGGGCCCGCGGGGCTGACCGCGGCCAAATATCTCGCCGAGAAGGGGCTGAAGGTGGTGGTTTACGAGAGGAGGTTTTCCTTCGGCGGCGGCATTGGGCCTGGGGGCAATATGTTGCCGAAGATCGTGGTGCAAGAGGAGGCGGTTCCCATACTGAGGGATTTTAAAGTCAGGTACAAGCCGGCTGAGGACGGCCTATACACTGTGGATCCAGCGGAGTTGATAGCGAAACTGGCGGCGGGGGCTGTGGACGCCGGCGCTAAAATTATACTGGGCGTTCACGTAGACGACGTGATTTTCAGAGGAGACCCCCCGAGGGTGACGGGGCTTTTGTGGATCTGGACTCCTATTCAAATGTCGGGGATGCACGTCGACCCCCTCTACACGCAGGCAAAGGCCGTAATTGACGCCACGGGCCACGACGCCGAAGTTGTATCCGTGGCGGCTAGGAAAGTGCCAGAGCTGGGGATACAGGTAGTGGGGGAGAAGTCGGCGTGGTCTGAGGTCTCTGAGAAGCTCGTGGTGGAGCACACGGGGAGGGTTGCCCCGGGTCTGTACGTCGCGGGGATTGCCGTATGCGCCGTCTACGGCCTGCCCAGAATGGGGCCGATTTTCGGCGGTATGTTAATGTCGGGGAAGAAGGTGGCGGAGGTGGTGTATAAAGACTTAATGGCGGAGGCCCATGCCGTTCGAGCTTAAAGTCCAGAGGCCCACTGAGCTGAGGTGTACTAACTGCGGGAGGCTGATTAGAGAGGGCGCTATTGTAGTGAAGACTTGTTGCGTAAATAAGCCCTGGGTCTTCTGCTCCAGAGAGTGTTATAAGCAGTTTGTGGCCAAGTGGACTCGTAATCAAGACGCCGGGGCAGGCGGCAGGTTGAGAAAGGCGGCGCTTTAGAAAAGGCTTTTTCCTAGGGCACTTCTCCGAATAGGTATTCCGCGGCGTCTGGCAGGGACAGCTCTCTGTATTTTACCAGCCCCACCCTCCCCCCAGCGCCAGCCCTCCCAATTTTCACCTCTATTCCGGCCTTCAGCTCTGGTATAATTACGTCTATTTCCCGGCCGTTCCGCCAGTAGCCCACTCGGTACTTCCTCGCCAAGTGCGTGGCCACCGCCGCCTCTAATCTCACCTCGGCCCCGGGGGGGTCGACGCCGACCCAGCGGGCGAAGGCCGAGTACATTGCGGGATCTTGTAGGTGTATTTTCCTGGGCTTTTTAAAGCTCTCCTCGAGGGTGTAGGGGTTCACCCAGAACAGTTGTTTCAAGATGTAAAGCCCCTCCAGTAAGTTTAGATAGGTAAATGCAATTTTGTGAGAAGTGAGCTCGGCCTCTTTAGCAAGGGCGCTGAGGGATACGGGGCTGGGGGCCGTTCGCAAAACTGCTCTCAGAAGCCTCTTAACATACGCCTCGCTCCTCCCAAGCCGTGCCAGGTCGAAGGAGAGCGAGGATATGAAAATCTGCCACGTCTGCGAATCGGCGCCGCGGCCTGTGAGGCATGAAATAACCGACGTGGGCATGCCGCCGCAGTCTAAATATAGCTCTAATAACTCGGCGAGTTTGCTCCGCCACGCGGCCGGATCAGCGCCTTCTGGCACTCCGGCCAGTTTGGCGAAGGCGGCGAAGGACAGGGGGTAGAGGACGTAGTCCCTGCCCCGGCCCCTCCTGCCGGGGAAAGTCTCCACTTCTCTCTTTGCGTACATGCTGACTGAGCCGGAGGCTATAATTACGTCGTTTTTAAAAAAGCCCTGGTCTATAAAAAACTTCAACGCCCTGTACCACTCCCGCGGATACGTCACTTCGTCTAGAATAATTAAGGCGCTGGCCACTCCCCACCTCTCCTTCAGCTTCGCCACCTCTCTCAACACCTCGGCCAGCTCTCTGTGGTCTGACACCAGCTCGCAACTGTAGTAAAAAATTGACCGCGGGTCCCGCCCCTCCTCCACCAGCCTCTTGATTAAGAGCTTTAGCGCCGTGGTCTTTCCCACTTGTCTCGGGCCGAGGAGGAAGTGGAGGGAGAAGGGCGTGAGATCCACTTCGTACACCCACTTGGGGATCCACCTAACTGGGGACTCCGCCCACTTGGCCAATTGGGGGTCCTCCTCAAGCCTCCCCCGCCACCAGGGGTTTAAAAAATCCATGTGTTTGTAAATTCCAACCAGTTTAAAAACCTTGGAATTTACAATTCCAACAAGTTTAAAAACTGGATATTGCTCTCCAGAAGTCCAGCTCGTATCTCTGTATCGCCCTCGCCACGAATTTATACCTCCCCCAGTCTAAATACCTAGCGGCGATCCCCTCGGCCAAGTTTTCTAACTCGGCGTATGGCCCTGCGAACATCTCCAAGAACCTCAGCCTTTTATAGCCCCTGTCCCGGGCCCACTTGGCCAGGGCTAGGCAGTTCTCCCCCCAGACGGGGAGGTTCACAGTCATGGCCACGGCGAGGTCGCCCATAGTCCCGTGTAACGCCAGCCAAGAGAGGAAGTGGGTGTACGCAACTGCCGACGGATCCACTGACTCCCAGCTGAAGGGGATTCCCACCTCCTCCGCCAGCTCGAGCAGGTATTGAAGGGCTTGGTAATCCCCGTCTATTAACATCTTGACGAACCTATATTCATCTCCCTCCCTCGCCTTGGCCATGGCCGCCGACAAGGCCTTTAAATCGTGGGGGACGATGTAAAGCTGATTTGCGACGAACTTCCTAAGCGCCTCTTCGCTCGGCCTCAGCGCCTTTTTAATCTCTGCGTTTAGAGGCTCCAGCTCGGCCCTAATGGCCTCAATGACCCTCATACGCCGCCTGCCAGAACTCCAGTTCGTATAGAGAAGCCTCTTTGAAATAGGGCCAGAGCTCTTCTGCGGACAGCCCTGAGGAGTCCAGCACTGCCCTCAGCCTCTCCACAAGCCCTCGGTACTCCGGTGACAAATACACCGAGGCCCACTTTTTGTAGACGTGGACGGGGTTTTCCCTCAGCTTCCCCCCGTGCCTCTCCGCTATCTCGGCGTAGCTCCAGAAGCAAGGCAACAGAGCCGCCATGCACTGGTAAAAGCCCTCGAGGGCGCAGGTGGACTTTAAATAGGCCATGTAAGAGACATTAACCCTATTGGGCTCCGCCTCGGCGGCGTCTCTCAGGGACAGTCCCACCTCTTTTAATAACGCCTCGTAATTTGCCATTTCCCCCGTCACAGTGCCGTAAGCCAGCTCTAAAGCCGTCTTCATTAAATCCACTGAGGGGGCCCGGGAGGCGGCCAGGGAGAGGGCCTTGGCGAAGTTCACGAGGTAGTTGTAGTCCTGGAGGAGGTAGTACTTAAACTTCTCCATGGGGAGAGTCCCGGCGTATAGCTCAGCCACAAAGGGGTGGGCGAGAATCCTCTGCCATATCCCGTCGGCCCGCCTCCTCAACTCCCCAGTTACCATAAGTGAATTATCTAACTGGGATAAAAATTTTATATAAAGAGGGGGAGTACTTACGGCCGTGGGACTTGAGGACTGGCTCGACAGGGGGATAGCCTTTATGAAAATGGCATATATTGCGCTGTCCTCCGGCGTCTACAACTTGACGTGTTTTAACGCACACCAAGCCATTGAGATGTTCCTCAAGGGGCTCATAGTAGACGCCACTGGTAGCCGCCCCTTTACGTGCAGCCTCACGGAGTTGCTAGAGTTTTTAAAAAGGCTAGGGAGGGAGGTCCCTGAGGGGGCATTCAGAGAGGCGGAGTGGATGGAGCCGCACTACATATTAGCCAGATACCCGGCGAGGGGAGTAAAGCCGTATACAGAGACTACTGCAAAGAGGTGTATAGCCGTCATGGAGCTAATCACAGGGCTTGTGGAGAAATGGTCTGGGAGATCCTTGCCCAGAGGGTAAGGGAGTACCCCGAGAGGTTTTCCAAATGCCTAGTCTCAATTATCCAGAGGTACGGAGGGCAGGTCACTGTGGTGTTATTTGGGTCCAGGGCCTCCGGCCGCCACAGCGCTTCAAGCGACTTCGACGTCATAATTATAGTGCCTCAATACGGCGACTATTTCGAAGAGGCAGCTGAGATTAAAAGACTCTGCCGGGGCGTGCCGCTAGACGCCATTATCTTCGCCCGGGATGAGCTCAAAATAGAGGGGGTGGTGGCCAAAATGCTGGAAGACTGCGTGGCGTTATACGACGGCCTTTCTCTAAATATTTGTAAAAAGAAGGCGCAGGGGGACGTAAACAACAAGCCCCCTGCAGCCCGCCACTAGCGGTTGAGGAGCTCCAGCTCGTCTAACGCTTGTAGCAACAACGCCTCGTAGAGGCCTGGCTCCTCCACAATGACAACGCCCCGCGTCAACACCTTCAGCCTGAATTTCGGGTGTAGTTCGCGCAACGGCGCGACGTCTACGGGGATGCCCAGCTCTTCCTCTAGATCTGCCCCCAGTTTAAGCAACGCGTCTAACTCCTCCCTGCCGTCAATATAAATAGCCACGTCAATATCCCGAAACGAGTCGAGCTCAACGAAGCTTCCGAATACCACCGCCAGCCTCACCCCCCTCGCGGCGAGAAGGCCTCTGAGCTTCTCCAAGATCTCCCTCTTCTTCTCCGCGTCGGCGGTGTAGTACCTATATTCCATACAGCATCTCCAACCGCTGGAGGAAGTTTAAAAGGCTTTCGAAATCCCCCTTTACGCTCTCGTACACTCTCCTATCGTCCACAGCCCAGTACCGATGCGCCAGGAGATTTCTCAGTTTAACTAGCCGCTCTAATTCGTCGCATTCTCGTGGCGACAAGAAGCCGCTGTCTCTCAAAAGCCTTAGCGCGTGAGTAGGCGTCTGCGGTACAGCTCCCAAGGCCCTTCTTGCGATGTGCAACGCAAGCGCCGACACTGTCTCTGCAATTATAATTAGACTGTACCTAATGGCGTACTTCTCGGCTTTGCTCAAGCTCTCATAGGGCTTTGAGACCAAGGCTAAAACCTACTCCACCGCAGTTTTAATATCCAGTATAAGAGTTTTTATATAGTCTCTGTCCACTCCGCCTTGGCCCATAGCCTCTCTTCGCGCTGCCGACTCACGCCGTTAATAGTGTCTTTATTTTAAAATAGTGCGCAAATAATATACTAGGCGGACTCCTGGCTCGAAACGAAAAGGAGCAGGTATTTTGCGAAACCGTAGCGGCGTTGGAAAATGTACTGAGGTCAGCAGTTCCGTTATATTGGGGCGCCGGGCGGCACAATCCAGCGGTCTACGTATCGGTCTAGGTTTTGTAATACGACAATGCGGCTTGGCTCGTCGTCGTCCATGTAGGCGAATCTGGCGCCGATTTTTTCAAGCTCTTTTAAAAGCTTGAAGGACCACTCCTTCACCTCCTCGTGGCTTAACATGTCCTCTCTCTTCAATCGGAATGTGGAGTGGCCGAGGTGCATATAGCTCTTAACCTCGACGAAGTGGGGGTTCCCCCGCTTGACGATTTGGGCGAACTCCGGGATGTACTTATCGTCGAAGTTGAGACTGCGGATGAGGGTGATGCGCAGTACAGTCCTGGTGGGGGCCTTGGCTATTATGTCCAGCGACTCCAGCCACTTCTCCCAGGCGTCTTCTCTGTTGTACACGGGGACGTTTATCCTGTAATACAGCTCCTTATTGGGGGCGTTGGTGGAGAGGTAGAGCTGAGTGGGCAGGGCGTCTTCTTCTATTAAGCGGCGGAGCATCTCGGGGTGTTGGCCGTTAGTCACGAGGAAGACCGACTTAGTGCTGGGGAGGGATTTTATCAGCTTTATAAGCTCGGGCAGTTTGGGGTACATGGCGGGCTCGCCTGACAGCGAAATCGCCCAGTGGGTGGGCTCCAGCGCCTCTTTCACTCTCTTACGCCCTTGGGGGTGGCCCCAATAGCCAGACAGGAGGCGCCTCCTCTCCTCTAAAACCCCCCTCACTATTTCCTCGGGCTCCATGTAAAACCTCTCATTTAGGGAAATTACGTCGAATTCCTCCGTAGGCCTCCAGCAGTACACACAGCGATTGCTACAGATAAGCCCAACGGGGCTCATCTCTACACACCGGTGGGAGCCCCCGGCGGGCGCGTTGTAAAACTTCACTTTATAACAAGACTTGCCCCCCTCAATGGCGTCTTTAGTCCACTTGCAAAGCTCGACGGCGGCGTGTCCCGCCACGCCGTAGTGTCTCTCAATGAGGGCCCTGGCGGCTGACGCCCTAATCTTAATTCTGGGTCCCTCCAACACGTGGTTGCGGCCGAGCGCCTCGTATTCACAGGACACGTAAAAACCCCGAACCCCATTTATAAGCTTATAAGAGGCCGCATTCAATAAGTCTCTTCAAAATCCTGTAGGTAAGGCCCCATATAACCCAGTCTCCCGCCACGTAGGCGCGCCGGCCCATCCACTCCCCCTCGGACATCTCCCCCTTGGAAATCCACCGGGCCTCCCTCACCTCCCTGGGGTTGGGCCTAACCTCGCCTACCCACTGGCTGAAGACAAAAGGCACTACTTTCAGCCACGGGGCGTTGCTGGGGCTCTGCGGGGGCAAAACCCCCACTAGGGCTGTGGGCCTCACCCCCACCTCCTCCTCCACCTCCCTGACCACAGTGTCCATGAGGTCCTCCCCCGGCTTCCAACGCCCCCCGGGGAACGCCACTTGCCCAGACCAGGGATCGCCTTCTCTCTCCACTCTCTTAATTAATAACACGCTTCCCTCCCTCAGCAAAACCCCCACGGCAGCCCAGTCGGGGCCGCCGCTGGGCCAAGACTTATCAATACACACAAAACGGTAAGGGCACCAGTTTTAAAAAATTGGGGAAAAAGCTAAAAATAAGGAAGATGGTATTGACGGCGATGAGGACGACTTGCCCCCTATCGATTAATGAGATCTATTCCGCGGACTGAGCCGCCGTTATAATAACGGCGCCAGATTTTTAAACGAAACCCCCTCTGTGCCGAGGACTATAAAATAAGGCGGAGAGTCATATAGACAACGCAGAGGCCGTGTGGCAGAGTCTCAAGAGGGTGGAGGAAATCCCCAGAGGCGGCCGCAAGCGCGTGGAGATTAGGCGCAAGACCCGGCGTCTACGCGCTTAAAATCGCCTTTGCCTTTCCAGGCCCCCTAAAGGCGGTATACGCAGAGACCTTAATCAACGAGGGGCAGAGGGAAGTCCTCCTCAGGTACTTTAGGGCCCCTACACCGGCGTTGTGAAAAACCAAGTCCTCAACGGGGCGTTGAAAAGCGAGTGGGAAGTGGAAATACAGCCCCTGTCGCTAAAACCCTGGATAGGGAGGGCGTCGAGCGCGCCCTCCAACGCTTGGCCTAGGGGGAGATCCCAGCGCTGGCGCTTAAACCCAGCCGCAAAAATTTATAAATTAGACATGGTAGTCCTCGCCTTCTTCCTCGGCCTCCTCTTCACGCTAGTTATTATCTTCGTCTTATACGCCCTCAGACCCCACGTATTTACCACATGTGGCTCTGCGGCCTGGGAAGGGAGGGGTCCTGCCGGTGGCTTGGGGACTTAATACGATGCGCCAACTGCGACCCCGATGCCTGCGCGAGGATTAGCTACGAGCTACCGCCCAAGTGTGAAAAAGAGAGACAGATAGGGGCTAGGACGCTCCCCTAGGCGCCTAGGCGCGTAGCCCTCACTGTATACTTAATAAACACGTAGCCGCATGAGGGACACCTCTTCACCACTAAGTCGCCCTCTCTCGCCACTACTTCCTCGACGACTTTTCCACACTGGGGGCACAGCCTCCTGGCCATGTACTGAAATAACCACTGCATTAAACCCCCCACCCATATCACAACAATATAACGCCACAGCCCGCATAAGGTGGCAAAAATTTTATTTGACCACTTGAAGCCGCCGGTCCAGTATTTTGATGAGCCTATCCCCTCGCTGAGGCGTGACGACGCGTCGCGTTGCTGAAATGCCGCCTAGCAAACCTAAGGTGTTGCAGTAGTGTTTAAATATATTATCTTTATTCAAGTTGTGGAAAGACTTTACCTGTATATACAACATTGTGAAAATGAGAGTTGTGTTAGGGATGAAGTTGCCGTTTTATTAAAGGGGAGGAAGGAGGTACCCTTTGATATTTGCGGCTACCGCCTGCGCGCCGACGTTGTCGCAGACGGCGAAGCCTACGAAGTGAAACTAGACGCCGAGCCGTACGATGGGATCGGCCAAGCCATTGCCCTCAAAGCGGCGGGATATAAGCCGCATTTAGTACACGTACTAAAAAAGAGGGCTGACCTCTTTGAGCTTTACGTCAATTTCCTCAAGGAGCTCCGCCTAGACTTCTGCACGCACGTAATTGCGGTGGACGGGCGCTACTGGGGGCTATGCCCATAGCCTCTGTGGTCTCAGCATCAGGCGGCGCGGGGAAGACGACTCTAGCGCTGTTGTTAGGATATTACGTCGCGACACACGCCGGCGATCCCAGATCTGTCCTGTTAGTGGATCTAGATCCCACGGCCGGTCTCTCTCTCAGAGCCTTTGGAGACGAGGGATATGTTGAGCTGTGCAGAAAGAGGAAAAGCCTCTACCACTTAGATCTGGACTGGACCCAAGGCGTTGCTGTTGACGTGGATAAATACGCTGAGAGGCCCGGCCCCGCGGCGCCGGCTATTTCCAACGTCGCCATTCTCCCGCCAGGTGAGGACGAGTCGGGCGACATGGCGTCTAGAGTAGACGACTGGTTCCGCTACGGGGACAGGGAGAGGCTACTGCGCCTCTTAAAGGAGTCCCACGCATTGGAGAAGTACAAATACGTCATTGTCGACACGGCCCCCTTTTTTGACGTTAGGTATTCCATCGCCGCAATTGCGGCGTCTAACGTCGTATTAATACCCCTAAGGCCAACTGTCACGGACTTGGTCAGAACTAAAAGAATGGTGGAAAAACTGAAAAAGGCCGGTATTACCAATAAGCCCATCCTCTTTATCTTCAATTACGACAAGGACAAGTTCAGACAAGCCACCGCCACGTTGGTAAAACTCGGGTTTTATGTATATAAACACGGCGGGACGGCCCAGGTACAAAAAAGGCTAATGGCGCTAATAGAGGACTTGGGCAGATACGGCCAGTTCGCCAAGGCCGTTCTCCCCCACATTAAACAGCTTTCAGACTCTGAATTCCCCGCAAATAAAATACCTGAGGGAGATCTCTACACATGCCCCGCAATGGCTGAGATATTTCGGCACCTCGCCCCCGACAAGACGCCGGATTGTCCAGCCCACTACGAGGAGGAGTAACCGTCGCAAGCCAGCGGATTCGGCGCTTGCGTAAAGTTTTTATGTAAACAATAATGTACACGCGTGAGTGAGGTAATTTCCATTAGGGTGAGGAGAGGGCTGAAAAAAGAACTCGAAGAATTAGGCATAAACTACGCAGAGGCTGTGAGGAAGTTCCTAGAGGAGCTAGTGGCCAGGGAGAGGAGGAGGCGGGCGCTGGAGAGGGCGAGGGCGCTGAGAGAGGAGTTGAGGAAAAAAGGAGCCTTCCCCCCAAGCGCTGAGCTTATAAGAGAGGACAGAGATGAAGCTAGTCGTTGACGCCTCGGCCATAGCCGCGTTGTACGTCCCCGAGGAGCGGAGTGAGCAGGCGGAGAGGGCAGTGAGCCAGGCCCAAGAGCTACACACCCTAGACCTAGCCGCATATGAAGTCGCCAATGACCTGTGGAAACACGCAAGGCGCGGGTTGCTCCGGGAGGACGAGGCGAGCAACATGCTGGAGGAGCTGTGGGAATTCTTCAAGGCGTTAAAAGTACACTCCTACGCTGAGGTTTTAAAAGACGCCTTCGCCCTGGCTTTGAAACACGGCGTCACTGTTTACGACGCCGCGTACGTCGCCCTCGCGGAGAAAATAGGGGGCAAATTACTCACCCTAGATAGACAATTGGCCGAGAAGTTTCCAGCCCTGGTCACTCCCTGAAACCAGCTTCCCTCCTCAAAGCGACGGAGAAAGTAGTCGATATCTAAGCGCTGGATTTTGCGATGATGCAGGCGTAACTGACCTGATAGGCGTTAGCTCCTACTCGCGTAAACAGTCCTTCAGCCTTTTAATAAGCTAAGACATCTTCTCTATGCGCTTTGAAAGAGATCTCCCTTATAGTGGCAAAAGCGTGTAGCCTCTCCGCCGAGGCCTGTAACTCCACGACGCCGCTACGCTCCAATAAGAGCCTCAACAATCTCCGCGCAGACACTATGGCTTTAATGCTGCATTCCCCGCTTCCCGGCAACCGCGTTGATTAGGGCACAGCGCCCCAGTACTTCTCCCCGGCCTGTGCCAAGTAGCCTTTCTCGTAGAGCGACTCAGCCTCTTTCAAACTTCTCGTGTATGGTGTAATACGCCTTAACGCGGTCCCGGGGATCCAACTTATCCGCAGCTTACTCCAGCAGAAACTCGTCGAGATCGCGGCCCCCAGCGGCCTTGCGTAAGAGCTCAAGCACCCCGGGCGAAAAAAGATACACTTCCCTTTATCTGTGCGAACTATAAAACCTATTTCATTGATCTGCAACGGCCACGCCTTGTGTTCACGCCGTGAATACCCCCTCTGCTCTTGTTCACTGCGTGTCCGCTTCTGTTCACCGCGTGGAGGAAAGGCATTCCTTTAAAAAACGGGCAGTCCGGGGGGCCATGGAAAGGGCTAAATACCTGGCGGTGCTGGCCGTGTTCCTCGCCGCGGCGCTGGCTTCAGCCGCGACTAACTCAACGACTGTAAACGCGACGTATGTAGTCACTCCGTCGGGGACAATATACATTGTGTATAAAACAAACGGGACGGAGCTCGTCTTAAACTTTAATAACAAGACTATTACAGCAAATCTAAAAACTGTATATTACAACGGCACCACGGCCTACTACATACACGTAGTGGGAAGCGTGGTGGGCCGTTACAACGCCACCTACGTCTCGCAATTGTTAAACCAGCTCTACAACTCCCTAAAGGCGGGCAACAAGACCCAAGCCTTTGCGTTGTTGCAACAACTGGCTAAATACGTCTCCGAGAGCAACGCCACAAAAAGGGCAGAGCTGAACATAATGATTACGGCAAGGGCCATAAACTCCACTGCTCCCAACGCCACAATCCTCAAGGCCAAGGTGGAGTATGAAATAGAGAGGAGGGCAAGGATCATGAACGGGTCGTCGAGCGAGCTAGAGGTAAAGGCGCACGTGAGAGACCTATCGGCGCTGGCCGCTTTCCTCAGCCAGCTGGCCAAGAGAATAGAGCCCCTGGACCCCACTGCGGCTAGCCAGCTGGCAAAAGCCGCCGCGTATATTGCCAACTTCACAGAATCGGTGAGAGAGGCGGAAATTAAGCTGGGAAACGGCACGGTCCTGGAGATAAAGAAGACGGGACGGGGCTACAGAGTGGAGATAGAGATAGAGAGCGACGAGGAAAAGGCCCACGACAACGAAGTGGAAGAGAGCGACAAGGGCAAGGGAGGCGAGGATTAGGGAAAGAAAGAGGAGACGGAGCGTGGAGGCAAAGACAACAGCGATAGCAAAGGAAAAGGGGATAAGGGAAGCGGTAAGGAAAAAGACCAGGTAAAGGACAAGGGAGAGAAGAATGGCAAGGGCAAGTAACGAAACCTTCAAATAACTTTTTTCCAAACCCCCCATGCTCTGGGTTATTCTAATCTTCGCCAACGGCACAGCCCTGCTCCTCTTCAACCAAACTCTCGCAGGGACATTGGTCAACCTCACCCTGCCCGCCCCGCCGCTGTCGGCCCCCATGGTCTATAACAACAACACCCCAGTTCCCGCCTTGTGGAACGGCGACGTCCTCACAGTCCCCGTCCTAGGCAACGCGTTAATAACTGTTAAATACGTCCCCAGAGTGGCCGCGTCTGACGGGGTGATATCCTTTAACGTCACCGAGGGGTATTACGTGATATGGGCCCAGGGGGGAGTCCTGTTGCTCCCCACCCTCACTATACTTAACTACACCGCCGATAAAAACGCCGTAGTGGTAGTGGCCAAGGGCCCGGGCACAGTGGCCTACACCCTACAGGGAAGGGAAATCCCCCCGACTGCCGCGCCGCCGGCAAGCACAACTACAAGGCCAATGACGGCAAACACAACGACTGCCACTGCCGCCACCACCGCGCAACCCGCCGCCGCGCAGACGGCCGCAACAACTACGCCGCTGCCGGAGGAGAAGCAGACCGCGGCGGCGCAACCCGTTGCCACCGCTACCGCCGCCCAGCCGAACACCTCCACAGCCCCTAGCGCAAAGACGCCGGTGGAGATATACCTCATCGCCGCCGCGGTGGCCGTCGTTGCGGCTCTGGGCGCCTACGTCCTCACGAGGCGGAGGGGGGAGAGGGCGGAGCTAAACGAGACGGACAGGTCAGTGTTGGAATACGTGAGGAGGACTGGGGGCGTGTATGAGGCTGAAATATCCCGCGCCCTAGGCCTCCCCAGAACCACTGTCTTCAAGGCTGTGAGGAGGCTGGAAAGGGAGGGGCTTGTGGAGGTGGAAAAGAGAGACGGGAGGAATTTCGTCAAGCCCAGATAGCCGTGCCCTACCTCTTCGTCTACGGCACTTTAAAAAGTGGCTGCGGCAACCACCGCTATTTAAAAAACGCGCAGTTCTTAGGAGAGGCGGAGGTGGAGGGCTACACCCTAATAGGCGTTATAATTCCATACGCGGTCGAGGCCCCCGGCTGTAAAGTCAAGGGAGAGTTATACCGAGTGAGCCAGGAGGAGCTGGAGGCGATTGATCAGCTGGAAATCCCCGCCGGGTACGCGCGAGTGGAGGTAGAAGCGAGGACCCCATGGGGCGCGTACAAGGCTTGGATGTACGCCTATCCAGAGAGGCGCGGGAGATGTGCCAGAGAAAGTTACAACTGCGAATAGCGGAGGCGCGTTAAGCGCCGCCATAAATTTCAAGAGGACGTGGGAGCTAGGATTTAAGCGCACAATAAAGGGCTCGAGACGCTGCGCAGAATATATACGAGGCAGATGACTAGGAGATCCAGCTAGAGCACACGGCAAAGTTCCTAGACAGAAAGTGTACCAACGGGTGCTACAAGGTGCCAGCGCTTAGTAGCTTAGCCACAGGACTAGTGCCAACGAGACCCATCTTCACGCCACTGTGCTGCTTTGTCTTTTCTCCATTTCCCTCCTCCTGATCAGCCCTCTGATTATTGCTGTGAATGTCATTAGCTTGGGGTAGTAGTCTAGGAGGTCCTCCCTCCCCGTCTCTATGTACTCGTTGTATATGGCCTCGGCTATTTTCTCCAGCGTCCCACGTGTAGTCTTTAATCTCCTTGTCTAACAGCGCTATTAGCCTCCTCCTCACCTCCTCGGTGTAGTACTTAGACTGGGCGTAGGGCACCACCGCCTTGAGAGAGCCCTTGAGGAGCACCGCCTCGGGCTAGTTCACAACCCCCTTAGACGCCAAGAAGTCAATTAGAGCATAAGTATAAAAGCCCCGCCCCAGCGACCTCACGTCGCGCCTAACGGCGTTGAGACGGGCGCCGATTAAATCCACGCGATTTCTCAACTCGGCAAATAAGCCGTCAAGCCTCTCCACGCGCCCCCTAACATCAGCCACAGATCCCCTCAGCTCTTCAAAAAGGCCTTTCAGTTCAGCAAATGAGCCGTCAAGTTTTTCAACGCGTCCCCTTATATCTGCCACAGAGGCCTCCAGCCTCTCCACGCGGCCTTTTATGTCGCTCACCCCCCTTTGTAAATCAGCCACAGAGCCCTCTAGTTTCTCCACGCGCCCCCTCACATCCGCCACGGAGCTCCTCAGCTCTTCAAAACGACTTTTCATTTCAGCAAATAAGCCCTCTAGTTTTTCCACCCGGTTGTTTAGATTAACGACTGAGTTTTCAAGCCTTTCCATCCTGTTGCTTAGACCCTCCACAGTGTTTTCTAACTTGTCAATACGGCCTCCCAAGTCGGCTTTGACTTTGTCAATTCTCTTGTCCAGAGTGTAATAGAGGATTAAAACTGCAACTGCCACGAGAGGGGCCTGGGCGACCAGCGAGCTCAAAACAATATCAAAATTAACCACGCGCACAAATGGCGTCTAGATTTAAAAAATTTCTCCCCAAGCGACAAGCCCCCTTTATACTTGACGCCTCAGGGGACACGCCGGGCTGGCATAACAGCCACCTGAGGAGATGTAGCGTTAAACTACTTGGCGATCTCAGCTCGTAAAGTTATCGCTTGCCAGCAAGAGGGATCTCCCGCCTTTTGATTAGACGTTTAAAACGCGGAGAAATGAGCAAAGGAGTCGGCAAAAGTGTATAGGCAAAGGCCCCGTCTGATGAGAAAAGTAAACAAAAAATTATCCCTACGGGGGATTTACTCCCTCACCTCTTTCCTATTTCTATTATATTCCTTTTAAATAGCTGTTTAAAGACGTTTTGATTTATCGCAGGCGCCCCATTTTCCTCAATTTTTTGAAGCGCCGGGGGCGCCTCTAAATACTTGGGCATGCGGCTTAAAAGCCTCTCTTCAAATGGGGGCACTGTTTTATCTACATAAAAGACGCCTATAGGTATTCTTTCCCCATCAGCGTAGGCGTACTGCAACGCTCCTTTTAATTTCTCCCACCGTTTCTCCGGCGTGTCAGCCACTGGGTCCCACTTATCCTCCTCCTGTACGTCATATACTCTTTTGTTATAGTAATCGTAAGTGTGGATATTGTCAAAGGTAACACACGGTTGCAAGACGTCTATAAAGGCTGAACCCTTGTGCAGAATTGCTTGTTTAATAAGCTCTTTTAAGTGGGGTACCCTCGCGGCGTAGCCCCTCGCGACGAAGGTATAGCCCGAGGCGAGGGCCAGGGCGATGGGGTTAACCGCGCTCTGTATGTTAGGCTTTGGGAGGGATTTGGGCTGTTCCCCCAGCCTCAAGGTGGGGGACGCCTGCCCTTTTGTGAGGCCGTACACCGTGTTGTTATGCATTATCACGACGATGTCTATATTCCGCCTCCCCATGGCCACGAAATGCGCGGAGCCTATGCCTAGCAGATCTCCATCGCCAACATTCACCACTACCGTCAGGTTGGGGTTGGCTATTTTTATCCCCTGGGCAAAGGGCAGGGCCCTGCCGTGAAGAGTGTGCACCCCGCCGGCGTTTATATAATGGGGCGTCTTGCCGGAGCACCCAATGCCGGAGACCACCACGAGGTCTAGCGGCTTGAGCTTCAGCTCCGCGAAGGCTTGGTACATGGCTGATAATATGCCGAAATCCCCGCAGCCGGGGCACCAGTCGTTCCAAATAGGCGAGCGGAAGTGCTCTGGCTTGATCTCAGTGGCCATAGTCCAGTACCACCCTCGATTCTCCTTTTAAAACCCTCCTCACCCCCTCCACCAGCTCCCCCACGTATATCGGCCTACCGGTGTATTTCAATATATGCCTATCTATTCTCACGCCAGCTAACATCGAGGCGAGGAGGGCGGCTTGTGATGAATAACTGTGCTCCACGGCGACAGCCACCTCGGCCTCCTCCACGTATTTCCTCAAGGCCTCTTTTGGAAACGGGAGGAACATCCTTATGTGAAAATACGCGGCCCTCACCCCCTCCCCCTCTAGCCTCTCCAAGGCCTTAAGCGCCGCGCCCTTCACGAAGCCCCACCCCACTAAAAGGACCTTAGGACTGTCTGAGCCGTATACTGCATATCTCCTCCCCTCCGGGATCTCCTCCTCGGCGAGTTTAAGCTTAGCCATTCTCTTCTCATACATCCTCCTCCTCATGACGGGGTCCTCCGTGATGTGGCCGTACTCGTCGTGTTCATCGCCGGTGTACCACATTACGTTCTCCCCAAGGGCGGACCGGGGAGATATCGGGCCGTTTAGCTCAAACCTCTTATAGTTCTTCACGCCTCTAGGAGCCCACAAGCCGCGGTCTATTTTCAGCCTCTCCACATCGGGCAGAGGCATGGTGGCCACCGTATTGGCGGTGAATTTATCAAGGAGGTGGATGACGGGGGTTTGGTACCTCTCGGCGTAATTAAAGGCGTCTATTACGTCTTGAAAAGCCTCTTCGTGATCGCCTGAGGCCATGACCAGCCTCGGGAACTCCCCGTGGGACGCGAAAACTGCCGACAACAAATCGCTTTGAGATCCCCTAGTGGGCAAGCCAGTGCTGGGGCCGCCCCTCTGGTAATAAGTTATCACCACGGGCACCTCGTTCATCCCGGCCCATCCCAGCCCCTCCACCATTAAGTCGAAGCCGGGGCCGCTGGTGGCCGTGGCCGCTCTAGCGCCGGCGAGGGCGGCGCCAATAGCTGTGGTTATAGCCGCTATCTCGTCTTCGGTCTGTAACACCACCAGCGGCCCAGTCTCTAAATTCTCGTGGCCCTCCAAGAAGAAGCTCTCGTCAGCAGCAGGGGTTATGGGGTAGTAGCTCTGAAATCTAACCCCGGCCACAATTTTAGCCATGCCCACCACCTCGTTGCCCGTGGCCAAGAGAACCCCCCCTTGTAAAGACGGCTCGCCGGGGCGTAGGGCCCCTCTCTCGGGTATTTTAGAACCCGCAAGCTCCGCGACGACTTTATTGTGTTGGTATATTTCGCCCTCTCCAAACCTCCTTTTCAACGCGAAATCTAGGCTGTCGGGACTAATTCCCGCGAGCGCGGCGACGAATCCCACCACTATCGCGCTTAAATATCTGCTCAGCTGGCCGGGCCTTATGGGAATTCTCGACTTGGCCTCCTCCAACAGATCTCCGTAGCTTATGGGAATAACGCGCACGCCGTTATTCCTAAGGAAATTCGCCACAGACTTCACCGACCCGTCCACGCCCGCCTCTTTGAACGTATGGGCAAGCCTCTCTTTTAGCTCGGCCTCAATGCTGGGGATAGATGTGAAGAGCACGTCGTCGTCATCGCTGTTGTAAACTAGATAGCCCCCCGGCTGGAGATCGGCGAAGTGGGTGAAAACAGTCTCTGCGTCTAAGCCGCTAACTAAATTCACGGGGTAGTCCAGATATCTTGGGTGCCCGTCGGCTCTCACTGTCCCGTGTAAATAGCTGTGCCTCCCTTTGATGTTTGAGAAATACTCCCTGTCTATAAACACGCCATAGCCCTCCCTCGCGAATGCCGCCGAGAGAACCTCCGCCGCCGTCTCGAGCCCGCCTCCCTGCGGCCCTCCTAGAACAAACCTAAACTCCATTAGTCCACCGCGGGGATCTCCTCCGGGGCCGCCTCATCCGGCATGAACTCCACTGCGATAAGGTGCCCCTCTTCTGCATGTCTCAAGGCCTCCTCCCTCGTGAACAGCGGCGTCATACAGTCCGCACAGTAAACCCAGCCGTAGACGTCGATGTCGACAGGCACGGACCTCATCTTGAGCCTCTCCCTTCTGTATATCCCGCCTTCGGGCGTGTACACAAACCGCGTATACACGCTGTGTGGTATTAATCTCATAGTCATATTTCGTTGTGGTCATAAATACTTTTTAAAAATAGCTATCGGACGGACTTATATGTGGAGGAGGACTATCTCGGCGGCGGCGTTGCAAAAGGCCGGCTCCGCCGCGGTTAAAATAGACGTCAAGACTGAGGCCGGGGTTGAGTCTAAAGTCGTGTTCATGGCGTATGTGGAGGGGAGGCTGTATGCCATAGACGCCGTGTGTACACACGCCAAGTGTATTCTGGGAATTCTCGATCCGGCCAATCTCACAGTCAAGTGCCCGTGCCACCACGCCGTGTTTGACTTAAGGACAGGCGCAATGTTAGAGCCTCCCTACGTGGCGCCTAACGCGCCTAAGGAAAAAATGGGGGTGAGGACCTATCCCATCAGAGAAAACGAGGGGTGGATAGAGGTGGAGGTGTGAAAAAATTATTTTTCCACTGGGGCGCCCACTAAATTGCCCCACTCGGCCCAAGAGCCGTCGTATACCCTCACTGCTGGGTATTTCAAAATGTATTTAAGCACAAACCAAGTGTGGGCGGCCCTCTCCCCTATTCTGCAATATGTTATAATCTCCTTGTCGGGCGTCACGCCGGCCGATTCGTATAGGCGCCTTAACACCTCGGGCGGTTTGAACTTGCCCGTCTCTGGATCCACGGCCTGGCCCCAGGGGATGTTAATTGCCCCGGGTATGTGGCCTCCCACTTGAGTCTGCTCGTTGGCGTACTCAGGAGGCGCAGTTATCTCGCCTCTGTACTCCGCCGGGCTTCTAACGTCGACGAGAATTACGTTTTTCTTAACTTCGCCGTGTAGTACTTTTTGCATTACTTCCCAAAGATAGGCCCTCCTAGAGCCCCAGTCCACTCGCCTAACCTTGTACTGCGTCTTGGGGAAGCTCGGCTTTTCTCTAGACGTGGGCCTGCCCTCTTTAGCCCACGCAGTTCTCCCCCCGTCCATAATCCTCACATCTTCATGGCCGTAGGCCTGGAAAAGCCAGAAGGCGTATGTGGCAAACCAGTTGTTAAAATCGCCGTATAAGACCACTGTGTGGTCGTTGGAAATGCCCTTCTCAGACATAAGCCTTTCGAAATCGGCAGGCTCTATGAAATCCCTCCGCACGGGATGGCGCAATTCTTTCCACGCTATTAAAATGGCGTTTGGGACGTGCCACGCGTCGTAAGCAGTGGTGGGGTCGTAATCCACTTCTACAATCCTAACCTTGGGATTGTTTAAGTTCTGCTGGACCCATTCGGTTGACACTATTACTTCAGCCATGAGAGAATATTGAATTCCATTTAAAAAAGATTTCTAACATGCAAAAACTTCACATGCGACGATATGATTGAATCCTTAAATTAATATTAAATTAAAATATAGAATTTTAATTTAATATTTTAGGTAATACAATGAATTAAGAATTGGAAAGAAATTGTCTTTAATTTTCATTAAGATATGTTTTTAAATACATATCCACAATTGCCTATGGTCCTGAAAGTGGGTGACAAGGCGCCAGACTTCGAATTGCTAAACGAGGAGTTAAAGCCCGTGAGGCTTTCTGAGGTATTAAAACGTGGGAGGCCAGTAGTGCTTCTGTTCTTCCCAGGCGCGTTTACCTCTGTCTGCACCAAGGAGCTGTGTACATTTAGAGATAAAATGGCGCTTTTAAACAAGGCCAACGCCGAGGTTTTAGCCATATCGGTAGACAGCCCCTTCGCGCTAAAAGCGTTTAAAGACGCCAACAGACTCAACTTCCCGCTTCTGTCAGACTACAACCGTATTGTTATAGGCATGTACGACGTGGTTCAAGCCAACCTCCTCGGCCTGCCGCTTTACCATCTGGCGAAAAGAGCTGTGTATATTATAGACCCCACCGGCACTATCAGATACGTGTGGTACAGCGACGATCCGCGCGACGAGCCTCCATACGATGAGGTTATAAAAGAGGCTGAGAAAATAGGCGCTCAGAAATAACCCCCTTAGAAATAACCCCTTTTTTCCCTCGCCCATTTTTAAGCCAGGAGGAGATATATGGATATGGCTATTCCAGTCGCCGCATAAATATAGTCGTAGTTTATCCACACACGTCTTATAATTGATAAAGACAGCGAGGCTATGGCGGCCATGGCCCCCATTACTGCTAGAGTTGTCGCTATGTGTATAAAAAACGCCGCATTTGAAAAGCCGCACAGCGCCCCGAGCATTAACCCCCCGCCGTGTATAACTCCGGCTAATAAGGCGGCTGTAAACAGCGCCCCTGTCTTACTCCACGGCCTTATAAACCCGTGTGTCTTCACGAAAAGCGGCAGTAGTGATACGGCTAAAAGGGCTACGGCCAGCGCCGGCTTCACTGCGACGAAGAGGTTGTAGGACACATAGCTGAGATAAAGGCCCGCGCTGTGTCCATACCAAAGGGCCAGGAGTACGGCAATAGCCCTCAGTCTGCTTTTGCTCAAATGATAGGCATAAGCCACGAAGAGCCACCCACGGCTGGGGTCTACTCCGTGTAAAACTCCCAATAAGACGGGATATAGGGAAAAAAGATCCACGGGTTATGGGTAGCAGAAGCTGTCGGTGGAGGCGTCGCCGCCCCAAAGCCTCACTTGGTGGGCCCTGGCCCTGCCGAAGTCCACGAAAAACTCCTTTTCTAACTCTAAACCCCCCTCGGGATTTACGTTTACTTTTGCCATCCAGCCCCTGAGGCCTGGGTAGAACTGGTTATCCCAACTGCTGTAAAGACTGTTAGTGATGTAGACCCTCCTCCCGTCTCTACTCACTGAGATCATCTGCGGCGCCCCCGTGGCCTCGGCCCCCGAGGGGTGCGGCTCTCTGTGATACAAGCCGCCGATTTTCACCCTGCCTGCCAGCCTAGGCTGGTGCGGGTTTGTAATGTCGTATTGTCTAAGCTCCCCAAGCCCCCACAGAGAGACGTATAGGAAGCGGTCGTCGAGGGATATGTCTATATCTGTGACAAGCGGCGGGACCATTTTAAAATCTTTTAACACAGGCGGCAGAGGTCCCTCAAAAGGCTGTGCCTCAATGTCAATTACCCTCTCCGCCTGCCACTTCCCATCTTCATAAAACCAGAGCCATATGGAACTGGACAGATCTTTAGTGTTAAGCACTACGTTTACAAAGCCCATTAGTTTAGTGGGATCGTGGAGAGGCCTAACCTCTAACACCATTCTGTGCTCCTGGCCGAGATCTATGGCGTATAAATGCCTTCTCTTTGCCAAGTCCCATACATGAAGCTTATTCCCGTAGGCGCCTTCTTTTAAGCACTCTAAACTAAAGCCTTCCTCAAAACACCTCGGCACGGTCCACTCGCTTGTAATCATAACGCCGCTGGGAAGATTCCACCAGAAGTCGTAGGCGAAATACTGAGGGCCTCTGTAGACCTCCCACCTGCCTATTGGCTCAAAAGTGTCGTGATCCAGTAGGAATATTCCGCCCGGCCCCTCCCTGCCGTCGGGGCCTCCTAACGCCGAGATGTATATGGCGTCTGGGCCGCAGTGAACAGTATGGTATTTCGTATAGCCGGTCCTCCCCACGGCTACCTCCGGCTCAACGATTTTAGCCACAGCGGGCCTCCTCTTATCGGGCTTGGTATCTACGATATAAATTCGCGAAGATCTAAGCGCGGGGACGATTAAATACCGCCTTTCTAAAAACGGCTTGGCGTTTGGGCAGTAGGCAGAGGAACAGGCATTCCAGCCGAAGTGGTGTAGCTCGTCGCCTATATAGGGCAAATCCAGCTTGTAGATAACCTTGCCGTATGTGGGGGATTTGGGATCAACGTCAACTACCGCGAGGAAGTCCGGCGCATTCACGCCAGTACCCACATATAAAGCCGCTACATAGGCAATATCCTCAGGAGGGGCGCGCATGGCGTCTCTAGGCGTTGGGTACAAAGTGGGATCCGGCTTGAGTTTAGCCATGTGAAAAAATCGATTTTTTTTAATAAAAATATTTTTAAAAATGAACTTTTTTCAGTACCCCATTGGCACATAATTACCCGAAATGCCACGGCGTAATGCCGAAGCCGCATATTGCGTAAGCCGCAAGCCACTTCGCCCGGAGGCTAATTACCGTCTTGTGCTGACTATGCGGTTTTTCTCGCTGAGGCGTTGAAAATAAATCTCAGCCGCCTTTACTGGTTCCAAGAGTTGAGAAACGTCTTTATTTTCAGCTAACATATTGGGGTAATGGCCCCCTCGTCTCTCCATTTCGCCCGCAACCTTCTTGAGAATTTCCCAAATTTTGTTTACCTGAAAAAATTCATGAATTTTCAATGGAGAAAATTGCCGGCTCGGGGACTTTCTCAGCGGGGGATTGAGCACTTTCCCTCAGGCGCTCTTGCATTTGGCCCTCAACTACGCTCTTTATATCCCGCTCCAGAAATGTGCCGATTTTTTCCACAGCGCCTCTCAGATTATACGTAACCCACCTAACCCTCTTGTTCTCCACGGCCTTTCTGACAGCCCTCTCCCTCTCTGACAGAGACGATGACTTGCCGGTCTTCACCTCCACGAACAAAATCTCCTCGACCTCTCCCCTATCGCTGAGGCCCTTAAATACGACGTAGTCCACGGGAGTTCCGATGTACCTACAGTCCCTCGGGTCGAAGTTGAGCTCTCGGGACATGAGGAGAGGCGCCATCTGTTCGCCGACTCTGCCCAGCAGAACTGCCACAGACCTCCTGATGGCGTCCTCTCTAATCTCCCGCTCTTTCTCCTTGATCCACTCGGCGAGTTTGAGCTCCGCCTCCTTCCTCAGCTGCTCCTCCTTGACGGCGAGTTCTCTCCTCAATAATTCCTCCCTGGCGGCGATCTCTCTCCTCAGTTGTTCCTCCAAGGCGCGTTTCTGCATCTCAAACTCTTGCTGGATTAGTCTTACTTTCGCCCTTTCGTGGTAGAGCACGAGCGCCAGGACTATTACAATGAAGAGGAGAATTACCTCTAACATGCCATAGTTTATGCCAGATTTTAAATGTCTTCACAGGCTCGCGGTATTTACAATACTGGCTACCCGCTCGCGGTGGCTGAGGCAGTAGTTGAGTGCAAGGTAAAAAGCCGAATTTCCTAGGCAACAGCGGTTGCGACAACAGCAGTAGGATCTTCTCTACGGCGGTAAGAAAAACTCATGAAGGTTCTGGCGCCCCTCTGTCCGCCCCCGGCAGGTAAAGGCGGTCCCCGCAAGCGGGCCGAAGGCGGGGAATCGTCGGGGGTCAGTCCCACTGGCAAGCTCTCGGCGCGTTGATATGAGCCTGCCCGGCCTCCGAGTCCCGGAGGATCTCCGGAGAGCTATTGTTAAAGCCGTCTAACAGGGTGGGGGCCGGTTGAGACTTTCCGTAATCTTTATAAACTCCTTTTTTCCATTCATGTTGTCAAATTGGGCGCTGGCAGTGATTTCGCTAGTGGCGTTAATCTACGCTACGCAAATAGAAGTTTACGTAGATAACGGACCAGACGTAGACGGTTTGCATATTTACGTCTGGGTGGGGCAGAGGTGGGAGCCCGTGGAGGTAGTATACGTGCCGCAGTTTGTAGAGACATATATCGTAGCCACTGGGGAGTGGACCACAATGCCGTACTACAACGCCTCTCGCTATATCCTCCGCTTGCCTAGAGAGGCGCTCTTCCCCCGCGGCAGGGGTGAGCTCCCCCGCGGCTTTGAGAGGTGGACTCTCGAGGTGGACAACGGCACGCGCCGCGTCGTAGTGGAGCTGGCCGTTGGCAAATCCCCCATGAGAAGAGACAACATCACAATACCAACGTGGGCAACCCTAGAGAAGGAGGAAGTTAAAACCCCGAACCGGGGGAAGATAAACAGGCCCGGCCTGCCGCCGAGAAAGCCAAGCGGTGGCGGAAGTGGCGAGGGCGATGTGGGAATTACGGCATATGCGGTGTCTGTGGGCATGACGGTATACCCTGTGGGGAGCTTGTATTTCAAATCCGTGAGCGTAGCCCGCACTTTTAGCGAATACTTACCAGTGGATTCTCCAGTAGGGAACACCTACATTTGCCGAGAAAATATGCACTGGGTAGGGTATGAGGTGCAAAACCTTACTGTCGGAGTTAAGGTTGACGGCTATATTACTGGCGGCTACCTCACTTTAGAGTTTTACAATTTAGATACATGTTCGCAGATCACCACAATGTCAATATCCCTACCAAATTACGGCAATGGATGGACTAATCTATCGCCCAATCTGCCGCAGAACAGCCAGATAGGGTTAAGAATTAAAGCAAGTGGGATCGCAGAGTTGGCAAGTATAAATGTCTATGTTGCTGTGAAGTATCAAAAGACAGTTAATAACTTGGCTCAAGTCGCCACCTCGAAGGCAACGACGCATCCATTGACAACAATTAACTTTGATCAGAGTAATGGCAAAGTCGCTATACTCTTTGGCCCCTATGTGGCTTATGATGGTATAGTGTCAGCTAATGGCGGTACTACTTACAGCACTGTAAGAATACCTGCCCATACTGTGAAGGTGACATGGTATGGTAGTATATGCCCATACTTGGCGATGTACTATTATATAAACCAGATTTACTACGGCTTCAGATTTATCGCTCCTGCATCCTCCACGCCACATATGTGGACATGCACGTATAACATACCAACTGTGGAGTTGAAAATACCGCTAAGGGGATATATTATTTCGAAGGCAATAAGCACTGGCGGTGGTTTATCAGTTTCAATTGTCTATGGTGATTACCTAAATTACGGCGGGAGCATTAGCTTTTCGCCTGATCAACCACTTGAGGTTATTTTTGATCGCTGGGTGGAGCCATTTTCTTCTCAATACATTAACCCTGTAGTAGGTGTGCCTTATGGGCATTGGGGTGAAATGTTAATTTTAAACACACTACAAGCTCTCGATCCCGTGAATTATACCTCTCGGCTAAATGTTATTTCTGAAATAAGAGCAAGTAGCAGTGAAATAGTTCTATCTATGGCTACAAACTCATTGCACTGTGGTGCAAAGTGGGTAATAAGAGGTCCGCAAGTCGGAGGAAATGTTGTACTCTATGGTGATGAGGCGGTTGAAGAAAAGTGGTGGGCCGCTTTAGGCCAGGGGGTTATAGATGCTATAGACTGGATATTAGCCATATTAGGTCGTAATAATCAGAATTCTGATTATTATTCTATTGCGTTAAAAATCGTTCAAAATATCTTTCAATCTGCTAGTGCCTATTTACGTATATCAAGTAGCGGAGATAAAACAGAAGTAGTCTGGATCAAGGGATGGGCAGAAAGTTCACCTCCCCTGGTAAATATCATATTAAGACGTCTTGGTGGCTCAACATACATGACATGGGAGAGTTTCAGCGTCTACTATAAAAATGCATACTCTCCGGATTGTATTCAGACACTTGTTTACAATGTGGGTACGAATATGTATTTGCCGCCGAGCTCTAGCACTAACTCGCCGGTGGCTGCAAAGATATGGACATGGCGCGGACAGACCTATGTGGGAACTGACGTTTATAGCGTAGGGAGATAGTGATTTCAAAACTCGTTTTTTTGTCCTCTTTTTTATTTCTCCTCCTTCTTGCTTATAGGGTTGGGGACGGTGTCATATACCCATTAACTGCAGGCTTTTTCCTAGCCGGTATTTACCTAGCCTTATTGGGGACGGTCTTTTTCTTCCACGAGGTGCCTAATTTAAAAATGCGGCTTTTAGAGGCCCTCGCCATTGTGGTGCTCTTCGCCTCTTTTTACATGATTCCTCCGCTTGTGCTGACCGCTATTTTTGCGGCGGCATTTGTGCTTTTAATGCCGCTTTACTTGGGGTGGCGCCACGGCGTGTTTAAGGGGGTTTTGCACATAGTGCTCTGGTTGACGCTGTCGTGGGCGCTGTCTTATGTATTTCACGCGCCGTTGCCAAGGGCTTTGTGGGCCGATGTTCTCTCCGCAGGCCTCTCGGGGCTTGCGGCGCACTACCTCCTGCTTCGCTTATTCTCAAGGGGGAGGGGCAACCGTAGATAAGACCATTAGTCGTGGTGTCAGAGGCGCTTTTGTAAAGAGGCGTCGCCAACAAGGTGTTCTCAGTAAAAAGGAGGATGGATGCGGAAAAATGCGAAGCGCTCCCTTTGGGTATTAGCTCTAATTGCAGATGCCCCATCAAGTAATTGCAGGGGATAAAAGGGATGTGGGTAACTGCCGACCGCAACTCCTTTCCTAGGCTTTTTCTAGAGGGCTATATTCCAGCACCAGGGGCGTTAGAATAAGGAGAGCTCAATTTATTGGCGTTAATTCTTCCGCATTGTAAAGGTAGATGTGCAACCTCCAGCCTCCTAAAATTTCAGTTACTTCAAGATCTCTTTTCCCTATCTCCCTCATTAAACGTAGCGAATGCGCCTTTGAAGTATGTCGTTATAAACGCTTTAGGGGCTTTGGTCAACTTCTTAGACACTTATCTAGTATGATAATAAGTCCAGCTCGTTTTTGTCTATTTCCGGTACTCCTAATGTGGTTTCTCTGCGGCCATCTTCTAAGCTTTATTCTCTCTTCACCGAGGAGATATAGGGGACTGTAGCCGTAGGGCTTATAACTCTGCCCTGGCCACTGCTTGTCTGTAGATGGAAGTGGCGTGTTGGCTATATCAAGCGCTTTGGCTGTTGTACGCAACGTCTGGGAGTAAAAAGCCTGGGCACCTCAGCGCGTCTGCTTTATAGTATTGAAACAGACTTGTAAAACGCTAATCGGATTTTGAGTCTACCTCTGGCGCTCCGCAGGCTTTAGTATACAAATCTTTTTCAGAGCCGGTTAGCTCTATCAGCCTTTTGGCAAGCCAGCAGAAGTCGCGTTTGGCGGATTCTCTGTCTGGGTATAACGACGTTATCCCCTCGGGATCTGGCCCGTTGTATTGATATTGGCGTAAGGCTAGGGCCACGCGGGCCTCTCTCTCAAGGCCTAAAAGCGTTGAAATTTTTACCAAAGCCCTCGTTGGCATATAGGCAATTAACTTGTCCACATCTCTTAGGCGGGCGGCGAGTTCCTCCCTCTTCTCGCCGGCAGCCGCGGCCAAATAGGACTTGAACGCTTGAAATAACTTCCCGGCGGCGTTTCTCGTATAGCCTTCCCCCATTAAAATTAAGGCCAGCTGTAGCTCGACAGCAGCCTCTTCAAGCCTCGCCTTAATGTACTCCTGTAAATTCCTCCAGGGCTTTTCTACTACCACGTCCACAAAGGCTACCGCGGACTGGTATAAATTATTTAATTGCCCCAAGCGGGGGTACATAACGCCGCCTGGATCAACGGCGTCTGCCGCTCTGTAAACTCAAGCGGGGGCCACGCGCCCACCTCCGCGGCGAGAGGTGGTATTTTAATGTAGAATTCGATTTTATCATGGACGCCAGAGAGAGATGCCTATCCTCGTCATCCTCCCCCTTCGTGCTGGAGGGGCTTAAGAGCAGAGTGAAGTGGTGGGGCTGGTGCAAAGAGGCCTTTGAGGCCGCTGAGAGGGAGGACAAGCCGGTGTTGGTGGACGTCGGCGCCGTATGGTGCCACTGGTGCCACGTAATGGACGAGAGGACTTACAACGACGAGGAAGTGGCCGAGTTCATTAATAAACACTTCATCCCCGTGAAGGTCGACCGCGACGAGAGGCCCGACGTTGATAGGCGTCTGCAAGAGGCCGCCCAGCTGATATCGGGGCAGTCCGGCTGGCCTCTTACCGTCTTCATGACGCCTAAGGGGCAGGTGATATGGGCCGCCACATACCTCCCCCCGCGTAGAGAAATGGGCCTCCCCGGCATGTTGGAAGTCCTCGAGGCGGTATTGCGGGCATATAGAGAGAAGAGAGGGGAGGTGGAGAAGTTCCACGAGGATTTGGCCAGAGAGCTCAAGAAGTGGCACTCGCCGTCGCCCGGGGAGCCCAGGAGGGAGGGGCAGGCGGAGGTCCTGGCCGCCTTGGCGACGTCTTTCGACGAGGAGTACGGCGGTTTTGGAGGCGCGCCGAAGTTCCCGCCTATTACCCAGCTGGAGTTGTTAATGATGAGGCATTTTTACGACGGGGTTGGGATTTACGGCAAAATGGCGGAGAGGACTCTCGATGCCATGGCCCTAGGCGGCGTCTACGACCAGCTACTCGGCGGCTTTTTCAGATACTCCACTGACAGGTCGTGGCTTATCCCGCACTACGAGAAGTTGTTGATAGACAACGCCGAGTTGCTCGCCGTGTATACAAAGGCGTATAGGCAGTTCGGCAAGGCGCTCTACAAGAGGACTGCCGAGGGCATCGTGAAGTGGCTTGACGAGTTTATGAGAGCCCCTGAGGGGGGCTATTACGCCAGTCAAGACGCCGACGTGGATGGGGAGGAGGGGGGCTACTACCGCTGGTCGTTAGAAGAGTTGAAGGAGCTCCTCGGAGAGCTGTATCCAGTTGCCTCTAAACACTTCGGGCTCGAGGAATACCCCTGGCCAGAGGGGAAGGCCACGTTAAGAGTGGCTAGGCCTTTGGAAGGCCCCGAGGCGGAGAGAATTTATCAAATCCTTATAGAAGCCAGGAGGAAGAGGAAGCCGCCGTTTACCGACACAACTGTATATGTGGGGTGGAGCTGTGCCATGGCCTACGCCGAATTGCTGGCCAGCAGACTCGCCTCAGTGGGCAACAAGTATCACGCGGTGAGAACCCTTGAGCGGTTCGGTGTCGAGCTGGGGCAACGCGGGAGGTTGCCGAGGGGGTTCAGAGGCGGCGGGCCGGTGGGAATCGCGGCGCTGGAGGACTACGCCTACTGCATTCTGGCGTGGATAGAGGGGTATTCCCACACGGCGAAGCTGGAGTTCTTAAAGGTAGCTGAATCGGCGGGCGAGATCTTGCTCGCTAAATTCCTAGAGGAGGGCGGGTTTAAAGACGTGGAGACAGTGGACGAGATAATCCCAACGCCAAACTACCCCGCACTCGACACGCCTAATTTCTCTGGCAACGCCGTTGCCGCAATTGCCCTCGCAACGCTGTCAGAAGTGACGGGCGACGCTAAGTACAAGGAGGCAGCCTATAGGGCCGTGTCGGCGCTGTATGGGAAAATGGAAAGGGTGGGCCCGGCCGCCTCCGGCCTCTGGATAGCTCTGGACCTCTTGACGCTGGGCGTGCCGCGCACGGTAATTGTCGGCGAATCGCCGGAGTTAATAACAGCGGCGTTAAGGGCGTATAGGCCCTGGCACGTGGTAGTGCCAATCACAGGGAACTGGCCCTACAAGGACCCCGCCGTTAGGGCCATGCTCAACGGCCCCAAGCCAGCGGCGTATATATGCGCAGGCGGGGCGTGTAGCCTCCCAGTCAGAGAGCCGGAAAGGTTGGAGAAAACAATTGAGGAGTTTATGAAGACGAAATACGCCCTCCCGCTGTAAGCCAGCGCGTTTACGCGCCTATTTCAGCCCTCAAAGCGCTAAGAGCCCTCTCCAAGTCGTCGCTCCACTTAACCCTCTGTTTCAATGCCTCGACGCGCCTAGCCAGTTCTTTCAGAAGCAACACGAC